>Ga0206821_10023_pt1 | contig 36918 bp, 43 predicted proteins | sample Alteio_BWOrgCont_85_FD_152860 | JGI IMG/M metagenome (GOLD analysis project Ga0206821, IMG submission 152860) | Enriched cells from forest soil in Barre Woods Harvard Forest LTER site, Petersham, Massachusetts, United States -... | ecosystem: Environmental > Terrestrial > Soil > Temperate forest >...
CCTGCCAGAGCTCAGGCACGTCCTTCTCGTGCTCGACGGTCCACGGCTTAGGGATGTCTGCGCCCCACATGAGGTTCATCCACGTCTCCCGATTGAGCGGGCATCCGCGGTTGGGTTGAGTCGATTTGACATTGTTCCATTGTATCACGGGGGCGTGCTCGAAGTGAAATCGCGAACCGGCGACTTTCAACGCTTACCGCAAATCACCGCATCCAGGCCCGCGTCGAGGAGTCCTCGCCGAAAGCGCCGCAAAAGCTGGTGTCACCGTGGACCGGATTGTCAACGAGCTGGTCAAAATCGTGTTCAGCGACGTCAGAAACGCCCTCGACTTTGGTATGAAACTGGCCGAAAAGGGTATGAATTCGTACCAAAAGGGGTAGTACGTCAAGGCGCAGAAGCGCTCGATCGGCCGTCCACAGCTCACCGCCGCGCTGGCTCATGCCCGCCGCAACGGGCAAGACATGCCACGTCGCCGTCTCAAAGTTCGATCGTCTGTCACGTGCATTTCATTTCCGGGCTGATGACGCATCGCGTTTCGTGCCGAGCTGGGCGCGGACGCGGACGCCTTTATGCTGCACTTGTTCGCGGCGCTGGCTGAAAAAGAGCGGACTGTGATCCCTCAGCGCATGGCTTGACGCGCCTAACCCTCGGTCCCCGCACGCCGGCGCGTCCTCTTTGCCCCGCGGCCGCCCCTGGAGCTTTTTTTGAGTCGATGCCCCGGAAGGACCTTCTCTTGGCCGTGCGCCGTAAAGGTCTACTGAGGTCCTCGAAGAATTTTCCCGAAAGAGCACGCTAAACGCGCGGCGAAGAGCCCGCCGCCGGCTCCGCCCTTTTTACCGGCGGCGGGCGCACCATATCAGGAGCTGCGCGTATGCGCTTTGGCTCGCGTATCTCATCATTGTCTGTGCCGCCCTCTGGACAGACTGCGACACCTCCGCGCTCCTTGGGCGCTGTCGTGAAACATCAGTCTGCGTCAGAGCGCCAGGCTTTCGCACTTAGGCGTCGCTCACGCGCCAGGTGTCGGAGCGGCACACCGCCAAGCCAAAGCTCACTCCGAAGCTGCTTAAGGCGCGACGCCATGCCCATGCGAGGGATTCGAAGGAAAGGGAATTTCTGGTCGTGACGATTGCTGGTAGGCGAAGCGAAACGCTGAGCCCGAGGGCGGTGCGTAAGCGCGTTTTGCCGTCTGAGGCCCTGCGACGACTCAAAGCTGATCTCGGCGAGTCGAGCGGCATTGATCCTGTTGTCGCGTACGCAGCTGATTTGCGAGCCGTGATCGAGGAGCTCGAACGCCTTATCGAGGCGGATTATGACCGCCCTTGACGCGCCATCTCGGGCCGAGACGGCTCGCAAGCTCATCTGACCGCCCTTGGGCCGCTTTGCGGCTGAGAGCCTTAGCCAGCGCTACCGCCTCGGGTTCATCTCTGCGAGGCTCTTTCGGCCCTCGCACTTGCCGTTTGGGTCGATCGCCAACGACTTTCTGGGCGGGTCAAATCGACCCAAAGTATTCACGCCTTCATCGCGACGTCGGTGCGATTTTTCGCGTTCATCTTTCGCATGACATTGCGCACGTGGACTTTCACCGTGCTTAAACACATATTCAATTCGTGGGCGATGACCTTGTTCGATTTTCCTTCCTGAATCGCGCGCACGACTGCGAGTTCTCGGCTGGTGAGGGCATTGGGTCGTGAGAGAGTCGTCGGCGTTTGTAGGCTAACCCGGTCTGGCGCGAGCAGATGGTCGGGCGGGACATAGGTTCCGCCGGCTAGGACGAAACGCATCACCTCAATGGCAATTTCGAATCCCATCGTCACCGGAATGAATCCCTTCGCGCCATAACCGATCGCGGCGCGAGCAAAGGACGGCCGCGCGAAACATATGCCCGCGCAGCGTTGAAGGGGCCTTGCGCCTCACCAGGAAAGTCGGTAGTTTTGCCCATTGCGAAATTGGCTCAGCGGCTTCCATATGCCGGCGAGACGTCCAATTTAATTACTATCCGCAATGCTGCGGGAAACATCGAGGAGGTAAGGTCGCTATGAAAAACTCGATTTTTGCGGCCGCCCTATTTGTAACGGGATGTCTTCTTGCGTCTAGTGCGGCACCGCAAGATTTGCCCGGTGGGAGTTACTCAGAGAGCTGCACTGGGTGCGCCGTAGTTGGAAATCAAACAGCAGTCACCTGCACATGCTGCAAGAAGGTGGATGGCACTTGCAACAATACCTCGGCCAATTTTGGCGAGTGCCCAGGAAAGTCGTTGACAAACAATGACGGCGCACTGCAATGCGGTGATTGATTTGTTCCCCGCAAACAAACGGTCGCCCGAGTCGCCCTGACGGCCGGTCCTGTGCCGTAGCTTGGCGCGCCGGCCTGCCTCGCGATAGGCTCGCGGCATGATCAGCATCCCGATCACCGAGGAGGCTTATGAGGCCCTCAAGGCGAACACGCCGGGAGTCGACCAGGCTCCGACATCCAAAAGCTCAGACCGACAGATTCAGATCTGGCTCGATCCTGCGTTCGTCGACCGGCTCCGGGCGCTCAGCGAACCGGGCGAAGGGTATAGCGACGTGATTCTTCGGCTGACAAAACCGTCTACGGACGAAAAACCGCGGCCAATCATGATTTGGCCGCGGCAATAACGCTTTCACGACCGCCCGCGGCGCGGGGGAGTTGCGGGGACAAATGCCCCGTTACCGCAGGCCCTCGCCGGCGAACCGCCTTTTTGGAGGTGGCGGCTTGGCCAGCCGAAGTCTAGACAGTTCGGCATAAGAGCAGTGGCGTTCTGCGGCAACCGTCGGAAACTACTTAGGCAAGGATTGAAGCGAAACTGCCACAGCGGGGACATTTCGGGCCTCGCCTATGCCGGCTACGGGCGTCGCGCCCGCGACCTTGTCGGGGCTCGCGGAAGGGTCAGGCGGCGGCTGCAACTCGGAGTATGGATTTTGAGGGATGTCGGGGAAATCGGGAGGCAGAGTTGGCGGCCTAACAGGCGGCGGTTCGGGCGATAAGTCAGACTCGAGTTCCGGCCAATGGTGAAATCCATCTTTCAGAACATTTGTGAGCACCTGCGCGCAGTTGACGCCACCCATAAGGCGCGTTTCTCTTGCAACATTTATAGTTCTGGAAAAAACCCATTCTCCGAACGAATGGGGCGGTAGTTTCTTGCCGCTTTTATCGTCCGTAACCATCTCCGCATGTCCGGTAGTCCCGCGAAATACGTAAAGTTCCGTCATCGGACCCTCCTGTTTTCCGCCAAGCACAGTGGAAGCGATAGCATGAGCGGGAGCCGCCCCCGCTATCTGTCGTCAACCCTTGGCGGGGATCGAGGACGTCGCCCTCGCGCGCGACACTAGCGAGCGAAGAGATGGTTGTATCGCGCCGTCAGGCCAGTGCTGGGTGGTCCCACCAGATTGCCGACGGCGGAGCGGTAAGCATTCTCGTTCGGCCCAACGAGGCGTCCTGCAAAGCCCGCGACATCTCGCGCCCAGCCTCGAAGACCCGACTCTCGATAGCGGCAACCTGGCACCCGCATACCCCTGCCGCCTGCTGGTTTGATAGGCCGCTGGCGACCGTTAGGATCAGCGCTTCCCGCCGCTCGTCGCTGAGGCGTCCGAAAATATGGAGGAACTCCTCCGGCTCATGATCATCCTGTCCGCTCGACAGCGATTCCTGCTGTTGCCCCGACCTTTCGGCTGACGGGCGCAGCGCGGCGTAGTGCAGCCGATGCAGCGTGGAGAACATTTGAATCTTCAAATCGATCCCGGCGTGGGGCCGGTTCACCTTGGCGAAGGTCTGCTCGATCGTATCGCCCACGAGATCGTCGGCGCGCCGACGATCGCCAGCGAGCATGGCGGCAAAAGCGCGTAGATGCGGAATGCACGCAAGGACGTCCGATCGTGTGAGGGCGTCGGGTTCACATATTGCGGCGGTCGTCATCGCCTTCTCCTCTACCGGTCTGCACGACAGTCATTTCGCCTCGGATGAAATGACGGGTGTTTGATCGACGCAGTCTTCACCGAGCGACGAGAACAGCGGAAGAATCGGAATCTACTTATCCGCCAGGCGAGGCGGCCAATCTATTTCGGCTACGAACAAAAAATGAATTCGGGCTAAGTAGATTCCGATGCTGTTATGTGGCCGTCCCAGCACCATCTGTCTGATACGAGAGAATTGATCTCAACCAATTCTCAAGGAGTCAGCTATGCGCAATACGTTGTTCCAAACTGTCGCCACTTCGCTGGCGGTAATGACACTCGGTGTTTCTCTTGCCACTACGCCGGTTCTCGCGGGCGCCCGGCACGGCGGCGGAGGCGGTGGCGGCTCACGCCACGTCGCGGCCGTCCATCGCGGCGGTGGGGCGCATGTTCAATATGCCGGGCATGGGTATGGCGGCGGTGGAGGATATTACGGCGTTGGAGCGACGGGGGCGCTAATCGGCGGAGCGATCGCCAATCAGAACCAAGGGTATTACTACCCGCAGAACGGAGGCTATTACTATCCGGGCCAGACATATGCCGGATATTCCGACCCAGGTTACGTATATAGCGACGCCGCTCCCGCTGCCTATAACAACGGCGATTCCGTCGCGTACTGCGAACAAACTTACAGGTCATACGACCCCGCCAGTGGATCCTATCTCGGCTATGACGGGTATCGCCATGCTTGCCCATGAGCTAGCATAGCCCCTGCCGGCGAAGGGCGGCCCGAAAGCCGCCCCTCTGCTTCATGTGAAAAAGCCCCCGCCGGTGTGCCTCTTACCGGCGAGGGCGTCGCTGCGGCGACCGCAACCCGCAGCGGACCGAGGCTAGGCGGGTTGTCCCAAGGGTGCTCTTGGACTGGCGATGACAGCCAATTGGTCCGGGTCGAGGCGATTATCAATCTCGATCAGGTTGATCGCCAGCAAGCCAGCGAACTTGGAGCCCACGCGGCCGTCTTGGGCTTCGGATGCGCCAATGAGGGCCAACGCCTGCGCCGCAATCCCGAGGCGCGTCCCCGGCTTGAATTCGAAGGCCTGCGCCGCGACCTCTCGGAGCTCATGACGGGCCTTTCGGAAACGCGTCAAGGCGGCGGCGAGGCCGCGATCTCTGGCCGCCGAAAACAGCTTCCATTGGTAGCGATCGGAGACCTGATAAATCTCCTTGCGCGTCAGTTCGTTCTCGCCGCGCAACATTGCGTCCCACAAACTTTCATACGCATGGGAGGGGTTTACTTCCGTGCTGGACGGCGCGGGCGCGCCCCGCACGATCTTGATAAGCGGCCTCTCGAACATGCGCTTCGCCTGATCCTTCGCACGCTTCCGGGGCTTCGGAGGCAACGGAGCGCTCTCGTCGAACCGGGCCTGAGCGTCTTTCAGAGCAGCAGAGGCATCCCAAAATTCTTTGAGAAGTTCGGGCATGCGGCGGCCGATCTCAAGGAGGGCTTCCGCCTCTTGCAACGGTATTACGGAGAGTGCCGAGGGCTCGGCGATGACCTTTGCGGCAATCGCCGCTGAAGAGGCTATCGCGACGGGAAGCGCCAGCGCCGAAACACTGGCCAGGGCGCCGAGGGCGAGATTCTTGCCCTTTCGCCTCATTGCCGGGGTCGCTGACATCGACAAATGTCGAGGTCGAAGTAATTGGTCAGGGCTTGTCGCGCGGTACTGCTACGCTTGTCGGCCATCCATCGTCCCCGATACTCGCGTCGCTTCTCCTTCACTTCGGCTGCGGCTTCGGCCGTGAGCTTCGGTCGGTTTCTCGGGTTGCCGGACGGCTGTCGATTGCCGTCTCGCTGGACTCGTTCCTTCGGTCTGTGAACATGAAGGCTGATCGCCTGTCCTGAGGCTAGGGGGGGAAAGGGGGGCGTACGGGACAAACTGCACAACGATTTTGATGAATCGTAGAGCCGCGTCGAATTTAGCGCTCGGCCTGCGTTGCTTTCACGAGCGCGTCCTCTATGTTTTTTATTTGTGAGTTGTATTTGCAGCCCTGACCACAAGCAGATCTCAACTCTGAGATAGCATTAAAGACGTCCGAGAACGCCGCCATGGTCCCGGCATTCGGCTGCTCTGACTGAATTGAACTTGTTTTAGGTTTTGTCGCCTCTGGATTATAGAAACGTCCGTTCTGAAAAAATGACGAGCTCGTATATAAATAAAGGCCAACCACCGCGGCGACTGCCGCAGCGACGATTGTTATTACTTTCCAATTTTTAATTACCCCAACCCCGGTTCTTGACCAGAAATACGCTCATCTAGCTTCCTAATTTCAGCCATAATCTCGGCACGGAAAGTTTGAAATTCGCGTATGCTCACCAAGTCCGACGTGTCACTGTTCCGCATGCCGGTTCCTAGATTTTTTGAGAAAACTGTTCTTAAACGATCGACGGTCGATTCAGATGACCGGCGCGTTATCTGTTCCAATTGCGACGCAAATTCTCTGCCACGGACTATGCGGCTTTGGCCCTTGGTAGCCATCGCCTCCATGATATCCGAGTTAGCTGTCACAAAAACCTTCCGGTATTCATTGGCCCACTCAGCGTCATGTGCTGCGGCGATTGTGCTGATAAAGTTGCTTGGATTGTCGGTGTCCAAGTAGACGCACGTCGGCCCGCGCGCGGCGTTCGTCATATTACTGACCGCTGGCAAATCTCTGAAGGCGTGCAAGCACAGGTCCCACGAAGGCCTGACCTCCGCCCATGTCAATGTTCCAAAATTCGATACCCTATTACTCATACAGCTCAATCCGAAAACAGTCGCCGATGAAATGAAGTTATACAAATACTCACTGCCCACCGCGACATCCGAGGTCAAGACCCCGACTCCGACGTAGTCTCCCCTTCGACCCGCTACTGGTGGGGGCACTGCCCGATAGGCCGCTGTCCACATTAAAGCTCGACCTTGCGGAAACCGCTCAACGAGGACTAGAAAATCTTCGCTCTGCGGTAACGTTACATAGTTGCTTTCTAGGAGGAACGATTCCTCGGGGAGCGCGGGCATGGATGCGGTCGCGGCTTCCAAGATTGGCACCCGGCGGAATCCACCGACGTTAGTTACGAAAAATGGCTGCGCATTCTGCATCGCGGACTGGTCAGTGCGGATCCACGCCGTAAACCGTTGTAATAAAACGGCTGTAGAACGTGGGCTTCGGCATTCCTTCAATGGCGACGTCGTCGAACAGTATGGCTCGTCGACGCTGCTTATCGCCGACTAGTTCCTGATTGGCATTCGCATACAGCCAGTTCCACAATATACGTGGAAATTGAGTGTAAACGGAATCGCTGCCGTAAATTCCGGCGCGCCGCTCGCGGGCATCGTCTACGATGTTCACCGGACCTGTCGAATATGGCATCGCCGCGCGGCTATCCGGAAGTAGGGCTTGGATACGGCAAAAATTCGCCCAAACGCCTGTCCATCGTTTCGCCTGACTTTCGAACTCGGTCAGTGCCACGTTGCTTCCAGAACCGTCGGGCAATCTCGTACCCGGAATGCAGTCCCATTTCGTCCCTAGCAGTAAAAGATTGTCACCGTACCTTGCCCGATCGTAACGATTGTATTCCTCAATTGTTCGTGTCACGCAATTTAGCATCTCGTTATAACTATGTGTCTCAAATTGCCTCGATGGTACCACAAATACCACTGAGAGCGGCCTATCATAATATAGTAAAATGTAGTTAATTTCGTCCTTGAATGCTTTGTGAAGACCGTCGTCTCTCGCTGATACCATTCACCATTCGCTTCCACAAAAAGCAACTTTGTTTTCTCTGAGCCGCGTATGAGACTAATCGGAACAAAGAAAGGATCGCGGATACCAGTTCCAGCGGTGTCTAGGCCATTTTCAAATGTTTGAACCTCATCATCGTACATTTTCTTTGCGCTTATAAATCGGACGGTAGGCGCAACGCCGCTCGCAGCCGCATAGTCCGCGGGAAATATATCACGTTCGGAGGAGCATCCGAATTCAGTCTGGACACCCATGCGTATGCGAGCAGTGAAAGCAAAACGTGGGTCTTGCCAGATCCTTGTGTGCCAAACAGCAGCACAGGGTGGAATTCCTGTATAGCTTTCAAATTTTCGACAAACAGCTGTCCTGGTCGCAAGCCAGCTCCCGGTCCTCGGCGGCCGCTATTCGGGCCGTCATCCACAAGCCCATTTCCATTAAAATTTGACACTGGCCGTCACCTCCAAAATTATCTACCGAAATGACGCTTCTATCGACTACGCACTCGGCGTGTCCGCTCCTGGGGCGGGACCCAAAGGTACCTAACGTCAGAATCGCTCACAAACTGATTGCTGAGTTGAAGCATCGGGAGTCGTGCGCGAGAGAGGCGATATCCAACCGATGCGAGTAAAACGAGCAAAAAATCGACACCCAGAGCGAGAACGAAAAAGATTAGTGATCGCGATCCGGAATGGAACATTCGTTGAAAGACAACGCTGAACACACCCGTGGACGATTGAAGTTGACGTAACGTCTCAATGCTAGGAGCCTTCTGGACTCCTACCGAGGCCATATCAGCAAATTGCGACCCCATATCGTACATCTTCTCATAGTCGTCGTTTGCCCTTTGTAGTACGTCCAGAGCGGAGCTGAACAGAGAGGTATCAAATATGAATGTTACTGCCTTGTTAAGTCTTTGCTTAATATCTTCAAGTGCCTCGTAGTTCTTGTCTATCATTTTCTGGACAATTTGCTTATCGTTACTCCGGTCATCGACCCGAAGGTCCGCACGTTTTGGACTCTGTTTGAGGGCATTCTCAAACAGAGTCTTATATTGGCTTATTATCCGCCCCAAACCAGCTTTGTCGCGGCAGGACAAGATGTTCGGGTCGCTAGACCCATTCAGATATCCAAATCCAGGTAAAATAGAGTGAAGAGCATCTATTTCTTGCCTAGCAGTGGCACCAACACCACAGTATCCGTTAATCTGATTATCCATCTCGCTGACGATTTGCCCAAACTGTGCTCGTGCCCCTTTATCAAAACTAGCCCACTCCGCGGAGTCGAATATCTTGTTTAGGTTTGCCCCAAAATTTGAATAGTTACTTAAGCTTTCATCCGTCTTTTCGCGAGCAATGTCAGGACCCTCAAAATAAAACATCGCGAATCGGATGACTCCTGTCGCGCTAAGTAAGAACAATAACAAATACCAAAGCAAGAATGGCCCGATTGCGCGTTTATCACGACCCATATTAGTAAATCCGAAAAACTCATGACCCGAATTTCTTATAAACATGACTATGCAGGCGAAAACGATCATCGTCGCGACCGCCGCAAAAACTTGGTTATCTGGGAAGAACGCAAAAAAGAAACTGTAATATCCAATAGCAATAACAGTCGCAGCGCCTATCACTGCAATTATTATTGCGCCGGCAAAAATCTCGCCCATGTTCATAGGCTAAATCTCCATTTATATAAAAGAAAACGCTGCGAAAGAGGGGCCTGATGTTGTGCGTGCCGCTGCGGTTGACTCGATCGATGGACGTCCCGACATCGCGCTCGGCGTTCGCCATTGAGACGGTCAACGAAGTCGGAATGACCGCCGTTGACCCGACGCTATTTCATATTTATCGCGTATTGTTTTCGGTGTCCAATGCCATCCGGTTGGTCCACTCGGCACTGAAACCGGGCAAGTTGTGGTGCAGCATGAATTCCACCATTTGGCTTACGTCGGTCGTCTTTGCGACAGCAATTGGTGCCGGATCTTTGGGGGTCGCTCAAGAGGTACACTACGCACCGGAAGAACGCCTCGACGCGATCGACGCGGCATTGATCTCCACCGCGAAGCAATCAATCGACTTCGCGAGTTATGCGCTCACCGATCCAATTGTGATTGATTCGTTGGTCGACGCCGATCATCGAGGCGTTTTGATTCGCATAGTGCTCGACCCCCGCGAGCGTCATGACTTTGCGAAGCTAGGCGACCTTTCGGACAGCGTGAGGATTAAGCGCGGCGGCCCTTACATGCATTTGAAGGCCTACAGCATTGACGGCGAAGTGCTCCGAACTGGAAGCGCGAACTTCTCGACTTCGGGGGAGCAAGCGCAGGATAATGATTTGATTGTAATCCGTAGCCAGGGAACTGCTGCGAAATTCGACGCACACTTCGAGCATATGTGGGACGCCGCTCAGCCCATGGAGGAGTTCGGGCCGGCTATCGATGCTTTGGAGCCCCGATGATTGCGTGGCCGCGAGCAGTCGTTTCCCCCTGCCGGCGCCCCCGCAGACCTCACAATCGTCCTCACCATCCACTCCGCCGCCCCTTCGATCTCACGCGGCGGCAGCGTGGCCTTGTGCAATAGCAATTGCGTCACGTCGCGCGAAAGCCGATGCACATTGTACCCGGATTGCGGAAAGTCGCGCCGCGCGAATTCGTGCGCCTCAACAAACGCGAAGACCTTTGCATCGATTGACGGGCGTAGCGGCTCGATCGCATCCCACACAAGCGAATTGCGGTCCTTCTTGTCGCTGTGAAGATAGCCGATCGGCAAAGCCAGCCCTTGCGCCGCGAGAGCCTTGGCTAGGCGGCCTGCCTCGACAACATAGCAATAGTTCAGCATCGCGTTAATCGGGTGCGCGGCGTGCTTCGGGCCTAGGAACGCGTTGCCCTTGCCGCGTTGCGCAAAGCGCATCCACGAGCGAGGGAGATTGCCGCTCTCGCAATCCGGCGTCTTGAAAGCATCGCCAGTAGGCCGCAGCGGCACGGCTTTCGACGATCATGATTTCAGAGACGGTTCTGGCGCTGTCCAGCTTCGCTCTCCACTCCGCCATCGCGCGGCGGCGTTCGTCGGACTCCTTGACGGTGAATTTGAGCCCGGCTTCGATCTTTGCCCGCACAATCTCCCGCGCCATCGTGACCGGGTTCGCCGCGCATTGTGCGCGAATGATCACGGGATCGATGTCGCGCATTCGCGTCATCGTGTTCGTGTTGGTTTCGAGGGCGCTCTCCACCATCGTGATAATGCGGCCCGGTCCACCGGGTAGGAGAAGGTTGATCGAGTATCGGGCGCACCATCGAATCGCTTCGCCGGTCATGAACTCCCCGTGGCTATCGAAAAGGATCGCGCGCGGCTTGGGCTCGGCGTCGATGTCGATTCGGATCGTCTGCCGGTCGCCGTGCGGGCCGTGCTCGATTTCCAGCGCTCCGCCGCGAACGTGTAAGGCAGCATATGCTCCGAGTACAAGAACGCGAGGTGAGGCGCGAGCGCCATCCTGCCACGGCGTGAGCTTTTCCTTGCCGCGCTCAAGTGACCAGTCGCCGGTTTCCGTCAGGTGCTCGCGCGCGTATAGCGCGAAAGTCTTTCAGGCGTATGGACGGACTGCCTTCGCGGCGTAATCGCGCCACGCGTTGTGGAGTGCGTCGTGTTGTTTCTCGGGCTCGGCATCGGCCATGAAATCGGCGACGCGTTCATAAGGAATCGGATCGCGGAGTGACATTGGCAAAACGGTCCTTGCTCATCCTGTTCGGAAATCGGAGCACAACGCAAATCAGAATTCATGCAATCTGGTCGATGCGGCGTTTTGCTTCGGCAATTGCGGCGTCCAGGCTCACTCCGCTTTTGATGACCAGAGCACGCCCACCAATGCGGTTGAGAAGATGCGGGTAGTTGGAGGCAACATTGATCGTCCAGCCCGCTGAGTCCAACCGCACGCGAGGATACGCTATCAGGAAGTCCTTATATTCAACCTCGATCTGCACGCTAGATTCTCTTCCGCTCATGGTATCGATCCAAGTGTGGGACAGTGCTGGGTCGCGTTCATGGTAACGGCGCAACGCTTCCTCCGCGCCGAATCGAATCAGCGGAACGATGTCGGGGTCGACAAGCGCTGCATTGAGCAGAGTAATGTTTCGGCTATCGTCGAAGCGGAACCAAGCGCCCGTTTGGTGATGGAGCATCTGGCGGGTCGAAATGTCGATTGAGTAGCCAATTATTCCTCCTATCTGACCGAGACGTTTCAGGAGGAGCTGGCGGATTTCGGCGGCAACGGGCGCTGAGATCGGATTTTCGCCGTTTAGCCAACGCCGCATCGTTCGGTCGGCGACGTTAAGGTCGGCCGCGAGCGCCGTTTGCCAGCGATCACCATAAAGCGAGCGACCGAAGGCAGCGAGTTGATCCGAATTCATATCAGGCGGGCCTCCTTTGCCCGGTTTTGCCGAGCCAGTGCCCGCACAATGTCCTAATATTAGGACTAAATTCGGCCTTGGTCAACCTTCTTGAACTTCGTGCAAACGGGAGGGCTTCGGCGGCCCTTTAGGGACAAGAGCGCGATGACGCGGACCGCCGAACGAGGATTTTCAACTTCAAGTCCCGATGCTAAAGCTGCATGGTTCAAATGGGGCTCCGGAGTGGACGTCTCATGATCCATCTCGCGCATCTCTCTGATATCCACTTTGGCATCCGCTTCAGTACGTCGACCTGGGAAGCGGTCGTCCGCACTGTAATCGACTTCGATCCGGATTTGATCGTTGTCTCTGGTGATCTCGTTGACGATCCATCGCCAGCCCATCTTTTGGCTGCGAAACGGGCGCTTGCTGACCTTTTGGAGCAAACACGCGCACAGTCGAAAGGTGCCTCGAATGGTTTTGGGCGCACCGCCGAGTTATTCGTCATTCCAGGCAATCATGACGTGTTTGAGGCTGGGGTCGCTGTTGGCTTGAAACGCCTTAGCTGGTTTGAGCGGATATTCCACGACGCTGACACGACTACTGACACAAGCCGAGCAGAGGCCGCGTTAAGCGCAGCACTGAACGTCGACCGGCTCGGTTTTAACAACGCTTGTCTTGGGTTGTCGCCCCATTCAGGCTCAGCCAAAAAATTAGTTGCGCGACTGCGCGCCATATTTTCTAGTTGGATCAATGTTTCTGAGAACAACGGACCCAATTTTACAGCCTACCTTCCGGGGGCCGGTTCCAAGCCACGGGTGACGGCGCCTAAGAATTCACCCGTATTGCTTGCCTTGCTCGACTCAAATCCCGCGGAGCCCGGTTTTTTCGCTGCGACTGGAATTGTTGAAAACGATCAACTAATTGGTCTGCAGGCCGAGCTTGCCGAGGCCACCAGGCCGTTTGTTGCACGGATCGCTGTCGTGCATCATCACGTCTTGCCGATTGCTTTTGGATCGGGCGTCACTAAGGCGACTGGCGAACCGATGATGGTCCTGCGCAATGCCGGGGCTGTATTACGGACTCTCGCCGACCACAAATTCGATCTCATTTTGCATGGCCATTGGCACAAAGCACAACTCGCGCGAATCGATTTTGGGTCTAGGGAAGCTGACAGCTATCCAATCATCGTCGCGGCGGCCGGTAGCGCCGCAATGCACTCGCAAGACAATCCAAGCGCCAATTGCCTCAACCTGATCAGGATTTCTGAAAACGGACGGATCTCGGTGAAGAGTGTGTTCTATGGCGCTAGCCAAGCTCCGAATCCGAATGGCGAGCTAGGAGTCCACTACCGCTTGTTTCAAGAGGAGATGTCCGATGCGAAGCGGCGCGCGTACGCCCGAGCCCGCGAACGACACCCGATAGAATCCGACTTACGCGAACAGTTTTGCGAAATTACCGAAAATGGCGACCTTTGGGTCGCCCATAGGGCGGACGGGCTCCGACTAACAGGCAAACTGGGAAACTATCCAAAGCGTCCGTTTGGCGTTTCGATACCCGAGTTCGGCCACTTTGTCCGCGAGACGCTCTCGCCCGACGAAGCCTCCTCATATGCGGGGGTTACGCTTTCGGAGGCGCCGGAGCACCCTGACTCGAAAGACGGACGGACGCTGAACTATTGGATAAATCTAGCAGGCGGTGGCCTCACCCAAGACGGTTCTCCATCGAAATATGGCATCCTGCACGGCTGCGCGAACTGCATGATCATGACGCGCTGGGAGGCCCGCGAGAAGGCCTCAGCCCGTAACTTGCAGAGTGCCGCTCTGGACCGCGAGTTCTTTGGCGCGCGTGTTACCTTCCCAACCCGAATGCTTCGTTTGATACTCAAGTTTCCACCAAGCCTAGTGAACGTGCAGCCGCTGGTCGAGGCCCGCCGCTCTCCAGCACATCCAGATTATAAAATCGATCAATGGGGTGACGCGGAGGTAAAGTACCGAGACATGATTGTGGATGGTGACGCTCAGGGCGAGGAACAGGCACTTCGCTATGATGCGGCGGCTCGCACGTGGACCATTGAGATTGACCGACCAATTGTTGGCTATGCGTATTCGCTAAGTTGGGAAGTACCAACTGTTAAACTTGACCCGCAAATCGCCGGAGAAACTAAACAGTGGCAGATTGTACTTATGAATCTTAAGAATAGGGTTGATATCAGAACGCTTAGCCAAGTTGATCACGACGCCATAAAACAATTTGATCTCCTTTGTGATGGTTTAACTCAGAACATCTGTACTGGATATAGCGATGAATTTTGGATTATTACATTGTTTAGCTATGATTCTAAGACGCATTCGCTGAGATCCGTGCTAAGCCGGCGCTCCTGGAGCAAGGATGGAGCTGAGATTACCGAGGTGCCGTTCGGTAGTGGAGTTAGTGGCGCGGCATTTCAACAGAGGCGGATTGTCACTTGGAGGTCGATGGCTGATCAACCACGTTGGGGAGATTCGCTGATCAAGCCGTTCGCGTCTATGGAGACCAATGGAGGCCCCGTTGAGATGGTTAACGTCTTAGCTCTGCCTATTTACCATTCCGTTTTGGAGGATAAACGGCGACCTCCGCCTGGCTCCGTGATTGGTGTCGTTACGATTGGGTCATCTTCTTATGCTTCGCCAATTGTCGGAATGAGTGACGAACAACTGCGGATCGTTCGAGCGGTCGCGCAACCTCAGGTTTACAACGTCCTCGACCCGCCGGGGCTGGAACAACATTGAAATCGCCGCGTTGGAACCCGTTGCGACCGCTGGCGGATGGGTGTATGGTTGTTATGGCTCTCTTGAGGATTGGACATGGTTCGTCTTGATTTAGGCGGCGGTGCAGTAGCCTTCGAGATTGAGGGTGAAGCGGATCGTGTGAGCAGTTTTGATCCTGGGAAGCTGATCGGGCGAGGATGGCCCCAAGAGGTTATAGAGAACTATCGCCGATACCGAAGTCGGTGGGCGCACGTCGACGCCGATTCCGACAACGTCGTCGGTGTCGAAGGCTACCGGCCGCCCGAAAGCAGCGAGTAGCCGCAGGGTAGCGAGCGGCCGCTCGAGTGACATTCAGGCGACCCCGCTCATCATAACATTCTGCAGTGTTTCGGCCGACCTTCGCTTGAGCAAGGCCGCCGTGCCTCATGGAAGCTTGGGGCCGACAAATATCCGCGGATCGCTCCGCGAGCGCCCGAGCCATTCGTCCCGCCGCCGTATCGACGCGATGGTCCCGTTCAAAAGCCGTTTACTCAAATCCGGCCGCAATCTCCTCCTGCTCCTCCTGCTGGGCTCCGCAGTGAACCTCGGACGGTCTGGTTGAGCAAGCGAGGCCGCTGGCGGGGCGCGAAAAGTCCGATCGTGCCGAAGCAGGTCTTCGTCTTTCATTGACCAAGCCCTGCTGCCGCTTCGCGCTAAAAAACGCCTTCTTTCTGGGCTACGCGCGCTTGCACCGTAGCTTGCGCGCTACCGGGAGACCAACGTGACCGCAAACGTGTCACCCCAGACGTTGCCGACAGCCACTGGGTTCGCGATCAGGTGCGCGCTTGCGGCGCTTCAGGAGCGCGACTTGCCAGTACGGCCGCTGTTCTTGCGCGCGGGACTTTCCGATCCCCATTTATTAGACCCACGGCGTCGCGTCTCGGCGGTGGCGCAGGGAGAGTTTTTCGAATGCGCGGCTGAGGCGGTGGGCGATACGGCCTTCGGACTTCACCTCGCCGAACAGTCAAACCCCCGCGACGCCGGACTGCTTTACTATGTAGCGACTGCCGCAAGAGATCTTGGCGAGGCCTTGGCACTCTTTGCCCGTTACTTCCGTATCCTCAACGAAAGCGTGCACTTCAAGTTGGTTCGCAGCCCCACGAGCGTTATGGTCGAGTTCAACTTCGTCGGAGTTACACCAAATCAGGTGAAGCAGAACACCGAGTTTTCGCTCGGCCTTGTCGTCAAGACAGCCCGAGGGGTCACAGATCGCTGCATCCAGCCGACCCGAGTAGAATGCCCTCATCCACGCACCGACGATCTAGAGGAATTCGAGCGCTTCTTCGGTTGCCGGGTCAAGTTCTCGGCGCCGTCAGGCCGGTTGGAATTCTCTAATGAGACCCTTGCGCTGCCGCTGATCACCCAAGACGCGTCTTTGCTGCAAATGCTGCGGCCGTTCTGTGAGGAAGCCGAAAAGGCTCGCAACGCGGCGACAGGTTCGCTCCGCGATGCAGTCGAAAGCGAGGTCGAGCGACTGCTGCCGAATGGCCGGGTCAAAGCGGAGACGGTCGCGATGGCGTTAGCCATCGGCGTCGAGACCCTGTCGCGCAGGCTGTCGGAAGAGGGAACGTCCTTCGCGGGCGTCGTTGACGAACTGCGCCAAAGCCTCGCGCTCCGGTATCTCAAGGAAAAGGGCCTTACACTGGCGCAGATCGCATGGCTTTTGGGTTACGAGCGGCCGATTGCGTTCACACGCGCGTTCAAGCGTTGGACAGGCCGCTCGCCGTCCTCCGTCCGCGACGAGAATCCACCGCGAGCCGGGCGCATATAGTTCTGAAGTCGGCCAAGTTGCCGATCCGGATCAATCCCAGATTCAGCCTCCGTCGGAACCGCAATCGTGGGGCGTGGCGCTGCCTGACGCTGGCGAGACCTGCGGTAACCGGGGACCCGGTAGCGCCCGGCGCCGATCAGCGCCCGGGCTCGGCCAATTCGATCAAGGTTCTCAGATCGGCCGCATAGACGACGACCGGCTCAAGGTTGGCCGCGCTTGCCAAGTCGTCCTTGAGCCGCTGAAGGGCTTCCCCCGGCAAGAGGCCGACCTTGTGCCGACCCGTCAGCCGCCTGAGCGGCGGCGAGGATGCGATCGCCAAGAGATCAATGAGAGCGCGGACGGCGTCAGGGTCGGATTCTAGCTTCCTCAGCGCCCTGGCCGCGTTCGCGCGGCCTTCAACGCAGGGAATGCGGCGGACTACATCAGCAATTTGCGCGACCCGCTGCTCGTGCGCCGTTGCTGCTGGCGCACCGAACATTCGGTCAATCGGAATCTCGTGCATCCGTCTCTCTTTAAAAACAAGACAAAAATTTCCCATTTTGGAGGTGGCGTAAATTCGACAAATTTGATGAGTTGGTCCCGTGGATTGACTGGGAGGCATGGCGGCACTCGGCAAAGCCGTGCTTCGCAACTCGGCCGTCCGCCCAAATAGCCACCCTACGTCGAAGGCGTGGCAAGAGACGGTCGCCTCGGCCGTGACGCGTCACTGAAGTCAAATCAAGGCATTTTAAGCTGCATTTCGCGGCCTTGATCAGGCCCATCATGCCGCAGTCCTCCCCTCAAGCTCGTCCCGCAAATTGCCCGCCGCCATCTCCAAAACGCGGATGACATGCAAGCGATCATTCGGCGTCGTGATCTTGATCCAGCGGGCGAACTCGCCGCCGCTTTCGAGCAACTACTGAATATGCTCGTTCGCAAAGATCGACATCCTTGCGCATTCTATGGGCAATTTTCTCGTGCTCGAAACCCTGCGACAGGTGGCGCTACGCAGTCGCGCCTTCTCAACGAAAATCGACGATGTGACGTTGGCCGCGCCCGATGTGGACGTCGATAGTTTCGAAAGCGAGCTTGCGGATATGGGAAGTCCACACCCGAAATTCACGCTTTTTGCGTCGCGTGAGTGCGAGCAGACCCGCAGCAAAGATGGCCTTGATCCACTGTTCCATGTTGCGCGCCCGCGAAAAAGCCGCCGCAACAATTAGACGCCGATGCCCTAGGCAGACAAGTCCTCAGTAGCGCGAAGGCAAGGAAGTATGCGACGCGCTCCTCAAATCGCCTGACCGGCCGTCTTTTGTCTCTTCGCGTAAGCGCCCAATACTGTATCATACAACAGCAACCGTCAGCAAACACCAGCAAACGACTAGAGACAATTTTCCGCATCTCTTGAAATTATTGGAGAGATGTGTTAGTCATCAACTATGAAGGCAAACCGTCGCCCCTGGGACACGTCCCGCAAACAGCCAATCCGGCTAACCTCGGGCTTCGCCGCGAGCGAGGCCGATCGCGAGCTTGTCGAGCGGCTGACCGTCGCCATGGGCGCTCGCTCACTGAGCTAGGTGGTCCGCGGCGCTGCTCGAACCGAGGCGCAATGGGGTCTTGCGGAAATGACTGACTCATCGAAAGACGCGGCTGCGCCGATGCCTGCCTCAGGAGAACATTTCAGCGCCCATTCCGGCGTCATTCCGAAGTCGCCTCATGACGCTCTGAAGCCGCGAGAACACGAAACTTCTGCCCGCCGAATGCAGCTACATCGCGCCCGGCGCCAAAAGGGCTTGCGCTGTCTCACCGTCGAACTCCGAGAGCGCGAAGTCGAAGCCCTTGTCGCCAAGGGATTGCTTCTTTCCACTTCGCGGGACGACACGGCAGCTATCCGCAAGCGCTTTATGCCTACCTTGACAGAACCCTGGGCAGGTCATTGTGACGCGTCTCAATAAATCACCCGCCTTCACAATCGAAAAGCTCGCCAGCGATTGTCTGGACGTCCGCGAGCTTCGTCGCAAAGGTCTATTTGTGGGCGACTGGGTCACGTTCCGGCCGATGCTAAGATGGCCCATCATCGCCCAACTGCGCGTCGCTCGATATGTCATTCTGCTGGAATCGAGAGACCGTTCACCGCAGCGTATCCGCGTCTCATGGACAAGGCTGCATTTCGGCGGCGAGCGGCCCTGGATGCATTGCCCTCACTGCCAGAGGCGCGTGGCCAAGCTCTATGAGGGCTTCGGGGGCTATTTCTGTCGCAGCTGCGTGGGAAATCCGATTTATGCCAGCCAGGCACTCAGCGCCCAGGCCCGGTGTCATTTCCAGGCATGCAAGTTGCGCCTCCGGCTCGGCGGCGAGGCTGAACTCGCTGCGCCCACGCTCCTTGCGCGGGAGGCCGCCCTTGTTCTCGACTGCCGTTCGCTCGCAAGCCGCTAACCTACAGCATGTTGATTACGCCGGAAGCTCGGGGATAAGCCAGTCCCCCAATTGTGCTGAGTTGACGCAAAGTCATTTTGAACGAAAGCTGCAAACACCCAGTGTCGCAAATCTACCCATACCTGTGTTGATGACAACAGAGGATCAGCGCGATGACCGACGAACGCAGGGTAGACAACCCGGAAACCGCCGGGGAAATTGAAATCATCGGCCGAACGCCTGCGCCGGCCGGGCAACCCTATCTCGTGATTGGGCGGACGAGTAATTACAAGTGGCTGTGGAGCGACGAGCGGAGAGCTTTTCCCCGCAACTTGCTAGCTCGCGTCACCGTATATCAGCCTGAGCCACAGGACCCTGCTTATAGAGTTATCGGTTTTTACGCCCAGCGCGGCGCCGGCCCGCCCGACGGCAGCACGATCATAGTCAAGTCGCTCAACGACCCCGATGGCAGTCTGTTGAAAGAGCCCGACGACTATGTGCGCATATGGACCTCCGAAGGATCGCATTGCGTATTTCCGGGAGCGATCTGGAGGCCGGTGATCACGAAACACGACAATTTTGTCGTCATGGGACACGTCGCGACCAAGGGTTTCGATAAGCCGCCGCTCAATGCAGTACGTTGCGTGCATAACACCCAGGTGCAAGAATCTCGGATAGCTGACAAGATATACTCTGATCAAGGCACACATTCCCAATCGGACTTCACGCTGTATTCCGTCGATGGCCTGTCAGGGGTGTTTGTTTCTCAGCCGAACTATGATCCGCCGAGGCTTCCCACCTTCCGATTCAAGACCGTCTCTTGATTGACTCTTGAGAACGGCCGCCGAACGCGAGCGGCTCGGGTCATCGTCGCGTGTGTCGAGTGCGGTCGAGGATCATCGCGCGACCCGGTGAGGATCGCATGCTGGGCGCATTTGAAACCAAAACCGTGGCCGGCGCAGCGTTGGAGCCTTCGCCAACAGGCTTGGCGCAGGTCGAAGTCGCGGTGGATGCGGCCGGACAGGCGATGTTCTCGATCCCTATCGACGTGCCTCCTGGCATCTGCGGGGCCGAGCCGAGGCTAGCTTTTGCGTATCAGAGCCGGCAGGGAAACGGCGTCATGGGCGTCGGCTGGTCGTGCTCGGGACTGTCCGCAGTCACTCGGTGCAAGCCTACATATGTGTCAGACGGCTATAGCGGACCCGTCACATACGGCGCCACTGACCGCTTCTTGCTCGACGGACAGAGACTCATCGCCGCGAGGGGCGAGTATGGCGCCGCCGGCACGATCTACTTTACGGACGTCCAGAGCTGGCGCCACATTCAGGAGCAGGGCGGCGGCTTTATCGTAACCGAGCGCAATGGCGACGTAAGAACCTACGGCATGACGCCCGACAGTCGCATCCTTGCGCACGGCTCGTCGGCCGTCCGGCTCTGGGCGCTCACCGCCATCGAGGATCGCTGCGGCAATCGTGTCGAGTTCCGCTACCTTCAGGGCGTCGCGACCGGCTGCGGCGACAATCGCGGAGCCTATTATCCGGACGAGATCCGCTACACCGTGCGCAAGGGCATGCCCGGCGCGTGCCGGGTCCGCTTTCACTACGAAGATCGCCCAGACGTCACCGTCGATTACATTGCGGGCGCGCCTATTGTCGTATCGAAGCGCCTGAAGGCCGTCACCACCCATCTCGAGACGCCCTCGGGCACCGTTGAAGTGCTCGCCTACGACATTGCATACGAGATCAGCGCTGCCTCGCGGCTGAGCAGGGTCGTCGCCATCACGCAGCGGGGCGCTGGAGAGAAGGATCCGTCCTTCACGCGGGCAAAGCTGCTCTGGACGAATTCGCCGGCGCCAGGCCTCGGCGCACCCGGACCAGTTTGCTCGCTGAATAGTCCCGGCCCGACGATCTTGCCGATGGACGTGTCCGGCGACGGGCGCACAGATATGGTCCAATTTTGGGTCGATTTCGAGACGAGGCTTCGCGCGAGCGTCTACCGCCCACGGCTTGGACCGGACGGCGTATCCTTCGTTCATGCCTCCGATTCCGTGCTCGACGCCTTCCCAGCGACGCGTCAAGTGCTTCCAGCCGACGTGGACGCAGACGGAAGAACTGACCTGATCGTGGCATATTCGGTTGAGACGACGTTATACTTCTCTGTTTTCCTTGCGCGCGATTCCGGCTTCGTCGAAGCCAGCGGCTCACCATTCCGGACAGACGAGCCGCTTGACGCGAGTCACGTGCGGTTTTTCGCAATGGACGCCAACGGAGATGGACGAACGGACATTGTCCAGGCCTTTTCCGACGGGGGCCGCCTCTGTTTCAAGACTTGGCTGTCACGCTTCGGAGCCGGCTCCGGTTTCACGGCCGCCAGGGTCAGCACGACAAACGATCCGGCGTCGGATTCAGATGTTGTCGCGTTCTGGGCGATGGACGTGAACGGCGACGGCATGATGGACCTCGTTCGAGCGTGGCGCGGGACTGACCGCGCGATCAACGTGACGTCGTATGTCGCGGTAAGCCGCGGCCTCGAGGACGTCTCCTTCGCCGCGACGACGAACACTCGCCTCGACCCCCTGGATTTAGCGGAAAGCGCCTTCCTACCGGTCGACGTCACCGGAAACGGAATCCAGGACCTGCTGCATATCTGGAAGGCGGCAGACGGCGGCTCCCTGCATTTGACCACCTTCTTGAGCGACGCGGCCGGCGGCTTCGTCAAGGGACCCGAGACCGTATTCCCGAATGAGACGATCGACCCGAAGCGGCTCTATCCAATGGGGCTCATCGGGCGTGGCCAGGTCTCATTGGTTAGCCCGTGGACGGACCGCGACCGGCTCACCCGCTTCACGATCTTTCAGGGCTCCCCGTCGGGCGAGTTTCGCGTTCTTGAGCCTCGACCCGGCGTCGCCGTCGATCCGAACGCCTATTTCCTGCCGTGCGACCCGGACGGCAACGGCAAGGCCGATCTTGTCCACGTATCGGGCGACGAACACGGTCGGCCGCGAATCGCCGCTTTCCTGTCGACCGGCTCCGCCAACGACCTGGCCGTCGAGATCGCGAACGGGATCGGCGGCGTTGTCAAGGTCGACTACGCCCCCCTCTCGGACGCGGAGGTCTATAGCACGACAGCCGGGCCGGCAAACGCGTTCCCGGCCAGCGGTGCCCTGCGCTTTCCGCATCCTCTGACGCCGACGCAGTTCCCGGCCCAGTCCGTGCTCGGGCAGGCGATCTACGTCGTCAAGGGCACGACGCAGCGCGCAGAGAACCCGGAGAGCCCCTTCGCGTACGAAGCGGGCTCCTTGATGTCCTATTCGGACGCCCAGATCGACCTGCTCGGGCGCGGCTGGCTGGGATTCCGAATGGTCGCCTCAACCAACCGAGAGACTGGCGCCGTCGAACGACGCATCTTCAATCAGAACTTCCCTTTGACCGGAACGATCGCGGAGAGCCGGACCGAGGCGGACGGTCGGTACGCAACGGACCCAAGGGTCCCGAAGGACCGGACTATCCTGATGCGTGCGGTTCGGACCGACTACCTGGCGACGCAGCCAGACATTCCCGGGTTTGGGCCGTGCAAGTCTTTTCAGGTGCTCGCCACAGCGCAGAGAGCAACGGTCTACGACTACGGCGCCGAAAATTTCGACTATCAGTTGCTGGAGAGGTTTGCCTACGACGCCTTCGGCAACCGTACGAAAAGCGCCAATCTCGGCTATGTTTCGGAGGGCTCGGACGAGCCGCTCGCGCCTGACGAAGTCGTCTATCGCCACGCCAAGTATCGCAACGACTTGTTTCCGTCCGGCGGGTGGGCGCTCGGCTATCTGGAATGCGCCAAGGAGAGCGCCAACGCGGAGGACGCCGATTGCGCCGTGTTCCGGCCCGGAGACCTCAATCTTACGCGCACGACCTACTTCGACGAGACCTACCGGTTGAAGAGCGCGTCGGATTGGGATGACCAGAATGGGGTCTTCCTGACGACGGCCTACGATTACGATTCGCTCGGCAATCGCACGGCTGAGACGCGGCCGGGCGGCTCCACGACTAGGTATGGCTACGACGAGGATTATCGCGCATTCTGCACGCGCACGACCAGTCCTCCGAACGCACAGCGGTTGTCGCTCGTGACCGAGCGGGGTTTCGACCCGCGCTTCGGGACCGAGATCGCTATGATGGAGCCGAACGGAGCAATCACAGTCGCAGCCTTCGATTCAGTCGGGCGTCGTCTTGCGCTTCAGGGTCCGCAGCCCTCGGAGGCGATCGCTACCGACGAGAACCGGCTTGGACCGTTCGTCGCAGCCTCCGAAGGCCTTACTGAGCGCTTCCGCCGCGCGAGAGTCGTAACGTTGGAGACGTTCGACTACGGCCGCGACGCGGCGGGCCTGCATGTTTGCGAGGCAAAGGCGCTCCAGAGCTTCCCCACGGGCGCCACGCGCGAAATCGCATGGACACGATCTTATTTCGACGGCCGCACGCTCAAATGCGCAACGATCCGGCAAAGCGGCCAAACCGCAGGCGATATTCTCACGTTCGATCGTTTCGACAGCGGGGGTCGCCCAGTCGCACAGGGTTTGCCCACGTTCGGGCGCTCGGTAGACGGCGCCTCTTCGCCGTACGCAATCACGACGACCTATGACGTCCTCGGCCGTCCTGTTATCCGGCGCGACCCTGGGGGACGAGAGGGCGAGGACTGCGTGCTCACCACATGGAGCTACGGCCGTGATGGGCGCGAAACGGAAACGCAGGGCGCAGGATCGGACGCCGCCTATGTGACAGTGCGCGACCATCGCACTATCAACGGCCAGGACCGGATCGTCCGCTCAATCACTGGCTCCGCCCAGGAAACGACGATCTTCGTCCACGATCGTTTGGCGCGCATCGTGCGTTCCGCGGACCCGGCTACGCCGTCAAATCCGCAGGGCGTGTCCAACACGACGGAATACGACTCGCTCAACCGCCCCATTAGCATCGACAACCCGGACCAGAACACGACCGGAGACGCCGCCGTGAAGGCGATGCGCTTCGTCTACGATTCCGTCGGCGGCCTGATCGCCCAGTCCAGGGATGCCGGTGGGGCCATTACGAGGTTCCAGCACGACGGGCTCGGCAGGCTGGTCGAGCAGGCCTTTTCGGATGGATCTCGGATCGTGTCGCTCTATGACGGGACAGGCGAACCGAACGGACTCGGCCATTTAACGCAGGCGACCCGGCGGGGAAGCGATGGCGCCGTCGAGAGCGAGCGTTTCCTTGGCTACGACATCTACGGCAACGCCAATTCGGAACGCGTGGCGACAGCGCGGGAGCTCGAGCTCGCCATGACGCGGCTCTTCGATCCGCAAAAACGAGTGGTGAGCGAGAATTTTCCGGGTGGGGGAGCGGCAATCCGCCGCTTCGCCTTCGGCCGCCTGGTCGAGGCGCGGCTGGCTAATCTGCCCGACGGCGCGGCTGACGTGGCGGTCGCCTTTCCGCTCGACGACTTTCATCCGACCGGTCGGCCCCAAAGGGTCAACTATGGGGAGGGACGCGTCGACGGAGGCGCGGCAATGGGGAGCTACGGGTACAACCCCGCCGGGTTGCTCTACCACGAGAGCCTCGTCAATGCCGAAGGAAGCATTATCGACGAAACTTACGCGTACGATGCCCTGAGTCAGATCCTCTCCATCGCGCCGAATGACCCGAACGCGGCGCCGAAGCGCTACGCCTATCGTGACCGGCGGCTGGTTTCGGCCTCCGCGCCCGGATTTGAGAATGAGCGATTCGACTACGACGCTTCAAGCAATATGACGTCGAAAGGGGGCGTCGCCTACCAGTTTCGCGGCCATTTCGCACATACCGGCTCGAAAGACGGCGCTATCGTCTATTCGGCGCAGGCCGATCCCTGCGGGCGGACCGTCTCGCGCACCGGAGACGGCGTTACCCGGTCTTTCGACTACGACTGCCTCGGGCGCCTGAAATGCGTCAAGGACTCGGACGGATCGAAGCTCACCCAGATGCTTTATAGCGACGCCGGTCGCCTCCTGAAGAGGACTGAGGCGGTTGGAGACGTGAAGCTGTTTATAGGATCATCGTTTGAGCTTCATCGCCGCCCCGACGGCTCAATCTCCACCACGCGTTATTTGTCAGATGGACGCGGCGCGATCGCGAGGGCGATGAGCGGCGCGGGCGCGACAAGCACATTCTTGCGCCGCGACCACAAGGGCAACGTCAGCCACGTTTTCGACCTCGGGGGCGCGCTCGGCAGCGTGGTCGGCTACGCGGCGTACGGCGAGTTCGTGCTGCTGAAGGGAGGCAGCGAGCCGGACCGTTTGTACGAGGGCAAGCGCTGGAGCGCCTCGGCCTCCATATATGACTTCCATGCCCGGTTCTACGACCCGATCAGCGGACGTTTCCTCACCCCCGACAATCGGATCGGCGGTGAGAGCCTCTATCAACAGGGCGTGTTGAACCGCTTCGCCTTCGAGCTCAACAACCCGATCGGCTATATCGATCCAAGCGGGCATATGCCGGACTGGTTATCGGTTACGCTGGGAATCGGGATCGGTCTCGTCGCCATCGGCCTTGGCATCGCCGCCATTGTGCTTACCGGCGGCGCGGCAGCGCCCGCAGTGCTCGGCGCGTTCGGCGCGGCTGCATTAGGCGGACTCGGAGCAGTCATCGGCGGAGCCCTATTGGCGGGTGGCGCCGCCGCTTTTGCCTATTCCGTGAGCCACACGTCGAGCTTCGACTGGCCGAATTTCGGGATTGAATTCGGCATCAGCGCGGCGGTCGGCGGGGTGACTGGTGGTCTCTTCTATGGATCAAACGCCTTGGCGACTTCCCTCGCTGTGGCCTTTGTCAGGTCGGGGGGCGCCCAAGCCATCAGCAGCTCCGTGGCGTGGGGCGCCCGAGCTATTAGGTACGGCGTGAACATATCAGCAGGTGGAACATTGGGATCTGGGGGAGACGTGCTTGGTCAGCTCGCCATCAACGCGGCGGAAGGCGACGACTTGGGAAGGGGCCTCGCGACCGCAGCCATCGCTGGAGTAATCGCCGGTACGGTAGGATCATTCGGAAGCACCCTTATCGGCGGCCTTGCCGAAAGAGGATCGCATCAAGTGACCAAATGGCTGGGACGGTACATCGCCGCCTACAGCGCCGTCCGGAGGCAAGCGTCGACTCCCTCAATGGATTACCGCCTTTGGGCCGATGAAGCGGGGACTGTCTACCGGCCATATCCGGGACGAGGGCTATTGTCCGAGATGCAAAAGCGGGAAAAGCAGCTCGCAAGATACGGTGTGGCGTTCGCGGGCTTTTCACACGCCGCGGGGGCATTCGCCGACCTCCCCGAGCAATTGGCAAAGGATGAAATACAAAACGAGCTTTGACGCGCGCCGAGCCTTCCTGGTTCCCGTCCATAGCCGCTCACCTAATTATGTGAAAACCGCCTCCGCTCGTCTTTTAACTCTGGACCGACATTTGGAGTTCCGCGGCGCCAGCGCGGTCGTCAACCGCGTGGCGGCCATGCGTCGGCCTCCGGAGACCTACAGCGACGTAATGAGACGCGGATCGCGTCAGATGGCCGGGGGGTCTTTCGATCGTCGAAGCTCACGAAGGCGAGGCCAGCGAAGCCAAGAGAGAAGGCGCTGACGAAATGACGTGATCAGCCGGGCGTGAGGCTGAGGAGGGGCAAGCAAATGACCCACGAGATCCAGATCGGTGATTATGTTCTGTTTCTGGAGAATCGGCCTGTGCCGGACGTTCAAAGCGTCGGGTCGGTCGGGCAAGTCGTCGATCCGGGCCACAAGCCACCCGACGCGTCGAAAGTCTATGTTCGCTTCCCCACGGCCGAGAATTTTGGGTCGATCGCGGAAGTCTGGTGCACGCGCCGAAACAGGACTGATCCGACCGCTGAATGGCCCTTCGGCTATGGCGCCGCGTCCGCATCGCCCCCGGCTTGCGGACTACTATAAAAGCAGGGCAGCTGCCCACTGCAAGGCAATAGACGTCGGATTGCCACGCAGACGGAGCCTCAACCGTCGCGCTCCAACGCGATCCGTCTCCTGGTCGAGAAGGGCTTGGCGCGCTACTAGCGCGGCCGCTGGCGGCTTTGGTCCTTCAGGACGTCCGCATCGTAGACATAGAGGCCATCTGAAGATCGTCCAATCAGGCCCCGGGGGATCGTCTGCTTGCGCTTGCGTTCACGCTCGCCGGCCCAAATTATCGCGCCGATGAGGGCGACCGCACCCAGTATGAAACCTGCAAAGGCAAAGAGGTTCAGGGTCGGCCAAGGATGAAAACGTTCGTCGAGCACCTCCCCCGTGATCATTGCTGCAAATGCCAATAGGGCGCCGCTAACCACCATGGCCGCATCGATCCACGATGATGTTTTGACGGGTCTAATCCGGTTCGCATCGGCGAGCCGCTTCGCCGCCTGTTCGCGTCTAGCCTGCTCGCGTCGGTCCGGATCTAAGATGAAAGGCCCGGCCAAAGCACAACCAGTGCCAATAAGCCACCATGCTGCCGGGTACACCCCGGAGTTGGCCACCATTAGACCGACCAGCAAAAGGACGAAGCCCGGAATCGCCAGTATTATGCGCCAGCCAACAATCGCTCCGATCCACATGGCCGCGACGACGACACCGATCGTCAGCAGCAGCCACGTCGGCGATCGAAGCAGGAGAACAAGAAGCAACAGGTCGAACATCTGCGCCCGTAGAATAACGTCTGCGCGGCTGCTGCGGTAGCCGTTTCTGGGGCCAAGCGGAGCGCAGTCTCGGGGGAGTTGCGCAAGGGCATGATCGAGCTGGGGACGGCTCGAATGACGAGCCCGCCGCTGTCCCGCCTCGAAGAAATCCAGCAAAAGCTCGTCCAGAGCTATTCACCTACCGACCGAAGCGTCAAGCATGTATGAACGGCTTTTGGGGTGGCTCCGCCCCCGCTGAAACAGGGTCCGGCCCAGCCGATTGCTGCGGCGCGCCCTGATTTAGCGAGCAATACCAGTCTTGCGAGGCTCTCATGAAGTCACAGCCGTTTGGCACGCCCCTATCTCGTCGGCCTTAGCGCCTTAAATTCTGTATAAGACGACAGCAACCGTCAGCAAGCATCAGCAAATGACTGGGGACAATACTCCACATCTCTTGAAATTATTCGAGAGACGTGCTAGCTATCAACTATGAAAACAAACCGTCGTCCGGGGACTCGTCCACGAATCCAAAACAGCCGATCCGACTAACCTTGGGCTTCGCCGCTTCGGAGGCTGATCGCGAACTTGTCGAGAGGCTCACCGTCGCCATGGACGCGCGGTCGCTAAGTCGCCGGTCCGCGGCGCTGTTCGGAACGAGGCGGCGCGATGGGGGGTAACCGATGACTGACGAGTCGAAATATGCTCTTGCTTCGACGCCGTCCGATCCCGCGAATGATGATGCGGAGTTTCAGCGCGGGCTCGGGAAGTTACCTGCTCCGCAGCCCCAGCCAGGCCCACAATTTTCTGACGACGAGGAATTCCAGCGCGCTATCGGTCAAAGCGGGGTATCGACGGGACCGGGAATGACCGATTGGTCCAAATATCCCGAGGCGCCCCCCGATGATAGTGGCGGCGGATTGGTCGAAATACGCGGATGCGTCACCAGCCAAGCCCACCGCTCAAGACTATGCAGCGATGCCTTGGTCTCAGGTGGTCGAGAAGGGCGTCGATAACCTTCTGCCAAGCGCCTGGAGCGCAGTTAAGTCGGTTCCTCAGGCGATCTACAATTACCAGGACACGGGGAGAGCCATCGGCCAGATCGCATCGGGCGCCGCCTCTAAGGCCGAGGGTCTCTTCAGCCAGCAAGACCCGACCCAGAAGGCCCAGAACGAGGCGGCGATTAATACGCTCTTTGCCCCCTACACGTCAGTTGCGGGGTTTAAGTGGCTCTGGCGGAGGATCCCTTCAGCGTTCTGACCACAGCGGCGATTCCATTCTCAGGCGGTGCTGCGGGCTTTGGGCGCGCCGCAGAGGCGCTTGGCGACATTAGCATGGCCGGGAATGAACAGCTTCTCGCCCGTCTTATGAACATGGTCGAGAAAGCCAAGAAGGCGGAGAAAAACCGCACGAAGCCGTTGCTCAGCGTGCCGGATGATGTTGTGGCGAACGCCCTAGCGGCGGCTCAGCGAGCCCTCTCATGAGCGTAGATGTCGCTGGCGAATCCGTAACGCATTCTAAAACATCGGCCCGCCGGATGCGGCTACATCGCGCCCGGCGCCAAAAGGGTCTCCGCTGTGTCACCGTCGAACTCCGGGAGCGGGAAATCGACGCTCTTGTCGCCAAGAAATTGCTTCCCTGCGGATCGCGAGGCGACAACGCGGCCATCCGCAAGGCGCTCTATTCCTATCTCGACGGAAGCTTGGGCAGGTCATTGTGACGCGTCACAATAAATCACCCGCCTTCACAATCGAGAAGCTGGCGCACGATTGCATCGACGTTCGCGAGCTGCGGCGGATGGGACTGTTCAGCGGCGACTGGGTCTCATTCCGGCCCGTGCTGCGCTGGCCCGCCATCGCGCTAGTGCGTGCGGTTCGATACGCCATCCAGCTCGACCTACGCGGCCACACGACCCCCAACGAATTCGCGTCTCTTGGACGAGGGTTCATTTCGGTGGCGAGAGGCCATGGATGCACTGTCCCCATTGCGAAAAGCGCGTCGCACGGCTCTACAGCGGACTGGGAGGCTATTTCTGTCGCGGCTGCGTCGGCAACCCCATTTACGCCAGCCAAGCCCTAAGCGCACAGGCTCGGCCCCATTTCCAGGCATGCAAGCTGAGGCTACGACTAGGCGGCGATGCTTCTCCAACCGCGCCGCTTCCTAAGCGACCGCGTCGAATGCATCTGCGCACATATGAACGGCTGAAACATTGTCTATTGGAGCTGGAGAGCGACCTCTCCCCGCGCGTTAGGTCCAAGCCCCCCGACTACCCGAGCCTCGTAGCGTACTTGCCGTAGCGATTGACAATTGATTTAGGCGGAAGGCCGAGGAGCAACGTGCATCGTCGGCAAACGGGTCAAAGAGGACCCTTTGCTGACACTCCCGGTCGGTCCCGGCATGCGCGGAGTGCGCCAGAATCAGATCTCCGTGGGCGCTATGAATAGAACGCGCGGATCTTCGGAGCCTCTGTCTTCGCCCGCTCATAGCCGGCCTGAAGCGCGGGTGCGATCTCGCGAGGGTCGAGCAGGTTCACGCCCGGAGGCGTGCCTGCGATAATCAGCATGGCCTTGGTGCCAGTCGTTTCTAGCGACTCGATCTCCTTGTGGATGTTGTGGGGGATCCCGCTAAGAAGGCTGCCTTCGTATCCATTCGTAAGGGTTATGACCAGTGCGCGTTTCGATCCCGCGACGACATCGGTATGTGCCCATGTCCTCGAAATGCCGCCATCCATACAAAAGCGCTGGCCGAGCAAAGTCGGTCCTATCACTCCCGGCAGAGAAGAGCTGGCCGCCGCTGCATGGGCGAGCGGGATGCCGTTTCGATCGGCGACTGTCTTGCCAATGATCAGCCGCTCGCCGGTATAGCAGTCGTTCGCGGTCGTATACATCTTGGCGGAGGGCCAGCCAGTCTTGCTGTCGCCCGTGAGGAGCCAGGCCAACCGGTCCGCGGCCTGTCCGTTTACGCGATTGTCCGCAGCGAGCGCGGCATGGCCGATCGCCCGAATTGACGCCGGATCGCCGTCTTTGACGGCAAAATTGATCTCCTCCGCCCGCTTCTGGCTGGGGTCGGCTGTGGAGAGCGGGGCCATCTTGGCGAACAGGCCGGGAAAGTGGCCAAAAAAATCAAACTCGGCGCTCAAGCGGTCGAAGTGACCGGAGGTCATGGACGAGCCGAGATAGGAGCCCGCCGAGGTCCCCACTACCATTTCGGCTTGTTTCGCCGGGTCAACGCCGAGTTCCATGAGCCCGTGGAAAAAGCCGCAGTACCAGGCAACGTAATATTCCCCGCCGCCCCCAAGAACGAGGGTCCGGTCGAGACTTTCCGCGAGGTCAGATTTCGTCGGTGCGTCTGGCACGGGACGGGCCATGCCGTCGTCCCCGAACAGCTTTTCCGTGATCGACGCCGAAACCTCCTCCATGTCCGAACAGGTCGTCGCCGCGAAGGCGGCTCCGGCAGGCGCAAACCCGCCGGCGACCGCTGGCGCGGAAGCTGCAATGGCGAGGAGGTGGCGACGGGTTGGCGTCATCAGCGTGATCAACGTGATGGCACGACTCTGATCGCGCGGGGCTGCTCCGCCCCGACCGCCTCGAAGGCGGGCGAGGACCTATCGGGTATTTCCGCTCTACGGGTCATTGCCGGTTCGGAGGCTATGCGACGGCCGCTTGAGCTTAGCTCCTGCTCGAAGAAAAATGACTTAGGAAGCGCATGTTCTGGGACAATGTTAATGCTCATCGACGTACTCCTTTACCGAGGACGATATTAGACTCATGGGGCGGGTTACTATCGCGTTAATGCCCAAGTCATATTCACAGCGGCGGCAAGTCAACGGATAAGATTATCGGTGCGCGAAATGACGAGGGGATCGTGATAATACGCAACCGGGGCTGCTATAGGGGCGCGGACCGGAGGCATTTGGGCCACATTGGCGCGTGGCGGGTCGGGCGATAGGCTGGTCATAGCTGACAGGGCAAGCGCCGCCCCGATGCCCGCCACAAGCGCAGCTCTCGACGAAAGAACGGAAGGCTGAAACCTCAACACGGTTTTTGGTCCACGAAAGTTTCCATCAATCAACCGTCCTACGCGAGGGCTCGGATCGCCGCAGTGATGGCGCTCACAGTCTGTGATTTATCGGGCGCGTCGTATGCGGTCCCCCAAGCTATCCATTGCGATGACGGTGCTACGGCGCGCCTGACCAGCCGCGATTTGGAGCGAAGCCCAACTGGCGGCCGGTCACCTATCGCGCAAAACCCCGGCTGCCCGTATCAACGCGCCCGGCCAGTTTCCCTGGGCGGGGAGCCGCCAAGGCGGCCAAAGGCCCCCGAAAAGGCGGCTTCCAACGCCTGGGGGTATAAGGGGGGTTGGAACACACCCCGTTGGTAGGGCGTCGACATACCGTTGGTAGGGGCGTTGACAGACGGTTGGTAGGGGTTGCGGCCTCATTGGTCGCCCTCTTACTCACTCGCGGCTAGGAGCGCCGGCCATGCCCTGCGTCGCGAAATATTCCGCGTATGTACGCGCCCGTCGGGCAAGCCGGGGGTTCTCCAGAGCGACCTTGTCGAGAAAACCCAACACGCCGCCGGGACCGGCATTGAAGCCGGCCAGGATCGCCTGCCTTAGGTCGCCCGTAAAAGGCTTGGGCTTGATCAATCCTTCACAAGCACGCGCTGTTTTCGCTGACTTAGCCATGTGAATGCTCCTCATTGCTGGACGAGCGCGTCAATCATGGTGGCGCCCTTCCGTCACAGCTTTTGCGCTCGCATCAAGCCCGCCACGGCGATCAAGCAGGCCTCTGCGCGGTCAATGTCGGCCTTGCGCCGGAAGAGTTCCGCATGGGCTGGCCAGCGGGCGATTGCCCGAGTGCGGGCCAAGTCCTTGTTTTCAATACCAGGCGGAATTTCGGCCAGGCGTTTCCACGTCGGCGCCGTTAAGAAGATGATCGGCAGCGCGAGCGCGCCACAGGCGCCTTCGATAACGCCTTTCGCGCGCCCAAAGCTGAACGCTGCGACCTTCGCATCAGTCGGTCGCGCAGCGACAAATTCGCAATAGACAACATCGGCATGAGAGCGAGCGAGGATCCCAGCGAGTAGAGGCGCATTGGTCGATATCCTGCCCCCTGCTTCAACCGTCGCCGGCATATCCTCCAGTTCAAGAAGCTGGCCGGTCTCATCGAGGATGGCGATTGCTCCATGAGCGCCAGGGTCAATCCCAAGGACGGTTCGGGCACTCATGGGCTGGGTTCCGGGTGGAGACGGGACAAACCGGACAAACCGGACATCCGCCGCCTTGATCAGACCCATCATGCAGCGGTCCTTCCCTCCAGCTCGTCCCGCAGCAGCGCGGCGGCTTCCTCCAGGACACGGATCACATGCGGCCGATCGTTCGGCGTGGTGATCTTGATCCAGCGAGCGAACTCACCGGCTGAGATATTGGTCAGGTCGCGCAGTGGGCGCGCCGTTGGAGTTGCGGCGACGCGCCCACGTTCAGCGATGCCCGCAAGCGCTGCGACTTGAGCCGCGGTCGTACCCTCCTTCGCAGCCGCCAATAAAGCGGATTGATTGTCATCAAGGCCGACCGAGCGTGCCTCTTCGATGACCTCTTCCGACAGGGAGGCGATAGCCTGGGCGCGCCTGATTTCCTCTCTGCTCAGCCCCAGGTCACGGGCAACGAGCCTGTCTCCACCCTCGTTGCCGCGCCCGCCGGAAACTGGTGCAAGTTGCACCAGTTTCTCAGATCCTCGCTTCTCTTTCGCTAACCTCGTGTATTCGGCGATCTGCGCCGCGCGTTCTGCGACAGTCAGTTCTGCCCGGTGCAGATTCTCAGCGATCTCCCACATCCGAGCGTCGCGCTCGTCCATCTTGACGACGTTCGCGGGGATCATCTCTTCGTTCAGAGCGCGAAACGCCTCCAGGCGATGGCGACCAGCGACAAGTCGAAAGCGGCCCGCACGCGAGGTGACAGAAATCGCGTATTGGAGGCCGATATCCTTGATCGAGCGCGCCAAGCGCGACACCACGTCGGGATCGGCCGGCCGCCTCTCACCAACGTCGATTTCATCCAGGGCCAGCATCATTGGACGGTCACCGAATGCCATAGAATTTCCTTTCGTGGTCGGGGGAAGGGTGGAAGGGCGCCGGGGAGCCGTCATCCCGCAACTCCTTCCGCTTGCGTGATCTCTTCCAGCCGTTGGCGTTTTTCTGCGCCGAACAGTTCGCGGATGACGGGCTTCTTCCAGGCGAGCCTCGGCCCTACGGCCAACGTGGTCAGGGAATTCGAGGAGAGCGCGTCACCCAGCGCCGGTGCGTCGACGGCACGCGGCGTAGCGAGGCCCGGCGGCGCCAGTCCCTCTTCCGCAATCGGGGTACCCCCTCCCGAAATATAGATAGTGGTGGCGTTTTGCCCCGCTGTAGTGGTGGCGTTTCGCCCCTGGCGATTTGGCCTCATCGGTGGCGTTTCGCCCCTGGCTTTCAGTGGCGTTTCGCCCCTGGCGGCTTTTGAATTTTCATGTCCAGAGTGCGCCCTGGCGACAGCAGCCCCAGCGTCGTCGTCTGTCTTGATCCGACGCCAGCCGCACCCATTCGGCCCGACGCCGTCCAGCTCCGGCCGCGTCGTCAGCAAGAATTTATTCGGACGCCTGTATTCGGCCGCCTTCGCCATTTTTCCACGCTCCGTGATCTTGATCAGGCCAAGCGCCTCCAGCTCATCGAGAGCGAGCCCGATTGATTTGCGTCGCACCCCATATCGCTCGAAATCGTCGAACGTGACGGGGAGCTTTCCGTTGTCGTTGCCGCCGTGATGAGCGAGCTCAATCTCGATGCGCGATAATGCCCGATGAGCCGACAGGCTGAGCGCGCGGTAGGCAGGACTCTCGATCAGATCAATCGGGCGGGCCGTCCACTGGCCGCTGATCGCGTTCCGCTTAGCCATTGGCGACGCGCCCCCGCGCCTTAGCGAAGGCAATTTGCCGCGAGACGAGCCAATTCTTGGTCTTCAGGCTGGGCGGGATCGCGCGTACATTGCGGATTCGTGGGTCATTGGGCCAAACGCCAAACTTCTCCTTGAACTTGTGCGAGGCCCATCCGGTGGCGTATCCGCGATCTTGGGCAATCCAGCGCAGTTCGCCATAGACCGAGGCTCGGTCCGCTATCGTCGGCTGGGCGGAGCCGCTGCGCCGGGCGCCGAGCTCGATCAATTCGCCCTCGACGCTTTCAACGTCGGTCTTGGCGCGGATCTGCGCCCCGCAGCATGGACACGATTTCGCGACTCGCGGGATCACCGCCTTGCATGCGTCGCATAGCCTTGGGAGAGGCTCGTCGGGGTCGCGCTTACGACTAGTGCTTGACCGCTCGCTTCCATCGTCGAGATAGTCTTGGCCGATGTCCGTCACCATGCCGAGGCGCAGGTGGTTCCCAGCGTGGTCGAGGACGAGGAGCTGATCCTTTCCCTCGGCCGTTCGCAGGCCGCGTCCGATCATCTGGACAAAAAGGATGCGGCTCTTGGTCGGCCGCGCCATAACGATGCAACGCACGTCAAGGTCGACGCCCGTGGTTAATACTCCGACGTTCGCGATGATGCGGGCCTCGCCCGATCGGAAGCGATCGAAGATAGCCTCGCGGTCTTCGCGGAGTGTCGTCCCGTCCATGTACTCGGCGACGACTCCTGCTTCGAGGAAGCGCTCGGCGATGTGCTGGGCATGGCGACGATTGACGCAGAAGCAGAAGGTTGACCGTCCCTCCCCGCGCTTAAGCCAGGTCTCGACAATGTCGCCAGTGATGGCGGCCTTATCCATCGCCGCCGCCAGCTCGCCCTCATGAAAATCGCCCGCGACCGTGCGAACGTCGGCGAGGTCAGGCTCACTGGGCGCGAACACTGCGAAAGGGGCAAGATAGCCATCGCCGATCAGGGCGCCCGTCGTCGCCGCAATGATCAGGTCGTCATAGTATTTGCCAAGGCCGCGCGCCCAGGGCGTTGCCGACATTCCGATAAAAGGGATGTGAGGGGCATCCTTCATCCAACGGAAAATTTCCCGGTGGAGCTGGTGGGCCTCGTCCACGATGGCGAGATCCACATCCGGACGCTTGCGACGCGCGATCGTCTGGACGGAGCAAACTTGCAGAGGCTGCTCGCGATCCGTTCGCTCGTGAATTCCCTGCATGACGCCGATGCAGGAAATTCCCTCCGCTTCGAAAGCCGCGACCGTCTGATCGATGAGGCTAAGCGCGGGGACTACGAAGGCGACGCGCTTCCCCCTATCGAGGGCACGTCGGATGATATGGGCGGCCAATAAAGTCTTGCCGAAGCCCGTGGGGGCTTGGAGCATGGGGCGGCGACGGCCAGTAGCCAGCGAAGCGCGCAATGCCTCCAGCGCGCGTTCCTGATGTAGGCGCAGGGGGCGAAGAGCTGAGATCAAGACTCACCACCCTTCACCGGCGGCGACAGAAGGTTATGTACCGAGACCGCGTATCGGAACGCGTCGCGGAGTTGCACCCGCAGCCTCAGCCGGACCTCAGCTCGGTCGCCGCGACGCGCAGCCTCGATACCGCTGACCGCATAGGATCGGATGCGCTCGAAGACGTCGTACAGCTCATCGAGGACGAACTCATCCGCTGCGGCGACAGCCTCAGGGGATGGGAATTTGCAACTGGGTACTTGTTCTGAACTCGATTCTGCGGTATCAGGATACCACTTGCCGCCAAGCAACGTATCCTGGGAGCCGCTAGCCTGCCTATCGCAGACCGCCGCTCCCTCCGCTTGTATGAAGCTCACGCTTCAAGCCGCGCCTTTGAGGAGCGACTCGATTGCCTCGACCGGAATCAGGCGGCGACCGAGAATCTTGATCGTTTTCAGCCGACCGGTTCCAATCAGCTTATAGATCGTCGCCCTGCTCAAGCAGCAGAGCTGTTGGGCTTCGGAGATCGAATAGACCCGCCGATAGGGCGGACGATTTGCTTCGCTGGGGCTGCTATAGGAAGAGAGATTCGATTGGGTCAACGACAGAATCCTTCACGCTCACCGCAAGGCGGTGAATAGATGATGGAGGATTGCTGCTCGTTTCCCCGCCGGGGGGACCAGGGCTGCTTTTTACTCGTCGTCCGCAGCTTCCGCGCCGGGCGGAGCACTAACACGTGACAACCAAAAGACACGCCGATCCGGGTGCAGGCGTGTCAGTATGTCCTAGCTTGTATCACAGCGTCGTTGGGCCCCCAATACCCGCTCGCGTTAAATGTTTGTAACCTTTTT
>Ga0206821_10024_pt1 | contig 36528 bp, 30 predicted proteins | sample Alteio_BWOrgCont_85_FD_152860 | JGI IMG/M metagenome (GOLD analysis project Ga0206821, IMG submission 152860) | Enriched cells from forest soil in Barre Woods Harvard Forest LTER site, Petersham, Massachusetts, United States -... | ecosystem: Environmental > Terrestrial > Soil > Temperate forest >...
CATGCGCTGGCCTTCGAAGCGGCATTGGCGAAAGCGCAGGCCGCCGAAGGCCTGCTGAGCGAGGACGAGGCGTCGCGCATCGCCGTCGCCTGCACCCAGCTGCCGCTGGACATCGAGGTGCTGGCGATCGAGGCGGCCCATGCGGGGACTTTGGCAATTCCCCTGGTGGCCCGTCTGCGCCATGCCGTGGGTGACGAAACGCTGCAGCGCAAAATTCACCTGGGCGCGACAAGCCAGGATGTCGCTGATACCGTGTTAATGCTGCAGGCCAAGGACGGCGCGGCGCTGATTGCGCGCGAGCTCGAGCGTCTTCAGACGGTTCTGGCTCTGCTAGCGGAACGAATGGCAGCGACACCGGCGCTCGGCCGCACCTTGCTGCAGAGCGCGCTGCCCATCACCTTTGGACTCAAGGCAGCAAACTGGCTGGCGGGGATCGACGAAGCCTCGTTCCGTTTCCACCGCGAATGCGCCAATGCCCTGATGCTGCAATTCGGCGGCGCCGCGGGCACGCGCGCCGGGTTGGGCGGCAAGGGCGCCGCCATCGCCGCGCATATGGCCAAACTACTGGAGCTTTCGGTGTCTCCGCTGCCCTGGCAGGCGCGTCGCGGACATATTGCCGGCCTTGCCGCGTCACTCGCGATCCTTGTCGGTGCCAGCGCCAAGATCGCGCGCGACACGTCGCTTCTGGCGCAAAATGAAATCGGGGAGGTCTTCGAACCGCGCGCGGTGGGGCGTGGTGGCTCGTCGATCATGGCGCATAAGCGAAATCCCATCGGCTGTCAGATTGTGCTCTCTGCCGCGGCGCGCGCCCCTGGCCTGGCGGCAGCCATCCTGTCGGCGTTGCCGCAAGAGCAGGAGCGTGGTCTGGGCGGCTGGCAGGCCGAAGCACCCGTTCTCACCAATCTTTTCATTCTCTGCCATGGCGCTCTCAAAACTCTTGCCGTTGTAATCGAAGGGTTGGAAGTCGATGCGGCACGCATGGCGCACAATCTCGCGGCGGCCAATGTGGGCTTGGATATTGGCGAGTCCGAGGCGCTCGTGAGGGCTTTGCTGGCGGCGCGGAAGGTCAACACCTGATGGCATTTGCGCGAAACGGCGATACTCGTCTTCATTGGCGCGAGGATGGCGCGGGGCCGTCCCTTCTGTTGCTCAATTCGGTGGGCTGCGATCTGACGATGTGGGATGCAGCCATGCCATACCTCAGGGAATTTCGCGTCCTGCGGATGGACATGCGCGGGCATAGCCAATCGGATTCGCCGCCCGGCGATTATTTGCTCGATCAGCTCGCGGCCGATGTGACATGCGTGCTGGATGCTGCCGGCGTCGACAAGGCCGCGGTCTGCGGCCTGTCGCTGGGCGGCATGACGGCAATGACGCTCGCCCTTCATGCGCCGGCGCGGGTGTCGTCGCTCATTCTCGCCTGCACTTCGGCACGGATGGACCGCGAGGTTTGGAATACGCGCGTCGTGACCGTTCGGAACCACGGCATGGCGGCGATCGTCGATGCCGTGATGGCGCGGTTCTTCTCCGACGACTTCCGCCGCAACCACGCGCCGGAAGTCCGGACGATCCGCGATCATTTTCTGGGGCTCGATGCCGAAGGTTATGCCGGTTGCTGCGCCGCCATTCGCGACATGGCGTTGCTGGACAGAATTGGGGGGATTGCCGCGCCCAGCTTGGTCGTTGCAGGCAACGAGGATATCGCCACGCCATTCGAAGGCCATGGCAGCGAAATTCTGAAACGCGTACCGGGCGCGCAATTGAAGATGATGCCCGCGGCCCATATCGCGCCGGTCGAGATGCCAGGCGCATTCGCTGCTATCGTCACCGCCTTTGTTTCGGGAGCTTCGCATGTCTGACGTCAAGGAAGCGCTTTATCAGGCCGGTCTTGCCGTCCGTCGCAAAATTCTCGGCGATGCCTGGGTCGACAGGTCCTTGGCCGCGCGCACGGCTTTCACAGCCGACTTCCAGGAGATTATCACCCGCAACGTCTGGAATGAGATCTGGAATCGGCCAGGCCTGGACCACAGGACGCGCCGGCTATTGGTGGTAGCGATTACCGCCTCGCTGGGCGGGTGGGAAGAATTTCGCCTGCATGTCCGCGCCGGGCTGGAGCAGAAAGGCTTCAGCGAAGACGAGTTGAAGGAAGTCTTGCTGCAAGTCGCATCCTATGCCGGCGCGCCCGCCGCCAATACGGCCTTCGCCGAAGCCTGCAGGGTGATCGAAAGCCTCAATGTTGGTGACTACCGTTGACAGCCTGCGGCAAGCTTCCCGCAGTGTCCAAACTAGATCAGCGCACCAGTGAGCATATTGATCTCTCAATTGAAGGTTGCGCCGTGTAACGCGCGAACACGCTCAAAACGGCAGATCAAGCAGATCGCCAATTCGATCCGGCGCTACGACTTAACCAACACAGTGCTTGCGCTAATTTTACCGATGATATTGAAACCCGCGAGAAAAGTAGCTCTTTCAAGCTGGTTTAGATAGCCACTCGATCTTGTGCGGCTGCGTTACAATCGGCTCCGCACTGAAGCGCTTTGTCGGCATATCCAAGTTCCCTTCCAAACCAGGTTCCAACCGCTTGGTCCAAAAAAGCCCGTCAAGGTCAATCCGCATGGGCGAAATGTTCTATTGAACGCACGAATTCTCATGGGCAAACCGGGACCAGCGAAAGTTAAAGTCTTGGAACACGCGCGATAGGATCAAGGACAAGGCTCGTGCTCCCCCGTAGCCAATCACAACGATAGGATTTGAGCGGGGGGATTAGAAATCACGTAGCGTGGATCGTTTGCCCTAATCGCGTTCTGAATTGCAAAGAGGTACACGTGGGAATGGACCAACCCAAGTCATTCGCAGTGGCCGCGGTTTGCGCTGCCATGATTGCAATGCCCACCCCTTTGAGCGCCCAACCAACGGGCCGTGCGGCGACGCCGGTTATTCTCGACACAGACATGTGGGGCGACATCGACGACGCGTTTGCGTTGTCGATCTTGCATGCATTTCAAGATAGGGGCGAGGCCAAGATCCTGGCAATCACGAGTTCGACGGCAGACCCCTGGACAGCGGCCTATATTGACTTGATCGACGCCTTCTATGGCCATGGCAAGATTCCGGTTGGCCTTGTGCACAATGGCGTCACTCCGCCGTCCCAATGGCCTGGCGAGGGTGCTCCCATGGCCGCCGGAGCACCGATGTACACAGAGTACGTCTCGAAGCTTCAGAGGCCAGATGGAGAGTTGCAGTTTCCTCACCACCTACAGGACGGGCGTAAAGCACCGGAAGCAGTGGGTCTTCTGCGGCGGACTCTGGCGTCCCAGGCTGACGGATCAGTCGTCATTGTGGGGATTGGGTTCAGCACCAACCTCGCGCGCCTCCTTGAGAGCAGACCGGATCAGTTTAGTCAGCTGAGTGGCGTCGATCTGGTCAAGCAGAAGGTGCGCCTATTGTCTGTCATGGCGGGCCGTTATGCAGACGAGCAATATCAGGGAGAAACGATCTCCAAAGACCGGCCCGAGTACAATATACGAAAGGATATTGCCTCGGCGCAAACGCTGTTCACTGAATGGCCGACCCCGATCGTCGCCAGTGGGTTCGAAGTGGGTTTCACGATGCGGCTCAAGGGCGCTGAGGTTGCGCGAGAATTCGGCACCGGCGATTCTAATCCCCTCGGCATCACCTATCGATACATGGATCCGACGTACCGAACGGCAACGACGCCGAGCGGAGTGCTGCATGATCAAAAGACGTTCGATTTGACATCAGTCCTTTACGCAGTGCGCCCTAACGACGCGTACTTTGCGTTGTCCCCAGCGGGCCACATTTCAGTGCTTCCGAATGGAGTTTCGAAGTTTGAAGAAGATGCCCAGGGCAACGCCCACTATCTGACCATCGACGATGCCAAGCGCGCCAGAACCCTCGAGGCCATGACGCTTCTCGCCAGCCAACCTCCGAGAAATGAACAGAATAGAAACAACGACAAGAAATGACAGGCGGTTATCCTACGCAAATGGTCAGTCCGCGCCATTGATCGCAGCCGGATGGGGAGTGTTTGTTTGACGAGAATTCGATAACGCTCCGCGGCGCGCTTGGCATCTGCTGGCTTTGATGGCCATTGCTTATTTGGCTGTCATCGGTCTCATCGCGATGGCGTACCGGGGATAAATAAGCGGTGTTTGGAAACCACAAACAGATGTTTGATGTAGTAATTCATTAGTCGGTTTGCACTGAATTGAGGAGGTGAGTTTGTGAGTGATTTTAAATTGTTAGTTGCCAAGAGAATGGGATCACGAACATGGCGCATTTTATACTCGTCGTTGATACTCGCGTGGCCGAGCATCGCCGCTGCGAAACCTCAAACAGCTGAAACGGTGCTGGTTCCCGTTATTGACGGTGAGTGGTGGCAGGTGGCAGGCGAACCTGATCTTGGGAAATACAACACCAATCGACAAGAACCCGTCGATTTTACCGTTTGGCAAGCCGCCGACGGCACTTGGCAGCTATTATCATGTATTCGGCGCACCAAATATCCAGGGGGTACGAGGCTTCTTTATCGCTGGGAAAGCAAATCGCTGACGAGCCCCGATTGGAAGCCCATGGGCATCGCCATGACCTCAGACAACAGGGTCGGTGAAACAGAAGGGATGCTTCAGTCACCGTTCGTGACCAGATACCGCGGCACTTACGTCATGTTTTATGGAGACGGAGCACATATTGCGGCTGCTTTTAGTCAGGACGGAAAGTCATTTCAGCGCCGCTTGATGCCGAACGGACAGACGGGCATGTTTTACCAAGGGGATCTGAACTCAAGGACCAGAGACCCTATGGCGATTCAGGTGTCCGATCAATTTTTTCTCTACTACTCAGCCAATCCAGTTGCTCCTGGAGAATATGCAAAAGACCAACGCAATTTCATGGAGAGTTGGGCGCAGGCGCATCCGGAAACTTGGTCAACCTATCAATCCGAGGCACAGAAGGAATTTCCGAGCATTTCGCCGAAAGAGGCCCTTCTTAAATATATGGACAAAGCGTCCTACAGGCCAAATGCAGACTTCGTTCGTGTTTCGACGGATCTCGTTCATTGGTCCGCGCCGAAGCGAGTGGCCGTTGGAGGCGCTGCCGGTACTCACGCAAATTCCGCGGAGTGCCCGTTTGTCTATTTCGAAAAACAATCGAGCTATTACTATCTGTTTAGAACTCATAGCTATGGCCAAGGATATGGGGGCAATACCCCGGAAACCATGGTCTATCGATCGAAGAATCCCAAAGATTTTGGAATATATAGTGACCGATATTTGGTGGGAACACTTCCTGTTGCTGCACCCGAAATTGTGGAATCTCAGGGTCAACTTTATATCGCGGCTCTCTTGCCCTCTGTGAAGGGGGTGCAGATCGCGAAGCTCAAATTCGTCCCGAAATCTTAATTGGGCGCGGTATGAGATTCACTTGTAAATATCGATAAAACGCCGGGGCATTTAGACATTAGACGCGGCAAGGCGGTCTGGAGCAGGGAAACCCCAGCTTCCAACTATTCCCCGATTCTGGCGAGCCCAGATACTCCCTTTGGGGCACACCGGGCACAGGACCAGCTAGAAATTCAGCCGGAGAACAATGCAGAAGCGTCGCCAAATAGAGAGGACTAAAACCGGTGAGCGAAACCGCGAGATTTTTGCTGCAATCGAAGATGGAGAGAGTGTGGAAAGCATCGCAATTAGGTATGGCCTGAAGCCAACGTCTGTCCAAGAGATAATTCGCACGGAAAAGCATCTGCGGGCGGTTTGTCCTGACCCCGTCTACCGTGCGTTGCGGGGCGAGAATGCATGAACGGGTGCGGTAGAAGCGATAGGTGTTAAACGAGTTGCTGCCGGCAAACGGTTGCTGGGGCTAGCGATGGCAAAAATGCCCTTTTTATTTGACAGGCAGGAGAGATGAAGTTTTCACTTCTTCCAGAACGGCGTAGGTACGTGTTTCCTTCAGGCCTGGAAGCGAGAACAACCGATCGCCGAGGAATGCACGATAGGCCTCCATGTCTTTGACGCGGGCTTTTAACAGGTAGTCAAATCCGCCCGCCACCATATGGCACTCAAGTATCTCGGGCGTTTGGTTCACGATTGCCGCAAAGTCTGCCAGCGAGCGATCCGTTGTCTTATCGAGGCTGACTTCTACAAAAATCAGCAGCGCCAGATCTATCGCCTTTGGATCGATCTCAACGGTGAAGCGGCGAATGATTTTGCGCTCCCGCAGCCGTTTAACTCGTTCCAGGCAGCCTGCGGGCGACAGGCCAACACGCTGTGCAAGCTCCTGGTTGGTGATGCGACCGTCCAGTTGCAACTGGTGGAGCATCTCTCGATCGGTAGCATCAATAATATTCATTTTTGACCTTGAAAAAGTGAATATAATTAGGAGGCGAAGATAAAAGAGCGAAGGGGCGTTGACTTATAGCCGAATTTGCCGAATCCATAAAGTCACTTCTTCGGACTTTCCGCGGGAGGCAGAGGGTTTCTAAGGCGGTCATGCGGGTCTTCTCCATTTTTGCAACTCAGGCGTACGGGCCCCGGGCTGGCTCTTTCCATCATCCGGTGCGGTGCGAGCCATGCTGATATCCAACTGGGACAGGATGAATTCCAATAAATATCGTGATGAACATACCGCGATCGCCGCGCTAAAAGCATCCGACCCCCTTTCGTGTGACGCTCGCACCGCGATCCTACGCGAAGCGATACAGCTCGTCCGTAGCGCCCGTCAGAGCGCTCAGAATCAGGGTGTTGTCGAAAGCTTTCTACAGGAGTTTTCGCTTTCGACACGCGAGGGTCTTGCGTTGATGAGCTTGGCGGAAGCCCTCCTTCGTACTCCTGACACGGCTACGAAAGATAGGTTGATCACCGAGCGAATATCGGCCGCCGACTGGGCCTCTCATCTGGGCCAGTCCGAAAGTTCATTGGTCAACGCGTCAACCTGGGGACTTGTTCTGCTGAGCAAATTCGGCGACCGGGACGACAGCCGCAACCTCCGCTCTATCCTTATGCGTCTGATTGGTCGCATGGGTGAACCCGTCGTCCGGCTAGCCGTGGGTAAGGCCATTCGCATTATGGGCGAGCAGTTTGTCCTGGGAGCGACGATTGAAAGCGCCATGTCGCGCGCGGATAGGGAAGGACTGCTCTGTTCTTTCGATATGCTGGGGGAGGGGGCAAGAACGGTTGAAGATGCTGAGCGCTATGAAAAGGCTTATGCGGCCGCGATCGCCATTCTCTCGACGAGCGCCCCAAAGAACGCGGCGCCGGAATCATTTCACGGAATCTCCGTCAAGTTGTCGGCGCTATCGCCGCGCTATGAAGCCACGCAGGAGAATCGCGCCTGGAACGAACTTTATCCTAGGATTTTGCGGCTGGCCCAAGCCGCCGCCGCCGCCAATCTCAACTTTACCCTCGACGCAGAAGAAGCCGACCGGCTCGTGCTCTCACTTAAATTTCTCGACAGGCTGGTGCAGGAGCGCGCTCTTGCCGGATGGTCCGGCTTGGGTCTGGCGGTTCAGGCCTACCAGAAACGTGCCCAGGGAGTTGTGGAAAGCGTCGCAGCACTCGCGCAGGCGAGCGGGCGACGTCTCATGGTGCGGTTGGTCAAGGGAGCCTATTGGGATAGCGAAATCAAGCGTGCACAGATCGGTGGCAGATCTGATTATCCGGTGTTCACCACAAAAGCCGCGACGGATCTCTCTTACTTGGTTTGTGCTCGGGCATTAATTGGTGCGTCGCCTGCAGTCTATGCGCAGTTTGCAACCCACAACGCGCACACGCTGGCTGCCGTGAAGGCGATGGCAGACGAGGCTAAAGTCAAAATTGAGTTTCAGCGGCTGCATGGCATGGGGGAAGCTCTTTACGGCGCGGCTTCGCAGTCGTGTGCCGGTCTTGTTGTACGGACTTACGCGCCAGTTGGCCCGCACGAAGACCTGTTGCCCTATCTGGTGCGTCGGCTTCTGGAGAATGGAGCCAATACCAGCTTTGTGTACCAGTTGATGGATGATGACACGCCGCCAGAGCAGGTGGCGCGCGACCCGATTTGCGACCTTGAGGTCGCCGGCAGCGACCGCCATCCGCACATTCCCACGCCGATCAATCTATACGGTGACCGGCGCAATAGCTTCGGGCTGGACCTATCCGAGGAGATCCCCCGTTCATCTCTGAAAACTGCCCTGGATAGCTTGGATCAATTGCCTCTTCAGGGATATCCGATCATTTCGGGGGCTGTTGAGGAACAGGGGCCCCGTATCCCCGTCCAGAATCCGTTCAACCCGGACATCACGCTGGGCCATACCGGTGAAGCCAGCACACAGCAGATAGCTGCTGCGGTCTTCGCCGCGAAATCCGCACAAACCATCTGGGACCGCAAGGGTGGTCCGGCGCGGGCGAATATCCTAAATGCCATGGCGGACATCCTGGAAAGCGAAGGTCTTCCTTTGGCGGCGCTGTGCGTACGCGAAGCGGGAAAGACCTGGCCCGACGCCATCGCAGAAGTCCGTGAGGCAGTCGATTTCTGCCGCTACTACGCGCTGCTCGCGCGACGAGATTTTGGCGATTCTCAAATCCTTAAGGGCCCCGCCGGGGAATCCAATGTCCTCGGGCTTCGTGGGCGGGGCGTATTTGTCTGCATCTCGCCGTGGAACTTCCCGCTGGCGATCTTCACTGGACAGGTCGCGGCAGCATTGGCTGCAGGAAACGCGGTTCTGGCAAAGCCAGCAGAGCAGACGCCCCTTATTGCAGCACAGGCGGTACGTCTTTTTCATAAGGCGGGCCTCGATCCAGACCTGCTGCATCTCTTGCCTGGGCGCGGTGAAATCGTTGGAGCGGCTCTGGTGGCAAACCCCGGCATAGCTGGCGTTGCTTTCACTGGCGGTACAACCACCGCGAAGTCGATCAACCGCATCCTGGCGGAGCGCGAAGGCGCGATCATACCCTTTATCGCGGAAACCGGCGGCCTCAACGCGATGTTCGTGGACACAACCGCGCAGCGCGAACAGGTCATCGATGACGTCATCGTCTCGGCATTCGGCTCGGCTGGGCAACGTTGCTCGGCGCTGCGGCTGCTTTTTCTGCCTGAAGAAACTGCCGACGGACTGCTTGCCGGCATTGCCGGGGCGATGGACACGCTGGTGGTCGGAAATCCTGCGAGTTTCGAAACCGACATAGGGCCGGTGATTGATGCGGCCGCCAAAGATGTTCTTCTCCGTCATATGGCGAAGCTCCAATCTGAAGCTGAGGTGATCAAACGCGCCCCTCTGACAGAATTTGCTCATCTGTTGTTCGCGCCCGCTCTTGTCGAGATCAAACTCGAGCAGCTTCCCGATCGCGAAGTGTTCGGGCCGATCCTGCATGTGGTACGCTACAGGTCCGCTGATCTCGAGCGCGTCGCCAAGATGCTGGCAGCAAAAGGTTACGGTTTGACGCTGGGCATTCACAGCCGGATCGAAGCCTTTGCCAGACAAGTTCAAGAACTGGTGCCGGCAGGCAACGTCTATATCAACAGGTCGATTATTGGTGCGGTGGTAGGAGTTCAGCCGTTCGGTGGAGAGGGCCTCTCCGGCACTGGTCCTAAAGCCGGGGGGCCTTTTGCTCTCACACGTTACGCGGTCGAGCGCGCCGTCAGCACCAATACCGCCGCGCAGGGCGGTGATCCTGTTCTTCTGAGTCTTTGAGGCGGCTGATGGATGCGCCCTTATCGAGACCCGATCGGTCTTTTGCAAGTCACGGAGATGGGGTCGTCGTCGGAGTGGTGCATGAATCTGCACCGTTCAGCTCGATATCGCTTTTCAAGGCTTGTTGTCTCCCCGGCAACAGGGTACGCGCCCGTTTCCCAACAAACGGCCGTTCAAACTGGCCGCTTGGGCGAAGTGCCCAGGCGGCCCTTTTTGGCGCTTCCAGCCGATCGGCGGCCGGCCGCCACATCCAAAGAGCATGGACATCGGAAACTTTTCTATGAAAAATTATGAACCGGCGATTTGGGCGCCGTTCAGTCTGTGGTTCCGTGAGAAGCGCACGTTTGCGCCCCCGAGTAAGGCATAGCGGCGGACTTTTTGCGGCAATTTTCTGTATTGGGATTTTCAAGCATCGACAGGGCAGCTACGCTCCAACATCGATTTCGTGAGAACTTCCATGGCGAGAGACAACGACGCGACTGATCGGCGCCTCTTGGCGTTGTTGCAAATGAACGCGAGGGAATCGGTCGCGGCGCTTTCGCGCAAACTCGGAACAGCTCGCACGACCGTGCAGGAGCGGATTACCCGCATGGAGCGAAATGGCACGATTGCGGGTTATTCGGTTCTTCTACAGCGTGACCCATTCAATCAGTACGCCGAAGTCGTTGCCATGCTTTCAGTTACGAATCGGAAGATGAAGGCGGTGATCGATCAGCTGCGCGAGTTTCCGGAGATTGTGCTTTGCCAGGTTACGAGCGGAGAATTCGAGCTCCTTTGCCGCGTTCGTGTTGCCCATTTGGAAGATGTCCAGCCCGTACTTGAGGCACTCGGAGAAATTGAAGGCGTTGAGCGCGTTCGCTCGATCATGGTGCTTTCCACGGCTTTCGATCACAGCCAAAGAGAACCGATCACGCTCACAACCAAGCAGGTAGCGGCGTTGCGTCGTGGAGAGCTAGGCTGAATCGTTAGCCTTTGTGTTCGGTGGCCTACAAGCGTCGGAAACAGAAGGCACGTTCCGTCATTCCGCCACCACTATCCGTCAGAACGTCGGAATGGGGGGGAATTGGCGCATTCGGCCCGTGGATTTTGATCTGAAGCGAGACTACCGTACTTTCCTAACGGAAAAGGCTACAAAATGGCGGTGCTTATGTCGCCTTCACGCCGGTCCTTCATCCTCGGCCTCTCGGCTGGCGCCATAGGCAGCCCCGCTTACATCCGCCCCGGCTGGGCCAAAGGCCAGCGCCTCGTTATCTGCGGCTACGGCGGAAGCGAAGGCATCGCGAAGCGCCGGGCGTTTTACGATCCCTTCACAAAGACCACCGGCATTGAGATTATCACTGCGTCAGGGGTCGATCTAGCGAAGATGAAAATTCAGGTCGAACAGAAGGACGTCGAGTGGGATATCGTAGACCTGATCGATGCTTGGGTTCCGGCTGCGGCTCGTATGGGGCTCTTGGAGAAGATCGACGACACAATCGTTAACCGCGCAGACTGCATTCCGCAGGCAAAGCACGAATTTGCGGTCGGCGGATCCGTTTACGCCAGCGGAATAGCTTTTCCGACCGATCGCTTCAAAGGTAAGGTTCCAAAGACTTGGCAAGAATTCTGGAATGTTAAGGCCATTCCAGGCCGCCGCAGTCTGCGCAATCGCATTACGGACACTCTTGAAATTGCATTGATGGGAGACGGTGTGTCTGCCTCGCGGGTTTATCCTTGCGATGTCGAGCGCGCATTCAGAGCGCTTGAGCGGATCAAGCCGTACGTCTCCCACTGGATCGCTCAAACTGAACAGACGGTCACCCTTATCCAGCAAGATGAGACGGATTTCACCCACACTTACACGTCGCGCGTGAAAGACCTTCAGGAGGCGAATGTTCCGATCGGTTTTTCTTTTAGGCAGAATATCCTTGGTATCCGCTCTTCAGGCGCACTGAGGGGTACGAAAAACAGAGACGCGGCGATGCGTTTTCTTGATTTCATGATGCACAGGGATCGCCAGATTGAATGGGCGAACCTGACCGGCGACGCACCGACCCGCAAATACGCGTTGGCGATGATCGACCCGCGGGTGCGGAAATGGATTCCCGATCTTGGCAATACCGACAACCTCTTCACAAACGCAGCATGGTGGGATGGCCGCGTCGATGAGCTGAATACCCGCTTCAAAGAATGGTTGCTGATTTGAATTATATCGGCGGTTTTTGTTCGTTGCTAGTTATTGACTTGATTGTTGTTGGCTCGCGACATGTGATCAGCGTAACAACTCGGGGGGAGTGATGCGAAGTCCGACGAAAATCCATCTCCGAGAAGCGTCGTACGCGTTTCCCGCTGCACTGTTCATGGTATCGCTTTTCGCGTTCCCACTGTTTGGGATTCTTTACCAGAGCTTCCAGCGGAACGACGGCGACGGACTGACGCTCGGAGCTTATGCGAGGATATTCACCACGCCGTTGTTTCTTCGGGTGGCTTATACGACGCTCGAAATCAGCCTTGGATCGGTCCTCTGTTCGCTGTTGTTCGCTTATCCGGTTGCCTATTTTCTGGCGAAGCAGTCGCCGCGCCGCCGCGCTCTTTACCTCATCTTGGTGCTAGTCCCGTTCTGGACGAGCTCACTAGTGAAGAGCTTTTCTCTCATGGTTCTGCTCGGCCACTCCGGTATTATCAATCAGGCGCTCGCTGCCTTCGGCATTTCCCCTGTTAAGATGCTATTCAACCGCTTCGGTGTGATGATCGGCATGAGCCAGTACTTGATCCCCTTCATGGTTTTTCCGATCTTGACCAGCCTTCAGCGCCAGCCACCGGAGCTCGGACGGGCTGCCGCAATTATGGGGGCCGGCAAACTCCGGATTTTTACACGCATTACGCTTCCTCTTAGCCTTCCCGGAGTCGTGGCCGGGTCATTGCTGGTCTTCATTCTGAGCCTGGGCTTCTACATCATCCCGGCTCTGCTCGGCGGTCGTCGGGACATTGTGTTCGGAAACCTCGTCAATTTCTATTTGCGGGAGATCATTAACTGGCCCATGGCGTCGGCGGTCGCCGTATTGCTGGTGCTCACCGCCATTGCCGTCGCCATGTTGCTATCGAAGATCCAAGACGGCTCTTCCATGCTTTCAAAAGAAAGTAGCTAGATGGAACAGCGTTTGTCCGGATGGCGCGTGGCGCTCGGCTTTGTCGTCGCTCTCATACTGCTTTTTCTGCTATTGCCGAGCTTAATTACGATTGCGATCTCGTTCGGCAACTCCAATCAAATAGTATTTCCGCCAAGGGGGTTCTCGTTCAATCTATTTCGGCGCTTCTTTGCAGAGGAAGGTTGGGTAAGCTCCACTTGGCTAAGTATTCGCGTCGCGACGCTGTCAACCTTCCTCGTTCTGATGCTTGGCGTGCCAGCAGCTTACGCGTTGACCCGAGGCCGTTTCCCCGGCCGGCGATTACTTGCCCTTTTCTTGCTTAGTCCGATGTTGGTCCCGCACGTCGCAATTGCGCTGGCTCTTTACGTTTATTTCACCGAGATCGGACTGAGCCAGGGTGAGTTGCGCCTGGTCGCAGCCCATAGTATCGCAACGTTGCCTTTCGTGATCGTGACAGCGGGTGCCGGTTTGCGGCACATCGATCCGGCGCTTGAGCGTGCCGCGACGGTAATGGGAGCGTCACGCCTGACGGTTTTGCGACGTGTTACCTTGCCGCTTTTGACACCCTCTATTATCACGAGCGGCCTGTTTGCCTTTCTTATTTCATTCGACGAAGTCGTGATATCTTGGTTCGTCGCACGTCCCGAATACACCACGCTTCCAGTCAAGATGTTCTCATCCATTCAGTTCGAAGTTTCGCCCGTCTTGGCTGCAATCTCGACGATGCTGACAGCTCTGTCCGTTGTAATTTGCGTTGGCGTGGCGGCAGTCCAAAAGGAAGCGCGCAGTGCTTAATCTACCTACTCATCCGATCAAGCCCATGGTGCAGATCACGGGGTTGCGCAAGGACTACGGTGCGGTCGTCGCGCTTCACGATACCGACCTAACCGTTCCAGCCGGCGAGTTTCTCACGCTCCTCGGCCCATCCGGCTCGGGCAAGACGACGCTGCTGAATCTGATAGCAGGCATGGCTTCACCTTCACACGGCGACATCGTCATCAACGGCCGCAATGTTACTGATCTGCCTGCCGAGAGACGTGGCATCGGAATGGTTTTCCAGAACTATGCACTGATGCCTCATATGACGGTGTTTGAGAACATTGCTTTCCCGCTGCAGATTCGGAAAGTCTCCAAGGCCGAGATCAAGCGGCGCGTCGCTGAGGTCCTCGAGATCATTCATCTCCCGCACGTGGCCAATCGAAAGCCCAAGGAACTTTCAGGTGGGCAGCAGCAGCGCATCTCAATTGCGCGCTGTATCATATACAAGCCCGACTTGATTCTAATGGATGAACCGCTCGGCGCCCTTGATAAGAAGCTGCGCGAGCAGATGCAGCTCGAGATCCGGCGTATCCACTCCGAGCTGGGGATCACAATGCTTTATGTGACCCACGACCAGGAAGAAGCTCTCAATATGTCCGACCGGATCATGTTAATGAATGCCGGCAGAGTCGAGCAACTCGGAACCCCGCACGAACTTTACTTCGAGCCAAAAACGCAATTCGCCGCCGATTTCATCGGCGCCTCGACGCTCATTGACGCAACCATAGTTGAGGCCGGTGAGCCCGCCCTATTGAGCCTGCCCGGAGGCGAATCTTGTCGCGTTTTCCTGCACGATCAGGCCTCGGCGGGCATCGTCGGAAAACTTTTGCTGAGGCCGGAAGCGCTGCGCCTCATTCAAGACGGCCGCTACCCTCCAGGTCATAACGTTGTCCAGGGCCGTGTCGCGAGCACCCTCGTTACCGGAGGAACCTCCAAGCATTTCGTCACCCTCGATAGTGGCGCAACCGTCGCTGTCCAGGAACTCACAAGCCAGGAAACCGGTAGACTTCAGGTGGGGCTGCGGGTCGCAGTAAGTTGGCCCGAGAAGGCGGCACGCTTTCTACGGCAGTGATGTGCACGCATGAAACAGTCTGCAATGCGAGCCGAGCTACGAGCTGATGAACCGGATTGGGACGTTGTTCGATCTGCGGAATCTGTTGAATCCCGGCGTTCTGCTCGCGCCGAAAATCGCTTGAGGCCGACGTTTAGGTGTAACCCCTAGGAGATGATAATGGCTAATACTGTGATCAATCACGTCGAATTTGGCGAATATAGTACCGCGATCCTTTACGATGCCGCGAGGCGCCTCGACTTGGAAGTCGGACTTCGGGCAGTGATGCCCGTGGCTCGAAACCTACGAGTTGTAGCGCCGGCCTATACCGTCAAGTTCGCGCCAGCCGATCAGCCTCCCAAGGTTCCTTTGAACTTCTACGATATTATCGCCTCTGCGCCGAAGGGACACATATTGGCAGTAGAGGTGGGGGCGGATCGCTGGATATGCGGAGCGAACATTTCCCGATTTGCCCAGCTCTCTGGCATGGCCGGCATGGTGCTGGACGGATGCGTGCGGGATATCGCTTGTGTGCGAGAGCGCGGTTATCCGATATTCGCCCATGGCGCGGCCGTCACGGGCTGCGCCGGGGCACTCGTCCTCAGTGCTGTGGGCAGGGACATCGTGTGTGGCGACGTAACGATAGCGACTGGAGACATAATCGTCGGGGATGACGACGGTGTCGTATGCCTTCCCGCATTTCGGTTGCAGGAAATACTCTATGAGGCGGAGGAGATCGCGCGGCTCGATGCGAAGCTCGGAAGCGACATTGAGGCCCGGCGCCCTCTGACGGAGCTGCAATTTACCCGCGTGCGGTGGCCTGTCCGTCGCGCCGCAAAGGAAAGCGTCAGCTGACTATCGTCAATGGTGGAAGGTTAGATATGGTGGCTTGACGGCGTCAGAGCAGGCACAGATTCGGGCGCTCGGTAGACCACCTTGTGGGGCACTAGCCTAGGCTCGATTCTGGACGAGTCGGTGACATTGGAGGCTGTCGGATGGATAGAGCGCATACTAAATTGTCAGCGCTCCAACGTGGAGGTTTCGTACCGTGATCAGCGCCGTCAAAGATATTCTCTTCGGCCTAACCGAACCTCTCCCAACAAGTGGGAAACACATGGGGTTCGTGAAGATCCCATATTCCTCAAACCGATCGGCCTATGGCTTTGTGCCGGTGCCGCTGGCAATCGTAGGAGGGCGCGCAGGTCCGACCGTTTTGTTGCTCGCTGGCGTCTTCGGTGACGAGATCGATGCACAAATCGGAATCGCCCGGATTCTTCGTTCGCTTGATCCTGAAAAGATGAAAGGTCGTGTTATCGCAATGACGATGGCAAACCTCCCCGCCGCACAAGCGGGAACCCGCAATTCCCCGTTGGATGGACGCAGCCTCAACAAGTCCTTCCCCGGCGACGTCTTCGGTACGCCGACAAGTGTCATCGCTGACTATATCGAGCGAAGTCTGATGTCCGTGTCCGATATCGTGATCGATCTGCACAGCGAGGGGCGTACGATGCGCTACCTGCCTAGCGCCACCCTCATTGATCACCCCGATTCGGGTGTGCAGATGCGCCGCCTCGCGCTTGCTCGGGCCTTCGGCGCGGAAAACGTGTTGCGGTTTCGCAGCTTTGAGGACCGCAGCACCTCCGGCGCCGCGCGCCGAGCCGGCGCAACACGGATAGGGGCGGAAATCGGAGGCGACGATCCGGTCGGCACGATTGCTCATGGTGTCGGTAGGGTACTAGCTTGGGCGGGTATGACCGAAATGGTCGCGCCTACTCCCGATATGCGTGTCCTTCTGACCCAGCGCGAAGAAGATTTTGTGTATGCATTTTCAGATGGCGTTTTCGAACCTGCCGTGCAGCTTGGTGACGTGGTCGCCGCCGGAGATGTGGCGGGGTATATCCACGATCTGAACCGCCCGTTTGCAGAGTCTGCGGCGGTACATTTCTCCGTTGGCGGGATAGTCGTATGCACGCGCGGGTGCAGTCAAACTAAGCGCGGCGATTGCCTCATGCATCTCGCTGAAGAGGGCGGGGACGAGGCGTTGGTTCAATTCGACGAGGCCGGATTACTTCGCTGGCTCGGTGCGCAGGAGAAAAGCGGTTCCAAGGGTAAACGCTCAAAGCGGCGAGCGCGCCAGTGATTGTGTTCGACGACCATTTGCGTAGCCGGATACTTTGATTTGATACTCAAGATCGCTCTGACACTGACGGATTCTCTGATGATTGCGGGATGCGCGATAAGACAGCCGCGGGAGAAACTGCCACCGAAAGCCGCACGTGTTTGGTGGGCCGAGCAGTCACCGCGCTGCGCAAATTCGCCCCTCATAAGTTGCTGATTTCATTAGGCCGGAAGAACTCTTTGAAAAGCGATGCTTCTAATGATTTCATGGCTGGTAGGCTGGAAACGGCATTTGGTCCGAACTTGACTGATCGTGCTGCGCCGCCGCAGCTGATCGCGGTCGGGAGCTATTTTCGCGAACCGAACCCCTTCTGCTCATCGATTTCTACTGGGCGAATAGGCTTGCATCGTACGGATCAGTTATTATAATGCGATAACTATTATCGTTCTATTGCGAGCTATGGCTGCCCAGGGGGATTTTTACGTGAGCAACGCAATTCTGATCCGAAGCGCGGACGGTGTCGGCATTATCACCCTGAACCGGCCAGAGGTGCTCAACGCCTGGGATAAGCCAATGCGCGACCAGCTTGTGAGCGCATTGGACACTATGGAGGCTGACTCTGAGATCAGGGCCGTGATTCTCACCGGCGCCGGCGACCGCGCTTTCGGCGCCGGACAGGACTTCGCTGAGGGCAAGACCTTTGATTCCGATCGCGCAGAAGATTGGGTGAAAGAGTGGGAGCGCCTCTACGATCGCATGCGATCTCTCTCGAAGCCGATCGTCGCGGCGCTCAATGGTTTGGCGGCGGGGTCGGCGTTTCAGGTGGCGCTCCTCTGCGATCTGCGCGTCGGCCATCCCGGCGTCCGCATGGGCCAGCCCGAGATCAACACGGGAATTGCGAGCACCACCGGCCCTTGGATGATGCGTGAGCTTATCGGCCTCGCGCGCACGATCGATCTTACTTTGACTGGCCGGATGATGGAGGCCGAGGAGTGCCATCGTATCGGCCTGATCAATCGGCTCGTGCCGCCGGACCAGGTGATGGAGGAAGCTTTGCAACTTGCCCAACATCTCGCCAGCAAGCCGCCGATCGCCATGCGTCTCAACCGGCAACGGTTCCGTGAGATGACAGAACCCGGCTTCCGCGACTGCCTCGCCGCGGGCGTCCGCATCCAGCGGGAATCCTATGGGTCCGGGGAGCCGACGCGGCTGATGGAGACGTTTCTTGCGCAGCGTGCCGCTCGCAAAGGCACTTCCCGCCCGCATAACTGATGGCGTTGACGAATAAACGCCTCTCGAGTGAACGCAGATCACGCTTTTCTCGCGAGCTCATGCTGGTGGCGGGACGATATTTGAGACATCGAAATGACCCTCGCAAAACCTAATCTTCCCGAACTTCTGCGGCAAAAAGCGGCCAGCGACCCCTTTGGGCTCTTCGGCACTTTTAACGGCGCGCCGATCACCTTTGCAGTTCTTGAGGCCCAGGCCAACGCGATGGCGGTTGAGCTCGTCTCCCGAGGTCTTAAAAGAGATGATCGCGTCGCCGTCATGATGCAGAACAGTCCGGAGGTCCTGGCCGTTGTGTTCGGACTCGCCAAAGCCGGAATTGTCTGGATACCCATCAACGCGAAGCAGTTGGGCGACGGTCTGCGCCATATACTTGAGCACGCGAAACCGTCCCTTGTGATAACGGAAGAGGGGCTCGCCGATGTGATCCTGCAATCCGGGTTCCCGCTTACAGCAGATCAGTTCTTGGTGCGTGGCGAGGGGGATCGCTTTGCGCGCCTGTCGCAGGTGCTGAACACGCGGAGACTGTTTGCCGGGCCGTTTCCCGATCCGAACTCGGCCATGGCCATCATGTATACGTCGGGCACCACCGGCCGGCCAAAGGGCATCATAACCTCGCATGCCATGGTGCGCATCGCCGGGGAGGGCACGAGTCTTGCGTCGGCAGCCAACCACGAGGACATTCTGCTGGTTTGGGAGCCCCTATACCATATTGGCGGCGCTCAGTTGTTAAGCCTGCCAATGACGCGCGGGGTCAAGCTTGCCTTCGTCGATCGATTCAGCGCCAGCCGCTTCTGGGATCAGGCTCGCGAGTCCCGGGCAACCCACATCCACTATCTTGGGGGGATATTGCAGATTCTTCTTAAGCAGCCGGCTTCCGACCGGGACCGCGATCATAGCGTGCGTGTGGCGTGGGGAGGGGGGTGCCCCGCCGAGATATGGAATGCGTTTCAGGATCGGTTCGGCGTGGAAATCCGGGAATGCTATGGAATGACCGAGGCCTCGAGCATAACTACCTTCAATGACAATGGTGTCGTGGGTTCAGTGGGGAAGGCGGTGCCATGGTGCACTGTTGAGTTAGTCGGGGAGGACGGCGCGGCCGTACCCCAGGGCGAACGTGGCGAGATCGTGATACGCACAAAGGAGTCCGACGTGTTTTTCCCAGGGTATCTCGATGATCCGGAAGGCACGGCGAACGCGCTTCGCCAAGGTGCTCTTCATACCGGCGACGTTGGCTCCTTTGACGCTGGGGGAAACCTCTTTTTTCATGGCCGCCGCACCGACAGCGTGCGCTGTCGGGGCGAAAATGTTTCCGCCTGGGAGATAGAGCATGTGGCCGCCAAACATCCTGACGTTGAAGACTGCGCAATGATTGGCGTCGCAGCCGAAGTTGGTGAGCAAGAGATAAAGCTGTTCGTGAGGCCTCGAAGTGGGAGCGAAATTCATCCTGAACAATTATCCGAATGGCTCTCTAGCCGATTAGCGTCCTATCAGCTCCCTCGCTACATCGCCCTGGTTGTCGAATTCGAGCGCACGCCTAGCCAGCGCATCATGAAACATAGACTCTCACGCGCGGTAGACAACTGCTGGGATCGGGTCAGCGCTTCAAGCCCGAGCGACTCTGCGCGGCGCCCCATGAATGTGCCGGGACAGATTTGCGCTGGATCTCAAAAGGCATGATTATGAGAGCGGAATGTGAGTTTGAAGCGCTCGATCAGGCGCCATATCCTTGACGATGCACTTAAGATCTTGCCGGACCTGCCTACGCATGTTGACGCCTATGCGGTCCTGAATTGGTCGGGGGGTGGGCTCCATAATGCCCAGTGGACCGGATCTCGCCGGCCCAACACGCTGCTGCACTCTATTCTCGAACATGGACATGGGCCGTTCGGTTGGACCATGCCCATTAGCCGAGGGTTCGGCGCGTTGTCCGCTGGAGCCATATCGTATATGGTGCCGTAAATGGCATCATGAGGCTGATCTTTGGCAAAAGCTCGCATTGAAATCAAAGAACAAGATAATCCGCTGCATGTACTCTCAGTGGAGAAGGCCTTTAAGGTACTGACCGCGTTCCACCAAGCTCATCCAAAAATGACTTTGACCCAGCTAGCCGCTAGTACCGGGATGGATAAGAGCTCAACGCAACGCTTCACGCATACGCTGACGGCGCTCGGATATTTGTGGAAAGATCCTGAGACAAAGCAGTTCGAGCTGGCGCTCAAAACGCTGGAGCTGGGTTATCACTATGTTATTTCAAGCTCACTGATCCAGTTGGCCATGCCGTATCTGCTGCACCTGAGCCAAGTAACCGAGGAGACGGTCAATATGACCTTTCTGGATGGTACTGATGTTGTCTTTGTCGCGAGGTTTATGAGCCGGCACGTTCTTAACCTTGATACTTTCGTCGGTTCGCGTATGCCCGCTTATTGCTCGGCTTCCGGTATCGCCATCCTCTCCAAATTGCCTCGAAAGGACGCGCTGAACATTTTGGAGAAAAGCGATCGTCGGCCTGTCACACCTACTACCGTCTATAAGAAAGACGATTTGTTAAAAAAGCTCACTGTTAGTGCAAATCGCGGATACGCAACTGCATTCGAAGAATTCTATCATGGCGATCTCTCGATTTCTTCGCCGGTCCTAAATCATGCGGGAACTCCGGTTGCTGCTGTTAATGTCTCTGTTTCGCGGGCTCGCTATTCTCCCGAGGAGGCGGAAGCCAAGTTTGCGTCGCAGGTTGTCGCGTGCGCGTTGTCTGTCAGACCACGATAGTGGCTGAGGACAAATAACAATCCCATGCCGCTATTGCGCATTCAAAAGGCCCAATCGTCAGAAGCCCCAGTCTCTTGACGGCGTGTGAAGTATTGTATAGAGATAACTTATATTGTGAATATCTGAAAGCCGTTTCCCGTTAGATGCATTCCCTGTGATGCAGGACGGGCGATGGGCCTCATGCATTGTCAAACGGGAGCGGAAATGATCAGGCGGATTAATACCGGGGAAGTTCTGAGCCAGGCGGTGGTTCATGATAACATCGTATACGTTTGCGGGATGACGGCGCCCGATAAAACCAAGGGCCTGGAAGATCAGACGCGGCAGGTATTCAAGCGAATTGACGATATTTTGCGCGAAGCGGGATCCGATAAAAGCAAAATTCTGACGGCCACGATCTGGCTGGCGGACATTGGAACGCGTCCGGCGATGACCCAGATCTGGAAGGAGTGGCTGCCATCCGGTGTTTTGCCCGCCCGTGCCGCAATGGAAGCCGTCCTGGGGGACGGCATCCTCGTAGAGGTCATGTTGCAAGCGGCATGTGATTAAGGCCGGCGATTATGCCGGGCGGCAACTTGCATAATGGGAAGGAACGGTCATGACGCGCCTGACTGAAGTGGACATCAAAGCACTGCGCAAGATCGACACGCCAACGATCTGCAATCTTGTCGAAATGATCGATCCTGGCCGGCAAAGCTATGGGTACACGTTCCGGCACCTGCACTGTGTTTTTCCAACGATGCAGCCCATTGTCGGTTATGCAAAAACGGCGACGATACGCGCACGTGTTCCCGTGGCGCGATCCCCAGAGGAGAGCACGGCTTTTCGTGAGAGATACCTGGATTATGTTGGCGACGGCACGGAGCCAAAGATAAGCATTGTGCAGGATTTGGACGAGCAGCCCGGATATGGCGCCCTGTGGGGCGAGGTATCGACAAATGTGCACAAAGCACTGGGCGTGAAGGGTGCCGTCACGAACGGAAGCGTCCGCGACCTTGATATGGTCGCCAAGGATTTTCAGCTCCTGGCCGGCCTGATTGCACCGTCACGTGCCCATGTCCATTATTGCGATTTTGCGTGTGAAGTTAACGTCCACGGCATGACCGTGAATGACGGTGACTTGATTCACGCCGACCGCCACGGCGCTGTCGTGATCCCGCACCGGGCGGTGCACGAAATCCCCAAAGTGCTCGATCTGATGAACCGCAAGGAGAGAGTAATCCTTGACGCTGCGCGATCGCCGGGTTGCACGGCGGAGATGCTGAAGGCTGCCCATAGGGCGTCAGCGAAGATCACTGTTTGACCTCCTTGCCCTCTGCCGAGACCTGACCATGATATCAGGCAGCCCGCTCCTGTATTTGACCGATGCGAATGTTTCCGCACTCGAGATTGACGTGCGCAGCGTCCGGCTCGCGATCCATGAAGCCTTTGAGCTTTACAGCGGCGGAAAGTTACGCTGCGAGACAAAGACGTCAATCGCGATTGGGCCCGGGCACGCCTTTCAGAGCCTGGTGGCTGTGGATACGCAGCGCAACTTTGCCGCTCTGAAATGGGTTGGCATGGTACCTCCCGGGGGGGCGGCCAAAGTCAATATCAACGCGAGCGTTCTCCTTTCGGATACGCTCACGGGACAGTTGCGGTGTCTCATGGATGCCCGGCGCGCGACCGCCCTACGAACCGCCGGCATGAGTGCGGTCGCGGCGCAATACCTTGCATGCAAGGGCAGCGTCAGTATTGGCTTCATTGGGGCGGGCGTGCAAGCAGAGAGTCACTTGCTCGCGCTCGCGGAAGTATTGCCTTCCCTGCGGACCTTGTATGTGAACAGCATACCTTCAGCGACTGCGCAACGCTTCGCCGATATAGGCCGCGAACTCGGCTTCGAGGCAAATGTGACTTCGGCGAAGGAGGCGGTCTCTCAGAGTGACGTCGTGGTGACGACCGTTCCCTTGGTACCAGACTTCGAGCCTTTCATCGATGTCACGTGGATTCGCCCTGGCACGTTCGTCGTCGCCGTTGATCTTGGGCGGTCATGGAGGCACGAAGGCCTTTCGGAGATCGACGTAACCGTCGTCGATGAAGAGGCAATGAAGCATTACGCGAAGCCCGGCAACTTCGTCCCCGTCCTTGACTACGCCCATGCGACTTTGGCCGATCTCGTTGGCGGCCGCCATCAGGGGCGATCGAACCGGGACGAACGAATTATGCTCTTCAGCAGCGGCTCAGCGGTCGCAGATCTGGCCATCGCAATGTTGGTCTACGAGCGTGCGCTAGCCAAAGGGGTCGGAACCGAGCTCGCACTCTGACGGGCGCCGGGCAGGCGAGTGACTGTTCCTGCCCTGTTCAGGACGAACTGTTGCGAGCTACGGCTCATACATGGCTTAGCCAATATCGCGGGCGGCGGTCTGCAGCGAGGCCGCTCTCAGCGAGTAGCCGTGTTCACTACCTATGGAAAGGCTCGCTTGCACGCCGCGGCCTTGCAAGCTACATTAGCGAGGTGCGATTAAACATATCGTATAGAAATATCGCGTCTTCATTTTCTTTCTTCCGGCAGCAAGACACTTGTCACGCCCCTAACCACCGGACAACCATGAATAAACCCTTGACCGCCGCCGACCTGCACGGGATTTACCCTGCCATTCCAACGCCCACGACGGCTGAAGAGACAGTCGATAAGCGAGCTGTTCGCGCCCTGATCGACTACTTGCTGCAGGGTGGGGTGAACGGCGTGGTGCCGCTTGGCGGTACCGGCGAATTTTGCTCGCTGCCGCACGAGCAGAGAGTGCGAATGGTAGCAGCCTGTGCGGAGGCAGCTGGTGGGCAGGTACCAATCATCGCTGGTATCCTTCACCCGGGTTTCCATGATGCACTTGCTTCAGGCAAAGCCTTTGTCGAAGCTGGCGCAGACGCGCTGATGTTGTTAACGCCGTATTACACCACCCCGTCACAAGGCGGCATCCGCGACTACTTTCTTCGTTTCGCGGACGCGTCGCCGGTGCCTGTCATGATCTACGAGATCCCGTACCGCACTCGCATTTCCATCGCGCCCGATGTGGTCCATGAATTATCGCGGCACGAAAACATAATCGGCATGAAGGCCTCCAACACTGATATGTATCACTTCCTCAAAATAGTATCCGGTGTCTCTGATACTTTCAGCGTGTTCAGCGGTGAAGATACACTGTTTCCGTTGCACATGGCTGCCGGCGCCAAGGGGGGCGTTATCGTCACTGCCAGCTTGCTACCAAAGACCTGGAGGGCGATGTACCAGGCAGGGAGGGCGGGCCATCACGCCACATCGATCTCGATGCACCGCAAGCTCATCCCGCTGCTTGATATGTCTTTCGCTGAAGTCAATCCAGGCCCCTTAAAGTCTGCTTGGGACTTGATTGGGATTGACGCGCCACATGTTTTGTCGCCGCTGGTTTCCGCGAACGAGGAATTGCGTAAGAAGCTGCGCGCCGAGATCTCTGCGCGGCTAAAGGATGAGGCAAGTATCGCTTGAGGAACAGCGGCGCAACTCTAACTGATCCTGTCGCTCGCTGCTGGCCTGTCGTACGTCGCGCTGCTCGCTCATGTGCCTGTTAGAGCAGAGGCGGGGCCGCGGCGGTACGGGATTACGCTGGTCAGGCGTAATCCAGTGAACGTGCTTCTTATCGGCGCCGGGCGCATGGGTTCGGCTCTGCTTCGCGGCTGGCTCAAAAGTGGCGTCAAATCCATCGCCGTCGTCGAACCCAAGCCGTCGTTGGAACTGAGGCGGTTGGCGAAGGCGAAGAAGATCGCGCTGGTTTCCGCGCTGTCGAAAGTGAAGGCCAAACCAGCTGTCTGTGTGGTGGCGGTCAAGCCGCAGATATTGAATGCCGAGGCGGCCGTGCTGGCCGCTTTCGCCCGCTCATCGCTAATGATCTCCATTGCAGCGGGAACCTCGGTCGCGACGCTCAGCAAGGCATGGAATAGAGGGGCGCGCATTATTCGCGCCATGCCCAACATGCCGGGTGCCATCGGTCAAGGCATCACTGGGCTCTATGCGGCCCAAGGCGTTACGTCAGGCGACAGGAAGAAGGCGGTTTGGCTGCTGTCGGCGCTGGGCGGAACGGAGTGGCTGGCGAAGGAAGGCCTGATCGACAGCGTCACGGCGGTGTCGGGCTCCGGCCCCGCCTATGTTTTTCTCTTTGCGGAAGCTCTGACCGCGGCCGGGATCTCGGAAGGTTTGTCGACCGTCCAGGCGGAAAAGTTCGCCCGCGCCACAGTGGCAGGCGCCGGTGCCTTGCTGGCCGCCGACGAATCTCCGGCATCCGCACTGCGCGAGGCGGTGACCAGCCCCGGCGGCACCACTGCCGCGGCGCTGTCGGTGTTGATGGCCGAAGACGGCCTTGCACCGCTGGTGAAACGCGCCGTGCGCGCTGCAAAAAAACGCGCCGAGGAACTGCGCTAGAACGACTTGGCACTATGTAGGTCCACTGCCGGTGAATCGCCGGATTTGGGGCTTTAGTGATACATATTGCAGCTTCATCCCGTGGCCTTAGTCCTGCATAGCAGGCGGGACATTTGGGAACAGAGACCGCCTCGTGAAGCTCGGGATCCTGAAGACCGATTTTCAAGCGTGCATAAGAGCCTCGGCGCCCTATACCCAGCCGTCTTCTCCTAGCGCATTATTGCGCGGAAGGCTCGGGTACGTCTTTTTTGGAAGGAAGCGCAATGAATAACCGGGTCGAACCTGGTGAAGACATTACCATCATCGGCGCCGGCGTAGTGGGTGTATGTTGTGCCCTATGGTTACAGCGGGAGGGCTGCAACGTCACCGTCATAGACCGCGGTGAGCCCGGCAGCGGCACGTCGTTCGGCAATACGGCGATGATAACTCCCGGACAAGTCGTGCCGTACGCAATGCCTGGCCTACTAAAAGATGTTCCACATTGGCTCTTCAGCAAAAGAAACCCACTAAAAATCAAGACTAGCTATCTGCCAATCATTGCTCCTTGGTTGTGGACCTTGATCAAGGCGGGACGGGTCGAAAACGCGATCAGCGTATCACGCGCGATGCGATCGCTTCATCAGCAAGCTTTCGAACTGTATGGAGATCTGACGCGGGGGACCCTGGCCGAGAACTTCTTTGAAAAGTGCGGCCACATCCACCTCTCACTCGAAGGAACGAAAAGACGCAGCCCACAATTGACCAGGCTCATGCAAGAAGCGGCGGGCGTCGAGGTCGAGCATCTCTCCTACGACGAAATCAGGTCGATGGAACCGGAGCTCGCTCCGATCTTCAAAAGCGGGCTGTTGATGCCGGGCAATGGCCGGTGCCGAAACCCTTATCGCTTGGTTCAGATTCTCGCCGGAGAAGCAACTCGCCTGGGCGCACGCTTTGTTAAGGCCGATGTCGCGCGGATAAAACTGCGAGGAGGGCAATGTGAGTCAATCAGCTTAGATGGCAGCGACGTTCCTGTTCACAGGCTCGTCGTGGCAGCAGGTATCGGGTCTAAACCCCTAACGGATCAATTGGGCATGCGGATCCCGCTTGAGGCCGAACGCGGATATCACGTAACCATCAAAAATCCTGGTGTCCGTCCCGGCAGGCAGATCATCGTTAAGGATTGGGGAATAGGTGCCGGTCCGATCGATGACGATCTCAGGATTGCAGGCACTGTTGAATTTTCCGGTATTAAGGCCAAGCCGGATTGGCGGAGAGCCGATCGTTTGTTGATGCGCGCCAAAGAGCTGTTTCCATCCGTGAACATCGCGGATAGCACGCGTTGGAAAGGCGATCGGCCGAGCATTTCCGATGGTCTCGCAGTCCTCGGTAGGCCGCAAAGGTTCGAAAATATCTATTTCGCGTTCGGGAATGGGCAACATGGGATGAGTGCTGCGCCGATGATGGGGAAGGTTCTTTCCGAGGTCGTGATGGGTCGCAAGACGTCGATAGATGTTTCTCCCTTCAACCCCGATAGATTTGACTGAACGGAGCATTCATTTGGCCGAAGTTGCTTCGATCCTGGACAGGCCCACGTGATTGAGGTCGGAGAATTCGCCGAATTCAACTCGTACAATCGAGCAAAACCGATATTTTTTGCAGGATTCTAAAGCGTGCACAACCTAGGGATAAGCCGTCGCGCATTGTTAAATCTGATCGGCACTTCGGCGGGAAGTGCTGTCATGTACGATGCGATGCTCACACTGGGTTACGCAGCGCAATCCGACTTTGCCGGCCCTATAAGGCTTTCTGGCGACGTTAAAGGAACGTCGGTACTGGTACTTGGGGCCGGACTCGCAGGCATGACGGCGGCGTACGAATTGCGCAAAGCCGGCTATAGGGTTCAAATTCTTGAATACAACGACCGGCCGGGTGGAAGAAATTGGTCCCTGTACGGCGGTGATGAATACACCGAGTTGGGTGGAGCGACGCAGAAAGTCCAATTTGCAAAAGGTTTATATTTCAATCCAGGTCCGTGGAGAATTCCGCATGGACACCAGGGATTGTTGCATTACTGCAAGCTTCTCAACGTCCCGCTCGAGAGCTTCTGTCAAGTCAACTATGAGGCTTACCTTCACTCTGCCAGAGCCTTTGGTGGAAGGCCCCGGCGCTTCCGCGAGGTCAGCGCCGATTTTAACGGGAATGTGGCCGAACTGTTGGCGAAAGCAACGAGCCAAAACAGGCTCGACGATACCGTTACAGCTGATGAAAAGGATGCCTTGCTGCAGGCACTGAAGGAGTGGGGCGCGCTAGACAAGAATTATCAGTACCGTAAGTCCGACCAAGTTAGCGAAGTGCGAGGCTACGATGTTCCTCCTGGGGGAGGTCTCGCTTCCACCCCAAAGGACTCAGATCCAATTCCCTTCAAACAACTGGTGAGCTCCGGTCTTTGGTCATCGATCCATTCAGGACAAGAGATAGGGCACCAGTCACAGATTTTTCAACCCATCGGCGGGATGGGGATGATTGGAAAGGCGTTTGGGGCCTCCTTAAAAGGCCTGATACGCTATGGCTGCAAGGTCACCAAGATTGTGCAGGATTCAAATGGCGTGAAGGTGACCTACACCGGTCGACCGGGCGATGTGCAAGAAAAGATCGCAGTAGCGGATTGGTGCGTTTGTACAATTCCCGCGTCCATACTCAGTCAAATACCTATGGCAGTGGGCGCGCCGATGCGAAACGCGATCAACTCCCTCTCTTATGAAGCTTCTATCAAGGTCGGGTTAGAGTTCAAACGCCGGTTTTGGGAGGAGGACGATCATATCTACGGTGGTATCAGCTATACTGATCAGCCGATCACAAATATCAGCTATCCATCAACGGACTACCTGCACAACGGCGGCGGCGTCATTCTTGGTGCATACCTATATGGCGATACCCCAGATAGTTTTGAATTCGCCGCGATGTCTGCGCAAGATCAGGTGAAGGAAGCGCTCGCCCAAGGTGAGAGGATCCACCCCCAGTATCGTAAAGAGTTCAAGAGTGGCGTCAGTGTTTCTTGGCACCGCGTTCCCTGGACTTTGGGATGCGCGGGTCACTGGACCGATGAAAATCGGAAGAAGAACTACGGCAACTTGTGTGCCATAGATGGGCGCATAGTACTCGCGGGAGAGCACTGCTCTCGTCTTCCGGCTTGGCAAGAAGGTGCGGTGCTTTCGGCACTGGACACTGTTCAGAGACTGCACGAACGCGTTGTCAACAGTCGATGAGGCGGTAGGAAACGGAAAAGCCACGTTGAAACATTTTATTTGGTTTCGGAAGCTCTCTTCAGGCAGCCGGCGTCTGGGGATATTCAGACTAGCGTGGATGATTTTAGCTTTATCCACGTGTGGTCTTTTCATCCAAGACGCCGCTGGCGCCCATAGTCCCACCGCCGACGCTTCTACCGTTGTCACGATTACGCAGGGCACAAACTTTGCCGCCTCCGTGTCGCCGGATCGCAGCCGGATAGTGTTAGATTTGCAGGGCGATCTTTGGATTTTGCCAATTCAAGGTGGTACCGCCAAACAAATTACCGATTGGAAACTGGAAGCCTCTCTTCCGGCTTGGTCGCCAAAGGGAGATATTATCGCGTTCGAAGCGTTTGCCGGAGGCCGTTATCACATATGGACGATCCGACCCGACGGCACGGAGCTGACCCAGCGTACATTCGGTCACGGCGACGATCGAGAGCCGGCTTGGTCGCCCGATGGTACGCAGCTCGCCTTTGCTTCGGATCGCGCGGCTGAAGGGTCTTTTGATATCTGGCAACTCGGTCTCGCAGATAGCCGAGTTGTGCGCCGCACGACCGCGCGGTCCGAGGAATACGAGCCGTCCTGGTCGCCGGATGGAAAACAGATTGCCTTCATCGAGGATGAAAAACACGTCGTAGCAATCGACGCCGCAGGCCAACGTCGTATGCTTGCTTCTGTAGAAACCGGATCATTACACGCACCATTCTGGCGGCCCAACAGCTCGGATGTGATCTATACCAGCATGAACGATGAGCCGGCCACTTATAGTCGGTTTATGGAAACGAACAAAAACATCACCGGCGAAGAAGATGTATTTCCCTTTCCGGGCAACTTCATCAGACCAGATGAGATATTGTATTCCGCCGATGGGCGCATCAAGGTGAGAAACCTCACCAGCGGCACCGTACGCGTTGTGCCCTTCAGCGCGCGATTGCACCTGGACAGACAGAGCTGGACACCCAAGAACAGAAATTTCTCACTGCAGGCGCCACAGCCAGTAAAGGGTTTGTCCAGCCCGAGGTTGTCGCCTGATGGCAAATCTGTTGTCGTGGGCGCCCTCAACGACATTTACCTTTTGCGCGAAGGTCAGGCGCCCAGGGCGATCACTCATGACGGCTTTCAGGAGGGCGAGCCTGGATGGAGCGCGGACGGCTCGTCGATTCTCTATACATCGGACAAGGGCGGCTTGCAGGCCATATATAGCGTGGACTTGCCTAGGGGCGTCGAACATCGGCTTACGCAGGGTAACGGAAGCGCCTTCCGGTCCGCGCTCTCGCCGGATGGCAAGCGCCTTGCCTACCTGGACGAGCACAATGCCGTGCTGCTCTTGGATATCGTCTCCGGCACGGTGCGCAAGGTTGCCGATCCGATGGGAAGGGAAATGGTCACCCGACCGAGCTGGTCGGTCGACAATCACCATATCGCCTTCAGTGACCGTAATCGCATAAACAATCGGTTTCGCGAAGGTTACAACGAAATCTGCGTCGTCGACGTGCAAACGTCCGCCAAGAAATGCGCGATGCCGGCGCCATTCAAATCCATATCTGACAGGGGCGATTCCGGACCGGCATGGTCGCCCGACGGCAAATGGATGGCCTTCATAATGGAATCAGTCCTCTGGGTGTTGCCTGTCAATCCCGACGGAACGCCGACAGCGGAAGCGCGGCGCCTCACTGCAATTACTGCGGACTCCCCTTCATGGAGCGGCGACTCCAGGCATATCCTGTTCATTCACAACGGCAAGCTTGTGTTGGCCGATCTGGCGGGGCAGGTGACCCCGTCACTACCGGTCAACCTCACGTTCAAGAATGACATCCCCGATACCAATATTGTGATTCACGCTGGCAGATTCTGGGATGGCGTCAGCGACTCCGTGCGGACGAATGTGGATATCGTGGTCCGCCGCGACCGGATTGCCGAGATACGGCCGCACCGGCTTCCGATCGCGCGTGGTGTTGTCTATCAGGAAGCGGGCGATCAGACCGTGATGCCCGGCATGATGGAGATGCATAGTCATCCGGGAAGCGGGGGAGGATATGCAACCCGCTGGTGGCGTTCGTACCTCTCCATGGGCGTCACCAGCACGCAATCGATGGGCGGATTTCTCAACGAAGCTGTCGCAACCCGGGAAGCCTTGTTGGCCGGTGACCTTCTTGGCCCCCGGCTTTTCGCAACCGGCGAACTGTTCGACGGCGAGCGGCTGTCCCATCCTCCTACCCGCGCGGTAACTTCGGATGATCAATTGAGACTGGAAATCGCCCGCCAGGCGGCGTTGGCCCCGGATTACTTCAAGACCTATGTCCAATTTCCCGCCGCGCGGATGGCTACCGTGGCCACCGCGGCCCGATCACTAGGCATTCCCTCGGGCAGTCACTATTTGTGGGCGGGCATTGCATCGGGCGAAGCGATGACGGGGCATCTGATCGGCACTGACAAGTTAGGGTATTCCGAAGGCGTTAGTGCAACCAGCGTGAGCTATTCCGACGTGATTGCTTTGTACACCAAGGGCCATTTCAACCTCATGCATACGCGCACCGAGGCAGAGGAGATTGTCGGGGAAGAACCGGCAATGCTGGACGATCCCCGCATCGCGCTCCTTTCGCCGGACGATCAAATGCGATTGCGGCGGGCGGGGGCGCATTTGCCTGATGCGGCCACGAGAATTGAAATTGCTCGCACCGAAGCCACGCTGCTCACGATCGTGCATGCCGGTGGTGTTCTGGGTCTCGGCACTGACGCACCAATCGGGGTGCCCGGCATCGGCCTTCAGTTGGGCTTGAGAGAGCTTGTCGAAGGCGGGTTTACCCCAGTGGAGGCATTGCGGACTGTCACGTCGTCGGCCGCCAAGCTCATAGGGGTTGACCGTGATCTGGGCACCCTTGCGCCGGGCAAGCTGGCAGACCTGATCATCGTGGACGGCAATCCCCTCAAGGATATCCGCGATGCATATCGCGTGAACAGGGTCATGAAGGGTGGCCGAATGTATACCCAACAGCAGATAGCAGCGGGATTTGAGACTTCAACGACTACACACTAATGCTTCCGCATGTGAGTTTTTGCACTGCACGAATGCAGCTCGATGCGCGCTTTCGGCAAGTCTGCACGCGGTACCTGCCGGGTTGCCCACGAACTCTTTGCGAGCGGTATTTAGCTGGGCCGTTCGACCCATGAGAACACTTTGGCGCAAGCTGAGCATTAAGCATGCCCTATTGCGGCGAACCTTACCGCTATGTGCGCTCTGGAAGAACAACTGGCCCGTTGCGCGCTCGCCACTCTCGCGTCGGGTTGGTCAGGGGGCCGCGCTGGCGATAGAGTACGCAACGTGACAATGATTGTGCGACCATGGAGATCACAAGGATGATGAAGACCCACCTCACCGCTTTGTCGTTTATGTGCATGGTGATGCCGGCCGCCGCTAATACCTCCGCGCCCTCGCCGCCACCGCACGCCAGTTCGCAGAGTGCTATGTTCACCATGCAGGACGGCCAGTCCATCTATGAACATGTCTGCCTGGGATGTCACATGCCCGGCGCAAAGGGCGCCGTGGGGGCCGGCATGTATCCTGCGTTGGCTCGCAATACCAAGCTGGAAGAGTTCGGCTATCCTGTGGCGATTATCATCAATGGGCAGAAAGCGATGCCGTCGTTGGGGGCCTTTTTCAACAACACCCAGATCGCGGAGGTCGTGAATTACATCCGCACCCATTTCGGTAACCACTACACCGAAAAAGTGACGGCCGCCGAAGTCGGGGCGATGCGTTAGCGCCGGTCGAGCGCCGCCCGGCGATAAAGCTCTTGCGCGACTTCGTCAGTCACGGCCTAGCTTACAAGGATGGCAGTCAGTAACTTTGATTTGATGTGCCGGTTACACCGCGACGTCTGTGGGCGTTAGTGATCGGCCTAATCGGTGCCGGTGGAATTGCGCAAGAACTGAGCGGCCGCAACGATCTCTACAACTACGATTGTGTTGGCACCGCCCGTTGGCGATCTTCGTCTCGGTCGTGGCACTCGGCCAGCTCTCCTCGCGATTACGAAGTAGGCGGTTATTTTGAGGTTTTGGCGCGATCGTCCGAACCCAAACTGGGTGTTGCTGGTATTTTGGGCGGTATGCGGCCGTGACGTTTCAATGGCTTAGGGCTTGATTGCGGCGCCGTCCGGGCAAACTCAACTATCGATAGCTTGGTTTAGGGAGGCTTGACGACATACGTTGTATTGTATAGAGATAAAGAGTATTAAGAGGGGGTACTGTCCGTACTTCGATAAGAATTACAATCAAATTGGGGGTTCTCGAATGTCGTACCGTTCACAGTCCAAGAAGTCGCTCTTCCTTGGCGCTTCCTTCTTCGTCCTGGCGGTTTCTGCCGCCCCCGTGCTGGCCCAGCAAACCGCACAGGCTGATACAGAATCGGTGATCGTCACCGGCACCCGCGTCACCGGCATGACCGCGGCCGACAGTCCCGCGCCGATCACAGTGCTGGGCGCGGACGCGTTGACGAACGTCGGCGCACCAAATCTCATCGGCTCGCTGTCGCAAACGCTCCCCTCCTTTGACGCGGAATCGCATAGCGGTGACCTGGGCACCTTGATGATGTCCGCGCGCCTGCGGGGCCTTAATCCCAATGACACCTTAGTCTTGGTTGATGGCAAGCGCCGCCATGCCACCGCCAACCTGCATGTGCTGGGTCAGGATGGCGGTTTTCAGGGCGCCGCCACTGCCGACCTGGACCTCATCCCGACCGACGCGATCGATCACATCGAAGTGCTGCAGGACGGCGCCGCCGCCCAGTATGGCACCGATGCCATTGCCGGCGTGGTCAACATTATCTTGAAGCATAGCGATGCTGGGGGCATGTTCGCAGCCAAAGGTGGCCAGTATTACAAGGGTGATGGTGATACCTACGACTTCTCAGGCAATATTGGCTTCGATTTGGGCGGTAAAGGCTTTCTGAACATCACCGCCGAAAAACGTTATCGTGGATACAGCCAGCGCACCGGCCCCAATACTCGCGTGGCCACCGCCACCGGCGCGCCCCTGCCGGGTCTGCCGTTCGATGCCACTACGCTACCTGGCTTCCCTAATACCAGCGCGTATATCGGCGACCCGGAATCTCAACTGACCACAGTGTTCTACAATTCCGAATATAGCTTGGCGCCTAACCTCACGCTTTATTCGTTCGGCAGCTATGGCCACCGGAACGCGAGCTCCAACCAAACATACCGCCCCCCCCAATCAAACTGGGTTTATTGCTCTTCCAACCTCTAACCAGCAGTTTCTGCCGCCGGGCAGCGCGAATCCGGGGTGCGGCAGTGGAATTGTGGCTGCGTCGGGCCTCAACGCCTGCTACCAGGTCCAGCCCAGCGGCTCTTACACCACGCCGGGCGAGTTGATTTTCTCGACCACCGGGTTCCAACCGTTTGAAACCCTGCTTCAGGATGATTACTCCTACACTGTCGGAGCCAGGGGCAAGATCGAAGGCTGGAACTGGGACTTGGCCGGCACTTACGGCAAGGACGTAGACAAGATTGGCACCACCAATTCCGGCAATGCTTCCTTGTTTGTGAATACGCATACCACCCCGCTAAACTTCTATGACGGCAGCTTCAAAGCCTCGGAACTGACGGGAAATCTGGACATCAACAAGAACTTCGATGTCGGCCTGGCAGCCCCGCTCAGTGTCGCGTTCGGCTTTGAGGGACGCGAAAACACCTACGCAATTACCGCGGGTGATCCGGGATCCTATTACGGCGTCGGCGCGGCTTCTTTCCCCGGCTTCGGGCCGACCAGTGTCTTGTCGCGCAGCCGAAAGAACTATGCGGAGTATTTCGACATCGCGCTGTCGCCGATCACCAACTTGCAGGTCGATATCGCCGGTCGTCACGAATATTACACTGACTTTGGCGATGCCAAAGTGGGTAAGATCACGGCTCGTTACGACTTCAGCCCGGCGATCGCGATTCGCGGCACTATTGCCACTGGCTTCCGCGCACCGACGCTTCCGGAAGAATATTATACTCAAACTAATGTCACCCCGACCGCGGCCACCGTCCAGCTAGGCCCGAACTCGGTTGGCGCGAAGGCCGAAGGCCTCTCGCCCCTGTCTCCGGAAAGCTCCGTCAATTTTAGCATCGGCTTTGTGACCCATCTGTGGGATACTTTAGCGCGACGGTCGACTTTTACAGTATAGCCATCGGCAACCGCATCGTCGGTACTGGTACCGCGCCTTGCAAATCTAACGGCGTGGTATTCAGCGCCCTAGTTTGTAACGCGATTGCGGCCAACGGCAACGTGCTCGACCCGGGGGTGACCAGCACAGGCACGACCGTGTTCGCCAATGGCGTCAGCACCCTGACCCATGGTGTGGATATCACAGCCAACTATAATTCTGATTTCGGTGGCTGGGGCAGGGTCGACTGGACCGGTGCGGCAAACTGGGGCGAGACTAGCATCTCGAGCATAGCGCCGAACCCGCCGGCCCTTGCCGGCGTCACCCTGCAGACGCCAGGCTCTCTTGCAAACCTGACCAGCATCACGAACAAGTTCAAGTTTGTCGTAGGCGCGTCGTGGAACCTCGACGCCTGGACGGTCAATCTGCGCGAGATAATCTACGGTCCCGCCGTGAGCTATGTTTCGCCTGGCACGGGTGGCACCGCCTCTCTGCCTGTCTTCTTTGTAGTCAACGGCGCAAACTATTATCAGTCCAAGACCGCGACGACCGGCATTACCGATCTGGACGTCAACTATGCTTTCACCGATCATCTCAGCTTGATGGTCGGGGCCGATAACTTGTTGGGCCGGAACGCTCCGGTCCAGCCTCTGCAGACCAACGGTGGGCCGATCGATAACGGATCTTCCTACTATGACGCTAAGCTCTACACCCCCTGGGGCATCAATGGCGGATTCTACTACGGTCGTGTGAAGTTCACCTGGTAAAGGCAAGGTAGCCGGCCATTTCAATGGGCGCTGTTGCATCAGCCAGACTGGTGTAGCAGGGCCCATTTGTTATTGTTTGAAAGATCAGTCACATGAAGCCAATTATGCGCACTTTTTGCTGGTCCGTTCTCTCAGTATCGATTGCAGTAACGATGCCCGCTCAGGCGGCCGGCGAGATTGGCGCCCGCCCCGACCAGTTGAAGTTCCGCGAGATCTACAAGGAACTGGTGGAGACCGATACCAGCGTGGCTACCGGCAATTGCACGGTTCTGGCGGACAAGATCGAGAAGAGGCTTAGGGCGGGAGGCTTTACCGACACGGAGATTTATCGGTTCACACCCGGCAATTTTCCAAAAGGCGGCGGGTTGGTGGTGACACTGTCCGGGATATCCAAGGCGGCCAAGCCCATTCTGTTGCTCGGACACATTGATGTCGTCAACGCGCCACCCGAAGGCTGGGCGCAGGGCCCGTTCAAATTCGTCGAGGAGGGGGGAGTTTTCCATGGCCGTGGGGCCGCGGACATGAAAGATTTGGACGCGGTCTGGATGGACACCATGCTTCGGTTAAAGGCGCGCGGAACCAGACCGAATCGCACTCTGAAGATGGCATTGACCTGCGGGGAAGAGGGCGGCTGGCCCTTCAATGGCGCGCGCTGGCTTTCCGAAAACAAGCGCGAGCTTATCGATGCGGACTTTGCGTTGAATGAGGGTGGCGGCGGCGATATGGACGCGAATGGCCGACTTCTGAATTTGACGGTAGGGGCCGCGGAGAAATACGGGCCCAATTTCAAGATCGAGGCAACCAATCCCGGCGGACACAGCTCGGTACCGCGTGCGGACAACGCTATCTACGACTTGTCGCGTGCGCTGCTTCGGATATCCGACTTGCGCTTTCCGGTGGATCTCAATGAGGTTACGCGCGCCTTCTTTACGAAAGCCAGTATCGGCAGGAACGACAAATATGGCCAGGCGATGCGGGCAATTGTCGCCAATTCCCGCGATCAGAACGCTGAAGCAACCCTTTCGGAAAATCTCGTATA
>Ga0206821_10025_pt1 | contig 36224 bp, 31 predicted proteins | sample Alteio_BWOrgCont_85_FD_152860 | JGI IMG/M metagenome (GOLD analysis project Ga0206821, IMG submission 152860) | Enriched cells from forest soil in Barre Woods Harvard Forest LTER site, Petersham, Massachusetts, United States -... | ecosystem: Environmental > Terrestrial > Soil > Temperate forest >...
TTTGATATTAACTGCGGTAAGTATATAACAAACTGCAAGAATTATATAGTAATTTCTCGGATATTACAGCGAAAAAAAGTTTACATGTGGTTTAAAAATACCCACTCTTTTGTAAAAACTGTATCAATAAAAAAACTTTCCATGCAAATAAAAAACAATACACTAGCCACAGCTTGTGTGTTACTTCTAATTCTTATGGTATTGGTTAATTTAATAGGTGCGCTTGGACCTGAACTCGCATTTGATTCGTTGTGGTATCATTTAACACTTCCGAAGCTTTATCTGTTACATCACACTATTTATTATATTCCTGGAGGGTTACTCTATTACAGTGTCATGCCGAAACTGGGGGAGATGCTGTATACCGGTGTACTTACGTTTGGAAATGAATTGTTTGCAAAAGTACTTCATTTTTTCTTTGGAATTTTTAGTATTCTTGCTGTATATAAACTGTCACGTAAATTCGTAAACAGGACAGTATCACTTTTAATTGTAGTTATATTTTATTCAAATTTAGTAGTAGCAACAGAATCGATAACGGCATATATAGACCTCATACGGACTTTTTTTGAAATTCTGTCTCTGTGGGCTTTTCTTAACTGGTATGAAACGAAAAAATTATCCTCCATTGTAATTCTTGGCATTTTTACGGGACTAACTATAACAACAAAAGATTTAGGTATTGGAAGTATGCTCCTGTACAGCATACTCGTAACTATCATATCAGTACAACTTGTACATAATAAAAAGAGTAGTAAGAGCTCTAAGAACTCTCATACCAGACGCAATATCGTAGCTTATACTAAACCAGTTGTTACAAATGTATTATTGTATTGGGTAATTAGCATTCTAATTCCTCTACCCTGGTTTATTTTTTCATTTATAACAACGGGAAATCCGGTATACCCGTTTTTTTCACCAATCTATCCTATACAACCTTCTCATTTTAGCCTAATTGCTTTTTTTGTTACTGTATGGAATTTATTATTATATTCCCCGGATCCGTTATCTCCTATGTATCTAATTTCCATCCCGCTTCTTTTTGTTACCTACCGCGCTTTTTCTAAAGAACTAAAAATTATAGTTTGGTACTGCGTAATCAGTTTGGTTATTTGGTATTTTACTCCTCAAACAGGAGGAGGTAGATTTATTTTACCGTATTTACCGGCATTTTCAATTATAGTCGGTGCAATTTATTCAACTTTAGTTTCAAAGACTGGAAATAATTATAAACTCATACCTAAAGTACTTTTGTTCTCAATAATTTTAATTTCAGTAATTACACTATCATACCGCTTTATCGCAAATAAAAAATACATTCCGGTAATTATTGGTAAAGAGACAAAAAGTGAATTTTTAACAAATAAGCTTAATTTTTCATTCGGAGATTTTTATGATACTGATAATTATTTTGCAACACATATTACATCATCCGACACGGTACTTCTGTATGGTTTTCATAACCTGTATTATGTGGACTTTCCCTACATTGACAGTTCGTGGGTAAAAAAAGGTGATTCGTTTGATTATATTGCAACACAAAAATCAAAACTTCCAAAACGGTTTGACAATTGGCAGCTTGTCTATTCAAATGATAAATCAATGGTACAATTGTATATGCCAAAGAAAGGAGACTGCAAGCAGACATGTTATTACTGAAGATACTTATTATCCTGTTACTTATCTTTTTCCCGTTTGCTGAAATTCTACGGTTTAATTTGGGTAATAATATTTTTTTAAAACCCTTAGATGCTATATCTGTAATTATATTTTTATGGACTTTTTTTCTTTATGTAAAAAATAAGAAATTTAGAACAAAACTGCAGTGGTATTATTTCATTTTTCCCGTAACCGGTTTTATATCACTTCTTATAAACCTGTCCTGGCTTACGCCTCATGATTTTTTAACATCATTTCTCTATGGATTGCGATGGATATCCTATGTTGGTCTCTTTTTTGCAATCCTTCAAATTGATGAATCTTTCAGGAAAAAAATAATAACGTTTCTAACAATCGACGGGATAGTGATACTACTTATCGGCTATATACAGTTTTTTATGTATCCGTCTTTACGAAATTTGTATTATCTCGGGTGGGATGAGCATTTATACCGCATGTTTTCAAGTTTTCTTGACCCGAATTTTGCCGGTGCGTTTTTTGTTTTATATTTATTTTTCATAGCAGGGTTGTTATTCGCAGGGTTTAAAACATACTCAAAAAAACGTATCGTATTTACTATACTTCTTCTTATTGCAACACTTGGTGCTGTTTTATTAACTTATTCACGAAGCGCACTACTCATGCTAATTGTCTCAGGAATTGTATTTTTTATACTCATCCAGAAAAGAAAATTTATTCTTTATCTTCTTGGCCTTATCCTGGTTTTTATAATCATTCTTTCACCGTATTTTTATATAGAAAACCTTAATTTATTCAGAATGGCCTCAACTATTGCACGGTTCCAAACAACAGAACATGTACTCCAAATTATCCAGGCAAATCCTATTCTGGGAGTCGGGTTTGACAGTTACCGCTATGCCCAATTGAAATATCATTTCATCTCCCCCAATCCGCAAATCCAAGCACATTCAGCATCCGGAGATGATACGAGCTTATTGTTTGTTTTAGCAACGACAGGGATAATCGGCTTAGTTTCATATTGTTACCTCTGGTTCAGGCTATTTAAAGATGCTGCAAATATTTACAAAAAAAATACTTTTGCTCTTATCTTTATTGCATCCGCAGCAGGTCTTTTTATCAACGCGATATTTAACAACACTCTTTTCTATTCTGAAATTATGTTTTGGATGTGGGTAATAACGGGGCTTATGTATAAAAATTCAAAGAATCATTGAACAGTGATATGGATTTCTTTAGTGGTTTGATTTCCAGCCTGGTCAGTAGCAACAACTTTAATGTCATTTGAACCGTTTTGTAAGGTATACAAATAATTATAATTCCCCTGGTCATCAACAATAGCCCATGCACCGTTTACCGTTACCTGGTCATTCGGATCAGTTTTCCCTTGAATACTAAGAGTGGGGGAAGTATTTTTTGTAAATGTCTGACCGTCATTTGGCTGAGTAATAGATAAGCTTGGTGCACTTTTTGAATACACTATTGAGAGCGCATTTGAATCACTGCTCTCTTTATTATTATTATTTGCAGCCCGTGCTGTTATGGTATTTTGTCCCTGCTGCAAAGAAACTGCGGAAAAACTGAATTTACCCTGTGAATCAGCAGATGTAGTGTCAGTCATTTGGTTATTAAGATACAAATTTACTGTCTGGTTTTTTTGCGCAACCCCTGAGACCGCAATTTGGGCACTATTGGTAGCATTTGCAATTTGATTAAGAGATGGGGGAACAATGAATGTTTCATTCTGAGACGTTGCAGATGCATCCGTCGTATTATTTTTATCCAACTTCATTGTTAAGAGGCTGAAATCAACGAGCAGTTTATTACCGAAAACTACAAGAAGAACGATTATGATAATAAAGCCAAAAAGGACAATTAAGAAATTATGAATGGCTTTTCTTTCCAGATTATTACTGAGTCGTGATTTTGCCATACGAGTATTTTAGCTCACTTTTTATAAGATTGCAAAACATAAAATGAGGCTAAAAATCTAATAAAAAAAATAAAACAGGAAACGGTATCTAGTGAGCCGATGGTGGGAGTCGAACCCACGACCCATGCTTTACGAAAGCATTGCTCTACCACTGAGCCACATCGGCGGTATTACTGGGGCATACAACTTAGCCGCTTTTAGTTGCCCAGAGATAAATAGTATTGTAGTTAATCGAAAACAAATTGGCAATATTTATATCTCTATTCAACACTGGTTAGAACATGGATAGTGCAGGTATAAAGCAGGAAGAATTAATCTGAGAATTTACTGGTTATGTAAAGAATTTAGTATTGCAAGTAATCCCAAGCCCTCCCACATATCTAGTGGATTATTTTCGTATCCCTGATGTGCATCCAGTGATCGTGAATTCTCATACCGGGTAAGTCCAAGTCGACCATCTGCGTCTCGTCGTTTAATTTCTAGTATGTTTGGCCATTTGTTACTTGGATGAATATAGACAACTGTTTCTGTTCCTAATCCAAATCTGCCTTTTTTTTCTTCATCTATCCGTCCAACTCCCTGGTTATTCGGTAACATTAGCCTCTCATGTAATCTTCTGCCAACTGGAAATCGTGTATGCCTGTGTCCAAAATACCGTTCACGAAACCGTTGAATACCTGCAGCCCTATCACGAGCAGGCTGTAGTAAAATGCCTGTTTCCTGTTCAAATAGTTCTTCATTTAATTTTTCGTTATCTTGTTCCGGTGGTGTTCTTCCATATTGATCTTCACGTACCTTGTCATTAATCCATTCAAGTGGAGCAAAATATTCATATAAATCAGTTGGCATTACAGCCTCCGGAGTTTTTTGACCTGAAAATACATCACTTCTTGTTCTGCCTTCCAGTAATGGATCTTCCATACCATCATACCAATCTTTCAATATACCTCTTTTGTCCCGGACCTGTGCACCTGCAGATTCTCTAAAATGTGGTTTTGTTTTATCCCATATGACATGTAACCTGGTAAAAGGATACAGTTGTCTGTCATTTCTTACAATTTCAGCATTTCTATTAAGAAGCGTTATTGAGACACCATACCGGTAATTATCCGGCAAATCTAAACCATATGTTCTGTAGGGATTTAATCGAAACGTTCCTTTACTTTCTGTTGCAAATTTTGATTGTGCTGCTTCAACTAATGCCTCAAAATCCTCACTGGAAAATTTCCCCATGTCAGTAGTAATCATGCGGCTATTATATACTATAAGATAGTTAAATACAAACAGGCTAAGCAGTAAAAATTGGTATAAAATGAATAATTCCTTTATATTTCTACATGATGCCGTAGATTTTTATTGAGTAAAACCACATAGTTTTACTAACTGTTCAGGTGATGGCATTGATCCAGTATTTACTTGTTTATTTGATTGCACGTTTCTCATTTCAGTTTCTTTTTGCGGTTGAGTACTATTCCCAAGATCATATTGTGCAGTTTCAAGCTCTGCGCTAAGACACGAATCTTTTGGAAATTTTATAAGCCCCTGATTCTTAATTAATGCAACTGCCGCAGGATAATCAGAAGTATTTAGATATAATGAAGCTAAATTTACATACAAAAGTCTGGTGAAACTAGTACTTAGATCTCGTTCAGTTGTATATGGCAAAAGTGCAATTGCACGTTTAAACGTTTGTATCGCCTGTGGATACTCATTTTTCTGTTCGTATAACAGAGCTAAATAATTAAGATCAGTAATTCGGGTTGCATAGCTATTGTCAGTACTTGTTGATCCGATTTTAGCATTTGTAAATGCTTCATTATTTTCCCCGTCATTCATTAAGGTGAGAATATAGGTGTCTCTCAGCATAAGATTGTCTGGTTCAGATTTCAAATCGTGGCTGAAAAGTGTGAGATTATCTTTATAATCAAACGTCCTAATAAATGTACGGACACTAAGTAGACATATAATTAGTATCGCTCCATACAAAAATAACCGGGATTGAATTTTAAATGATTTTTTTACTAACTGAATACAAACACCAAGTATTCCTAATAATCCAACAATCGGAAAATAAAACCACCTGTCAGCAACGGTCATATCCAAAGGAACAAGCTGAATTATAATACCCATGCCAATTATCAGCCAAAATGTAAAGAAGAGCAGTTGTAAAAAATGCTGATGGTCTTTTCTTAGAATCACTTGTTGTTTCTTACCTTTAACGATGTTAGTTAAAACTATTGGTAATTTTTTACAATACAGTATAAGCGCAACTAATAAACCAATTACTAGTAAACAAACAACAAATGGTAATAGAAAATATACAATAGTTGGTGAAGTAATAACCCATTGCTGCCAGATTCCAAGTATCAGAGGAAAGAAAAATATTTTTACATAATACAATATAATTAACGGAATATTTAGTAGTCTTTGGGAAAATGTAAGGCCTGCAATAGCAATAAATGTTCCCATTCCCAAACCCACATTTGCAACCATGAGCCGGGCTAAAAGATAGAATACAATTATTGATATACCTGCAATTAAAAATATTTTAATCTTTTTATCAACAAATACATACCGGTATACAATAACGAGAAACAAAAAAAGAAATCCTGTCTCTTTTGTAAATATTGCTAACAGAAGTAAGACAATTATCCAAATAAGTCTGCGATTCGTAATAATTTTCGAACGTGCCAGTATGAGTGCTAATATTCCGGGTAGAAAATATAGTTCACTTTGAGATGCCCCAATATATGCAACCGATTCAACATTTATGGGATGCACTAGAAATACTAAGGATAGAAAAAATGCTACTGATACATCAAAAAAACCGATGAAAAATATAAATAGAAGAATTGTACTTAGAATATGCAATCCCAATTGTATTACATGATACAAAAGTGCATGTTGTCCCGAAATTGCATACACAAGTGCAAAATATACGGATGAAAGCGGGCGGTAAAATGAAGCACTGTTAAATAAACCGGGCCCAAATAAAACCGGAATATTTAATTGATGTATTTGAGTGTTATTGACAATATACAAAAAATCATCCCAAACAAACCCATTAAAAAATATCGGAAAATAGACAACAAAGCCAATAAGTAGTATCAAATAGAAGTATTTTTCATATTTCGCAAGTGTGTTCATGCACCAATAAATTCAATTTACCATAACACATATATTGCATCTTAAGCAATATTCACAATTATACCAATCGGTTGAATCATATATTTTTGTAAATTCTGCTAAAAAAATCATATTATGGATTGAACTCATCATTTGCCATTATTAATAATATTGTTATATACCGATTTTATACTAGCACTTTTATCAAGAGAATACGCTTTGGTAATTGTTTGAACTGCCATTTGGTGATTACCTTCTGAGAAATAGGCAATTGCTAAAATTACTCGTAAATTTGCATCTCCCGGGAAATCTTTTAAAGATTGTGAATTTAGTAGGTTAATTGCTTCTTGTGCTTGTCCACTCTGAATATAACATTTTGAAAGATTAGAGAAAACCGCATAAAGCTGAATAGTATCGTGATTCAATAAACCACTAGTTACTTTTGTTAAAGGTTCTCTCGGGTAAGACAATGCTTTTTGATATATTGGAATTGCCATGTCACATTGATTACTTTCTCTATAAAAATCACCTAAAGTGCCGACATTTGTAATATCAGCAAATGTAGCAATTGATTTTTCATCAAACATAATAGCTTCATTTACCTTTCCAGCTTTAAATAATTCAATTGAATACACATTATCAAGAATATAATTATCATTTGCGTGCTTTGCATCCGTATAGATAATTAATTGATTTTTCCAGTCAAAGGTCCTGATAAACGAACGAATTGATAATACAGTTATAATACAAATTGCAGCTACTATATAGATTTTTTGGTGTTTCTTTAATTTTGGATAATACAATTGCAGTACAATACCAATAATTCCTAATAATCCCGCAAATTGAAAATAGAACCACCTGTCAGCAACTGTCATTTCTAATGGCACAATTTGCATGATTACTCCCATACCGATGACAAACCAAAATATAAAAAAGAGATATGCTTGTACACTAATACGTTTTATCTCTTGTAAACCTGTTTTATGCAGTTTTTTTTGAGTTTTTTGTAGATATGATTTTTGTTCTTTTAACAGAATATAAAAAACGGAGATGACTCCAATTAAAAAAAGAACACAAATAATAAGGGGAAATATAAAGCTGTGAAATGTAAGTTTAGTAACAACCCATGTTTGCCAAATAGTAAGCGTTAGTGGAAATACAACAGTGTTAATATAATAAGCAATAATTGCAGGAATATTTAAAATTCGTTGCGGTAATGACAATGCATCAATTGGAATATAAGGTACTTGGTGTAATACTGCACCACCTAGATAGAATCGTAATACCATATATAAAGCAAAAATACAAATTCCAAAAATAAGTATTTTTTTAAGATTTCCAAGGTTGAAAAGATAGCGGTAGAGTAAAATAAGTAATAAAAAAAGAAACCCGGTTTCTTTTGTAAAGGTTGCTGTAATTAGTAATACAAATATCCATAGAAGAGTTCTTCGACCAAGCTCTTTTCTGGTTGCTAGTAATAGAGCAAGTAAGCCCGGCAAGAAAAAGAGCTGACTTAATGTGGAACCGATATATGCAACTGATTCAACATCAATGGGATGAATAAGAAAAATAAGAGAAAGAAAAAAGGCTATTCCATCTGAAAAAAAAGAGACGAAAAAAATAAATAATAGGATTGTAATTATAATATGCAGTACCAATTGAATAAGATGGTATAAAAAAGCATGATTCCCAGATATTGCATATACAAGTGAAAAATATACTGCAGTAAGTGGTCTGTAAAAAGAACCAGAGTTGATAAAACTTGGACCGAATAACAGGGGAATATTTATTTGATGAACTTGAATATTCTCTAAAACACCAGGGTAGTCATCCCACACAAATCCGTTAAAGAATATAGGAAAATACACAACAAAACCAAGAATTATTATTACAAAAAAGTATTTTTTATATTTAAGAAGAATATGCATGCTCTATAACTTTAATTTACTATACAAATATACCTAAAAGAAAGCAATATTGAAGAGTTTTAATTAATGTAAAAACTAAAATAAAGATATTATTTAAATAGTTTTTCTATAACCTCATTTTTTTAAAGAATCCCTCTTCTAAGGCAATATTACAATAATACAGAAAATCATTTTCTATAATTGAATATTAAGTATTCCAATCAGAGTTTCAAATAATTATCCTATTAAAGACTAGCGGGTATAAGAAACGGTAAAGCTCAAGGTTTAACTACGTGAATATAAGAGGACGCGTTAATTTGAAACCTGTACCCCTTTGCCTTTTGTGATTGGGGTTGTGGGAGCTGCAGTGAGCGCTGCTCCTGGTTGGGTATCATAGATAACATTACCCGATGAGTCAGTGATTTGAATGCGGATATCTCCGTTGTCTACTCCGACAACTGCAAAGTTATATGTTCCTGATATTCCTGTTATAATGCCTGTTCCTTCAAGTGTTGCAGTAGCTCCTGAGATAACTAGAGATGAAATATTTGAAGAGTTAAAGGTAAGAGCACCTGGGACACTTAAATAGAACATATTTTGTCCTCCTGTGTATTTGTACGCAACTGCAACATTGGCAGTTCCATTTAAAGTTGGATTTGCAGTGTATGCTCCTGCGGGAGAGTCAAATTCTTTAGCAGCCGCAAATTTACCATTAGGCGTTGCTTCGTATGCTGAAACATATTCATATGTTTGTGTGGTGCTTAGGTTATCTGTTGGGTTTGTTACAGTTAGAGTCACAGTATATACGCCTGCAGTGGTATAAGTATGGTTGTCTGTGACACTACCAGAGCCATTAGACTCTGTTACTGTTCCGGCAGTGGTGTTGCCGTCTCCCCAATTCCAAGATGCGGTGTCGGATGAACCTCCATCTGAATCCGTAAAGGTTGCTGTAGCAGATGTTGCATTGTTGATCTCAACAGGGTTAGTTGTAAATGAAATTGTTCCTATAGAGGGTGGATCAACTATCGTAAATGTTTGCGTATTTGTTGTCTCAGTAACACCGTCATTATCTACAGACCAATAAGTAATTGTATGATTACCGCTACCGGTAACGGTAAACGGAGAAGAGTAGGTTTGTTGCGATCCGCCATCAATTGTGTAATATGTGTTAGCAACTGTGTAACCTGATGCTGCAGTTGCTGATAAAGTGACTGTAGTAGGATCTTGATACGTCCCATCACGAAAGGGCCCCGGTGAAATGGTTGCCGTTGTAACAGGTGGAGAATCATTGTTTGCAGGTTGAATATAGAACGATTGGGTATTAACCGGTTCTATTGCTCCTCCATTGTCTTCTGACCAAAAAGTAATTACATTAGTCCCCCCATTACTAACAGCAAATGGGCCCGAATATATTTGTTGAGGACCGCCATTAAGAGTATAGTAAGTGTTTATAACACTATACCCTGGTGAAGCAGTTGCATTTAGGGTAATTGTAACAGGTGCTGTAAAAGGTATATAAAATTCAATGTTACTTTGTTCAATGTTATTTTGATCATACAATATTGTTGTTACAGGTGGTGCTTCCGTAGTAATTTGAGTGAAATCAGTGTCTAAATTACCCCATGAAGCTTCAGCAACATTCGAGTTAGAATAAACTACAGTTGGTGTTCCGCCAGAAGCTGGTATAGTATCCAAAGTATCTGTATTGGTGTTGTCTACTTGACGTACGGTAAAATCTAATGTGGATGAATCAGGTGACCAGCCAATACTATTTCCACTATCAAGTATACCATTCTGATTTCCTATAGTAAATAGAACTGTAGGATTTGAACCATCGTTGTTTGCAGTATCTAAATAACTCTCGCCGGTATTTAGGTCAGATACTTCATATGCGATCATTGATCCATCTGGCGATTCAACAGGAGATCCATTAGATTCGCCACTGCCATCTGGAATCAGCAATACATCGTTGGTGCCATCAGTATTTATTTCATGGATTCCGTCTTGTGTTGAGTAAAGGAATTTTGAACCGTCAGGTGTCCAAGAGAAATATTCTCCAACTCCAGTACCTGTAAGAAAATCTGTAACTTGCGTCAGGTCTGATCCATCGGTATTTACTGTCCAGATATTATTAGTGTCAGTAAATGCTACCTTTGTTCCGTCGGGTGACCAAATAGGATCCCGGGATTTACAATGTGCACCATTAGTCAAATTAACTATGTGAGAACCATCTGCGTTCATAATGTATATGTCTTCAGGATACAAAGGTTGACGTCCTGGACATGTTGGAGTTACTGTTAAATTCATTTCCATATAAACAATTTTTGAGCCATCTGGAGATATTTGGGGAGATTGACCTGCGCCAATTGTATGCAAGTCGCTCCCATCAGGATTAATTGTGTACAGATATTCAGCAGGGGCACCAGCAAAAATGAGTTTCGATGCAGTATTAGCGAAAGAAGATTGTATAAAAAAACGGCTAAGAAAGCTAAAAAAGAGGAACGAAAAAAGAAAACTCAAAAGATATTTCGACTTCATGAAAGTTTTGATTAATACAATGTCATATACTTTATACATTTATCGTACGCTAGGTGTCAATAGCCCAGTCATTTATTAATTGATCGGATGTAAAAATAATCTTTAAAAAAATGTAGGATCAAACATATGTTTCACCGTAATTCTCTAATGCTGATTTTTGCAAAGTACCTTATTTATCATAGAAAGACTTAATACGTTATTGCCGATAACAATATCTTTATTTCCTGTATTTGAACATGGATTTGCTAAAATCCTATTTGATTGCATATTATCAGCTGTTTCTATTACTTTTAGCAAGGTTGAGGTATTGCCGGAATGTGGATACTGTTTTATCTCTATTCTACTCACATTTACCGCCTCTTTATATTCATGATAACGCAATAAAAGGTCTGCCAGGTCTACATATGTGAGGGGGACCTGATTATTAGAGTAGTCATAAGCCAAAGCCGTTTTTGCAGCGTTGATTGATTTATAGTAATATTCCTTAGCTTTCTTTTCATTTCCTATAGCATCATAATCTTGGCCAAGCCACAGGAGATTGGAAACATAAGGAAGAAAATTTACCGACCGTTGGAGATGCGGATATGCTTCGTGGTATTTTTTTAGAGCCATAAGATTTATTCCAACATCGCTTTCCAGTTCCATATTGTCTTGTATTTGAGCGTCATGACTAGTTAATGTTAATTGGTCATGATAATTTGTATTTCTAATAATTGTCCGTGTTGATAAAAGCACTAAGAGGATTACCCCACATATTGTACTGAGTACTTTTACCTTTTTATTGATAACGAAACTGGATTCGTTATGTATTTTGTAAGTTTGTAAGAATGCGTAAATCCAAATTCCGAACATGCCAAGTAATCCTACTATTGGAAAGTAAAACCAGTGATCTGAAACAGTCTCATCAAGGGGAAAAATTTGTAGTAACATGCCAATGCCAAAGTAAAACCAGAGGAAGAAAAATGCATATAATTTGAAATAATGAAACTGGCGTCTATACAAATACACGCCTCCAAAACAAGTAATGCAGAAAAATAGTATGTCAAGAAAAAATGGTACATAAAAGTTCTGGAGTGTTACCTGTGTAATTACCCAAAGCTGTATGATTGAAAGGTGCAAAGGGAAAAAGAATGTTTGAATATAATAGAGAAAAATTGCAGGAATATTAGTGACTCTTTGTAAAAGGGTTAAATGATCTATAGGAACAGGGTAGGAAAAAAATGGTTGCTTTAAAAATACTTTTCCTATTTCGATCCGAAAATAGAGATATATACCAAGTGTAATTAGTTCGAATAGTAAAAATTCAAGAACCCTTTTTTTATAAAAGAGTATTTGAAATAGAATAATCATAAGCAAAAAAAGAAATCCTGTTTCTTTTGTCAAAAGCGATAAGAGAGTAAGCCCTGATATTATAAGAATTTTGGGGCCCTGAATGTTTTTGTTAATACTCAGTAATAAAGCACTCATTCCAAAAATAAATAATAATTCACTTTGCGATGCACCGATATAAGCAACAGATTCAACATTGATGGGATGAACAAGAAAAATAAGTGATAAAAATAATGAAAGAACAACTGAATACGGTTCGTATGTATGTAAAGTCCTACTAGTCTTCTCGGGATGACCGTACTTCCTCATATATTTTACCTGTTGGCTACCGGAAAGACTATCAAAATATTCCTGATCAAATGTATCATCGTCTGTTTGTTTAAAATTAAAAAGTGAGCGAAAAAGTAAGAAAACCAAAATCGCGTTAACAATGTGGAGTATTAGTTGAATAAGATGATATAGAAATGCATGAGATGATGAAATTGCATAAAGTAATGCAAAATATAATGCTGGGATAGGTCGGTAATAACCTGTTGCATTAAATATGTTCGGGCCAAAAAGTTTTGCTAGATTAAGAGTATGACCGAAAGTTGGGTTGAGTATAAATGCGAAATCATCCCATACAAATCCATTAAAAAAAATCGGGAAGTAAACTACTGTACCTATTATAAATAGTAAAAAGATATATTTTTTGTATTGCAATAGTGCACTCATATATAATTTAAAATTGTCACAACCATATCATAAGAAATTAACAAAATTCAATACTAACCCTATATATTATATATGATTTACAGTATTCAACTTTTTTAATTAGCAGAACACATTTTTGTTATTACAGGATTTGGTGGAATTATTTCAGTTTCTTTGATATGGGATATTTTATATGCAATAGAGGCATAATCAATTGCACTTTGTTGATTTCCCAGGTTATATTGAGCGATTGCTACATTACCAAACAAACATGCATCATATGGAAATCTTTTCAAAGTATTTCCAGTAACGATAGTTAGTATATCTTTATACCGGCTATCATAATTTAGCACATTAACTAAATTATTATAAATAATTTGTGCAAAAGATGAATTTATATCATTTGGATTTTTAGTATATAAAGTGATCGCTTGCTCAAAAGAAGAAATAGCTTGACTGTCTTCGTTTTTTACTTCGTATGCTAATCCTAAATAATCATATGCTGTTATTTTTTGGTTTAGGGTACTGTCTTGAAAAGAAATTATACTTTGTAAATACTGTATTTCCTCATTTATATTATTATCATTTTTCAATTCAGTTACATATGCATTCATCAAGTACATATCGTTAACCTGGTTCACTGAATCATGTGCATACAATGTCAAATTATCTTTATAATCAAACGTCCTAATAAATGAACGAATTGATAAAAGAATGATAATAATTATTGCCACATAAAGATACACTTTATAATTTACCTTGATTTGAGGAATAAAGACTTCAAATACAACTCCAATCATGCCCAATAACCCAACAATGGGAAAATAAAACCAGCGATCAGCAACAGTCATTTCAAGAGGAGGAATTTGCAGAAGAATAGCAATACCGATAATAAACCAGATTGAAAAGAATATAAATTGGTCAAGTACATTTTTTTGTGTTTGTATTGTATTTTTCGTTTTTTTCTTTTTTTGAACTACCGAAACTTCTTTTTTATTATATCCATTTAAATAAAGAGAAAATACAACAACGAGTACTAATAATAGTAAACAAGCCAACAACGATATGACAAAATTCGAAAACGTAGGAGTTGTTATTGTCCATGATTGCCATATGGCCAAGTAACTTGGATAGAGAAATGTTTTTAGATAATAGAAAATAATAGGAGGAATATTAAGAAGAATCAGTGGAAAAGTTGCTATTATTTTCGGGAGCAGAAACCCAGAATCAAATTTCACGCCACCTACTACATCCCGAAGCAGCAGGTAAATAAAACCACAAACTACAGAAGCTACTAAAAAATCTTTTAGCTTGCCTAATTTAAAAACATATCGGTATATAACAACAAGAAGAAAAAATAGAATTCCTGTTTCTTTAGTTAGTGCAGATAAAAAAAGTAATACAATAATCCACAAAAAACGCTGTTGTGATACTACTTTTTTTTGTGATAGCAGTAATGCGATAATACCCGGTAAAAAAAATAATTCCGATTGTGTAGCTCCGATAAAAGCTACAGACTCAACATTGATAGGATGAACTAAGAATATAAGAGTTAGAAAAAAAGCTATTGAATCGCTGAAGAAAAATAAGAAAAAAATAAACAGAAGAACAGAACTAGTAATATGTAAAACAAGCTGAACAAGATGATATAAAAATGCGTGTTGTCCTGAAAACGAGTAGAGTATTGTAAAATATAAATCCGGAATTGGCCGGTAAAAGAAACCGAAGTTGAAATAACTGGGTCCAAATATTGAGGCAAAATCGAATAGATGTATTTGCGGATTATTTAAAATATACGGGTAGTCATCCCAAACAAACCCATTAAAAAAAATAGGGAAATAGATTAAGATTCCTACTACAAAGATTATATAAAAATATTTTTCGTATTTTTGAAGAGTATTCATACTCTTTTTAAATTTTAATTAACAATAACACAGGATATTAAATTAAATCAAGAATACATAATATACTCACTCGAAAAGTGTTGAAAAATATAGTATACTATTTATGAACAGCATATTTATTTCAAGTTTTTAATACTTTGAAAGTGGATAAATTAGAGTGTACGATATATTTTCTTAACATTATATTTTTTAGCCTAGATCGGTAGTCAAAACACTTGCTGAGTAAAATTTAGCATATTTTTATTCCAAGTGCTATTTTACTAAAATTTTAAATTTATCATCTCTTCAATTCAATTTTTCATTCCAAAATAATAGAAGAAGCATTCAATTTTTAGATAAAAAGATCAATGATAACATAATTACCTCAAAATAAATTATAAAAAATGAAATAAAACTCAATGAATACTAAAATTATACGGCGGATATCAGTTGACTGTGCGTTTCTTTCTGTGGGTTGCAACACGTATTTCTGCAATTGCTTTTGCAAGCTCTGCCTGTGCAGCAGCAAAGTCTTGTGCATCGATTTGTGATTCTTTCTTTTTAAGAATTTCTTCAGCTCTCTTTTTTGCTTCCATTGCTTTTTCTACTTGAATCTCTTCAGCAGGTACTGCATAGTCGGCAAGAATAGTCACTTTATTATTACTTATCTCTAAAAAGCCTGATGTTAATGCCATAAACTGGTCTTTTCCGGATATTTTAAGTTTTAACTCACCCGGTACCAGTTTACTGAACAAGTTTATATGATGCGGGAAAATACCGATTGGGCCATCAGCTGTTGTAACATAAATTTCTTGTACTTCTCCTTGGAAGATAACTTTTTCCGGGGTAACTATTTCTAATTCCATATTTACTATTTAGAGTCGGGGTAAAAAGGGAAATTATATTTCATTTATTACTTTTTACTCTCTCCCCTTCGATTAATTTCCGTTATTTTTTCTTTGCTTTTTCAACTGCTTCCTCAATGCCGCCTACCATATAAAATGCCTGTTCAGGAAGATCATCATGTTTGCCTTCAAGAATTTCTTTAAAGCCTTTTACCGTATCTTCAACTTTTACATATTTCCCGGGAGATCCGGTAAATACCTCTGCAACGAACATGGGCTGGCTCATAAAGCGCTGTATTTTTCTTGCCCGGGCAACAGTTTTTTTATCATCATCTGATAACTCGTCCATTCCCAAAATAGCAATAATGTCCTGCAAATCCTTATACTTCTGAAGAACCTGCTGTACTCCTCGTGCAACGTCATAATGGTCTTGTGAAATAATATTCGGATCAAGCATTCGGGAAGTTGAAGTTAATGGATCAACTGCCGGATACAATCCTTGTTCCGCAATTGACCGTTCCAATGTAATATTTCCATCCATATGAGCAAAAGTGGTTGCAGGTGCCGGGTCAGTATAATCATCTGCAGGAACATATACAGCCTGAAGAGAGGTGATTGATCCTTTTTTTGTACTCGTTATCCGCTCCTGGAGTGCTCCTATTTCAGTTGCAAGGGTTGGCTGGTATCCGACAGCACTTGGCATTCTTCCTAACAGCGCAGATACTTCAGAACCGGCTTGTGCAAACCGGAACACGTTATCGATAAAAAATAGTACATCTTCCCCTTTGACATCTCTAAAATACTCAGCCATTGTAAGTGCAGTTAAAGCAACACGCAGACGGTTTGCCGGTGGTTCATTCATTTGACCGTAGACCATGACTGTTTTATCTAAAACACCTGATTCTTTCATCTCAAGCCACAAATCAGTTCCTTCACGGGTTCTTTCACCGACTCCTGCAAAAACTGAATGCCCGCTGTGCTCTATAGCAATGTTTCTGATTAGCTCCTGGATAATAACTGTTTTACCAACTCCGGCACCACCGAATATTCCGATTTTACCACCCCGGGTAAATGGTGCGATAAGATCAATAACTTTAATTCCGGTTTCCAGTATCTGTGGGGTTGTTTCCTGCTGTGTTAATGGGGGAGGCAATTTATGGATAACGCTGAAATCGGTTTTATCTTCAAAAGGTTTCCCATCAATTGAACGTCCCAGAACATTAAAAATTCTTCCCAATGTTTTAGAACCTACCGGTACACTAATTGGTGCATGGGTCCTTTTTACTGCGACACCTCTTGCTAACCCATCTGTTGAGCCAAAAGCGAGTGCTTTTACCTCATGATTTCCGATTTCAAATTGCACTTCAAGGGTTAATTCTTCCCCGTCTGGCATTTTTAAGGTTAATGCCTCATAAATTTCAGGAACTTCACCCTCAAAATACACATCGACAACAGGTCCCTGGACCCGTATCACTATTCCTTCTGATTGTTTTTTTGTTTCAGCCATATTTGTTATTATTTAAAATCTAAAACTATACTACTATTACCGGACACTTGAACTGGTAATATCAAGAATTTCACTCGTAATTTTAGCCTGGCGCGTCTTATTATATTCTAATTTAAGGTCTTCAATAATATCTTTTGCATTATTTGTTGCATTTTGCATGGAAAGCATTCGTGCAGCCTGTTCGGCTAAATAACTTTCCAAAATTTCCTGGTAGAGCGTCATTTCCATATACCGTTTTAATAGGTCGGGAAATATCGATTCAAAATCAGGCTCAAACAATTCAAATTTATTTATAGGTTTTACAGTTTGTGCATTCTCTTGCTTTTGTGCAGCTACCGGGCTAATCGGTAAGAGCTTTTTCACATGAGGCTTCTGAGAAAAAAGGGTTACAAAGTGTGATGAAATAAGATGTACGCTGTCTACTTTACCGGTTAAGAACTGTTCATCTATTATTTTTGCAATCGGGTACACAATATCATACGTTGGCAGGGTGTTGCCTAATATAAAGGATGCGATTAAGTTTTTTGAGAACCGTGCAACAGGGGATTCAACTTTTTTCCCTAGCGTTACAAAGTCATCAGTTGTTTTTGAAACGCTTACGAGTTCACGCACAAGGTTTGTAATTAAGCCGCCGCATAACCCTTTGTCAGGTGATATGACAATATAGAGTGATTTACCTCCCTGTTTCTCAGGCTTCATATAGACAGGAAGAAGGGACGGTTCCATAAATTTTGTTACATTTCCGGTAATCTCTATCAGTTTTTCAATATACGGACGGGATGATAGTGCAGCATCCTGTGCTTTACGAAGCTTTGATGCAGCAATCATCTGCATTGCTTTTGTAGTTTTTGATATATTTTGCGCTGTCCGGATTCTTCTCTCCAGGTTTTGTTTACTTGCCATAGTATTTGTTATTTTTTAAATTGTTTTGTAAATTCACTTGCCGCTTTTTCAAGTTGTTTCAGATCTTCCGGTTTTACTTTTTCACCATTTCCAAAAGTTTCTAACAGTTTTGCATAATGTTTTTTTACAAACGGACGGAACTCTTCAATATATTTTGTAATTTCAGAAACCGGTATATCGTCCAAAAATCCGTTTGTGACAAGTCCGATATCTATTACTTCCCATTCTTCTGTCAGTGGGTGGTATTGTGGTTGTTTAAGTATTTCATTAATCCGTTGTCCTCTTTCAAGCTGAGCCTTTGTTTCAGGATCCAGTTCACTCCCAAATTGGGAAAATGCGGCAAGTTCCCGGTATTGTGACATCTCAAGTTTCATTTTTCCGGCTACTGATTTCATGGATCCGGTTTGTGCTGCTCCACCGACACGCGAAACTGATGATCCGGTATTAATAGCAGGCCGAATACCTGCATTAAACAAATCGGCTTGTAAAAATATTTGTCCGTCTGTAATTGAGATAACGTTTGTCGGAATATATGCTGAGATGTCTCCAGCCTGAGTTTCAATAATAGGAAGAGCTGTAATTGAACCGTTTCCATTTTCTTTATTTAATTTAACTGCGCGCTCAAGAAGCCTACTGTGAAGATAAAAAATATCTCCCGGATATGCTTCACGTCCTGCGGGACGTCTTAAAACAAGTGAGAGCTGGCGGTATGCCCATGCATGTTTTGTTAAATCGTCATAGACAATAAGAACATCCTGACCCTTTTCAAGAAAATATTCACCGATTGCAACTCCTGCATACGGTGCGAGATACTGCAGTGTTGCCGGGTCTGATGCACCTGCTACAACAACAATTGTGTTTGCAAATGCATTTTCCTGTTTCAATTTATCAACAACCCGTGCAACGGTATTTTGTTTCTGTCCGATTGCAACATAAATACATATAACAGGATTAAGTCCTTTTCCGGCAACCCGCTGGTTAATTATCGTATCAATTGCTATAGCAGTTTTTCCAAGTCCACGGTCTCCGATTATAAGTTCTCGCTGACCACGTCCGATCGGGAACATGGCATCAATTGATTTGATTCCGGTCTTAAGCGGTTTATTAACAGGCTCTCTTGCGACAACACCTGCTGCAATTCGCTCAAGCGGCATTTCTTTTCCTTTTTTAATTTCCGGTTTGCCATCAAGTGGGATTCCTAATGGATTAACAACTCTTCCCAATAACTCTTCAGATGCCGCAATTGTTAACCGTTCTCCGGTTGTTTTTGCAGTTTGACCTTCAACTATTGTTAAGCCGTTATTAAATAAGATAATTGAGGCCTGGTCTTCATCAAGATTTAAAACAGTTCCCCGTGAACCGTCTTCAAACTCGATAATTTCACCCATAAACGCTTTACTTAGGCCGGATACTGAAACTACTCCATCTGTGTTTTTTTGAACAGTTCCGACATTTTGCGTTTTTGGATTACTCGTAAACGAACTTAAACGCTTTTCTAAATTTTCAATTATTGTTTTGTTATCAATCATTGTTTGCAACAGATCTGATTATATCAGAAAACGTCTGGTTGAGATCCATATCATATGCTTCATCATTCTGAACTATTTTAATCCCTGCTATCATAGAAGGATCAATTTGCTCAATTATTTTTTTCTTCGGGAACTGAGATTTAATTTTTTCCAACTCAAGTCGTTGTAAAGGTTTTGGTGTTGTGACAAATACCATATTTTTCTTCTCTTCCTGTTTTATCATGGCAATATACTGTTTGAGTATATTTCTGTTAAGTTTATCTGCTATCAAGGCAACTGTTTTTTCGTCCAGTTGTTCATTGTTGTAGCTAGCTTGCACCAATTCTTCAAGTTTTTTCTTATTCATAATTAGTTTGGAATCTTTTGCATTTCTTTTACTGCTTTATTAATTATCTCATTTTGTTCTTTTTCAGAAAATACCGAAGGCAGAGATTTTTTCAGAATATCTAAAGATAGCTTCAATACATAGGTACTAAGCTCCTTTTTAGCCTGGGATGATTCCAGCTCAATTACTGCTTTTGCATCCAGTATCATTTTATCCGATTTTTCTTTTGCATGTACCTCTGCCTCTTTAACTATCTCATCAGCCTGGTCACGGGCATCTTTCAGAATATCATCTGCCACATGGCGTGCATTTTTAATTATTTCTTTTTCAGATTCTTTTGCTTTTTCTAATGCTGACTCCGCATCATCTGCCTTTTTAATACTTTCTGTTACCAGTTCTTCACGCTTTTTGAATATTTTAAAAAGCGGGGGATACAAATACCGTTTTAAAATATATAACAGTATTAAAAAGTTTATTATTTGTGCAATAGTTAAATACGGGTTTAAACCGAATGTTTGTAAAATTTGCATATAAAATACCTTCCGAAAAAACTCGGAATGCTCAGTTTGCCAGTACTATCAGAATTATTTAAAAAAAATAAAAATTACCATTCTGATTACTCTGATACGCTGAGTTTTCAGAGTTTTTCCGACTTACTTTAAGAAAGCAAAAACTAAGGAATAAATAGCCAACGCTTCAGCAAAACCCATAGATACAATCATGATAGGAATAACTTTTCCGGATGCATCCGGATTTCTTCCCATAGCTTCTACTGCTTTTGCTCCAATAAGACCGATACCAACACCGGGTCCTATGGTACCAATAGCTGCGATGATTCCTCCTGTTATTGTAATTGTCATCCCAGAATCACCTCCTCTGTTATAAAATGTTTAAAATGTAATTTCATATTTCTATTCTGTTAAACTATGTGATGTCGTAAATATTGACATAAATGCCATTGTCAAAAGTGCAAATATTGCTGCCTGGATAAACCCGACAAACAATTCATCAAACAGTACCGCAATCGGCAATACATAGGCAAAAAATGCAGTTATTGAAGCTAACATTATGCCTCCGACAAATATATTACCAAATAAACGGAAAGAAAATGAGATTATTTTAGTAAATTCCGAAATTAATTCTAAAAGGCCTGAATATAATTCCAGCGGCTTAGCTGAAAAAAACCGGTGCAGGTAAGCCTTTAACCCTGTTGCACGAATCCCCATTGCATGGGTTGTAATAACAGAGATTAGAGCAAGACCAAGTGTCAGGTTTAAATCTGATGAAGCACTTCTCACAAGCGGGATAAACTGACCGTCCCTGGTTACCCCGACACTGGTAATAATCGGTAAAAGTTCAGAATAATTTGCTATTAAGATAAAAAGAAAAAATGTCATTACATAGGGGAAGATCTGCATAGTGTACTTACCGGCAGTTGATTCGGTTAAGGAGTAAAATTGCTCCATTGCAAGTTCAATCAACGTTTGAAAAAACGTCGGAACAATTGCAGCTTTTTTTTGAATATAGACTACTATACTCAAAACAATAGCGTCAACTAATAGTGTATCAATAACTGTATTGGTAATTGGAAACTTTCCTACTGAGAATAGGACTTCCGGCGCGAGAGATGTCATAAACGAAAAACCTGTTCCAACAGGCATACATATTTTAATTTGTCTGAGCTTGGAAGTCAAGAAGCAGTGCGTCAATTTGTCTTACAGAATCAACGAGTACAGTTGGTTTATCATTTTTAGTATCAAGTTTGCCTTCCAGAATAATTACAGAATCTTTTATTAATATGTTTTTATAGCTTTCAAATATCCGCGGAAAAATAACACACTCAATAGCAGAGCCTTTTTCATCCGATAGGTTAACAAATGCCATTTCATTGCCGGTTTTGGTTAACACCCGTTTAACTGACTCAAGGATTCCCCCGATTTTAACCCGGGACCCCTCAAGCTGACTTTCAAGTTCTTCAAACGTAAGAACTCCTAAAGAGGGGAGATAGGATAATTTTTCAAGGTGGGGATGAGAAGTTAAATAGATTCCCAAAAATTCCTTTTCAAACTGCAGTTTTTCTTTGTCTGTAAAATCTTCAATATCAGAAATATCAAAATGCATAGATTCAGATTCATTTGCAGAAGAGTCATCATCAAACAATGATTTTTGTCCGTCCGCTTTTTGTTTTTTCAATTGGTTAATTTTCAGGACAATATCAGGAAAAGCAATAAGAAGCGATGCGCGGTTTCCGAATTGATCCATGGCTCCTGCTTTTATAAGGCTCTCCATTGTTTTTTTATTTATCGTTGATACATTTATGCGGTTGCAGAAATCCTGAAAACTGACAAATGGTTTATCTTTTCTGACTTCTAAAATATTTAGTATTGCAGCATCCCCGACATTTTTAACTGCAGAGAGCCCAAATAATATAGTTGAGTGATCTTTTATACTGAAATCACTATCAGACAAATTAATATCAGGTTTTACTACAGGAATATTCAGCCGTTTACATTCAAGCACCGCTTGGGCAATCTTTTCATTCTTAACAGGACCTGTTGTGCCCCGAGATTCAGCAGTTAATAAAGCAGTCATAAATTCCACAGGAAAATTTGCTTTAAGATAGGCTGTCCTGAAAGCAATAATTGCATAGCACGCAGCATGGGAATTATGCACTATGAAATCATTAGCGACAAAATTATGCGTTTTTGCAATTGTGAGATCATACGTCATCTCAACTCCTTTTGGAGTAATTGCTTCTATTTCATCCCAATATACATCCGATGGTTCATCTCTGTCGTTTTTTTCAGAATGAGTACTATTGACTGTTCCGATTGTCTCCCCAATATGTATAAATTTTAGCTCTTTAAAACCGTCTTGAGTTAAAAACGGATGGTTATCTGTTGTCTTAATTCGCAGTCCTCTTTTGGTTTCCACTTCATAGACTTTTTTTCTGCCATTTTGAGAAACCGCAGTAACAGGCATTGGAATCAGTTTGGAATTTTCATTAAGCGAAAGAACCTGGATATGTTTTTTAGACGTATACAATTCGCCAACCGTATAGTGATCTCCTGTTTTACTGTCAGTAATAACTGTATCGGCAGTTACACATTTATTAAACCCATACCCGGCAAATGGTGCTATTAATTCAAAAAATTCTTCCGCGCGTTTTGCAGTTAACCCGTTTTCAACACTGCCTTTTATAAACAATTCTTTTTGTTTTTTCATTTCGCTGGGGATTTTCTTTCCCATGGCTTTTCTGAATTTATCTGCTTCAAGCCATGAATAGCCTGCAAGTGTAATTGCCGTTAAGAGAACATCATCCTGGTAGGTAAGTACCCCATATGATTGTTTAAGAATATCTTTTAGCCGTGGATCAGGATACGTAATTAGTTTAGGATTGTGTTTTCGTTTAATAAATTCAGGAATTATAGCCATTGGTCCCGGACGGTATAAAGCAACCATAGCCTGCAAATCAAAAATGGAAGTTGGTTTCAATTCTTTTATATACCGTCTCATCCCTGCAGACTCAAGCTGGAATATTCCTGTAGTTTCACCTTCTGATAAGAGGGCATAGGTTTTTTTGTCTTCAAGGTCTACTTTTGTAAAATCAATTGTTATTCCCTGGTTTTCTTTAATAAATTTCAAACATTCCTCAATAATCGTTAAATTTCTAAGGCCTAAAAAGTCCATCTTTAACAGACCTACTCCGTCTTCCCCGACTGTATACATATCATATTGTGTAACAATTTTTTCCCCATTGGTTTCTTTTTGAAGCGGTGTATATTCGGTAAGCGGTTTATCTGCAATAACAACCCCTGCAGCATGAACTGATGCATGACGTGCAACTCCTTCAAGTTTTTTTGCTAAATCCAATAGCCGTTTCGTATCCTGTTCAGTTTGGTAAGCCCTATGAAGGTCAGGGCTTTGCGTGAGTGCGCTTTCAATTGTCATTGCATGTCCCTGCCAACCGGGTGGGATCATTTTTGAAATTCTGTCAGGGCCTGCATACGGCATACCTAGCGCACGTCCGGTATCACGAACTGACCCCCGTGCTTCCATCGTTCCAAAGGTTATAATCTGAGCAACTTTTTCTTTGCCGTATTTATTCGTGACATACTCAATGACCTCTTCCCGTCTGGTATCTGCAAAATCCAAATCAATATCAGGGGCAGACGGTCTTAACGGGTTTAAAAAACGTTCAAATGGTAGGTTAAAAAAGAACGGATCTGCATCGGTAATATTTAAGGCATAGGAAACAACAGATCCTGCTGCGGAACCACGGCCAGGTCCGACTGCAATAGCATTATCCTTAGCCCAATTTACAAAATCAGCAACGACAAGAAAATATGTTTCATATTTTTTCTTTATTATTATAGAAAGCTCATAATCAACCCGCTCTTTAATTTCATCTGTTATTGCATTGTACCGTCTTGTAAGACCCTCATAGACAAGTTTAGTGAGATAGTCAGATGCGCTCATATTCTCCGGAACCTCAAATACCGGCATAATCCAATTGCCAAGAGATATTTCCACGTTACACCGGTCTGCAATAAGTGAGGCATTCTCAATTGCTTCAGGAGTTTCAATAAACAGTTTGTCCATTTCCTCTTGAGACTTAATATAGAAATCAGGGGAGTCAATCATTGACAGTTTTCGTTTTTTATCAAGTATTGTTGTTTGTGTTTGGACACATAATAGAATTTCCTGAGCCTGAGCATCATCTTTTTGAGTATAATGGTTATCATTCGTTGCAACTAAAGGAAGTCCAAGTTTTTTTGATAAGGCAATCAGTTTTTTATTTACTTTTTCCTGCGGTCCGACATGTATATGTTTTTGAATTTCAAGGTAAAAATTATTAACACCGAAAATTTTTGATAATTTAACTGCCCGTTCCTCTCCAATTTCATCTTCATCTTTCATTAATGGTTCTGAGACATACCCATTAACACAAGCGCTCAAACAAATTAAGCCTTCATGGTATTTTTCAAGCAATGGTAAATCTGTTCTCGGTTTGTAATAAAACCCTTCTAAATGTGAAACAGTCACAATCTTCATAAGATTTTTATACCCAACCATATTTTCAGCAAGAAGTATTAAATGGTTATATTCTTTATCCTGTTCAACATCTTTATCATGAAGTGTTCTTTTAGCTACGTAAATTTCACACCCGATAATCGGTTTAATTCCTGCCTCAAGACAGGCTTTATAAAATTTAATGGTGCCGTACATATTTCCATGGTCAGTTATTGCAAGTGCTTTCATGCCCAGTGACTTTACATAATCGACCATATTTTTTGTTTTTTGCAATCCATCAAGAAGAGAGAATTCAGTGTGGTTATGAAGATGAACGAAGTCAGACATTATAGAGGTATTATAGCCTAAAAACAGTGCATTTATCGACCTATTTTTTTTGCCTCAATCGCATAGCCAATTCAATCTCACTGGGGCTTAGATCATGATAAATTATAAATCTATCTCTTCCATATTCCTTTGCAACATACATGGCATCATCAGCATGTTTTTGTACTTCTTCATATATTTCCAGTAGTTCATCAGATGACATATTTGCTCTCAGGGTATTTGTTTGCGCAACTCCAATACTTGCAGTAACCGGTTGTTTTATAAAAATGTTTTTATCAGCCAGTTCAACTTCAACAGCTTGAGTCATCGTTAATTGAGCGAGTTCAATAATCTCAAGTGCATTTGAAATTGGCATATTTAATAAAATTGCAAGTTCTTCACCTCCATAGCGTGCTAGAACATCTTCAGGTCTCATATGTTCTCTCCAATGTTTTGCAACCGCTTTTAAAACCTCATCACCTATTTTATGTCCGTTGATATCATTAATTACCTTAAATTTATCTAAATCAATAATTGCAACTGTTACCGGTGTACCTGAATGTGCTGCCTGACTGAACATTTCATTAGCACGTATTTCCATTCCTAAAAAATTATAGATTCCTAATTTATGGTCAAATGTAGACTCAGCTTCTTTTCCTGCATGAAACGTTGCTAACATATCTGCTGCTTCATACGGAGTTACTAGATGGTCCCATATCGCTTGCGTAAATACCAAATATAACGGTCTCCAATGCACTCTGGAATTATCAAAAATACGTTCACCGGATTTTTCCCGTACGATATTATCTTGTAATTCAATAAAATCTACAATAGTCATTGGACCCCGTTTCTCTGGTCCTTCCTCATTCGGTTCTTCAAATGCACCAGCACTCGCAATTCCTAATTCATCTCCTCCTCGACCTCCTTTGCCAGCTCCTCCGGCAACAGGACCTTCTCTATTTCCAGAATTTCCTCCTCTAAAACGGCTATTTCTTAAAGATCTTAAACCGTTTATATATTTCGATACAGATAAGCCATCAACTACTGAATATGGTGCAACAGACACGGGAGATGGGGAATCATGTAGATCTGAAAGACGGCGTAACTCTTGCAATTCAACCACAGAAACGGGATGAATATTTGGACCTTGTTCCGGGCCGAGTGAAGGTATCCTCACACGGGATGTTGGGCCTAAAACCGGAAACGGTATACCAGCACTACTGCCATCTAAAAAGCGGGATCGACCTATAGCCTCAGTTGTATTTTGCATAATCGGTCATTATAGCAGAAAATAGGTGGTACATATATACTATAGTATATATCCTTACGATATGTAAAACATACATTGCTTTATAGCTATAGTATTTATTTTTTGAGGCTTTTTATGAGGGTGTTTTTAACAAGTGTTGTATCTACTTTTTTACCTATTTTTTTCATTGTTTGACCAAGTAAAAACATAATGACAGTTTCTTTTCCGCTTTTATATTCCTCAACCGCCTTAGTATTCTCTTTAATCACCTCATCAATCATTTTTTGTAAGTCATTCACATCTACTGCTACCGTTTGTTTACTTGAAACTATTTGAGCAGTTAATTGTTGCGGAGTTATATCACTTGGATCAATTTTTTTATTAATAATTACGTTAGCGATTGTTTTTGGGTCAATACCAGTTGGAGTGTGAGTGCCTTTTATAGATTGCAAACCAACAGTTTCCTCAAAAAAATCAGAGAGTGGTTTTTCTCTAGTTAGTATTTCAGCATCATACGGGGTGAGGCCGTATTCATTTTCAAAACGGCTTTGTTTTTTATCCGGTAATTCTGGCACTCTACTTGATAGTTTGCTAATCTCACTTTTTGTGTGAACAATAGGAGGAATATCAGGTTCCGGAAAATACCGGTAATCCTGTGCATCCTCTTTTGATCGTTGCGAAAACGTTTTTTGTTTATCTTCGTTCCACCCGCGTGTTTCCTGAGCAGGAGTTTGTCCATTTTCTAATAATTCAACCTGTCTCTTCACTTCAAAATGGATTGCCTTCTCAACAAATTTAAATGAATTAATATTTTTAACCTCAACTTTGTATTTTGGTAAATCTGTATCTTCCAAATAGTCAGTTTGTTTATCTCCCAGGCGAAGAGAAATGTTTGGCTCAAGGCGCATTTCTCCTTTATCCATATCAGCATCAGATACACTCAAGTAGCGCACAATTTGCTGCAGCCTTTCAAGATATTCTTTAACATCAGTTGCATTATCAAAATCCGCTTCAGTGACTATTTCAACAAGCGGTACTCCGCTTCTATTAAAATCAATGAGAGAAAATCCTTTTTTACTTGCGTCTGTTCCACTCGACTTTTCATTTTTTATAAAGTGAGATAATTTTCCTGTATCCTCTTCCATGTGGACTCTTCGAATTCTTATACGTTTCCCGTTTGAAAGAGTTATATACCCGTTCTCTCCAAAAGGCAGGTCATATTGGCTGATCTGGTACCCTTTAGAAAGGTCAGGATAAAAATAATTTTTACGGTCAAATTTTGAAAATTCATTAATTGTACAATTCAAAGATAGGGCAATAAGGATACACCATTCAATTGCTGTTTTGTTTGCAACGGGCAATGCACCCGGTAGTCCGAGGCACACCGGACAGGTATGTGTATTAGGTTTTTCTCCAAAATATGATGCACTGCAGCCGCAAAACATTTTCGATTTTGTTTTCAGTTCAACATGGACTTCAAGTCCTATTACCGGTGTATATTTCATACTTATAGTTTTGGTCTCATTTTATATAATGGATTTTTTTGTTCGTAGGCATATCCTACTCTGAATAAGAGATCTTCTGAAAAATGGGGACCTATTATTTGAATCCCTACTGGCAGACCATTGACAAAGCCGGCAGGAACGCTTAATCCCGGATTACCGGTAAGATTACTGGTGACAGTAAAAATATCTGATAAATACATGGAGAGTGGATCCTGTGTTCTTTCCCCCAGCTTAAATGGAAGCGTTGGCGATACTGGGGCAATCATAACATCAACACGCTCAAAAGCTTTATCAAAATCTCTTTTCAATAAAGTTCTCACCTGCATTGCTTTATTGTAATATGCATCATAATACCCTGCAGATAAAACAAAAGTCCCAAGCATAATTCTTCGTTTCGCTTCATCTCCAAATGTCTCTCGGCTATTCCCATACCGAATGCCATCATACCTGGCAAGGTTTGAAGATACTTCAGCAGGCGTAATAATATAGTAAACGGCTATTGCATATTTTGTATGAGGAAGTGAGACTGGTACAAGCGTTGCCCCTTGTTTTTCCAGCTCTGAAAGTGCAGATTGTGTTACTTCATTAACTTTAGGATCAAGACCCTCAATAAAATATTCTTCCGGCACACCAATTTTAAGACCCTTAACGCCCTTAGGTATATCATTCCCATAATCTGGTACAGCAACTGATGGGGTAGTGCCATCATATGTATCAGAACCGGCTGTGACTTGTAATATAAGGGCATTATCTTCAACAGTTTTTGTAAAATGACCAATTGAGTCAAGGGAAGATCCCATGGCAACGATCCCATACCGGCTGACCCTTCCATATGTTGGTTTAAGGCCAACTGCATTACAAAAACTTGCAGGAAGCCTGATTGAGCCTCCGGTATCAGTTCCACTTGTTGCAAGGCACATATCAGATGCAATAGCAGCAGCAGGGCCGCTGCTTGAACCACCCGCAACATACTGTGTATCATACGGGTTTTTTGTCGGTCCAAAATCCGAGTTTTCACCCGATGAACCATGTGCCCATGCATCCATATTTAATTTTCCTACTAATACAGCACCAGCTGATTTCAATTTTTTAACAGTTGTTGCATCATATTGGGGAATATAGTTTTCAAGCACTTTAGATCCTGCAGTTGTTCGTATATCTTTTGTTAGAAAAGCATCTTTCAAACCAATCGGGATTCCAAGAAGCGGCAAATCATTACCCTTAGATAGTTTCTCATCAGCAGTTTTTGCCATCACAAGCGCTTCATCCTCAGTTACTGTAATAAATGCATTAATTTTTTTATCAATTTGTTTAATTCTATCCAGGTAGCTTTTTGTTAATTCAACTGAGGAATATTTTTTATCTTTTAGATCTTTTTTTGCTTGTTTAATTGTAAGTGTTGTTACGTCCATAGTGGTATTTTTATGCTTCAACAGTTTCTTTTTCTACCGGAACGAGTCCATGCATTTGTTTAATGGTAAAATCAATTCCGTCTGACTCAAGTTCCATATATCCGCCGTTAATAAAACGCATTGTATCAAATTCCTCATAAGTCATAAAGCCTAAGTGAAGTGTAAGAATTCGTAATACGCCGCTATGAGTTGCAGCAAGTATATTCTTACCCGGATTAGCAATTGCCGTATCGCGTAAAAATGTACTTACCCTGAAAATAAACTCCTCATCGCTCTCAGCATCCGGAGCAGGTCGTAATTTTTTTCTCTCGTTTATATCAAGTGCTCTCATAACTTTGTCATGGGTTGCTAATAAATCATATGGTTGTCCCTCAAGCGATCCGAACCGGCGCTCTCGTAATTTTTCAGTTTCCAATACTTTAAGCTGGTGTTCCAAAGCTATTATTTCTGCAGTTTTTTTAGCCCGTACTAAATCAGATGAGTATGCAAGATCCAAAAGTACCGCTTTAAATTTTTGGGCAGTACTTTTTGCTTCTTCCAGCCCAATATCATTAAGTGTTATATCTTTTTGTCCCTGGATTAGTTTTTTCTTGTTCCAGTCAGTTTCACCGTGGCGAACTAAATAAAATGTCGTTACATTATTCTTCATCATCGTAGCCACCTCTATTACGTGTTATGCCATACCGCTCACTAATTGTATATGATTTTCCCTGTTTTTTGCTAACAAAATATGCACCATTTTTAATTGACCCGGGTGGTAATTCATCATATTTAGCAAATCCGATTGCAATTAAAAATGACCGCATAACATAGCCATGGGTAACCAATAAAACAGTTTTCTTTTTATTCTTTCTTCTCACTTTGGAAAGAAATTTTTTAAACCGTTTTGAAACATCTTGTCCGTTTTCACCATTCGGGAAGTATCTGAACGTAAATTTTTTATGCTCATTTAATTTTTTTAATTTTTTTTCAATTTCTTTTTTCTTAATATGTGACATTGGTTCACCGAAAAACCGTTCCCGAATTGACCTGTCGGTTATAACAGGAAGATTGTAGTGAGCTGCAATAATTTCAGCGGTTTCTCTTGCCCTGTTCAGATGTGATGAGTAGACTGCACTAAAAGTAATTTTTTTAAGCCGGTTTGCGAGAAAATTGGATTGATCTTGCCCTTTTTTGGATAATGAACTTCCTAAGTCTCCAAATTGAGAGGCTGTTTTTTCTGGATTTTCCCGTGCATACACGTTACTTAGTGATTCTCCATGTCTAACGACATATATTATAGTTTCATCCTTGTCTTTATTAATCATTATCCAGAATAGCATCTACTTGAAAGTAGCCATTATATTGTTGTTTTGTATTTGAGACTGCTTCGTTTTGGGTCAATGATACACTTGTTTCATCAGTGCGGGTAATATTTTCAAGACCGGTAACTTGTGCAGTGGGCTCAACATTTTTTGTATCGACAACGTTTAATATTTCAATGTAGTCCAACGTTTCCAGAAGCTGTCCTTCTAACTTTTTACCCTCTTCTTCACTAATTGGAAGATTTGCTAGTTTTGCAATATGACTAATGTTAAGTTTCATGAAGCAATTATATGACCATTTAGAAAATATTACAATCATTAATGTAATTGAATTTCTAGATATTTTTATGACACACTACATAGATATGACTGAAAAGAAAAAAACAACCCCTAAAAAAATAAAAAAATCTACTATCATACCTGCAAAATCTATACCCTTTAAAAAAATACTTATAACTATTGTTTTACTTTTTCTGATAGGTATATTGATTAATGGAGGAATGTCATTTCTTGCAATTATTGAGGTAAAAGGTACTCAAGTTGTTATACATGCAAGACAATATAACGATTATGTTTCATTTGCGAGAAACGTACTGCCTGTTAATTACAAACTTATACAAACTACCGAAGATGAAGGCAGTATTGATACACCGTATGCGGTTGTCCAGAGGTATCAAATAAGCTCAAGCAGAAAAGTCGTAATGGTGCAACTCACACCACTATTTGAATCAAAGGGATATACAGCAAATCTAAATATTTTTGGCGGCAAGTATGATGATAACCAGGAATTTAGCAGGAGCAGTAAAACAAACAAACGATATCCTTACAGTATAACTATAAATTTTATCCCGAATGATTGTGATACACCCCCAGCAGGCCTGCCTCCAGGGTGTGTTAAATACGGCTGGAGGGATCCGCATCATGTTATGCATACCAGTGTGACCGAATTAGATATTTCCTGGGAATAGCCAGGTATTTTCAATTATTCGTGCTTGTAAATATATTTAGTGAAAATTTTTAGTATTTATTTATAAACTCCTTGTCTATGAGCTATTGTAACAACAAATATTTTTTTTTGAATAGTATCAATGTAATAAATTATTCTATAAGGCCATACTCTTAAAGAGCGAAGATCAGCAAATTCACCAGATAATTTTTTACCATCTTCAGAATTCTGTTCTAATATTTTTAATTTTTTCATTATTTTCGTTTGCTCTGTTTTTGGGAGATGATTGTATTGTTTAACTGCTTTTGGGGTAACTATAACTTCCATACTTCATATTAGAGCTGAGAAAGAGGAGTACCTTTGCCTTTTTTAGCTTCAATTAATCCTTGTATTATACTTTTTTTAGCACCAGGAATACTTATTATTTCAGCAGTTTCTTCGAGTGATTCTAATTCTTCAGCACTAACAATAATAGCTTTAGGCTGACCATTTACTGTGATTGTAACTCTATCTAATGTATCACTTACTTTTGCAACAAGTTCCGGTAGATTTGACCTGACATCTGATATAGACATTAAAGTGCTCATATTTGTAATGTACAATATGTTGTACAAAATGTCAACAGTTGATACCTATCAATAATAATAGAAAACAAGAAAATAATAAATATTGAGAATGCGATATAATTATTATTAAAGGTGAATTTGGTAGATAAGCGGTATTTGTAAGTAGGCGGGACTTACAAAAAGATGTTCTTGCACAACAGTATTAAAAAATATAGTTAGAAAACAAAGTTATAGTTTGTAACCCATGTTTAACAGCCTCACAATTTGACAAAATTCTATTTAATCTGATATAAGACAAGGATCTATGTCAGAGTTTTTCAGGCCTGGTTGGCCAAATCATCAAAGAACGGCCCCTTTCACACATGAGGCACCAGCAGCACCTGCAATTGAACAAACCCAGCTAACTGGGACCGGTGAGAAAAGTGCTTCGAAACACCCCGCAGCTGATCTTACTGTTCTGTCTCCGGATTCGGGAATTACCCAACATTCTGCAACTAGTAGAATATTGTTTGTCACAAGACTTGGCGGCCGGCCTCGCAACGCTACAGGTATGTAATGATTCTTGATGCCACTCAAAAGATTTTGTTGTAATGATCATTTTTCCAATAAAATCATTTTTAAATCAGCAGGTAAATCACACTAACCTGGACACATTTTTTCGTCGATATCAGGCTTTAGTAGATAGTGAGTTTTTAGAAATTATCACAAGGAAATTGTAATAAATAAGAATAATCGTTCATAAAAAAATATCAACATAAATTATTTAATTAAAAATGTATAATTATTCAGTAATTCTCATTTTAGAAAGTATACTTTCTTGTGCCATTTGAGAGAGTGAATCATCAAGTGCAATCAGTGATATATCTTTGTTATATTTTATACTTAAAGCCTTTTCAATTAGCCAGTCTGCAATAAACGGGTTTTTCGGAAGAAGCGGTCCATGCAGGTAACTGCCGATTGCATTTTTGTACATAACACCTTCTGTTCCGTCTTTCCCGTTATTACCATATCCTTTTATTATTTTTGCAAACGGTGTAGCCTTCTTTCCAAGAAACGTTCTTCCGCCGTGGTTTTCAAATCCTACTATGTAATCAGTACTCAGTGGTAATGAATCAGATGCAAGCATAGTTTGGTTTGTCATTTTAGCTATAACATTACCAATAAGCCTGTCATCACTCGGTCCGGGATGTACCGTTTTCATAGCAAAAATTCCTAATCCCTCAATCCGTTTACCAACAGAGGGTTCATAATATTCACCCATTAACTGGGGGGCCCCACACACAAATAGTGCCGGTTTATCAGAATCAACATGCGAACAAATATTACGTTTTTTTGTTTGTAAGTCTTTCATAACAATATTTTGTTCCAAATCCTGAGCCCCACCACCAAAAAGTAAGTCAATTGATTGGATAACTGAATTTTTTGTATTTTGGTCTATGGGTATGATATCAACTTTAATTCCCCGCCATTCACATCGTTTTTTAAACACAAGTATATTCCCGCGGTCTCCGTAAGTACTCATCAACTGTGGGTAAAGCCAGCCGATTACGACTGTATGTGAATTATTGTTGTTTTTCATCTTTATCGAGTTTATTATAATATTCCTGGATATCAGGTCTGAATCTATGTAACTGTCCTGCTTCGGATACTTTTCGTCTGGTCATGTTCTCAAGCTCTAAACGTAACTCTTTCAAAAATGGTTCAAAATTAAAATATTCCATTTTATATAGTCCATGAATATCATAATCATTCTGGTCCCACGTTGAAATATCCGCAATATTATGCTGCAGTGGGGATTCAAATTTATCTATTGCCTGACTTACTTTTGCCTCAATAGTTTTTTTATCCTCATATTCCAGAAACAAAGATCGAATTTCATTTCGAGTTTTAGCTGGTAAATTTTCTGTTATTGACCAAAGTGATTTTTTTTCATTTTCTATTTTATGCACTCTTCCCATCGTATCAAAAGCAGGAATATCACCTGTTATTGCTTCTGCTAAATCATGAACAATAAGAATTTTTAAAATACGCATTCTATCCACTGGTATTGTCAGCTGGTCAAAAATTGTTAATGCAATAAGAGTTAGCATCCATGAGTGTTCAGCAGAGCTTTCCTGACGGACACTGTTACTGGTCCAAGAATGGCGCATTGTTGTTTTTAATTTTTCAGCTTGGATATAAAATTGCATTAGTGAAGAAAGTATCTGGTTATTTTTCATTTTTAAATTACCTGTATATATCCCGATTTAGATAAAACGTATTTTTATTCCTTATATAAAACAATTTATTTACAATGCATGTAAATAAGAGTCCAATTTGGAAAGCGCAATTTTTCGAATAGATGTTTTTTCCTGTTCATCAAGAGTTAATTCCCCCCATGTTTTTTTCTCACCATTAGCTATAAAAATAGGGTTCCAGCCGAAACTGTATGTTCCTTTCGGATGTTTTGCGATAGTTCCTTCGCATTTCCCTTCATAATATTCAATTTTTTTCCCATCATAAAAGCCGTATAAGACTGATGCAAAAGCTTTACGTGTTTTATATCCGTTTAATATTGTACATAAGCCTTCAGTCCCAATAGCTTCTAAAAACCATTTAATAAGAGGTCCCGGCAATTTTCCAAGGGCAGTAAATGTTAATGATACATCTTCAACTAAAACAGGTTTTTTAATAATGCGATACGCTTCTCTAACTTTTGCTTCAACAATTTCATGAGGATCAAGAGACTGTATTTCCACAAGATCAAGCGCTTTATGGACAATTGGATACTTCAGATAGAATTGCACTTGCTTCAGCTTATTTTCATTTCCAGTAATAAATGCAATTGGTTTCATAATATTTTTTTTCCGGTTACAATTTTTCTCACAGATAGCATAGCAGAATACGTGGGAAGTACAAATAATGTATCTTTTGTTGACATTTTACTCAGAGCAAATTCAATTGCTTTTTTAACATCAGGTTCAATATGTACTAATTCGTTATCAGTAATTCCCGTTTTTTTGTTTTCGTATTGCAGTCTTAATGCCATGTCATATGTTCTGTCACCACTTACAGTAATTTGGTCAAACGTTTCAAGACCTGAAATAGTTGTATCCCAAATCCAGGAAACATCCCTGCCGTCAGGTATACGATCGTTTAACACGAAAAGTATATTTTTAGCTTGCATGTCTTTAATGGTTGCAAATGATTGATCAAAACTGGTTGGATTTTTTGAAAGAAAAAGCTGCATTTTTTTATTCTGAAAATAAATAATTTCCTGTCTACCAAAAGCAGCAGTAAACCCTCTGAAGGCTTTCTCAATAGTACTTGTTTCTAATCCGATTTGTGAAAGAGCTAATGCAGCAGCATGCGTATTATATTTATTGTATAACCCCTGAAGTGGATACACTGAAAACGAATTAATAGTGCTTGCAGGTCTTGTTAAATCACATTTTGTACACTTCCAGGCTCCCAAATGAGAAAACGTTTTGTAATCAAAGACAAGTTTACTACCGCATTTCGGACAGAGTAAACTATCAGCGCTTTCATAGGAATCACTAACATCTTTAGCCTCTTTTTTAACACTAAAATAATACACATGATTCTTTGGTTTATTTACAAATTCAGGAATTGTAGCAATCTGCACATCATCTGCATTAAGTAGTAGTGTCGTACTAACCGGCAACTTTGCAATCGCCGTGTGCCATTTTTGAACAATTGTGTGAATCTCCCCATACCTGTCAAGCTGGTCTCTAAAAAGATTTAAC
>Ga0206821_10028_pt1 | contig 35520 bp, 30 predicted proteins | sample Alteio_BWOrgCont_85_FD_152860 | JGI IMG/M metagenome (GOLD analysis project Ga0206821, IMG submission 152860) | Enriched cells from forest soil in Barre Woods Harvard Forest LTER site, Petersham, Massachusetts, United States -... | ecosystem: Environmental > Terrestrial > Soil > Temperate forest >...
CTTACTGGGACCGTGGACTCTCCGCTCTGTGAGATATGCTTGTCCTCCGCGAAGAGCTGAGGAACGATAAGTTGATATTTCTGGATCATCTCCCCAATCAGATCATCAGTAGGAACGCCGAGGACTTTGTTCTTGGGCCATTCCTTCACGTCCTTGGCGATGCCATGAGGGTACGAATGAACGGCATTCAACATATCGTGCTTGGAAAAAAGCAGCTCATCAAACATCTGCAATTCTGTCCTTCGACAGGGGTGTATTTTTATAATTCAAAAAAGCTACGTATACCGAGCGCAAGCGGGGTTGCGGGCACTATTTTTTGCAGAATGGTCAATTGATTTTATTATTCCCAAGCCAACCAACGTGCAGCTACCACCGATATACCCGCTCGTTATTAACTCGATCACATGCCTTGTGTTTTGGACTGATAAAGAGGCCGCGCAGCTGCGATCTATCTTTTATTTCCCGAATTGATTTTGGTAGTAGATTGAAAACTCCACATCGAATTTTTCAAGAAGCTTCAAAGCGCCTTCAATTTTGCTCTTAATTGCAAACGGATCAAACCTTGCAGCAAAATGCTGACGCGCCGAATTATGTGCGTGGTCACCTCTGATTGAGCCTATCGCATCAAGCTCGGCAATTAGAATGGGATCCGCTTTCTCTACCGGAAACCCAATCACATGCAGCAGTGGTATTATATTGTGCTCCTTGATTCCGTGGTTTCCGCTAAGCTTGGCCTCCGCATTCTTCAGTGCGCTTGTTACGAAGCCTCCCAGCTCGTCTTTTGTTGAGTGCTTATCTGGTGTAGCACTCTTCGACGAGAAAAGACATGAAGCGACTAGCGGTCTGCAGGTCCTCCTGTTCTTTGTCCATCCCTTCTCCGAAGCTCGGATCGCCCTACGAACACACCCTTCAATATACGTTTCCAATTCCGCGTGAATGAGAAGCAGATATGAAGCCGCGTTTAGTAGGTTTTCGCGTGAATAGTTGCCAAGTGGATCATACGCAAAGGTAATATAGGTCTTCTCGATCAGAGAGACCTGACTGCGTAGAGTCAACCAAAGGCGAGATGACATTCGGTGCCTAAATGGGTGATTTAATTTTGGTGCCCAAGTGCTTGTTCAATGCAGCCGCCCAAGTCCTGAAGCGGATTTTATTGGCCTCGATGGACTTTGTGGTCGACTCGATTGAAGCCAGGAAGTCGTTATCGCTCTCGCAAAGAGTTTCGAAAGCTTTCTTAATGGCTTTAGCCTTTTTAACCGCCGCTGACGCAATGCCCGGCTCAGAAAAATAGAATGACATAATGTCGAAGACAGCACGATTAATTCTGCCTTCGTAGGTACTGCCGTTCCATTTTCTTAGTTCATGTTTTTGAGTGAATATAGTTCTTGTAGTTGCTAGTGCCAGCTCAAGTCCCGCAGCTCTGTCCTTGATAGTCTTGGCCTCCGCCTTCCATGCAGAGTTCAGCTTTTTTACCGCGTGATCTAAGAAACCTTTCAAATTGCCGTTGTATTGCGAGCCAAAGTATTTATAGGCAAAGAAGCGCAGGACAAGTTCAACATCTCTCATTCGAAAATCAGGCTCGTCGAGATTTAGTGCACTCGTAAGAGCCACTGAATTCATGGAAAATTCGTCGATGAAGTCTGCGAACAACCCTGGATGCAGAGCCTGTCTCAGCTCCTGTGGGGACAGCTGTACGCTCCCCGTATTTATGCGGAGAAATACCGAGTACAGATAGCGCTCATCCTTCCAATCCCTTATGACGACAGTTCTTATCGTCTGGTTCTCGAAAGTATTCAGTTCGTCTGCAAAATCTGGATCTTGTTGCAGTGCTGGGTAGGTCATTCCGTTTAGATCGGGTCTATCTTTTAATCCCGTCAGCTTCAGCTGCGTGAACTCTTGATCATTGGGGCCCGCCATAAACTGCCGCAAGCTGAGCAATCGCTGCTTGCCGTCTATTATCAAAAAAGATCCTTTTTTGGACTTGTCCTCCGCTAGAATGATCTGAGGGATGGGCAGTCCCAGTATTAGCGACTCTACAAAAAGACTCTTGCGAGCCTCATTCCACGCATTGCGACGCTGATAGCGCGGATTGAGGTCTATGTTACCCCGGTTCAGCTGAGATATAATTGTCTGAGTGGTCCAATCGGTAGACCAAAGCACCGACCCGAAATACCACTCTTCAGGTGTATCAAGATCGTCAATATCTTCTTGTTGGTCCACCGGCAGGATATCTGGAGAGGATTTAGGCTGCGCGATGACGGTGGCCTTGCGCTTAACGGCGATCTTTTTGGCCATCTGGCACTCCTATATAAAAATTAGGGCTTTGCTAATCGCAAAGCCTTGTTTTATTCGGCGAAGGGTTGAACCTTTCAGCCTGTCTTCTCCACCTGTACAGCATAATTAATGTGCCCTGCTATTTTTGCCTGGTCATCTTCCGCTATTTTTCCTCTTCCGGACAAATGGCGGTACGCCCTAATGCGGTTTCGGTACCCTTTCGTGAGGCGCAGTTTTTCTCCATGGACCAGCAAGCCGTGAACTTTGAGCCGCTTGGGAAGCGAAGATAGCTCCTCTTTGCGGTCGGCCAAAACCCACCCGTCGCCTACTATGGTAGCTTTGATTGCTACAAGCACATCGTTCGGCACTTCTCCGCGCCCTGAAAAGACGATGTCATCCGCATATCGCGTGAATACCACATTATGTCCCTCAGCAATTGAGGCTAGTTTCTGGTCAATATCATGAAGAACCATATTTGAAAGCAGAGGGCTTGTGGGCGCACCCTGAACTAGGTGGCCTCGTAAGCAACAAACAGAGGAAAGGGTCGCAATGCTTTTCTCGGTCCTGTAGCCCAGTCCACTCAGCGCTATTTGAACACGGTCAATTGAAACCGAAGGAAAGAAGTTTTCTATATCCACTGAGTAGACCCAACTCGCCGAAAGATGTCTAGACGCAGCATCTATATGTGATCGACCGGGCACAAAGCCGAAAACGTTGTCGCTCGGCTGCCACGTTCTTTGAAAATGAACACTCAGCCATTTTTGAATGGCTTTGAGCGCAACTCGCGGAGCCGCGATATGCCGCTGTCCAGAACCTTTCGGGATCAGGAAGTGTCGATAGTACCGATGCGTCCGATTAAGTAGCGACCAAACAAATCCCGGGCTGTACCCGAGCATTACCGATAGAGCTTCCGGTGAAGTCACCGGCGGCAATCCAAGATCAAACAGACGCTTGATCTCTTCAGCCTCTTCGAATGGGCACTGCTTTCCCATTGCGTGAATTTGATCGGCGGGATTATCAAATAGGAAGCCAATTGCATCCAGTTGAGGCTGTGGGAGTCTCATTTAGCAAAGAGCTCATTTGACAAGTACGAGTTCTTCCAAGAGCACCGGCTTGTTTGTCGGAGCTTCGAAGGAGCTCCGACAAACAAGCCGGAGCCTTCTATTCTTAGTCTTGGCAGTTGAGCGTGATACACGCTCTCGCCTGAGACTCCCACGTAGCCCATGCTATGCCCCACGCCTCGCAATATCAAGTGCACGCACAATATCTGGGCTTCTACGATTCTTTGCCGAACCCAGAGCCTCTAGTCCAAAAAGGGTTAGGGTGTACTGACCGTTTTTTCGCCTCAAAATGAAATCCGCTTTTCTAAGTTTATCCAGCATGTTTGATAGCCAGTCATCACTTGGAATGTGAAACCCGCGCGCCAAAAGTTCCGCCCGAAGCCTTTGCTGATCCAAGGGCGAGTGCAATCTTATTAAGTTGAGACAAGCAGTACGCGTCGGAATATTTTGAGTAGTGGTAATATGGAATGACACAAGAGGGGTGTTGAGAAACTCAAGAAATTCTTCGGACTTGGAAATAAGCGTTGCCTCCTCGTCGGGTTGCAATAGCTTTTTTGGCTCGACCCAAACAACTACTCCTTGGTCGCCAAACGTGGGGAAAACATTTCTAACAAATTCAGGAAATGTTCGGAGAAGCATGGCTTTAACGTTTGCCAAGATGTCTTCGCGATCATCCTCCACAAGGATAAAGGTGACTTGTAGAAGTACCTCGTTAAATGAATCTGTTATTTTTCGGAGGGCATGATTTGATGGGCGCTGAGCCCCCGCATCATCGCGAATTACCTTGGTAAATGCGTAATACTTATTTTCATCACCAGCGTCTTGCACGAGATCACCAACAAGCGTGACGCCAGACGCCAAAAGCTTGTTGGTAATTTCTAATGCGTCAGGCATTAATTTGCCTCCAAGCTTGGAGAATGGTTCGAGTCCACAACTCAACCGCACCCTCCCAGCCATGTGCTTCTGTAATTTCTACACTTTTAAGTGAAAACCGGTCAGCCGAAGAAAAATCTACAAATTCTGCGGGCTCATAATCTGCGACGACACGTATGCCGTAGGCTTTATTCATTACCTTGGCCAAGGCCTGAGCTGCGCGAATTCCGCCATCCAGTTTAGAGACCAATTCGTGATCGCCATTTCTGCGTGCACGTGATTTCGCATCTCTAAACGATTTAGCAATCGAACCATTTAGAAGCGCTGGGTAGGATTTATGCGGTGTACGGGACCACTTCGAATCGAGCTTTTCCAGCATGGCGCGAGCGGAGAGGAAGACCGTATAGTAATAGCGGTTGTAAGCTGACCGTGCGAATTGATCGCGATCGGTGCCGTGGTTTTTTATTGCTTCCTTTTGAAGGTAGAGACCCACTATTTGCATCGACCATTATCTCGTTGCATTGCGGCGTTGTATGGGTGGGGCAGTCTCTGGCTCTGGCGTCCCTGCAGTTGAGCCTAAGCTAAGTTCCAATTATAGCCAACGTGCGCACCGGTCCACCAAATTGAGTTGGGGGCACAACCCCGAAAGGCTGGCTAAGCACTTGAAATTGCACGCTAGCGCTTCGCCTCAGATGGTCAGAGCAAAGCGCTCCACTACACCGTCTCCGCAAATCTCTGATGTTCTAGCGGCGACCACTTTGGCCATCTGCGGATTGAGCCTGCACCCGCCCCATTTATTGATCGTGAAATCCCCTGGCGTAAACGTGTGGGAAAGGGCAAAGCCCAGAACGGCCCTGTCTATCGCAGGCCGCAGCGGCTCCATCAGGTCATAAACCAGGGGAATTTGGTTCTTTGAATTTCCATGGATAATCCCGATAGTCGGGTCCATGCCAGCCGCAATTACCTGCGTCCGCACCTGATTTGCCAAAATACCATAGCCGTAATTAAGCATGGCATTGACCGGGTGCCGGGCATTTCGGAACCCCGCCCTCCAGGTCATGGTGCGAGCAGCGATCTGAAACCAATTATCTGGTACCGGCTTTCGTTTAAATCCGGACCAATTAATTGGTAGGTTGTGCCAAGCGGCAAAATAAGCCGCCGCACATGCTCCTTCAATTCCCAAAAGTTTGGAAATTGTTAGCGGGGTCTTTGAATTTCGAATATCTCTGAATTTCTGATTTAGCCGACCAATTGCGAATTCCCTTTTTTCTGATTTGGGAATTACCGTCTTTAAGGTCTCAATTGAGGCCACTATTTTCCCGGAAATTAAATTCCGGGCAATTTCGATTTCCCTCTTTGTCCCTTTAATTGCCTTTTGGGCCTCAATTAATTTTGAATTTCCGGAATAACCCGAATTTCCGCCGATATTGGTAATATGGCCTCGCCAGTCCAGCCGAACAAATTCGATTTGTTGGTCGGACATCCAATTAATTGCATCGAACGTAATTGCCCCGCTTCCGTCCAAAATGATTATGCGGTCGGGCGAATTAGCGTCCCCTGGAAAAAATCGAAATTGCTCGCCCTTTTGCGGATAATGTGTGAAGCCGTCTCGGACCAACAGGGTATTATGGTCCACGCGGATATTGGCGCCGTGCCCGCACAAAATTAGTGGCTCGCGATATTTGAATTTCTTGGGGCGTCCGCGAATTGTCGGCTTATGGGCCTGCCAATATTCTGAGCGGGTGGCCCATTCGAGATCGTCAGGATCTGTCTTTTGTGCCCGATATAGCATCACCGGATTTCCCCAGAATTCAGGCCATTATAATAGCAGAAATCGGTCTAACTATTTGTTTTTAATCATGTATTTTCCAACAAAATCCGGGATTCGGTCGATTTCGCTCATGGAAAGGCCCATCAACTTGCCGCCGCCATGGTTTGTCACGTGTAGGAGCCAGACAAAGAGGCCAATGCGCCAACGGGGGGTGGCAAAGGACCGTCTAGCTTTGGGTCCAAATGGCCAGGGACTTGTTGCCAGAACTTTAAATGCCCGGCGGGCGAGCCGGAAATCAGCTTCACTTGCTTCCGAAAGGGATTTTTCCGCTCTATTTCCTTCTTCATGCGGATTTCCTGCAAAACGGGCGATCGATTTGAGAATTGATTTCTGCTCAGGCCCGTCTACGGCGACGGCGGTCAGGAATGGTTTTGACATCGCCGCAGTGATTTTGCCGACGGCACTGGTCGCTTTGCCGATCACACCACCCAATTTTGCAATACCGTAAAGATTCAGCAATTCGTCGCGCTCGTATGTCACCGTCTTTTGAAGTTCTGGATCAAGGTCGCCCATGCTCCGAATTAAAGCGTTTGCGCGCCATGCATCCTTTTTAGTCTCATTTTCCGTAGGCTGATATTTAGAGTTTACGGGTTTGAACAACTCTCTCAGATCACGACGAAATATTCTTATCAGGCTCGCTCGCGATGAAAAGCGAGAGCTGAATACCGGAATCTCAAATCCCATAATCCATAGATGCCAGCGAATCTCAGCGAGAGAGGCCACCCCTTGAGATTTCAGCCTCAATATTTCGAGCGCGTGTCTATATTGCACCCTGGTCCAAATTCGCAAACGCCCTGTCTGCCTGGGTGACGGAATAACCTTGGCCTCAAGCCAATCAGCCAGAATGTCATCGGTCACTTCCGGAAGCCCGTAGTGACTTACGGCTTTGTTCAAGCGTGCCAAGAACGCCTCGCGTGGCATCGTCAGGGGCACTGCCCCTCCGGCGTCTTCGAATCTCTGTCTCCCCCGCACTTGATGAAGACCTCTTGATCGCGACAGGCGCAATGTTCGCGCGTTTTCAAATTCGAGCGCGCGAAGTGGTCAAACGCAAGAGGGATTTTCAGGCTGAATACCGCCGTCGCGTTGAGCGGGCGCTGGCCAAGGGCCTATCCAAGGCCCAGGCGCGAGGCCACCGACGAGCCACCGAAGCCAAGGTAGCATCGACTCGAGCCCAAAGAGAGCTTGACGACGCCAAGCTGCAAATGGGGCTCCGGTTTCTGCGCAAGGAAAAGAGCTTCACAAAAGCTGCCAAAGAAGCGCACGTCTCACCTGAACGGCTGCGCACGATAGCCATTGAAAAAGGCATCGTCGAGAAGCGCGGGCGCCGCTGGGTCATAAAGCATGACCTGCCCAGGCGTGTGCTGATTTTCACCAACGCACAAGAAAAGCAAATCACGGTGGGTGATTTTTCCGAGGCCTCCCTAATCGGAAAACATATGTCAGCGATCAGTTGGTCCCTTCGCACCAATGATTTTCGCGGTATGCGTCCCTTCGCCGGCAAATTCGTCACCGACATTGCCGGTAATACCTATCCCCTCGAAACCCGCAAAAATGTTCTGTACCGGCTCTCACACGCCGGAGGCAGCAGCTTCGAACAAATCTATCGCATCGTTGTTTGAGAAAGGAATTCGCAATGAGTAAAAACAGACGCCCACCCGATTATGGTGACAGGGAATCCCGCTTTCGCAAGGCCTATGAGCGGCTAGGAACCAATACTCCACGCTGTCTAATTTGCGGTCAAACAAATCCGCTCCGCCTAGAGCTGCATCATCCGGCCGGTAAAGACTTCGATGATGAGACGGTCATCATCTGCAGCAATCATCATGACGACGCGTCGGATTGGCAGCACGACCATCCACCCAAGGTTGAGGGCTGCAACAGCATCATCGAAGTGCTGGCGCATTGGGTCTTCGGGTTGGGCGATCTTCTAAAGATCGCGGCAGAGGAGCCAAGCGCTTCAGAACTCAAAGAACTGCTGACGTACGTAGCTTCCAAGCTGCACATGCTCGGGCACATATTGATCGAGATTGCGCGCAATATCTCTTCCAAACCGGAAGGTGCAATATGAGTAACAAGATTCCCATGATTGTAGCGGTGCGCGGCTACGCCGTGCCTATTGATCAGAAGAAAAAGGTCAAGGACACGAGCGGAAAACCAGATAGCCGCAAGAATCGCAAGGCCCTCAAATGCCCCAGCGATTATGTCGTGGTCCTCGATACCGAGACCGGTACGGACCACGCTCAGCATCTGCGCATAGTCACCCATCAGGTTCGCAAGGGGATTGAGCTTATAGAGAAGGGTATTTCTTACGAACCGGGAAACGTGAAGCCCGGAGAACTGGCGCTGCTGAAATCCTATTGCAAGCAACGCAGCCTTATTTTGCGGACCAAGGAAGAATTCATCCGGGATGTGGTCTATCGCTACGGGTACAAATACGGAGGACAGATTGTAGGCTTCAACCTACCGTTCGACCTCAGCCGGTTGGCCATTTCGATATTCACGTCGCATGGCAAGGACATGCGGGGCGGCTTCTCGTTGGAGCTTTTGCCTGAAAAATGGTTGCCCAATATTCTTATAAAGCATCTCAACAGCCGCGCTGCTTTCATTCGATTTGCTGCCGCTCCCAAGGTTGTCGATGGACGCGGCATGCGCAAGAAGCAGTTCAAGACTGATGCCAAGACAGGATACTTCCTGGACCTTCGGACATTTTCGGCGGCTCTGTTAGGCCGGGCATTCAACCTCGCCAGCTTGGCGACGCTGTTGCAGACCGAGCATAGAAAGATGGATGCCGGGGAACATGGCGAGGTGCTCAAAACGCATTACCTGGACTACGCCATGAATGACACCCAGGTCACATGGGAGTGTCACGTCGCCTTGCTGGCTCGCTACGCAGAACACGGGCTCACCGGAACGCCTCCGCACCGTATCTATAGCGAGGCCAGCCTGGGCAAAGCCTATTTGAACGAAATGGCCATCACGCCCTGGATAAAATCTCAGCCGGATTTTCCGGCAGAACTGCTGGGGACCGTCATGAATACCTATTATGGCGGTCGCGCCGAAATCCGCATTCGGCGGCGGATGACGCGGGTTCTATACAGTGACTACCGCTCAATGTACCCCAGCGTTTGCACCCTCATGGGGCTTTGGCGCTACGTCATCGCATCGGGGATCGATCATGAGGATTGGACCGCCGAAACCAGGGAGTTACTGGACCAGGTTACGCTGGCGGACCTTCAGCAACCGGAATGTTGGAAAATGTTGGCCGTTCTGGTCCAAGTGGCCCCGGACGCCGATATATTCCCCGTGAGGGCGGTCTATGGAGAGGCTGCCCGCACCATCGGCCTTAATGGGCTCTCATCCGACCAGGGCCATTGGTACACGCTTGCCGATTGCATCGCCTCCAAGCTGCATTCCGGCAAACCACCGGTTATCCTGAAGGCCGTCCGATTTACGGCAAAAGAGCCGCAGAAGGGGCTTAAGCCCTTCATTATCGGAGGGGACGGTGCATACCGCATCGACCCTTACAAGGATGACTTCTATCGCAGGGTTATTGAGCTAAGGGGCCAGATTCAGCAGGCGGCCAAGCAGGCCCGTAAGGAAGGGCGCACGGAAGAGGCCAATAGGCTCGATTCCTATCAGCAGATGCTCAAGCTACTGGCCAATTCGACCAGCTACGGCATTTTCGCAGAGATGAACGTCCAATCTCACGACCGTCCCAAGGGTGTTCGTTGCTATGGCATGGAAGAGACGGCTTTCGAGACCGGGACCCGGTCCATCGAGGAACCCGGGACGCATTTTCATCCCCTACTTGCAACCTTAATTACCGGCGCTGCACGCCTCATGTTGGCCACGGCTGAAAAATTGGCCCAGGACAACGGCATTGGGTGGGCGCTTTGCGATACTGACAGCCTCGCCCTAGCTCGCCCGGATGGCATGGCGGACGACGACTTTCTGGCTCGGTCGGCCAGGGTGACACAATGGTTCGACGCCCTCAATCCCTATAGCGACAACAAACCGCTATTCAAAATTGAAGACCAGAACTATCGCCTGGACGGGGGGAAGCTGGTGCTTGGCGAACACGAGCCACTTTATGTCATTGCCATTTCCGCCAAGCGCTATGTGCTCTTCAATCTGGATAGCGAAAACCGTCCGATAATCCGCAAGGCACTTGCCCACGGATTGGGCCACTGGCTTCCGCCTTACGGCCAAGATGATGCCCCAACCTCCATTCCAGCCCCGGCCATACCTCTCAGCGACATTGGCGCGGATCGTTGGCATCACGATCTCTGGTATCAAATCATCGTGGCGGAGATCGAAGGTCATCCGGACCAAGTTGACCTTTCTATGTTGCCCGCCCTGGACCGGCCCGCTGCCAGTCGCTATTCGGCCTCAACCTCCGCATTGCTCCGTTGGTTTGAAAAGTTCAACGAGGGACGCCCCTATTCGGAACAGGTCAAAGCCTTCAACTTCATGTTGTCCTACCAAGTGTCACCGACAGCACTCTATGCCGCCATTGCCGATGGCGAGGTTGACGGGAACGTTCTCGATAACGGATTGCCTTCCGTTGCCGCGCCTTACGACAGCAACCCAGTTTGCGCCGTTTCAAAATGTTTTGACCGGCATACCGGGCAATCTATTCCGCCCTCAGTTCTAGTTACCTATCGGGAGGCCATAGCCGATTACCATCTGCACTCTGAGTCCAAGTTCGAGAATGGTGATCTATTCGATAGAGGTCCTACGACACGACGGCACGTCTACGCCGTTAACATCGAATATATCGGCAAAGAGGCCAATCGTTGGGAAGAGCAATTCTTCTTAGGCGAGGCGGCGGATGCGCAAATCGAATATGGCGGCCATCCAGAAGGTAAAGTGAAGTTTTTTGGGTTCATCAGTAAAGCCGCCAAAACCTTTGGCATGAGCGAGCTCGCAAGACTATCTCGTTTGTCACGCCAGCAGTTGACGACACTGGTTGGCGAAAAAGCGCAGCCGAGGTCTCAGACTGTTGCCCGGCTGGTTTGCGCTATCATGGAGCTAGAAATTCTCCATGGTACAAAGAAGCGCAACGGACGGAAATGAACTTGAACGTCAGTGCGGTCCGCAGCTAACGTTGCGTTGGGCTCGCCCACGTTGAAATTCTTTGAAATGACATCCGAACAAGAGAGAAGAAATGGCGGAAGAAAAGCAGCCAGTCGAACTGACGCGACAAAATCTTTACAAGCAGGTATGGGAAACACCTATGACCCGACTGGCTCAAAGCTATGGTATTACCGGCAACGGCTTGGCCAAAATATGTGACCGATTGAAAGTTCCATATCCACCTCGCGGCTATTGGGCTAAAAAGGCGGCCGGAAAACAGGTCATTACATTTCGCTTGCCAGATGCTGATTCGGACACGCCTCAGCAAGTCACTATCAAGCCGACGCCACGACCAACCCCGCCACCACAGTTAAGTCCCGAAATTCAACGCCAAGTTGCCGCCGCCCGTGATGCTCTAGCTGAAGTCAGTATTCCGCAACGATTGTTGCGACCCCACCCGATAGTTGCGGGCTGGCTTGCTGATCATGAGCGCCGAAAAATTGAGGCGCGCAACGAGCGCGATCCCTGGCGTAAAAAGTGGATGGATCCAGGCAGCTTCAGTGAGAACGATAGACGTCGCCATCGCATCCTAGACGCCTTGTTCAAGAGTATTGAGCGTCAAGGCGGTCATGCCAAGCAGGATGACAGGCAGGCCATTTTTGTTGAGCTCTTGGGCCAGCCTATCGAATTTCAACTCCGGGAAAAGCTGAAGCAAGTGCGCCGTCCACTCAATCACGACGAGAAGCAGTTGCAATCAAAGGGCGATAAGGGTTGGCGACAAGAGCTGCAGCCAACAGGAATGTTTATCTTCTCTATCAAGACTTATATTCCCGGCATTTGCAGGGAGTGGCTAGAAACCAAAGATAAGACAATGGAGGATATTTTCCCGGATATTGTGGCGACGCTTATAGCAGCGGGGCCAGTGCTTGTTGAGATAAAGCGCCAAAGGGATGAAGAGGCACAGCGGGCGAGAGCCGCCGAGCAGCGACGGTATGAAAAAGAGCAACGCCAGAAACGAGAGAAGAACCGTTGGCGCGAATTTAATGCTATCGCTCGCCAATGGCGCGACACAGCGCTTGCTCGTGAATTTGTTGCTGCGCTTAAGCTAATTTCAGCTGACCCCGAGCAACAAATCGGCGACCGTAGCGTAAGCAAGTGGCTCGCTTGGGCGGATGAGAAGATCGAGTCATACGATCCGGTGGCCCAAGGAGTGGAAGTAATTTTCGGCAGTGTTTCCCAGGTCACGGAGTGGACTCAACGAGATTGATACTCGCTACAAATACAACCCGAACCAGCGATAAGTTACTGAATTTAAGAAGTATTTTGAGGAAGTTGTACGATGAGAACATAACAGGTACATATTATCCTAGAGGTGATGAATGGACCGGCTCACGATTACCCTTCCGACCTTTTTGAGAATCTCGGCAAGCACGCCGCGGGGCATGGTCAGTCAATTAAATACTTTTACAAAGCCTGGTGGCTACGATTTCTACAAAGTTTTTAAAAGGCTCGCAGCTGGGATTGCTAGCGGCGCTATTAATCTTGCGCAGGCGGAAGAGGACATTGGGCAGATTGTGCAGAAGCCTGAGCGAGAACATACGCTCGAAGCTATAAAAACATTCAATGAATGGCACTCGAAACAGAATCTGATATGGCAGGCACCGCCGCGCGATAAGTTTAAATCTAAATCTGGTTTGCTGGCAGTTCGCTTGGAGCCAGAGCTCGCTTTCACATACACAGGCGGAACTAATACCAGCATTATCTATTTGTGGAATTTGAAAAAGCCGGAGTTGAAACCTGATTTGGCTGCCGAAGGCTTACAGCTCCTTATGAGCAATCTGGTCGGTGCTCACTACCAGTTCGGAATTTTTGATCTTAGGAAAAATCAGATCCGTGGCGCTGAGACGATTAGCGCCGCCACAAATGCTCGCTTGCAGAATAATCTTCGGCTTGTCGAAGAGGTATGGAAAGATATCCATACTCCGTCCATGAGCATCGAGGATACGCTGTCGCATATTTCTTCGTTGAAACTTCCACCGCCGTCGCCGCCAGCGTCATAACGGACGGCTCAGCAAGTGACAGGTCATCAGCGATTTGGGCTGCCCTTTCTACCGCATGAAGCAGATTGCTAAATCCACTTGAATTGAGGCCTGTATGAGTGATCAAACCTGGCAGAAATTTGAATCCGATATTCGCGAGATCGCGCGGCTTAAATGGGGAGCGGAGCCTAAGCAGAGAGAGATCGCCGGTACAAAGTTTGATTGTGTCTTGGAGATCGCATGGGACAGGCTGGTAATTGTAGAAATCACCAAAAATCTAACGTTGGACAAAATACGCGGGGACATAAACCGCCTCGCGCTAGCCCGTACTTCATGCTTTAGCAAAGAGAATATTTACATCGAAGCATTCATCGTGATCTCCGGCCCGGTTACGGATGCGATGTTTAAAGCGGGTGAAGCAGTCAAAATCAAAGTGGCCGATCAAGGGGCGTTCCAACGTTTTTTCTTCGATCATAAAATGTATTCAGGTACGCGCCGCTCCCTTCAATTCGGAAGCGCCGTAAATCCCGTTACGGGAAAACCAGATACCACTTCCTATGTCCCCGTTTCATATTCAAGGACGCGGGACGGTCGGCGTCTTGATATTCAAGAAATGGCCAGAATGCTTTCGGTTGGCCAAGCGATTGTGTTGACCGGTGAGTATGGAGCCGGAAAGAGCCGCTGTGTGAAAGAAGTCTTTGATATCCTATCGCAGTCGGCGGATACGCCCTTGCTTCTATCAATCGATTTGCGTCGTTCTTGGGGGCTGAACAGCGGCGCAGAAATCATTCGGCGGCATTTGGAAGAGATCGGAATGGTTGCGGCTTCAGATAACCTGATCCGAGCACTCAACCTGGGCCGAATCACATTCTTATTGGACGGATTCGATGAAATCGGCGCGCAAAGTTGGAGCAAAGACGCGACCGACCTAAGAGCTATCCGATTTGCCACGTTGAAGGGCGTTCGGGATATTGTCGCAAGGTCGCGCAGCGGCGTACTCGTCTGTGGAAGAGAGCACTATTTTAATTCCACCGATGAGATGCTTACGGCTTTAGGCATTAAGAACTCAAATCGAGAACTCATACGTTGCGAGGACCAATTCACCGAGGAAGAGATGGAACTTTTCCTCGAAAATATTGCTCTTGATGTGGTGTTGCCGGATTGGCTCCCCCGCCGACCTCTGATGTGCCAAGCAGTCGCGAGTCTAGACGACGCAACTCGGAGCAAAATGTTTGCGGATGCTGACGCCGATGTAGTGTTTTGGCGCTCGTTTATGGATATCGTGTGCCAGCGCGAAGCGCAGATCAAAGATATCTTGAAGAAAGAGACTATCTTTGAGATTTTGCTTCGATTGGGACGTATCACCCGTTCGAAGATCGAAAATCTAGGCCCGCTCTCTCCAATTGAAATTCAACGTGCGTTTCAGGCTGCGCTAGGTCATTCTCCGAGTGAGGAATCTGCGGTTATGTTGCAAAGGCTTCCCGGCCTGGGACGCGTTGGGGCGGATACTGAAGAAAGAAAGTTCATCGATATTTTTATTCTCGATGGACTCCGAGCTTCGGACGTTGCGGCAGTGGTGCATTCCGACGATAAAGCCGTTCAACAAGAGGCCTGGTTTAACGGCCTTGAAGAGCTGGGGCAAAAGATCCTCGCGTCCGAGATGGGAACGCACGATAAATTTGTTGATTTCCGCAATTTTGCGCGTGATGCCGCACGCGAAAGGAACCGGGTCATTGCTGGTGACATCGTTGCGGCTAGCGTTCGGACCAATACGGAAGCGGATTTTCGGGGTCTCGTTTTATCGGAGACTGTGATCGGGCAGCTAGATATGGAGCGCTGTAAGGTAAAGGCGCTGACGCTCGCGGATTCGTTGATTCAGGAAGTTGTCCTCCCCCACGATCTCCCCGAGGGTGTTACGTTCTCCAACTGCCAGATCGGCCGCATTTACGGGATCACTGATCGGAGCGCCGTTCCCCAATGGCTGAAGAGCTCTGAGATTGGTGAGATGGAGTCGGCGGCAAACGTGAGCAGGATTAAGTCCATGCATCTGGAGCCGCAGCTTCGAGTGCTTGTGACCATCTTGAAGAAAACGTTCCTGCAGAAGGGTGGGGGGCGTCAGGAGGACGCATTGTTGAGGGGCTTAGGACAAATTGACAGACATAACGCGGCGGCCGACATCTTGAAGATACTTAAGCGAGAGGGATTCATTCGCGTCGTACCGGGCGACCACGGCAATATTTATATTCCGGAACGAAAGCATACGGACCGAGTCAAAAAGATGGTCGGAGAGTTGGCAACGTCACACGATGAAATCTGGAAAGAAGTGACGGCGCTGAAGCGACACTGAGCGTGCTAGGCAGTGTCAAGTTAGCGGGCTTCCCCTTTCCCCCCCCACCCCTGGAGTCACGGGTATAAGCTATCAGTGACTCCGAATTTGCTATCCCCGCCGTTGCTGCGCGGCCAGCGGCGCTGCCGCGCCGATGATGTCGCCGGCGCGCTGCCAGTCGGCCGAGCCTTGCGGCAGCTTGCCCCGCGCGCGGGTGGCGAACACCATCGCCTTCTTCATGTCGCCGGAATTGTACCACACCTCGGCGGTCGACAGATTGGCCATAGGCTCGTTGTTGAGCATGCTGTATGCTTGCGCCGTCTCGTACCAGGTGAAGACGTCATCGTCCTCCACCAGAATCGCCGCCTTTAGGTTGGCGAGCGCCGGCGCGGCCTGCGCGGCGTCTTCTGTGGCGAGCTGGGCGGTGGCCAGCGCCAGCCGAAGCTGTGGCGCCTGCGGGCGCAGGTTCACCGACTTCTGATAATCGGGAATGGCCTGTACCGGCCTGGCCATGCTCAAATAAATCTGGCCGCGCGCCTCATAGAAATAGGGATTGTTGGGTTCTTCCGCGATCAAGCTGTTAATCGAGGAGAGCGCCTTCTGAAGATTGGGCTGGCGCAGATAGACCATGGCACGGGCATAGCGGGCGGGCTCGGAGGTGTCGGACTCCGGATAACGGTTCAGCGCTTCTTTCACCGGCAGAATGAACCCCGCAAGCTTGGCCTGCACCATCTGGAAGGTATGCAGCGATTCCGGGCTGTCCTGCACTTCGCGATAGGGCGAGGCTTCCACCATGTCATTCAGGTCGAAGACGCGATCCTGGCCGGTGGGATGATCGACGGCGAACTTGTCCACCTTGTAGGCGCTCATCGCCTCATCGTTCGCGAGGCGCCGGAAGGTTTCGTACATGCCCATCGGCGACTGATGGGTCGCGAGCAGCAGCCTGGCACCAATCTGGTCGGCGGTGGATTCCTGCACCTTTGTGAAGGCGGCGAATTGGCCCTCGGCATAGGCTTGGCCAACTCTCATAATCGCCTCCGCCAATGCTCCCGCGCCCGCGACCATCGCGCCGACGGCTGCCACCAGAGAGAGGAGCATCGGAATCATGGCCTTCTTCATGCCATATTCGCCGCGAGACAGATGCCCGGCCGAGATATGGCCGGTCTCATGTGCCATCACCCCAATCAACTCATTGGGCTTCCTCAGCCAGAGCAGGATACCGGAGAAGATGAAAATATTCTCGCCGCCGTCGCCATAGGCGGCAAAGGCATTGATCTCGCTGTCGCCGATCAGCCAGACCTTCGGGACCGGATCAAGCCCTGCGGCCCGTGCCAAGGGCGTCTCATAGCTCCTCAGCATTTCCTCGGTTTCGGTGTCGCGCAAAAGGCCCATATCGCCCTGGGCCCAAGCGGGCAAGGCATAAACCAGAAACGCGCAAGTGAAACCGGTGGCAAAGAGGGCTTTGCGCGACACGGAATTCCGAGTTTTCAGCGACAAGCCAGCTACTCCCGTTGCCCCGCTCAAAACCCCCGACGTGAAGCTATGAGGACCGGTCCTCAGGGTCAAACGCTGGCGTTTTGTGCGGATAAGGCTCACTTCGCTGGTAGCAGATCATGATCATTAAGAGTAATTTAGCCCATCATCTCCGAGTCAGGACGTTAGCAGGTTCCGCGAGAGGAGCATGGGGCGAACGCTGACGATCTTTGCCCAGTTCACCTGCGTTGCCACCACCCAGCATTCCACTTCTAAGTTGGCTCCAATGAGCCCATACTGCAGCACAGACGGCCAAATCTATAAGCCGTCGAGGAAACGCCAAATGTCTCTCGGGTGGATCACCTTTGGGACCATTCTGTGTCTATTCGGTATGATCGCTCTAGTGCCGCGATTTGACGGTACGTGGGAGTAGATTTTCGCTGATAAAGGCGTGGAATTGACCTCCGGCAGCCATCAGCGGCACGGGGGCGGTGCTAGATTGACCCTAAAGTGCTTCTGCGCTGATGAGCCATCTGCTCGGCACGCTGTAGCCGTGCGTTGCGGGCGCTGTGGCCTTGGCCGCGAAATCCCCTTAAGGGCAAATCTATAACTGCGATACCAGCGCCTTTGGTCGTGGGATTTGCCATGGCTGCGGGTGTGTCTGGTAGAATGTGGTCGCTTGAGGAATTGGTCGAGTAGACCTCAAAGTATAAGTGATGCCATGCAGGGTAGTTTAGACGCCCCACCGATTATTATCCGCACGTCGCGCACAGCGAATTTAATTGGATTTGCAGTTTGCGCAGCCTTGGCCCTTTTCAAAATATATATTGTTGGACTTGGTGTCATTTATTTTGGCTGGCAATTAATTGATCCGAACACGCTTATACTTGCGCAGGATGGGTTCACCTGGAAAACCACCTTCGGACACCAGCACTGGGCTTGGAACCAAGTGAGCAACTTTCTTCCGATGCCAGGGGGACAACTCGGCTGGGAGGTTGATGGCAAGAGCCATCGTTCATTCGGCTTTGGATGGGAAAAAAGTACTCACAGTCTTGCAGAACTACTCAATGCCGCTCGATCCCGCTGGCTTAAGGAATTTTCAAATTAGGACACTACCCTCGCGCCGCGGACTGTCCTAATAGCCTCGTTTTGGATCGACTACGGCATATAGCCGGTCACCTGCAACGTAACGTCTGAGATTTTCGCGGGCGATAACCCACATATCCTCGCCTCCCGAAGCATCTGCTGTTTCCACAGCGTGCGAAGCTGTCTCAGGTGTCATTATGAGATTGGGGGCACTGAACAGCGGATCGTTTGGACCCAAACTGGACGGGTTAGCGGGATCGGCGAGATCCAACCCCGCGCCGCCAATCTGACCTGACTTGAGGGCGTCGATAAGATCTGCACTGACCACCTCCCCACCGCTAGCCACGTTGATAAGTAGCGCCCCTTTTTTCATGCGCTTTAGCATACCCACATCAAAGAGGCGTTTGGTTTCCGGCGTCAGCGGCGCCGCTAGAACAACCACGTCCGCCTTCCCGACCAAGTCTGGCAATTCATTGGGAAGCCCCACATAACTCACATACTCTGGTCCCTGGTGACTGCTGTTTCGAGTAGCGATGACGGTCATTCCGAGACCGTGCGCAATTTCGGCCACGTTCGTTCCAATGCTGCCCAATCCGACGACCAGCAAGGTTCGGCCCTGAAAAACCCACAACCGGTTCGGGGGAATCGCATCGCGCTGGAAGTGTCGTTGCTCCTGTTGCTTCACATAAAGGTCTAGGCCGCGCCCCAAAGTCATCATCATGGCTATGGCGTGCTCCGCCAATGGGCGAGCAAGAACACCGCTGAGGTTGGTTATCACAACGGTACCATCCATCAGCGCTCGAGGCACTTCCTGGACGGTATCGGAGTGTTCCGCGACCTGGAAGCAGCCGGCCACGCTCACACTGCCTTGCTGTATCCAGTGCAAATTTTTTCCATTTTCAAGGTATTCGCGCTCACATGGCAAACGGATTAGCGCGTCGGCGTCGGCAATATGGGCCAGAACCTCGCCCCTGTTATGCACGGCGATGAGCTGTATCCCTGGCGCTGCTGCCTGAAGCCAACTCAGCCGATTTATATTATTGTCAACTGCGACCAGGATCTTCTGTGGTTTGTGCCATCCTTTTATCAACTCGCGAGCGGGCTTGGAGGATTCGACCAACCCCAGCCTGTTGGCAACAGCCGCAAAATCGCTGTTGGGAATTGGCGCAGTCACCACAGCTTGCGGGCCGCCCAAATTGGCAGTCCCGGTGACCTGAGAATAAGCAGCGGTGGGGGACAATATCGCTATGAGCAATACTACCGCTCTCATCCGCCTCTCCCCGATTGTCCGCAAGTAAGCTGTCACATGTTCCGCCGCTTGCTACTGCGCTGAGTCGAGCTTAGCCTTTAGTTCGGCAGAGCTGCCCTGAAAGCCGTAGGCGCCAGGAGAGCGCTGCTGGAATTTTTTGGCGCTGGCCAGGCCACCCGCCAGCACGGGATCGAAGCCGGCGTCGCGCACCAGTCCTTCCGCCGCCCGAACCGCCTCGGGATCGTCGCCGGCAATCGGGATCGCCAGCTTGGGATCGGAACGGTTCGACTGGCTCTCGAAGGTCTGGGCGCCCATGGTGTTGAAGGCGCGCACCAGCCGGGTGCCGGCGAGATATTTCTGCGAAGTAACGCCGATGCCGTTGGTGTCGGCCTCCTTGGTGATGGCATCACCGTCGCGGGTGGGCACGGCGTTGCAGGCATCAAGCATGATCTTGCCCTTCAACGCATCTTTGTAGTCGGCGCCGATCTGGGGCAGCGCGGCATAGGGAACGGCGATGAACAGTACATCGCCGAAAGCGATGGCCTGCGCCACCGTGCCGGCATGGGCCAGCGGCCCGAGCTTGGCCACCAGATCTTTCAGTTCGTCGGGATCGCGGGACGAGAACATCACCGGATGGCCAGCCTTGATCCACAATCCGCCGATGGAGGCGCCGATATTGCCGGCGCCGATAATGCCGATGCGCGACTTGGCCTGGGCGATGGCGCGACCGTTCAGCAATGCGGCGCCGGCCGCGGCGGCGAGAAGGACGCGGCGGCTCACATGGGGCTGCATGCTTGTCTCCCTGCTTTTTGCCAAGGTTACGCGCTTGGCGGGGTTTCGCAACAGCGCCGCGATTCTTGATTCCATTGGGGAATTTCGCTGGAGTGCCCGGCCGGCGCGGTTGGCGGGTGCACCAGCTTGCGCTAACGTCCCACCAACAGGCACCGGGAGACGCGCCCATGAGAATGCCCGCGACAAAACTCTATCTGCTGGCGGCGGGATTTGCCGTGCTTGCCGCGTCGTTGCCGGCACAGGCGCAAGTTGCCGGTTCCGATCATTTCTCCACTTCCGGCGGGCCGGTCGACATAGTGCCCATCCACCATGCAAGCCTGATGCTCACTTACAAAGGCGAGCACATCCTGATCGACCCCGCGCCGCTGGACAGCGCCCAGGGCGATGCGGTGGTGGCGCCCTACAAAGCCATGCCGCAGCCGGATTTCATCCTCATCACCCATGTCCATGGCGATCATTTCAATGTCCCGATCCTAGAGGCTGTGGCCGGGCCCAAGACCGTCATCATCACGCCCCAGAATGTGCATGACGCGATGCCGCCCGACCTTCAGGCCAGGACGAAAGTCATGAAGAATGGCGAGAAGGGTACATTGGGCGCGGTGCCGGTGGAAGCGGTGGCGATGTACAACATCACCCCGGCGCGGCTGAACTTTCATCCCAAGGGCGCGGGCAATGGCTATGTGATGACATTCGGCGACAAGCGGGTCTATGTCGCCGGCGACACTGAGGAGACGCCCGAGCTGGAACATCTGGCGAAGATCGACCTCGCCTTCATCCCGGTCAATCTGCCGTATACCGAAGATGTCGCGGCGGCGGCCAAATGGGTGAAGGATTTCCAGCCCAGGATGGTGTTCCCTTACCACTATCGCAACGGTGACGGCACCACCAGCGACATGGCCGCTTTCTCTACCGCGGTTGGCAATGCCAGCCTGGTGCGGTTGCGCAAATGGTACTGAATCGCGGCCAGATTGTTTTGACCTTGCCAGGGAGTGAAGGATGAAAAACGCTTTTCCTTTCGCCAGCCGCAGAAAATTTCTTCTTCTTGGCGGGCTGGGGGCGATTTCGATCGCCGCCCCTGCCTTCGCCCAACCATCCAATCTGTCTTCGATAAAGATCGCCACCATTGGCGCGGGCCGTGAAGGCGGTGCACTCGGCACACTGTTCGCCAAGCTGGGCCATCCAGTGATGTTCTCGTCCCGGCATCCAGAAGAACTCAAGGATCTGGTGGCTGCGGCGGGTCCGAATGCGCGGGCCGGCACGACGGCCGAAGCGGTTGCATTCGGCGAAGTCATCTTTCTTGCCGTGCCCTACCCCGCCGTCGAGCAGATCGGACGGGATTTCGGCCCGGCGCTGGCCGCCAAGCCGCTTATCATCGATGCATCCAATCCAATTCCGGGTCGCGATGGTCAGGATTTCGTCAACCAGGTGAACAGCCAGGGCGGGGCAGGCCTGGTTACGGCAAAACTGATTCCGGGCGTCCATATTGTGCGGGGGTTCAACGCGCTCAACTACGCAACGCTGGACAAGATCGCGCATCGATCGGGAGACTTGGTTGGGGTTCCCATCGCCGGCAACGACCCGAAAGCGATCGATCTTGCAAATCGCCTGATCCGGGAAGCGGGTTTTGAACCGGTGCTTGTCGGAGATTTGGCGAAAGGCAAGTATCTGGTTCCTGGAACACCGCTTGGTGGCCAACATACGGCAGCCGAGCTTCGCCAGGCGGCGGCGACCCTGAACTGAGCGATCGCGAAATCACCGACCGCCCAGCTCCTGCAACCACGGAGATGGAAGATGGTGAAATGGCATTCCCGGCGAGACATCGCAGCCGTGTCAGCTGCCTTGGGATCAACGGCCCTGTGGGGCGGTCTTCTGAAAGCCCAGCCGCAAAACGGCATCTTGCGACGCGTCATTCCGCACGGAAAGGGAGAGACACTTCCCATCGTCGGTGTCGGAACCTCCGAGGTGTTTGATGTCGGTTCTGGTTCAACCGAGCGGGCGGGTCCCACGGCGGTTGTCCAGGCGCTCATTTCGGAAGGGGGCAGCCTCATCGACACCGCGCCATCCTATGGTGAAGCCGAGAGAGTGGTGGGCGACATTCTGGCGGCAACAGGTCTGAGGCCCCGGGCCTTCGTCGCGACCAAGCTGGAAGAATATCGCCCCGGGGCTGAGGAAAGCGAAGCGCGCCAATCCCTGAAGGCGCTCCGAACGGAGAGGGTGGACCTGATCCAGCTTCATAACGTGCGCAATCCCGGCCAGGACATGTCGGGGATCGATGCGCTAAAGCCGCGCGGCATTTGCCGCTATACCGGAATAACCACGACCTTTGGCGAGAGTTATGGCGCCGCGGAAGCCATCATCAGACGCGCCAAACCGGATTTTCTGGAGATCGATTACGCGATCGACAATCGGGACGCGGAAAATCGCGTATTGCCGGCAGCTGCCGATGCCGGCACCGCCGTTCTGGTGGCGCTACCCTTTGGCCGTGGGCGTCTGTTCCGGATCGCTTTGGGCAAAAAGCTGCCGGACTGGGCGGCAGAATTCGATTGCAGCAGCTGGGGTCAGTTCTTCCTGAAATTCATCCTCGCGCATCCGGCCGTAACGGCGGTCATCCCGGGAACGGACAAGGCGCAACACATGATCGACAATCTGGGCGCCGGGCGTGGCCGCATGCCGGATGCAAAGGAAAGAGAACACATGGCCAAGTATGTCGAATCGCTGGGGTGAACAGCTGAGCGGCGAAACCTTCGCCGATTGCCAACCCAAGGAATTCCAAGCAGTATCTGATCAGGCTTCGTTGCGACGCAGCGAAGATGACAAGGCGGCCATGACTTCTGACTCTGGATTGTTGCGGATAATCGGAACAGCCAGCCGGGCCCAACCGCATGAATTGAAGGCCGCCACCGCAGCTTTTTCCTGCAACTTTGTTCTATTGGCCAGCTATTACATCTTGCGGCCGTTGCGCGACACCATGGCCACGGTCTTTGGCGTCGCGCAATTGCAGGATCTCTTCACTGGTACATTTGTCCTGACACTGTTGGTGGCGCCTATATTTGCATGGTGCACGGCCAACATGAGGCTTTCCCGGTTTCTGCCTGGCGTGTTCTGGCTTTTAATAGCCAACCTTCTTCTTTTCTATGGCCTTTTTCGCCAAATGCCCGAGAGCCGATGGGTGGCAGCGGCCTATTATTGCTGGTACAGCACGATCAATCTGTTTCTCATATCGGTATTTTGGACGATGATGGCTGATACCTTCTCATCCGGACAAGCGACCCGATTGTTCGCCTTCATCGCTGCCGGCGGCAGCACGGGTGCGATACTAGGACCAATAATCACCGCCTCTTTCGTCAAGATGATTGGTGTCAGCGGTCTCATATTAGTTGCCTGTGGCGGTTTTTTCATCGTCATCGTGCTGGTGAATCTCTTGATGCGGGAGAAGGATACGCTGCGCGCGCTTGACCGCAATGCGCAGCAGACGACTCTAGATCACAGCCTGCCCGGCAATCCGCTGCGCGGTTTTGCCCTGCTCTTCCGGTCCCGCTACCTCTTGGGCCAAGCTGTCTTTTTTATTTTCATGACCTGGATCGCCACGATTCTTTATTTTCTGCAGGCTGATTTTATAGCAAAGACATTTTCAACGGTTGAAAGTCGGGCGATTGCGTTCGCGGACTTGGATCTGTTCGTAAACACTTGCTCCGCCGCGGTTCTGATATTCGGTCTGGGGCGATTTCTACAACGCTTCGGCGTGACAGCGAGCCTGGCTCTCAGCCCGATATTGATGTTCTTTGCATGTATCGCGCTCGCTTTTGCCCCGACTTTTTTCGTCGTGCAGTCTGCCCGCGCCTTGCAGCGGATCTCCCAATACGCCATTGCCCGCCCAAGTCGAGAAGTGCTGTTCACGGTTCTCGATCAGCAGAGCAAGTACAAGGCAAAGAATGTCATCGATACTTCGGTGTATCGCTTTGGCGATCTTACTGCTGCGTGGCTGCAGGCCGGGCTCCGCTCCCTGGGCATGGGCTTTTTTGCGATTATCGGATTGGGTGTAGCGGTTTCAACCGCCTGGGGCTTGACGGCGCTACTTATTGGACGACGCTATGAGACCATCGTCCGTTCCCAGGCCGGCGACCTGGCGGCCACACCAGCTGAATAGCGGATAACTTTCTATCAGGGTACAATAAGACAAGGCATAATTGCAGGGAGACGGGCATGCAGGATATCCAGCCACCCAGACCGACCGCGCTGCTGGAACGTGTCTTTGGAATCGAGGCAGGTGAAAGCAAGGCCGTCATAACCTCCTTCGCCTACTTCTTCTTTTTGATGGCGAGCTATTTTATTCTTCGCCCGCTGCGCGACACCATGGGCACGGTTTATGGCGTAGCGCATCTTCAGGAGCTTTTTACCGGCACGTTCTTGGTGAGCTTCATTGTCGCTCCGATATTTGCCGGCTTTGCCTCTCGCATCAGACTCGCGACATTTTTGCCCTGGGTGTATGGAGTTATTGCCTTCACCATGGTGATTTTTTACGTTCTGTTTCAGCAGGTGGCCAACGACAGATGGGTAGCGGCTGCATTTTACATTTGGCTCAGCACTTTCAACCTTCTCACCATCTCAGTGTTTTGGAGCCTGATGGCGGATATCTTTTCGAGCCCGCAGGCAAGGCGGCTCTTTGGGGTCATTGCGGCTGGTGGAACACTCGGCACCGTGGTGTCCCCGGCCTTTATTACGATTTTCGTCAAGACGATCGGCACCAACAATTTGTTGTTGATCTCGGCCGCAGGCTTCGTTGTCTGCGCGTTCCTCGTGCGCCTTCTGGAGGCGCAAAAGCGGGAGCTGATAGCGACCGATGCCACGGCGCAGAAGACTACATTGGAACGAAACCTGGGCGGCAGTCCGTTCGACGGTTTTGTTCTCCTGTTCCGGTCCCGATACCTTTTGATGATTGCGCTTTTTCTGCTGCTGATGACCTGTATTTCCACGGTGATTTATTTTCAGCTTGGCGACCTCATCACCAAGAATTTTGCCAGCCGGGCGGCGCGCACCCAGGCCTATGCCACGATTGATCTTGCGACGAACAGTGTTGCACTCCTGATTCAACTGTTCGGAACCGGCCGATTTATCCAGAGATTTGGCGTCACGGCCGGCCTGCTGTTGAATCCGATTATCATGGTTGTGGCTTTTCTGGCGGTTGCCTTCTCACCGGTCTTACTTGTGCTTGGCAGCATTCAGGTGCTGCGGCGGTTTTCGGAATATGCGGTGGCCAAGCCAAGCCGAGATATGTTGTTCACGATTGTGGAGCAGCAGGCAAAATATAAGGCAAAGAACGTCATCGATACCGTGGTGTACCGGTTTGGGGATCTCATCTCTGCTTGGCTGAGCGCCGCGATTTTGCCGTTTGGGGTTGCTGGTCTTGCAATTTTTGGTGTCGTTATTTCGATTTTTTGGTTTCCCATCGCTTATCTGCTTGGACGGCAGTACGAGTATGGAAAACCGGCTGACTAATCGTGCGGAAACACGCGCTATCAAAATTTGTACCCCTCGTGCTCGTTACAGCGCTCGTCTTGGCTTGGACGGGTGTGGTAGCCGATCCGTCCGATCATTCGGCTCTTACCGAAGGTAGCTATAAGCTCACTTCTCGCCCCTGGACGCCGCTGAATGTTCCAAAAGGCCGCTACCTTGACGTTCTGGAAGGGCTCTGCCGCTTCAGCTTAAAGTTTCAGGATCGCACCGGCGCTATCATAGATCCCTACACCCATCAAGAAGAGCAGTATTCGACGATCTATTTCGCATACGGGGTCGGCACACTCGTGCATGCCGGTAGGGCCAAGGATCTTCTGCCCGCTGGGGTAGCAGCGTTCGAACACAGTTCACTTCAATTTTCGCAGGGGGACACCGCCCTTCCCCAACATGATGGTTATGGGGCATTTTTTATGCCCGCGCTTACGGAGTCTCTCGATGTCTATGCATCGCTAATTCCAAAAGTTCAGTTGGAGACGTGGCGAAGCCGATTGCAACTGCCCCTTCGCGAGTTGATAGGCAGTCGGAAAAACAATTGGATGACATACGCCATGAAAGGGGAATGGCTGCGTGCAACGCACGGGCTAGTTTCCCGGGATGGTGCCCGGCAAGCCATCGAAGAAGACTGGCGGTCGGAACAAGGCGCCAGGATTCTGGCGACCCCGCTTAACCTCTATCATGATAAAACAAGTGACCCCGACACCTTAAGCGTGGAAGCTGTCGGTCGGGGCAACCTTCTGGCACTAATTGCGGATGGGTATGACGGCCCGAGTGCCGCCGATATGCGCCTGGCAGTGGAGGGTGGCACACAGACCACGCTGCTGTTGCAGGACCCTACCGGGCAGGTGCCAGCAAACGGAAGGACGAGCGATCATACCTGGGTCGATGTCGGATACCAGCTTGCGTTTCAGGTGATGGCCAACCAGGAATGGAATGCGGGCAACAAAACTCTCGCTGGCGCGTACCAGCACGCATCCGAACTTTCTTTTAGCAGTGTTGCGCGCTGGAAGCGGATAGACGGGAATGCGGCGGGGTCCTACTTCATCACCAAAAATCACTTCGATCCTGCCCTACGTGTGGGCTATCAGGATGCAAGTCAGATGAGCAATTACACGGGGGCATTCATATTTCACCTCGCGGAAGTCTATAACGCCCGCAAACGCCCAATACCCGAGCGACCCGCCCCGGCCGAGATCGGCGGCTATGCCATCGTGCTTGATCCAGCTTTCGATTCAGTATTTGCGAATGCCGGCGGAATGCAGATTCAGCTGAACCTTCGTGGACAGATCGAAAAGAGCAGTGGCAACTACTGGACTACTCTCGGTATCGTTCGCTTCTCACGTGTCGGTTGGGATTCAAGATTGGGACCCTCCGATGGAGCCCTGACAGCCACGGAAGGCGTCTCATTCGCGCCTGAGTTTCTGGAGGATGGGAAATGGCTGCGAATGGGCAGCCTCTCCAAACGTTACCATGCCACGTGGAAGCCTGAATTCGTGCACCCCGCACTTGTGCGCGGGACGATCGAATTCCGCCCGTTGAACGGCACGCCGGGTCCGGTATTTGAAAGCCATCTGTGGATCACCCCGGATGGCGTCTATGTGGAGAGCGTGAAGACCTCAAATGACAGCACGCCATGGGGTGTTACCTGGCCACTTCTTGAGAACGACGGAACCGCTCTCGATGTGCAAATCACGGGCTCCATTGCCAGTTCGAAATATCCAGGTTCAAGAGACACCGAATCTTTTCTTGCCGTCGGTGGCGGCGAAAGCATCACGAGCGACGGCGAAACACTGCGGTCGACCTTCGGAGATATTCAGCCAGTCAGATCGGGTTCGGTCGATGGTATCAACCGAACATTTGTCTATCCCCATAATGTTAGCGAGCCCGCGTCCAGCCGCGTTCAGGCATCATTCCGCCGCACAGCGACCGGATTTACTTCCGATCTTGGAGCAGTAGACGGAGACACCTATATTGGCCAAACAGTTGCCGGTGGTTTTGGCATGAGAGTCACGCTGCCAAGTGGAATGCATCTCAACTTTGATCGCCCTTGCGGGTTTCTTGTGCAAATCCGCAACGGCATACCAATAGCTGTTGAGACTGATAGAAACGTTACATTGAAATCAAATGTAAGGACCCTGGTACTCGAGGCTCACGCGCCCAGACGCCTCGGGCCATAATGGTCTCATGAGCCCGTATCATGAGACGTTTCCGCGTTGCGCCAAATGCGGACGTCGGGGGCAGCGCCAGAGAAGGCCTGTGTTCCAATGGCTGGATTCCACGCATAGCCAGCGTTAGACGTTCGAATTACCGCAAAACACTCAAACCAATCACGCTTGCAAGCGACCGGGTTGTCGCATGGATTTCGGCGCGGCCCGCTTAACGAAGATATTCCGGCGAAGGGCGCGCAAACACAGCGCCCTTGGATACGACGCAGCGAAAGCTCTTTTCAGGCGATGCGGTAGACGAGAAAGAACAGAAGGTTGGTGGGCCCGCCTCCGCGTCGCAGTGAGGCGGAGAAGAAATCGCCGACAGGCGATTCCCTGCCGAGCGCGCCATTCGATGACCTGGCGGGACCGCCATGAGCGAAGCGAATGGTGGTGCAGCCAGTCTCGTCCGAACCGGTCTCTAGTCCTTTCCGGCCAAATACAGGGAAAAATTACAGAAATCCGGGGAAAGATGGCGCTCGTGCCCAAGAAAAACCAGTAACTCCGGACTTTTCTAGCAAAAAACTGGGTTAATTCCGCAGCCAAATAACAGGGAATTGCTGAGGCAATGACGGGGAAACTTCAGACCCATAATAGGGAATTTGGGGGAGCTGCCGATAGCCGCGTCCTGGTGATCAGTACCAGACGGGCTCTTGCGCAGTGTGCTCTGAACATATTTTCATTCGATTTTGCCCTAAGATGACCGGACGGTATGAGCCACTATCCGGGGTCGGGATCGGTTAGGCCACGGTTTCCCGCAGCAATGACCACGGCCGCGATGACAAGGCCGGTTGCCACCAGGCGCACACCGGCGCTCACACCGAACGTGTTGAGCATTGTCAGTAACAGAACAAGGAACAGTGACGCGCCCAAAATACCGGGCACATTGGCCTTTCCGCCGGCAACGGATGTGCCGCCTATGACAACAACCGCGATTGATGAAAGCAGATACTCGTTTCCGATATCGACATTGGCGCCCCGGAAATAACCCGCCAGCAGTGCGCCATCGAGGCCACCCAGCATCCCGCACAGGGCATAGGTAGCGGCGCGTGTCCGCTCGACGGCAATGCCGGCAAACAGTGCGGCACGCGCATTCTGCCCGACTGCCAGAACCGAGCGGCCGTAAGCCGTCCGCCGCAATAAAAGGGCAACACCAGCGGAGAGTAATATAACCAAAATGGCGGAAACCGGCACGCCGCCGATTTGCAGATTAATGAAATCGGCAAATCCTGGTGGAGGCTTGATCTGAAGCCCGCGGCCATAGGCAATATCCATCGACTGAACGACGAAGCTAGACGACAGAGTGGCGACGATGGGAGGGATGCCAAGCGCCCGGATCATCAGATAATTCGCGATGCCGATGGCGAGCCCGCAGCCCAATGCTGCCAGCAGCCCGACCGCAACAAGAGAATCGCTGCCGTTCATCAGCGTCATGGAAACCGCGCTCGCAAGGCCAATATTGGCCGGCAGCGACAGATCGACGTTTCCCGGCCCAAGGGTAATGACCATCATCTGCCCTAACCCGACGACGATCGTGAACACCGCCAAGGAAAGCGCCGTGGTAATCATGTCCGCCGCGCCAACACCGCCGGTGAACGAAATAGCCAGGATAAAAACAAAGGCCGCGCCGAAAAACGACCAGGTCCAGGGCTTCGACAGAAGCGTGGTCGCGGATCTCATGTGCCCACCGCCTTGCGCCCGATCTGGGCCCGCGCCGCAAGAACGACGATGAGAATGACCCCATTGGCGCCGACCTGCCAATCCGGTGGAATATTAAGAAAGGTCAATAGCGGTGAAGCCGCAAGCGCCAATGTCAGGGCGCCGATAATGGCACCGACGGGCGAGACTATGCCGCCCACGAATTCCCCGCCGCCCAAGATCACGCCCGCGATCGACAGCAGGGTATATCCGCTGCCGATATTGGCGTCCGCCGATGTGGTGACACCGAGAAGCGCCAAGCCTGAAAACACGCCAAACAGACCGGCAAGCGCAAACAGTACGGCCTTGATTTTCAGCAGCGACCAGCCGGCCCGGGCGATTGCCACGGCGTTGCCCCCGGAGCCGCGCAGAATGGCGCCATAAGAGGTACGCATCAATCCAAACCAGGCAGCTACTGCGATTACCAAGGCGGCGGCAATTGGAAATGGTAATAAAGGCGGCTTGATGTTCATGAGCGCCTGAAGCCAGTCGGGCGCAGTGCCCCCGGGGCTCGGCAGAATAAGGATTGCGAGGCCCTGCCAGACGAAACTCATGCCGAGAGTTACGACGATCGAGGGCAACTTGCGCCACTGGATAATCGCCCCTAGCGCCGCGTACCCCCCCACGGACATGATCAGCAGGAGGATACCTGCCGCCGGCTTGTCAATCAGCCAGGTCGCGCCAACACAAGAGACAAAGCTCACAAAGGGGCCGATGGACAGATCAAGATCGTTGCCGGCAATGATGAACATCTGTGCCACCGTGGCCAGCGCGATGGGGACTGCCAGGTTCAGCATCAGTGTGAAGCCGAGATAGCTGATGGCACGAGGATTGAGCAAGGCGATGGTGGCCATGACCAGCGCCAGCGACAGCGCCGGCAAAAGATCGCGCATGACGCGCGCCGGAGACGAATGGAGCATCTCAGTCTGCTTCCCCAAACGACGACTGGATCACTTTCTCTTCGCTCAACTCGCGGCGCGCGAGATCGGCGACAATGGCGCCATTGCGGAAAACATAGACGTGATCGCAATGCATCAACTCTTCGGTCTCGGTTGTGTACCAAAGAAAAGTGCGTCCGGTTCGCGTCTCGCTCCGGATCAAATCGTAAAATTCCAGTCGGGTCGTGACATCCACGCCGCGCGTGGGATCGTCCAGCAATATGATCCGCGCTTCCGAACCAAGGGCACGCGCAAACAGGGCTTTCTGCTGGTTGCCTCCCGACAAGGAAAGAATGTTGTTGCGCATGTCTGGGGTACGGATGGCGATGCGGCCGCGCCAGGTTTCGGCCAGGGCGCTCTCCTTCCGAGGAGATAGAAAAAATCCTTCTCGCAACTGTGCCAAGGAGCCGACACCGATGTTTTCAGTGATGGACATCAGCGGAAAGACACCATAATTCTGGCGGTCACCTGCGACGAATGCCAGTGAACCACGAACATCGATATCACCACGCCGGCGCCCGCTCGCGAGGAATATCTTGCGTAGCAGCTCCGTCTGGCCGTGACCCGCCAGGCCGGAAAGCCCGATGACTTCGCCTTCGCGCGCGATGAGTTCGGCGCCAAAGCTTTCTCGCACCGGGCGAGCCCGCACCCGAAGAGGTGCTGCGTCTCCCGCGCCAGCCTGCATGGCGGCTTCCATGCCACCTTTCGTGCCCCCCATGGCCATCATCAACCTGTCGTAGTCGAGAACCGCAGTGCGATCCCCGGCAACGATTTTGCCGTCTCGCATCACCACGACGCGATCGCAGCAACCCAGAATTTCGCCCAGGAGGTGGGAAATGAACACAAAACTCGTGCCCAGCCCCACCGCGCGGCGGATATGCGCGAGCAATTGTCTGGAAGCGTGTGCATCGAGCGATGATGTCGGCTCGTCCAGGATGATGAGGCGCGCAGGGCCGCTGGTTTCGGTGAAGGCCCGCGCAACCTCGACCATCTGGCGGCGGCCAATGGACAAATCCTGCACCAGGTCGGTCGGCCGAATGTCATGGCCAGGGAAAATCTCGTTCAGCTTGGCGGAGATCAAGTTCGCTGCGTTGCGGCGCCAGCCAAAACCGCGCAGTACGGCGTGGTAAACGCGCGCATTCTCCGCGACAGTAAGATTTGGACAGAGCGAAAGCTCCTGGAACACGCAGCGAATGCCCAGCTGCATGGCGCGCGCCGGAGAATAACGCTGCTGCACCGCGCCCGCAGCAAGAACATGCCCGCCGCTCGGCATGAGCGTGCCAGCCAATATGTGCATAAGCGTGGATTTGCCGGCGCCATTATGGCCGACCAGACCAATGCACTCACCGTTGACGATGTCGAGAGTGACGCCATCCAGCGCGCGAACGACGCCGAACTGTTTTTCGACATCATTCAGACAGACGATGGGGGCGTCGGCCATCACTTCATGTTGGCTTTGATCGCCACCAGCGCGTCAGCCTGGGTGTATTCCTTGCTCGCGACGCCGCCCTTGGGAATGGTTTTCAGCGCCGCCTCGAAATTGTCCTGGGTAAAAGCAAGATAGGGCACCACCACGTCGTGGGGAATTTTCTTGTTGCCGTCCAGAACCTGCTGCGCCACCCAGAAGGCCAAAGTCGAAATGCCCGGCGCGATGGAAGCAGACCAGGTGGTGTACCCATCCTTGGCCTTTTGCTCCTGCCACCAGGAAAGCTCGTCCTGCCGATTGCCCATGATAATGGTCGGGCGCGGCTTGTGCGCGGCGCCAAAAGCTTGCGCCGCGCCATACCCGTCGCCGCCCTGATCGACGACACCGACAATCGCGGGGAGTGAAGGCAGCACCGTGGCCACGGCCTTTTGGGTCGTCGTCTGGTCCCAGTCCCCGGTAACGGAGCTTACGACTTTGAAATTGGGGTGAGCCTTTACCCCCGCCATGATGCCGGTGTGAATGGAATCATCAATGGACGTGCCCGCCAGGCCGCGGATCTCCAGCAGATTGCCGCCCTTGGGCTGGAACTTCGCCATTTGCGCGACCTCCTCCGCCCCCATCGCCTTGTAATCGATAACGACGCGATAGGCGCAGGGCGCGGTAACAACACCATCGAAGGAAACCACCACGATGCCCGTTGCGCACGCCTGGGCAATCGCTCCGTTCAACGCGGTGGGCGACGCGGCGTTGATGACGATCGCATCATAGCCTTTCAGGATGAGGTTCTGGACCTGCGCCGCCTGGGTCGGCACTTCCTTGTCGGCTGTCGTGAAAATATCGGCCGCGGCGATGACATGATCCGCGACGGCTTTTTTCGCGACGATCCCGTAGCTTTTGAGCATCGCCTGACGCCAGCTGTTGCCGGCATAGTTGTTGGAGAATGCGATTTTCTTGGGGTGGGTGTCGGCCAGGGCCGGAACGGTGGCACACAGAATGCCTGCGGCAAGCAGCGGGAAAGCGAATTTCATGAAAAGTTTTCCGGTCCTAGATCGTGTTGTACGCCTTGACAGCATAGCCGTCGAAATTGGCCTCCATCTGCGACCAGACCTGGGTGTGAAGGTCCGTCGCCACCCATTTCTGCTGCAATGCCTGGTTTTCGAAAACGATGGCCAGCACATATTCGCCGCCGTCCATCGGCTTCAGGAACTGCACATTGTGGAAGCCCGGCTGCGCCAAGATTGCCGCCTTGAACGGCCCGGCGAACACGCCTTGCGCGGCCTCGTCCCGGCCAGGTTTCACCTTGATGGCGACATGCAACGCAAACACGGCGTTCCTCCTAGCGCGGTCCGGTGCGGACCCGGTTTTCCTCGGTCAGCATATAGGCTTTCTTGCTCTCGAAATCCCTGGCAATGCCGATGATCATGAATTCCAGCGGCGTTTTGCCAGTGGCGACGAAAGCCCGGGATTCACCCAGCGCCGCCGGCACCGCGTCGCCGGCATGAATCTCCGCCGTCTCGCCGTCGATAGTGGCCGTGCCGTCACCGCTGATCACATAATAGACTTCCGCCATATCGGGCTTGGTGTTCGGCCCGGCGGTGACGCCGGGCGGCAGCACCAGATGATCGACATAGGACCAAGTGGTGTAGAAGGCGGTTGGATCCAGCCCACGGTGATACATCGCCGTGCCTTTGCCGCCCTCGAAGTCTGGCATCGGCTTGTCCAGCGACTTGTCCAGGTTCATGTGGATGAACTGGGGGATCGCATCCTTTGGCGCGCCGACCCGCCCGTCATCAAGATTCCAGGCATCATAGAAATGCGGCAGCAGGCCGACATTGATGTTCATCCATTGCACCGGCTTGCCAGTCTGGTTGGTGATGGCATGGCTGTGGCCCAGCCGCGCCACCGCACCCGCCGGGCCCTTCAGCACCGAGGTATGGCTGTCGATGGAATATTCCGCCTCGCCATCGAAGATGACGAACATCTCTTCGCAATAATTGTGGAAATGCTCGCCGATGCCGCCACCCGGCAGCAGCATGCCGCGATGCAGAAAGAACAGGTTGACGCCGAGATTGAACTTGGCGGTCTTGCCGCTGCCGTCGAACAGCGCCATGTAATCCAGCGGGCCGGACCCATTATGGCTGGAAGGATGGTGCTCCCATCTGGACGTATCGGCACCATGGGCGATGCGCTGCGCCAGCGGCACATGGGTGCGCGACAGCGGACTGGAGGCGGTGTAGGGATCGGCGGGGAAGGTCATGCCCGGCACCTGGGCCGCGGCAAGGCCAGGCGCCAGCATCATCGCCGCCGCCAGAAGTCCGTTTCGGAATTTCGACATCGCCCTGCTCCTTTATTTCCCGCCTCAGATATACCCGCTCATGAAGCTTTCCTTGTGCGGCCCGACCTTGGTCTCCAGTGCATAAAGCGAAGTCGAGGCGGTAATGAACAAAGTCTGCCAGCCGTCCTCTCCCCAATGCAGATTGGCGACCATCTCCGGCACGGCGACCTTGCCGAGCAGGCGCCCATCCGGCGCATAGACCCACAGGCCATCGGGACCGGTGCACCAGATATTGCCCAGGGCATCGCACTTCATGCCGTCGGGCCGCCGGCCGGGCTGCGCATCATCCGCGATGCCGCTGGCGAACACCCGCATATTCTTCAGCTTGCCGCCCTCGACATCAAAGACCCGGATGTTCGCCTGCTCGGTGTCGTTGATATAGAGCCGCTTCTCGTCGGGCGAGAAGCACAGCCCGTTGGGCTGGGTAAACAGCGGCTTCTCCACCACCAGTTCCAGCGTGCCGCCGCCCGGGGGAATGCGGTAAACGCCCCGGAAATCGAGCTGGCAGGCGCGCTCCACGCCAAAGACCGGCATGCGGCCATAGGTGGGATCGGTGAACCAGATCGCGCCATCCGCCGCCACGGCAATATCGTTGGGCGAGTTGAGTTCCTTGCCTTCGAAATGGCTGGCGACGACTTCGCGCCGGCCGCCGGAGTAGCGCGCGACACTGGAGGTGGCGTGCTCGCAGACCAGCAGGTTCAGCGCATGGTCATAGGTCATGCCGTTGCCCTTGTTGGAGGGGCTTAGCGCTTCTGTGGCGCCGTTCCGGTCCCATCGCCGGCGTATACTCGGAGGAATGTCCGAAAACAGCAGATAGCGGTCCTTCGGATGCCAAATCGGCCCTTCCGTGAAGGTAAAGCCCGTGGCGAGCACGCGCACAACGGCATTTTCGTCGAGCAGCGACCGGAAGCCCGGATCGAGCGCTTGATGGGTCATGTATTGCAGTTCCCGTTACCCCGGCGGCGGCGCCGCGTTCTTTGCGAGCGCGGTTCTTTCTGCCACGCCGGGCAAGCATAGGGGGCGCTATTATTGGTGACAAGAGATGGAAAATTTCAGCACCTCCAAAACGGAAAGTGTGCCAGCCCCTATGCGGATCTTGAAAGTTACCGCTTGGTGCGGTGCAACATTCTTTGCGTGATCGCGCGCGCAACCGCGCCTCGTTACGACCAATCCCGGTTATGGTATTGGGGGAAATATTTCGTCGCGGGGATTTGGAGCCAAATGAACAATCGGCCAGGAGCAAATGGCGCAATCGTCCGGCGCATTGCAAGCATGGGCGGTAAAAGGAAGTCATCATGACCGCGGAATTCGAGATTTTGGATGAGCGC
>Ga0206821_10029_pt1 | contig 34751 bp, 33 predicted proteins | sample Alteio_BWOrgCont_85_FD_152860 | JGI IMG/M metagenome (GOLD analysis project Ga0206821, IMG submission 152860) | Enriched cells from forest soil in Barre Woods Harvard Forest LTER site, Petersham, Massachusetts, United States -... | ecosystem: Environmental > Terrestrial > Soil > Temperate forest >...
AGATCAATACTAGAACAAATCGCTATGTAACTGAACAAGATGATATTTATCTGATAAAAGCTGCTGTAGGTAAAGAGCTTGGCATGTCAGTTCCTGCTGTTAATCAAGCAATTGAGATGGGGACTGTTGATGAACTAGAAGGAAGAAAAGGGTTAAGAGTACTTGATTTATATCGTTTATCAGCCATTGAGGCGTATCGAGACAGACCGCAGACACCCAAACCGAAACGCCCTCGACCTAAACAGAAAGATAGAGACAGACGTCCTGAGCTTGAACAAGAAGCAAGAGAGCTTCTTGCAAGTGGGCTTACATTAAACTCTACCTCTTTACGAAAAAGACATTCAGGTTTTGCAGCTCGAGTTGCAAAGTATTATCCGGGTGGCATTGCTGGATTACGAGAAGCATTAGGAATTGCTCCTAAAGAAAGACCTGTAAAAGAGAAAAAAGTGGCTTCTAAAACGAGAATAGAATGGTCAAGACTTCCCGAAGATGAAAGAAACGATCTAATAGAAGAAAAAGCACGAGAAGTTTTAGCAGGTGGTGTGGGATTAAGTACACAACAATTAAGAAAAAGACACTCAGCTTTTGAAACGGCGGTAAAGACATATTACTCAAGAGGTTCAGGAGGACTTTCTGGTTTACGAGAGTCTTTGGGTGTTGCAGATACTGTTAAAAAACAACGTAATTGGAAAACAGAAAAAGATCCAGTTAGAGTTATTCAGAGAGAAATACGTGCTTTAATGGAAGAAAAAGGAGGAGATTTTACAGGCGAAGATTTACTCGCAAAAGGATTATGGAAGCCTATACAAGACTATTATCCAGGCGGGTATGCAACGTTACGGATAGACATGGGCTTACGGTTAAATCGAGTGCCAAAAGGATATTGGACTCCTGAGAAGATACGTGAAGAAGTTGCTGCAATTATACGAATGCATGGGACATTTTCTACTCCTCTTGCAGAAGAATTGGGAGCATTGAGATTGCTAACTGGAATTAAGGATCACTATGTAGGAGGAATAACACAACTCTTAAAAGATTTAAATGTAACTCCAAATCGCAGAGAATGGAGTGAGCAAATTATTGAAGAAGAAGCAGCTCAGCTATGGAGAAGTAATGGTGGAAGACTAAGTATGAAAATTTTGGAACAAGTTTCAGGATTGAAGATGGCAGTTCACAGACATTATCCAGGTGGAATAAATCGATTAAAAAATCGACTAACGGAAATAGCTAAATAAATTTTACCCAATTATCTCATAATATGTTATAATACCGTCACTTTATGGCTACGCCAGCAGAAGCATTACCCGGAGGAAGAGTTCCTGATAGAGAGACTTCAGGAATAAAACTCGTGCAAGTTGATCCTCGTTCATTAATGAGAGGCAATGTGGCATATAAAATTATTGATCCTACCCGTACAATGGTGGGTGGGATCTTTTTACCTGAATATTACGAAAAAGCTCGAAGTGAGGTGCTTCGTGTGCAAAATCCTCTTACAGGACAAGTTGAACCTAGAACAAAAGATGGACATCATAGAATAGCGTCTGGTGCCGTATATATGGATACTCATCCTGACTATGTTTTTTTAGCACATGATGTTACGGATATAACGCTGAGAGAAAACTATCAAGGACGACAGGAAGATTATCTTACTGAACAGCAATATTATGCTGAAATCGGTGAAGCAACAAAAGCACATGGTGAAATAGAATTTAGACGAATGGCAGGGCATATTTTAAGTGATTGGAGAGGATGGGTTGGAGATGATGTCGCGGAACGTTTCCCAGCATTAGCTGCACTGCATACTTTAGGGAGAGATATGTATCAAGTGAGAACACTTAATGAAGTAGTCATTCATCAAGCAATTGATGCAAGCGAAATGGCAATAATGGGAAATGAAGACGGTGTGTCAAAAACAAAATTAAAAGAAGGGCTAAAAGCAATGGCAAGTAGAATTCTGGTTACAGGCCTTGGGTACGACGAGCTTGCGTTTGCAGGTTTTCAACTGGTAACCTCAGCATATGAAGATATAGGAGAAGAAGAAAGAGCTCATGAAATTCAAGGATTATTATCACTTCGTGATGTCGACAATAGGCTTGCTTCCAGAGTTCAAACTCCTGACATGCACGAACAACAGAAATCTCGTTTAAGTACTCTTCTCACTAATGCATTTCAAAGTATTACTGAACCTGGTGAAAATGAAACAGATCACCGAGGAGAGGAAATTAGAGCAATAGTAAGTTCTTTGGCGAATACGGATATTTCTTACAGGGATCTAACCTTTATTTTAGATACATCCCAGGCTGGCAGTATAAACGATCGATTTAAACAAATTAAGGTAAGTGAACAACTCAAAGCAAAAGGAGAAAGGGGCTCTTCAGCAGATGTTACAAAAATCAGGGCTCGTTCAGGAGAAAAAGATGCTAATCAGGTGGTTTTAGTAACGGCTGATGAATTAGGGAAGGCATTAATGAGATTTTCAAACGATCCAACTAAATTGAGCGATGCAGCGCGGAGTGCTGTATCTCGTGTTATACGACAAGCGCAAAGGCTTGGGGTTATTGAAGGTGATATTAGAGCAAGACCACAGGGAGAAAATGGTAGGCCTGTTACAGCCGTTTCTCAAGATGCTATTAGAGATAGTTCTCAAAGTGCTTCTGCTCCTGAAGGTTATGTATGGATTCCCTCTCGAGGGCAATATATGCGAAAAGAGTTGGCACAAATTATACCAATACTTCAATCGATTGCGGGGAGTGCTAAAAAAATTCGTGTCGATGGAGGATATGTACCAGAATATATAACAGAATATCCTTATGAAGTTTTTACGAGGGATTGGCAACAATATGCTAATTGTAAGGATGATCCTGATGCCATGGATGTAGAAGGTGCTGAACAGAACAATGCAGTAGTAACATGCAAAGGTTGTCCAGTTAGACGTTCATGTTTAGCTGATGAACTTAATCATGGAATTGAGGTATTAGAAAATCCCTTTGCTGGTGATGCTGAGACTACCGATATTGAAAGACCTGATGTAGTTGAAGCTGCTGATACAGATTCGGCAATTGAAATGTCTCAAGTTTATGTCAGAGGTGGTATGGTAGCTCGTGATAGACGTGCTTTATTAAGACAAGCACCTGATGAGGCAAGAAAGATAATCAAAGATGTAAAAGATGCCACATCTTTCCAAACTCCTATTATGGTAAGACATTTGAGATAATTAAAAATTTAAGATTAAATGTTTAAGGTGGGTACATCTTCATTTCACATCAAGATAACGTAGAAAAGTAAATACTTAGCCTCGGGTTGATTTAAAAATCCATGTAAAATATAATAAATCTACTTTCTGACTTAAAAAGGTTTTTCTATTTCTCATAGGCTTTGAAGGATATTGATATGAAAATGTGGGTCTGACCTGAAAAACCCCGCAATTCTTTGTTAATATCTGATTCTCAATACATATTCTCTCTTTTCCGCATTATTTTCGGTGCTAACCTGTATTCTTTTATCATGAGAAAAGTAAGGCTCCGCTGTATTCTGAACAAACGTATTTATCGCATCCTTTGGTGAAGCAGCAATACGAATCAAAGGATGAAGAGTATTTAATTTGCTTCCCATCTCTTCAATACCATAACTAACATAAAATTTCTGAGTTATCGAAATATCGGAATGTCTCATTAACCTACTTACTATAGACATAGGCATAACTCTTGCTAGGGAAGTACCAAATACTTTTCTTAGGATATGAATGTGCATATTAATGCTTTCCGAAAGACCATATAACTTTGCACCGCGTTTTAATGCTTCATTACACATTCCTGGGCAGACAGGAAAGACAAGAGGATCATTTATATGCGGCTTAAGTTCCTCAAGCATGTCGAGAGGCAAAGGTTGCCACTGTGGAGTTCCTCCTTTTGCGCCGACAAGATATACTTTACTGGCCGTAGGATCACTCTCATTGATTACCAAATCTTTTCCACGAATATGGATTAACTCAACACCTCTGACTCCTGTTCTTAATGCAAATCTCATGGCAAATCGCATTAAAGCTTTCCTTTTACGATGCAAGATATGGTCATTGATACCTGGTTCTGTGCCAAGCTCGATAATTTTCTCCGCTTGAAAAATGTCGGGTATCATTTCGGGTGCAAGATGTACGTTTGGTAATTCAATTTCAGTAGTCCAATCTTTGTCTATTAATTTTTTCTTTTTTATAATCCAATGAACAAGTGCTTTAATATTGGATACCTCAGTTTTGATACTATTTGCACTGACACCACGCTTCTTCATATCATTGGCATATAATTGGACATTCTCAAGGGTTAGGGGCTTTTCTTCAAGATAGGCAAGAAAACGAGCAAACAACTCTCTTTTATTATTAAGGGTATTTTTAGAAAAGTCACGGAATATGGTATACTCCTCAACGTATTCTGTTATTAGATTATGAAGTGTTTTCCCGCGCAGCATAAGACCATACAGGAGGCCTTATGTGCATATAGCAATAAGAATGCTCGGGGAAGTACGGGGAATTCTTAAAATTTACCGTCCTTTCGGTACTCAGATTGCACTAAGTCCTGCAACATAGTGCGGCACTGAAGCTTTCCGAAATTGTGGACGATGAGGGATTCGAACCCCCGACATCTTCAGTGTAAATGAAGCGCTCTACCAGCTGAGCTAATCGTCCAATAAGTGAATTTGATTATATATCATCATGAGTCCTACAAGCAACATCACAATAATGCAGAAAAAAATTATAGTATGGCTCTAGTTATGAATCAAATTACGGCCAAAGTGGATAAAAGACTTGAATCTTTTTAGGTACAAAAATGAACTATGATAGAGGATTCGATGCTAATTTACGCTACCGTTTCGTTCTTTCAAATATTTTAATTGATGAATTTATTGTCGCAATCAAAGAGTGGAATATACTCTTTCAACAATATCAATTTCAAGTACCATCTTTATTAATTATTACTAAAATAAGCTAACAAAACTATTCCAACTAAAGTAACTACCATCCCAAGTTTCTGTTGATTTCTAATTGGATCCTTAAAAATGAAATAGGCAAGTAACGCAAATAATGCTGGATATGCTCCCGCAATCGGCGCAACAATAGAGGATAATCCTTTGCTAATAGCAAAGTTAAAACTAAATGAACCAATTGTTAATAACGCGCTTGCCATAAAAACTGCTGGGAAACCACTCCGTATCCCTATTTTTGGCATTTTTAGCCTTTTTGGACCAGACAAAAGGAAAAATAGGGAACCGACGATTGAAGTTACATATGTAGGCCAAAAATATCCAGCTTCTTTTATCGGTATTTTAATAAAGGTAAAATAGATTGCCCAACCAATCATGGCAAGTAGAGCAAGCACAACACCTCTGTTCATAATTGATTTTCTTTTTCTTAAATCAGAAATATGAATTGAAGAAAGAAAAAGTCCAACAAAAATGACAATTATTGAAATTATTTCCAAAAATGTAAGATGTTCGTTTAAAAAAATGAGGGAAAGGATAACTACTAGTGAAGTAAACGCACCAGCAATAGTACCAATAAGAGATGAATTACCTATTTTAAGGCCTTCATTATATGCAAAAAACGCAAGAATTTGAATAATCGATAAAATTATGGTAAACAAAATCATTGAAAAACTAAAATTCTGCCAACCATTTACAAAAGGAATTAAAAAAGAAGCAAGAAGCAAACCAAAAAAATAACCGTAAAAAGATGTGTTGTATGAACCTATTTTCCTCGTCGCAAAGGTAGTAAAGATGTCTCCCGTACCCCAACCGAGAAAAGAAATAAAGGCAAAAATTATTGTTAACACCCAAAAAGTGTATATGAATTTCTAGAAGTTATCAAGATATATTTTGATATATTAACATCGCCCTTTGCGTGCAGGAGAGAGAACACTGTTAAAACCCTAATTGAATCTATTGAGTGGAATCCGATACCAGATTTCTCAAATGTCTTGCAACTATAATGATATGAGCATTGAACTAGCTTTAAACCATTTTAAAACTCTTGGGCTTGCTTATTGCCAATTATAACTAATTAACTCAAAAATTTTATTTAAAAAATCACTAGGCGAAAAAACTATTTTAAGGTATAATTTTGAAAAATTTATTATACTATTATGTCTGAAAAGAGTGTACATCTTGTCGGGATTGGAGATAGCGTAAATCATGGACTAGCAAACGGAGAACGCATATTCATGGGCTCTGCTTACGGTTTTGCTGTAGGTGCATCTTTATTTGCAGAAAGAGGAAACGTTGGAATAGTCACAAGGATTGGAGATGATCTTGATTATGATCCATATGAAACATTGCGAAATGATGGGATTGACACTACAGGTGTATCAGTAGTAAAAGGTGGGAAGACTGCATTGCTTACAATAGATGAAGATCCAAAAAGTCACGCTTGGTCTTTTACTGTTGAAGATTACGGAGTAGCTGGCCAAGTCGATACAGCCTCTTTTCCACAAAGCTATTTGCATGCGAAACATATTCATCTTGCGACGTTTCATCCTGAAAGACAGTTGGAATGGATTGCTTATCTGAAAAGTCCTGATCGATTCCCAGGTAATCCTCCAACTATTTCTGTTGATTTGTTTTTACCATTTGTAGAAAAATTTCCTGCAAAATCACATGCTGTAGCTTCATCTGCGGATCTAGTTTTTATAAACCAAGATGAAAATAGAGCTATGCCAGAGACTCTTATCTTTTCCAGAATTAGCGCAGGGAGACCTATGATCGTTAAAACAGGAAGAGGAGGTGCTTATTATGTACATGATCAAGGAGCTAAATTCTTAGGTATTCATGTACCTGCGACAAAAGTAAATGTCGTTGATACTACTGGTGCGGGAGAAGTATTAGCAGGAGTATATTTGGCGCAAAGAATCAGAGATATTGATAGGCGTATTGCATTGAGAGATGCCGCTAGCGTTGCATCCCAAGTAGTAACAAATTACGGAATTGATCATGTTCGCACATTACCTCGTACAAATACCGTCTTTAAAAATAATGATATATAAGTAGTTTGGTCTAATGTGAAATTACCAATGTTTAAATATGCTAGAATGCGCACATGACACCTAATGAGCCTATTATAGATCAACAAGGAAGAATGTGTTACGGACCAAAAGACGCATTATTGCCGTCTCATCAGATATTCGATTATGTTTTAACGAATAAACTGCGTTTTGAGATAAATTGCCCTGGACTAGAATCTGATATCTGCAGAGGAACTGGTGAGGTATGTATTTTTAAAAGAGGATTAAAAGAACCAGAAGAAAGCAAAAGTCCAATAATCCTAGTTGGTGCTGCTGCTGGAGACCTTATATTAGATCAAACAGCAGAGAGAATAATAAAATCTCCGTTTTTAGAAAAAGGGCATGCCCCGATTGAACTTAATCCTCTTCATTGGAATGCATTGTTGACGTTAACAAAAAATGCTGGTGAATTTGTAAATGTTGTGGATATATATAGAGGTGCTATTGCTAATGACAAAATTAATACAGATTTCGTTAATGTACCAAATACAGTAAGCCAATATTTTGTATTTGTTCGTAAGTTGCTGGAGCAACCAAAAAATGCCAGAATTCCGCTTATTCAAACACAACGAGGCGCATACCGTCTACTTATGCCACAAAATTTAGTAGCATAGTTTTAGTAATAAATTTCCTCATATACTTACTCTTGAATAGTCAAATTAAAATTTTTGCTTATAATAAACCCATATATATAAGGCACGAATTAGAGGAAAACTAGAAAAGTCATGAGGACTTGAACCTTTTTAGCTTTGGAAAATCAAATAAAAACTGGAGAAAAAGCCAACTTAGCTTCGGTGTGCATTACCGTTTCGTTCTTTCAAACCCACTAATAGATAATTTTATAAATACTATTAAAGAATGGAATGTTGTTTTCCATGAATATAGTTTCTGTCAACAAATAAATTAAGAAGACATAACTTTAGGACGGAACCATGTAGAAAGCTTATCAAACAGAACTGTCGTATTTGTTCTTTCGATATTTCTTGCCAGTAACTCGTGAGCTACAAATTTTCTATATCCTTTACTTTTTTTGAGTTTTCCAAGAAATTCTTTATAACGATCTGCTTTCGCTTCTGCTGACACATGTTCTCCTGATTCATGCATTTCAGGATTTGTTAGTATATCATCAGCAGCCAAAACAGTAATATTAACACCAGTTCTTTTAGAAATTTTCTTTGCAATTTTTTTAGCACGCTTCTGATGAATTTTTAAAGTTACTGATGCTACATTATCCAAACCCTGCTCTTGAGCATATTGTGCTAGACCATTTAATTCCATAGCAGTTGTTCTTGCTTCTCCGGCGTTTATTACATTTGCATCAGGTGATTTAATTCGAAACTGATTTTCCAAAACTTCCGCAAATGGAGTAGGGTGACCAAAAAGTTGAGAGCCAGTGACAACAATGTTATCTGTAACAATACCTTTTTTATAAAGCGCCTGGGCTGCTGAATCTACAAAATGTCCTTCAAGACTAGGACGTGAATAACGAAAAACTGAAACGGCTTTTCCTGCTTGTTGCGCTTGTGCCTTATCCAATAAGTCTTTTTCTTGTTCGGCAGAATGTCTCCAACCTAAACCATGAATAAGGAGTGCTTGATATGTTGGCTGTTGAACTTCTTGTTTCATAAACAGTAACATTATAAGTCTATGAATAAAATTTTTCAACTTAAATGGATAAATTTAACAAAACGGGATGAGAGGACTTGAACCTTTTTAGGTACGAAAATTAAACTGAAATAGAAGATTCGAGGCTGGTGCGGATGAGAGGAGTTGAACCTCCACGCCCTTGCGAGCACTACCACCTCAAGGTAGCGTGTATACCATTTCACCACATCCGCATATCAAAAAAAACTCCTGGTGCCCAAGAGAGGAGTCGAACCTCCACACCCTTGCGGGCACTGGCACCTGAAGCCAGCGCGTCTGCCATTCCGCCACTTGGGCTTTGTTAGCGCAATTGATTGTACCAAAAGTAAACGCGCTTGACAATTATATGAAACTTTGTCAGTATAGTGATACTCATGAGGAAGTTAATTTTTGGTACAGCTTTCTTTTTTTTGACTCCATTTTGTCTCATCTTCCTGCTCATAGCAGTTCTTTTTGCCTATCAACTTCCAAAAACTTCTCTTAATGCCACTGAAGCCATGATTGAAAACTCGGGGAATACGGTTGCTTTTGCGGCGCTTCCTACGTCTCAAGATATACAATCAGCAGGCGTCACGCAAGCTGATGGGAGAGTGGAGAGAATTGAACAATTCTTGCAAGAGTATAATTCACCGCTTGCGCCGTATGCATCTGACATTGTTGCTGCTGCAGATGAAAATGGCCTCGATTATCGACTGCTTGTATCAATTGGCATGCAGGAATCAGGACTTTGTAAAACAATCCCTGTAAATTCATATAATTGTTGGGGGTTTGGTATTTATGGAAAAACTGTGACACATTTTGATAATTATAAAGATGCAATATATACAATTTCTGCGGCTTTGGCAAAGAATTACAAAGCTAGAGGTATGGTTACTCCAAATGAAATGATGAGCGTTTATACGCCTCAAAGTAATGGCAGTTGGGCAAATGGCGTAAATTACTTCATGAATCAGCTTCAATAACTGCCTTACACTTTACCACTTGACAATCCTATAGTTATAGTCTATAATACTCAATTAGATCCTCAGGTATGTGCCCAAAACACTTACGTGAGGATTTTTTATTGGCAAAAAATGTCGATATAATAAACCGACTTTATAAGCCGATAAAATAACTATGAATATACAAAGAAGATTTATTATTCTTCTTGCAGTAACTACACTTTTTACTGCAACTTTCTCCAAACAGGTATATGCTTCTTCACAAACTTCAGATCCGTCAGCTAATACTGGGGATCTCCAAGTTTCAACTCTACCGACGATAGAGCAGGATAATCGTGCAAAAATTTTACAGTCATATTTGGAGCAATATAATTCGCCCCTTGCTGATCATGCTGAGACATTTATTCAGGAAGCTGATGCAAACAACATTGACTGGAAATTAGTTGTGGCGATTTCTGGAGTCGAATCAAACTTCGGAGAAGCAATCCCTCCAGGCTCTTATAATGCCTGGGGATACAACATATATGGTTCAAATGTCCGAAGCTTTAATTCATGGGACGATGGAATTACGGTCGTTAGTACTGATCTTAGACAAATCTATATGAATCAACGCGGCGAAACCACCGTTTATGAAATCGGCTCAACATATGCCGCTGACCCTGGGTGGGCATATAGAGTACAAAACTATATGGATGACATTGATCAATATTCTCAACGATTTGATAACCCAGATCTTTCCATTTCGCTCTAAATCTATTATAATAGTGTGGAAGGACGAAGCGACACGCTTAATCCATGGGCTGGTGGCGAAATGGTAGACGCGCATGGTTTAGGACCATGTGAGGTAACTCATGGAGGTTCGAGTCCTCTCCGGCCCACCAATTTTAAAATTTATGGCAAATACACAACTTGAAAGACAGCAAGACGGAACAATAAAAATTACCATAACGTTAACGCAAGATAAAATTAAATCTACACAAGATGCGGTTATTCTTGATCTGGCAAAACAAATCAATGTTGCCGGTTTCAGAAAAGGAAAGGCGCCGCTTGAAATGGCCACAAGTCAGCTTAATCCGGAACAAGTAAGGGAAGAAGTTCTAAAAAGATTATTACCACAAGCTTATATCGAAGCAGTGCAGGAACACAAACTTAACCCAATCATGAATCCCAAAATGCATATTGAGAAGATTGAAGACGGGAAAGATTGGATTTTTTATGCTTTAACGTGCGAAATGCCAACAGTCGAACTTGGAGATTACAAAGAAAGCGTAAAAAACCTTGGCGCGAAAAGCAAAATTATTATTCCTGGTAAAGAAGAAGAAAGCAAAAAACCACCATTGGAAGAGATCATAAAGGCAGTATTGAAAGGCGCAAAGGTACAAATACCACAAGTGCTTGCGGAACAGGAAGCAGACAGGCTACTTTCACAACTACTTAATGATGTTAAGCGTTTGGGATTGAGTTTGGATCAATACCTTGGATCAACTAACCGTAAACCTGAAGAGTTGCGTGCTGAATATCTCAAGCGTGCTGAAGAAGATATTAAATTGGAGTTTGTTTTGCAAAAAATAGCAGAGATGGAAAAAATCGTTGTTGATGAAAAAGAAATAGAAGAAGCAATTCAAAAAGCAAAAGATCCAGCCGAAAAAGAGAACCTTTCGGCAAATAAGTATATGCTAGCCGGAATTCTCAGGCAGCAAAAGACACTTGATTCGCTAATGAGCTTGATTTCTTGACCGATTTGTGGTAGAGTCCTATAGGTAATATGGCGGGTACAAAAACACAACCTGGACTTTCGCACGTCAATCCTCTTGAAAAGGAGGCAGTACGTTCTTTTGCGAAAAATGTAGCGAAAGGTACGCTTGATGAATTTGAAGAATCAGGCAAAACATTTCTTGCACAAATTCTTGGATTAGACAATAAAAATTCACATCACTCCCAAAAAGCCACTCAAACAGAACAAGATACCCATGCTCAACCACATAAAAATGTTGAAATCTTTAATTTAAAGAATCATCAAAATGCCGAAACACCTAAAGCACATACAGAGAAAGCTCATTCAAGAGCGGAAGCTGCAATAGACTATCATAGAGACATTGTTAAAAGTAGAGAACGCGCGTCTAAAGGCGAAACGCATGAAATGCAGCGTAATATTGAACAAATTAAAGTTGAATTATCAAAACTCGTCGCTTCATCACATGTTTTGAAATTACAATTTGCCGAAGTTTCAGTTGAACAGTCAAGTACCACTGTTGGAGAATACCATATAAACTTTTTTGAATGGATGCTTACTGTCATAAGATCAGCGAGAGAAAAAGTTGAAGATTCAGGTGCATGGCTGGGGACAGTAAAAGGAAAGGGCGCTAAAAGAGATTACTGGGGGATGTTCAAACAACATGGAACGACATTCGGACTCTCCGGCGAACGTGCAGTAGCTACACAGGTAGGTTGATAAACCCCTTCAATTGACAAAACAAACGGAAGCTTTCTATAATACCAGCTATGCAAAAAACGCACAAAAAAGATCGCGTCCAACCAGCGCCGCTAGACAATATCATTCATTTGGCAAAAGATTTTATCGGGATATATTCTACTCATGACAATAAAAAAGGTCTTGAAGATATCATTGCACTGGCTGAAAAGCAATTACCAGAATATACTATACAACAATTTCGAGCGGGAAATAAACCAAGTATCCTTGTTCATGCTGCCGAACCGAACACCAAAAAATTTAAGATTATCCTAAATGCACATTTAGACGTAGTACCCGGCAAAGATGGTCAATTCACTCCTCGAGTGCAAGATGATAAGCTTTTTGGACGCGGAGCATATGATATGAAAGCCGCTGCCGCAGTTATGCTACTCCTTTTTAAAGAAATGGCAAAACAAGTAAAATATCCACTCGCGCTGCAATTAGTTACGGATGAAGAACTTGTGCATGGCTTAGGCACATACGTACAATTGCAGAATGGGGTAAAATCAGAATTTGCTGTTATTGGGGAATGCAGCAGTAATTTGGATATTATTTTCGGAAGTAAAGGAATATTTCATGCAACGATTACAACATCTGGAGTTACCTCTCATGGGGCATATCCATGGAATGGAAAAAATGCTATCACAAAAATGCATGAGGTAATAGGTATTCTTCAGAAGCATTTCCCCACACCCTATACAAAAACATTTGAAACGACAATTAATATTTCACAAATTACCACAACAAATAACATATGGAATCAAACTCCCGATAATTGTACTATTACACTTGATATTCGAATAAATCATAATGAGTATGGAACAATATTAGATAAAATAACATCATTATTGCCTGCCGGGGTACTCTTTGAGGTAGTGAAGACACGATCACCGCATTATACTGATCCAAATAATAAATATATCTCGCTTCTGGCGAATGCTGTACAACAAATAACAGAGAAGGAGCCGCGTAAGAGAAAAACATATGGTGGATCAGATGCTACATTTTTTTCCGAAATGCAGCTTAATGCGATTGAATTTGGACCTATTGGTCAATATCCGCATCATGATGGTGAATGGGTGGATATTAATAGTCTCGGAAATTATTATCAGATTCTCAAACAATTTCTCCTTTCGGTTCAGTGACACTGATATGCTATAATTGAAGCTGAAATACCGGGCTCATAGCTCAGTTGGTTAGAGCGTTGCATTGACATTGCAAAGGTCAGAGGTTCGACTCCTCTTGGGCCCACAAGATAACAATATAAGTATCTTCTGCCAAAACTTTTATGTCTACCATCGAAAAAGGTGCTGCACCTAGTGAGGACAATCTTAACGTTTAAATATTAAAAAGAGATCCGGATCTTGCTTTTGAGATCGATCTTTTCGCCATAACAGATCCCCAAGTTATGGCACTAAAGGTATTTAAATTTACCCGGATATAATACACAAGAAAGACAATGCTGTTGACTTAACGGTTAAAACATATAGGGAAAAACCAAGAAAATATTCAATGACCTCTGCAGTATTACATCCATTGGGATTTGCTATCCCAGCACCCAGTGAAGGAATACCTCCTATAGAAACAACAATCGGTAGGTTGTTTCATGATTTACCTGAGGATTTTTTTGGTATCAATCCGAAAGATTTTATAAATTATGGTTCGGAAACTGTAACTGTTGTAGATGCTATGACGAGACGACACGCAGAACGTTACGATGAATATATAATGAGACTAGCCAAGACAGATAGAGATTACCCTCATCTTTTAATTGCTCCTGGGAAAGGACGAGATATGCGCAGAAATTCTTTGGATCCGTATGCATTACCCCCTCTAATGACCCGCTCATCTAATACACGAATCGAAATGCCACGGATACTCAATAAATATGCACAACATTATCCTTTATTACGCTTATATAGAAATAGACAAATTCCCAATGTTGCCAATGGAGTTGCATTAGGAAGATCTGCAAATGCGCATCCTCAGCTGATAATTGCTAGATAATAAAATGCTATAATCAATACATGTCTCGAGACGAAGCATATCAACTTCTTACAAAATATCTCAAAAATAAAAATCTTATCAAACATTCTCTCGCCGCAGAGACGGCCATGAGAGCACTTTACAGACATCTTACGCCAAAAGATGAACAAAATCCTACTGACGAAGAAAAATGGGGTATATCAGGACTTTTACATGATATCGATTATGAAGTCGCACAAGAATCAAACCAGCTGGATAAGCATGGGAAATTACTTTTTGAAAATGGAGAAGTGAACCTTCCGAAAGATATCGAACACGCAATCAGATCACATAATTATACAATGACGGGAACCAACCCTGAAAGCAAAATGGATTGGTCTATAACTGCATGTGATCAACTGACAGGACTTATCACAGCATGTGCACTTGTCCGTCCTGATAAAAAATTAGCTTCGGTGACTGTCGAATCCGTACAAAAGAAATTTGGACAAAAAGCTTTTGCTGCCGGTGCAAATCGCGAATCAATTATGCTGTGCGAAAACGAATTGCATATTCCGCTAGAAAAATTTATCGAGATAACGCTTACTGCAATGCAATCTATCAGTTCTGAACTCGGCTTGTAATCCTTCTTCTTATTTTTGCTATACTAATTTTATGTCAAAGCTCCAACCATATGAAAATTCAAGTAAACTTTCCCGAAAGGAGATCATCATAAATAATTTTTTTGGCGGAATAGCTTGGGCTTTGGGAGCAACGATCGGATTATCATTTATTTTTACTCTTCTTGGGATTCTGGCCAAAAATGTCAACATCGTACCTTTTGTCGGCTCATTTGTCTCACAAGTTATTAATTTTGTCCTGGCAAACAATCCAAATCTCCACCATTAAAGGCCATATAGCCATTTAGTTATTTTTTTACTATAATGCCTACATGAGCAACAAAGACAAATTACCTAATCTCCGCCATTCAACGGCACATCTCATTGCAGCAGCAGTGCTTGAATTATATCCCGGAACAAAGTTGACTATCGGTCCTGCAATTGAAAATGGATTTTATTATGATTTTGACTTCGGGGAGCATAAAGTTTCTGAAGAGGATTTCCCAAAGATTGAAAAAAAGATGGCAGAACTTTTGAAATCGTGGGATAGCTTTTCACATAGGGAACTTTCAGAAAAAGAAGCAAAAGAATATTACAAAAATAATGAATATAAACTCGACCTTATCGACGGAATCGTCAAAAAGGGTGAAAAAATCACTTTTTATAAAGCTGGCACTTTTGAAGATCTATGTCGCGGTGGACACAGTGAAAATCCAAAAAAAGACATTGGAGCTTTTAAACTTCTTTCTATTGCAGGTGCATATTGGCATGGCGATGAAAAAAATAAAATGCTTACTCGTATTTACGGCACAGCTTTTGAAACGAAAAAAGAACTCGATGACTATCTCGAAATGCTTGAAGAAGCGAAAAAAAGAGATCATAAAAAATTGGGAAAAGAACTTGAGTTATTTTATTTTGATGAAACCGCGCCCGGAATGACGTATTGGCTTCCGAAAGGTTTTGTTGTTTATAACGCTCTCTATAATTTTGCCCGAGAAATGTATCGAAAATACGGCTATCAGGAAGTCATGACTCCGCAAATTAATAAAAAAGATTTATATGAAACCTCAGGTCATTGGTTCCATTATCGTGACGACATGTTCATCTCTCCAATGAGCTTTTTGCGTGAAGAATCAAAAGAACCGCTTGAAGGCTCAGAAGTATTTGGTGTAAAACCGATGAATTGTCCCAATGCAATGAATATTTTCAAAATGAAAACTCGTTCATACAACGATTTACCGATGAGACTTGCTGAAACGAGTATGCTTCATCGTTTTGAATTATCAGGAACATTAAACGGTTTGTTCCGAACTCGACAATTTAGACAAGATGATGCACATATTTTTATATCATTGGATCAGGTGGAATCTGAATTTGATGCACTTTTGCAAATGATTGAGGATATGTATAGGCCATTTAATCTCGATTATCAACTCAGATTTGGCACTCGGGGAGAAAAATTTATGGGTGATTCAAAGGATTGGGATATCGCAGAAACCTCATTAAAAAATGCACTTGATAACTCCAAACGGAAATATTTCACCGTCGAAGGAGAAGGAGCATTTTATGGACCAAAAATCGATATTCTGATGAAAGATTCCTTGGGTCGTGAATGGCAAACAGGGACAATACAACTCGACTTCCAACAACCAAAGAATTTTGGACTGAAATATATTAATAACAAAGGTGAAGAAGTTCAGCCAGTGACATTTCATAGAGCAATTTATGGTTCACTGGAGCGTTTCCTTGGAGTTCTTATTGAACATTATGCTGGAGCACTTCCTATGTGGCTTGCGCCCGTTCAAGTAGTGCTGCTTCCTATTGCTGATAGGCATATAGAATTTGTAGAAAAAGTCGCAAAAGAGCTACGAGATGCTGGAATACGAGTCGAAACAGATATCCGTTCAGAGCGCCTTCAAGCCAAAATTCGTGACGCCACTTTACAAAAAGTACCTTTTATGGGTATAATAGGGGACAAAGAAGTTACTGATGAAGTAATTTCAATCCGGAAACGAAATGGAGAAGATCTTGGACAACTCAAGATAGCTTCATTTCTAAAACAATTGTTACAAGAAATTGATAAAAAGAACTAAATTTAAACAGCAAGAAAAACGGTATAGAATAAACAGCCGAATCTTTGCATCGCCCCTTCGTGTCCTAGACAGTGAAGGCAAACAGATTGGCGTCATTAGTAAAGACGAAGCGTTGAGACTTGCCCAAGAACAAGAGTTGGATTTGGTTGAGGTAGCGCCAACTGCCAAACCACCTGTTGCAAAACTTATTGATTTTAATAAGTTTTTATATCAACAGGCTAAAAAGAAACAGGAAGAAAAGAAAAAAGCTAAGAGTTCCGAGACCAAGGAAATTCGCCTTGGTCCTTTTATTTCTGATAATGACTTACAGGTCATGATCAGACGAGGACGGGAATTTTTGGAAGACGGTGATAAAATACGATTAGTTGTTAAGTTCAGAGGAAGACAAATTACAAGATCCGAATTTGGAAAAGGGGTTATTAACAAAGTTGTTGATGCGCTTGCGGATATATCAAAAATTGATCGCGAACCGCACTTTGAAGGGAAACAATTAATTGCAATGTTATCTGTTGAGAAAGGAAAGAAACATGAAGAAGATGAAACAAAAAGTTAGAAAATCAGCTGCAAAACGCTTTAAGGTTACTAAAACCGGTAAAGTGATGTTTGGGCATCAGTTTGGTAGTCATCTAAAACTTCACAAGTCAAAAAGAAGACTGCGAAGACAAAAAGAACCCGGAGTTCTTGCAGGGAAATTTGCAAAAAGAGTAAGAAGGATGTTGGGAGTAGCATAATATGTCACGAATAAAACGGGGAACCGTATCACGAAGAAAACATAACAAACTCTTAGGACTTACCAAAGGATATCGTGGGACAAAAAGTAAATTGGTAAAAGTCGCAAAAGAGGCGGCGCTTCATGCCGGACAATACGCATATCATGGACGAAAATTAAGAAAACGCGACTTCCGCACTCTTTGGATTACAAGAATCTCCGAAGCGGTTAAAAAAGAAGATCTTTCATATAGTGTTTTTATTGATAAACTTCATAAGTCAAACATCGAACTTGACCGAAAAATTTTGAGCAATCTCATTGTTGAAGATCCACAGACATTCAAGAGTATCGTTGACAAAGTAAAAAGCATATAATAAAATAAATTACATGAACAAACAATTGCGTGCTTATTATTGGTTTATCTTTACTTCCCAACCCGGGAGGTTGTCTGATGGTTTAATTTAGAACCAGGAAATAAATAAACCAAAAGCCAAATACCTCCCCAAACGGGAGGTTTTTTTTTATTAAAATTATGAGAGTGCTAGGAATCGGTGAATCAGTTATAGATACTGTATGCAGAATTGATGGGGAAGTTCCAAAAAACTTCGACCCAAAAGGTTTGCATTCCGAAAAACATGTCGGTGGCCCTGTTTTGACCGCAATGATTGTCTTGGCAAGACTCGGAATAGAGTGTACTTATCTAACTTCTATTGGACAAGATGAAGATGCAAATTTGATTCAAAACCTTATGAAACATGAAAATGTACGCTTATTGCCAAAATATCAACATAAAACAAAAGTAAATACCATGGTAATCAATAAGCAGACCGGCCAACGAGTAAAACTTAGAGGATCAATCAAACATGAATCGATCAAGAATATTAGTCGTAATTTTATTCATCAATTTAACCTCATCATTATCGACCGACATGAGCCACCTGCATTCTATGAAATACTGAAAAAGAAAAAAGCATCAACTAAAATTATTATCGACCCATCAACGGAAATATCAAAATTCACTCTCGATATGATCAAACACGCTGATTATCCCATTATTCCGATTGAAACAGTAACACCCGCTTATACAGGATCACTGGAAGATATCGATCACGTTCTAAAACGTCTATACGAATGGACAAGCAAACCTTTGATTGTTACGGCAGGAGACATGGGAAGTTTTATATACAACGGAGAAACTACCGAATTACTTCCACCTTTATCGGTAAAAGCAATAGACACAACCGGAGCAGGTGACATATATCGCGGCGCATTCGCTTATGGTGTAATACAAGGCTGGGATATGAAAAAAACTGCACGATTCAGTAATATTGTCGCGGCTCTTCAGTGCACAAGATTAGGTAATGCTGCCGCAATCCCAACAAAAAAAGAAATTATGCAGTACCATGACAAAGTACTTAAAGGAAAGCATGTTAACTTTGTAAATTATGAATAATAAACAATATGATTTAGAAATCATTGCAGGACCTTGTTCTATTACCTCGGAAAATACAGAAGAGGTAATACAAGTAACTGCAAAAATAAAAACTCCTGATGGCAATCGAGCTGTGTATGGGACTCGGGTTGTCGGTCTTAAATCAAGAACTGCACTTGATTTAAAAGGCGACGGCATGGGAATCGATTCTCAAGTTATGCAACAAGCAATCAACCTTTCTCCTGATGAACGGATGAAACTTAAAATACCAAGTGTAGAATTGGCAGAAAAAATTGTTAAAGAAACAGGGCTACTAATTACAACAGAAGTTATGATTCCACATCTGCAACTTCCTTATTGGGAACAAAAAGAAGCTTTAAAAAATAATGTTATGATTTGGAATCCAGCTGTTGATCAATTAGGTTGGCATGTATTAGAACTCAATGACTTCGCTAAAAGAAACGGATGGAATGTTGGAATAAAACATGCAAAATTTTTAGGGAAAGATCCCTTGGAAATTGCAAATCATCCAGATTATAAGGGTGAAACATCTCTTGAAAAAGTATTACTTGGATTAACAACATACGTTTATGAAAATCAAAATGATTTAATTGTTATTCATCGTGGTGTTGACGTTCCAGGAAGAGGAGACTATAGAAATGCTATTACCCATGAAATTATGCGGCGTATAAAACCGCGTCTTCCTAAAAATGCAAAATTATTTTTTGATCCGACACATAGTGTAGGGCCTGTAATGAGGCATAAAATAATTGATGAAATTATGGTGGCTATGAAATTGAAAATGGGAGATTCCTTCTTATATGATGGACTTTTAATGGAAGCAGGAAGCACATCTCCTGTCGATATTGGAGAGCACCTCACACTTGATGAGTTACAAAAACTGATAAATGATTTAAGTACATTTAGAAAACTGCGCCCTACAATTTCTCTATAATGAAAAGTGTAACTGTCACCATTAAAAAACCTCAGGAATCATATAATATTGTAATAGGGAATGATCTTATTAAAAACTTAGGAACATATATAAAATTCTCTGACTACACAAAAGTTGTTCTTATTACTGATAAAAATATCTGGCGACGTTGGCATTCCATATTAGTATCTGCTCTTCCTTCAGAAACTTCCTCAATTATTCTTCCTTCAGGCGAAAAAGAAAAAACAATTCAAACAATCCAAATTATCTGGGAAAACTTACAAAAAGCATCATGCGATCGAAAATCTCTTGTCATTAATTTTGGTGGAGGCGTTATCGGTGATATCGGAGGATTTGCGGCATCGACATACATGAGAGGAATTGATTTTATTAATATCCCAACAACGCTACTCTCTCAAATCGACGCCAGTATTGGAGGAAAAACTGGTTTTGATTTTGCAGGAATAAAAAATCTTATTGGAAATTTTACCCAACCGAAAGCAATTCTTATTGATGTTATGACATTACAAACACTACCAAAAAGAGAATTTGTCGCTGGTTTTGCGGAGATAATCAAACATGGACTAATCAAAGACAAACAATATTTTGAACAAGTTACAGAAAAAAATCCACTTCTTTTTTCGAAAGAGGAGCTAATTGAAATTATTTATAATTCTTGCGTTATAAAAGCAAACGTCGTACAAAACGACGAAACGGAAAATGAAAATCGAAAAATACTGAATTTTGGACATACCATTGGACATGCAATTGAAGCAATTTCCTTAGAAACAGATACACCACTACTACATGGAGAAGCAGTAAGTATCGGCATGGCAGCAGAAGCAGCAATTGCACAAAAAATTGGCTTACTGTCAGAAGAAGAAGCTATATTAATAAAAAACAAGCTAAACGATACAGGCTTGCCGACTGATATTCCTCATTATAAAATAAAAGCTATTTTTGAAAAAATGTTATCAGATAAAAAAAATGCCAGAGGCAAAATAAATTTTACACTCTTAAAACATATTGGTGAAGCGGTAATTAACCAAACAGTTCCTGAAACAGTTATAAAGGAAGTACTCAAAAAATGAAACAAGTAAGACTGCATCCACTAAAAAATCCCGTTGTCAAAACAATCGAAATTCCCGGCTCTAAGAGCTATACAAATCGTGCGCTTCTTATGGCAGCACTAACAAAAAATCAGGTGATAATAAAAAATCCACTTTTTAGTAGTGATACAACAGCAATGATTGATTGCCTCAACCGATTAGGAATTAAAGTAAAAGAAAAACAAAATACTCTCATTATTGAGAGTTCAATCGATGATGTGCAAGATGCAACGTATGAACTTAATGCACAACTTGCTGCAACGGCAATACGCTTTTTATTGCCACTTCTTTGCATTGTCCCCGGAATAAAAATATTGCAAGGAGAAGAAGGATTAAATAAACGTCCTATCGGCGAACTTGTAAATGGATTAAGACAGATTGGAGCGAAAATTGAATATCTAGGAAAAGAAGGATATCCACCGTTAAAAATTACTTCTTCGACACTTCAATCAAAAGCTATCCATATGAAAGGAGATGTGAGCAGTCAATTTTTTTCCGCGTTATTTATGATTGCTCCTGTTATTGGAGGATTAATCATTACTGTTGATGGAATCCAAATTTCAAAACCATACATAGATATGACAATTGACACAATGAAAAAATTTGGGATATCTGTTATGAATAAAAATTATAGAGAATATACCATTATAAAAAATCAAACATATACATGTAATGAATATACTGTTGAGGGAGACTTTTCAAGTGCTGGATATTTTTTTGCAATCGCTGCTTTAACAAAATCAACAATAGCGTTAGAAAATCTCAATTCTGACTCGCTTCAAGCAGATAAAAAACTTATCTCTGTTGTTGAACAAATGGGCAGTAAAATTACATTAGGAGATAATGAGATTATTATCGTCGGGAATGGAGTCAAACCAGTGACTGTAAACATGATTGATTTCCCTGATCAAGCACAAACCATTGCAACACTCGCAGCTTTTGCCAATGGAAAAACAGTTCTCACAGGTCTTCAATCATTACATGTTAAAGAAACTGACAGATTAAAGGCGTCAGAAACAGAACTGAATAAGATGGGAATACAAACCGAATCAACCTATGATTCTGTTACTATTCACGGGGGAAACCCAAAAGGAGCGACGATTGCTACCTATGGGGATCAACGAACAGCGATGTCGTTTGCAATAGCAGGATCTATGATTGAAAATATGATAATTAATGATCCTGCTGTTGTGAACAAAACATTTCCTGATTTTTGGGATAAACTTGAACAAATCGGTATCAAAATTGAAAGGAGCGAAAAATGAACATTATTCTTATCGGCATGAGAGGAAGCGGTAAATCAACAATTGGCAAAATTCTTTCTAAAAAAACAAACAAAACATTTTATGATCTAGACAAATTGCTTGTTCAAAAAATAGGAATATCTATCCCTGAAATAATAAAAAAATATGATTGGGAATATTTCAGAGATAAAGAATCAGAAATAGTTGAAGAAATTTCAAAAGAAACAAACGCAATAATTGCAACCGGAGGAGGTATTGTTTTACGACAAAAAAATATTGATATATTAAAAAAAAATGGCAAATTTATTTATATGAAAACATCAATAGATACAATGATTAAAAGAATAGGAGACAACAAAAACAGACCGTCTCTTACAAACAAAAAATTTTTAAGGGAAGAATTAGAAGAGGTTTTACCACAAAGAAAAAATTTATATGAATCAACAGCAGATGTCACTATCACTACAGATAATAAAACGCCAAAAAGCATAGCTGATGAAGTTATTACTATACTCAAAAAAATAATTTAATGAAAATAACAGCACAGACAAAAATTTGTATGGTAATCGGTGATCCAGTGGGACATTCTTTGTCGCCAAAGATGCATAATGCAGGATACGAAGCACTAGGTATCGATGATCAGTTTGTATATATAGCTTGTCTTGTAAAGGTAAAAGATATAGAAAATTTTGTAAAAGGAGTTCGTGCAATGAAAATTAGAGGAGTTAGTTGCACAATTCCCCATAAAATGGCAGTGATTCCATATCTTGATGACATTGATGAGGTAGCTAAAAAGATTGGCTCTGTGAATACAATTGTTAATGACAATGGAAGATTAATTGGTTATAACACCGATTGGTTGGGCATTCTTACTCCACTGGAAAAAATAACAAAACTTAATGGGAAAACTGTCGCAATTATAGGTGCAGGGGGAGCAGCGAGAGCAGTTTCGTATGCCGTAACGTCTACGGGCGCAAAACTCACAATATATAACAGAACGATTGAAAAAGCAAAAGAACTTGCAAAAGAATTCGGAGGAGTGACTTTCAGTCTTGATGAGTTAGAAAATATAGCAAATGCAGACATTATTATTAACACAACATCAGTTGGGTTAATAAATAAAAATGAGACAATTTTATCAAAAAAGTTGATATCAAAAAATCAAATAATTTTTGATGCTGTTTATGGAGGTGAGACGCAACTTCTCAAAGATGCAAAAGAAAAAGGTGCACAGACAATTGCAGGAATTGAAATGCTTTTACATCAAGGAGTTGAACAATTTAAATTATATACAGGACATGCTGCACCGATTGATGTTATGAGAAAGGTTTTATTATGAAAATAAATTACTGTTTACCAATACTAAAAAATTCAAAACAAGAAGTTTTAAATAAAATTCAAAATAATCTTAATAAATATGAATATTTTGAAGTGTGGCTTGATTACATCGAAGATATTGACAATATATTTGTAAATGAAATTGTAAATATACTCGAGAATAAATTAATTTTACTTTTCCAACGAGGTACGACAAAAAAAAGAGGAATTATTAAAGAAAAAAAACTAGAAATTTTAGATTTGTTAGATAATAAAAATTGTTATCTCGATTTGGATATTTCAGAAAAAGAGGAGTTAGAATATCTTAAAAAGAAAAAATTGAATATTAAAAAAATTATTTCGTATCATAACTATGAAGAGACTCCGGTTAACTTACCTGAAGTAATAAAAAAAATGGAGACCTTTCATCCGAAAATTTATAAAATCGCAACAAAATGCATAAATGAAACTGATGCCTTGAAACTGTTACTCGTACAACAAAATTTCCGTACCCAAAACAAATCTCATATCATTCTTGGTATGGGTGAATTTGGGACAATAACAAGAGTTTACGGAACTCTTTGGGGTAACGAATTAATCTATGCTCCTATTCAAAAAGAAGAGGCATCGGCACCAGGTCAATTAACAAAACACGAATTAGAGAAATTATTTTCTATACTAAATACTAATAAATAATCTATGGCTGGGAACACATTTGGACAATTATTTCGAATAACAACTTTTGGAGAATCACACGGAGGCGCTGTGGGCGTTGTTATTGACGGATGCCCGCCAAACATTACAATCAATGAAGAGGAAATTCAAAAAGACTTGGATAGAAGAAAACCGGGACAAAGCGCTATAACGACGCCTCGTAAAGAACAGGATAAAATTCACATCATGTCAGGCATGGTTGACGGTAAAACAACGGGTACACCAATCCTTCTTCTTGCATATAACAAAGATGTACGGTCAGAGGATTATGGTAATCTCAAAAATCTCTATCGTCCAGGACATGCTGATTATACCTTTCAAGCAAAATACGGCATCAGAGATTATAAAGGCAGCGGTCGTGCATCAGCACGAGAAACGTTGGCTCGCGTCGCTGCTGGCGCGATTGCAAAAAAATACTTAAAAGAAAAACTTGGCATCGAATTTCTGAGTTATGTCGAACAAGTTGGCGATCTCAAAACCGACATTGATTTTAAAACGGTAACATCTACACAAATTGAATCCAATATCGTTCGTTGTCCTGATCAGCAAGCAGCAAAAAAGATGATCAAACTTATCGAAGAAGTTCGTGATGATGGCGACTCAATCGGCGGTGTCATCAAAGGAGTTATCAAACATGTTCCTGTCGGGCTTGGTGAACCAGTCTTTGATAAATTGCCTGCAGATCTTGCAAAAGCAATGATGAGTATCAACGCGACAAAAGGATTTGAATTCGGTTCCGGATTTGAAGGAGTCAAACTTCGTGGAAGCCAACATAATGATGAATTTTATACAGACGAAACTGGGACTATTAAAACGAAAACTAATAATGCTGGTGGAACACTTGGTGGAATTTCTAACGGTGAAACAATTTATTTCCGTGTTGCATTTAAGCCAGTTTCAACAATTAAAAAGAAACAACAAACAATAACAAAAGAGAAAGATTCTGTTGCATTGGAAGCAAGCGGACGGCACGATCCATGTGTTTTACCACGAGCCGTACCGATAGTTGATGCGATGAGCGCACTCGTTATCATGGATCATTATTTACGTCATAAAGCGCAAAATTTGTAATTATGAAAAAAACTCTTGAAGACTTACGAAAAGAAATAGATGCAATAGATAAAGAATTATTACATATTCTTTCAAAACGTTTTGCCATTGTAACGGAAATTGGAAAATTAAAAAAAGAAAAAAATCTTCCAGCTCTTGATAAAAATCGATGGCAAGAAGTGTTATCCACAATACTTGAAAACGCCGAAAAAACTGGTCTTTCAAAAGATTTGGTAACAAAAATTTATGAGGAAATTCATCAAGAGGCATTAAGAATTGAAAGGAAAGATGAATAAAAAGTCAGTAACAATCATCGGTTTTGGTAGATTTGGCAAAACGCTTTTTGAATTATTGAAGGACGATTTTACCGTTACTATTTATCAGAGAAATAAAAAGGGAAAAAATCTTCCGGTGACAAACGACTTACAGGAAGCATATAAAAGCGAATTTATCTTCTATGCTGTTCCTATTCAAACATTTGCCTCGGTTATTACAGAACATAAGAAATTTTTCCAACCAGATCATGTTTTAATAGATGTTTTATCAGTTAAACTGCACCCTGCAGGGGTTTTTCGTAAAGAGTTAAAAGGGACAAAAACGCAAGCACTATTAACTCATCCACTGTTTGGTCCTGATAGTTCAAAAAATGGTTTTGAGAATCTGCCAATTGTTATAGATAAATTTTTAGTAAATAAAGAAACTTATACTTTTTGGAAAAATTATTTTATAAAAAAACATCTACGTGTTATTGAATTATCTGCTGAAGAGCACGATAAACTTGCAGCAAATTCTCAAGGAGTGACCCATTTTATCGGAAGACTTTTAGAGGAATTCGGAATGCAAGAAACACTGATAGATACAACGGGTGCAACAAAACTTTTGGAAGTAAAAGAACAAACTTGCAATGATACTTGGGAACTATTTACCAATCTCCAACATTACAATCCTTATACAAAAATCATGCGTATCAATTTGGGAGAAGCATACGACAAACTTTATAATAAATTAATTCCAAAACAAAAAAATGAAGACAATATTACCATTGGTATTCAAGGAGGAAAAGGAAGTTTTAATGAAGAAGCAATTCAGTACTATGTAAAACGGAACGGAATAGCCAACTATAAAATCAACTATCTTCACACCGCAAAAAATGTCCTTCAATCATTACACCAAGGAGATAGTGATTATGGACTGTTTGCTATACATAATTCTATTGGCGGAATCGTCATGGAGTCGATTATGGCAATGTCGCAATATAAATTTTCAATTGTTGAAGAATTTGCAATTAAAATTTCTCACGCATTGATGATACGAAAAGATGCAACATTGAAAGATATTACAACTATTATGTCTCATCCACAGGTTTTTGCTCAATGTAAAAATACATTACAACAAAAATATCCCAATCTCGCACAAACTTCGGGTGAAGAAGAACTGATCGATCACGCATTAGTTGCTCAAAAACTAGGAGAAAAAGAACTTCCCAAAAATATCGCCACAATGGGAAGTAAAATACTAGCAGAATTATATGACCTGAAAATTGTTGAAGAGAACATGCAGGATCTACAGGAAAACTATACGAGCTTTTTGTTTGTATCAAGATAAAAACTCGCATTCAAAACACAAACATATTATAATGCAAGATATGGAAGATAAATTACTAAGTATCAAAAATAACGCCATCTCACTGATCCTTGAAACAAAATCTCCTAAAGAATTAGAAGAAATCAGAATTCAATTTCTCGGAAGAAATGGAGAAGTCACTCAATTAATGAAAAGTTTGCCAAAACTCTCAAAAGAAGATCGACCAAAAATTGGTATCGTTGCAAACGATGTAAAAAATATCATTGAGGATACAATTAAAACACGGGAGAAATCGCTGAAAGAAACAAAATCACAACATATCCCTTCACTTGATGTAACAGAACCTGGAATAATGCCACCACTTGGACATCTTCATCTGGTGACCCAGGCAATCCGTGAGATTACCGCAATTTTTGCCCAAATCGGATTTACCAGAGTTCGATATCCTGAGATTGAATGGGATTGGTACGCATTTACCTCACTAAATTTCCCAGAAAATCACCCCGCACGTGACGATTGGGAAACGTTTTTTATCAAACACGAAGCGGATCCAAAAAAGGGGACTGTTCTTTTAACACCACATACTTCTTCAGGACAAGTTAGAGAAATGGAAAAAGGAAAATTCCCAATTAAAATGTTGAATATCGCAAAAACATACCGACGTCAATCTGATATCAGTCACACGCCGATGTTTCACCAATTTGAAGGCTTGGTTGTTGGTGAGAATATGGCGATTTCTGACTTGAAAGGGACACTAAATTATTTCGTCAAATCATATTTTGGAGAAAATAGAGTAAGTCGCATTCGACCTTATCATTTTCAATTTACTGAACCTTCTTTTGAAGTTGATATTACTTGTGGTGTTTGTCTTGGCAAAGGTTGTAGGCTTTGCAAAGAAGGATGGCTTGAACTCGGTGGCGCAGGGATGGTACATCCAAATGTTTTGAAAGCAGGGAGAGTTGATACAAAAAAATACACAGGCTTCGCATTCGGCTGGGGAGTTGAACGAGTATTGATGATGAAAGAAGGCATCAAAATCGATGATCTGAGAATTTTGTATGGTAATGATTTAGATTTTTTGAAACAGTTTTAAAACAATAATACTATGAATATAAAAATTTTAGACTCTTGGCTAAGAGAATATTTAAAAACTTCGGCAACTCCAAAAAAAATTGGAGCGAATTTGTCATTGACGAGTGTTTCTGTTGAACGTATTGAAAATTATAAAAATGATTTTGTCTATGATATAGAAATTACCACTAATCGACCTGATCTCATGTCAGTTGTTGGAATTGCACAAGAGGCAGCAACAGTTCTTCCACAATCAGGTATCGATGCACAATTTGTAAAACCAGCGTTGCAACTTCCTGAAATCCGCCTAAAGAAAAGTCCTGAACTTCATATCACCTTTGATCAAAAACTCATTAATCGGATTTGTGCAGTTATTATGGAAGTAAAAATTAAACAATCTCCCGATTATATAAAAGATCGCCTTGATGCATCCGGCATCCGAAGTCTCAACAATATTATCGATATCACAAATTATGTCATGCGTGAGATAGGTCATCCGACACATGTATTCGATTATGATAGACTGCTAAATCACACACTCAATATCAGGGAATCTAAAAAAGGAGAAAAAATGAGAACACTAGATGGAAAAGAATATACTCTTTCTGGCGGTGATATTGTCGCTGATGATAACAAGGGAGAAATTGTCGATCTTATCAGTATTATGGGAACGGCAAATAGTGTTGTGACGAACAGTACAAAACGTATTCTTTTTTTCATTGATAATGTCGACCAACACCATATCCGAAAAACATCCATGGAACTTGGCATCAGAACGGAAGCAGCAATACTCAACGAAAAAGGCATCAATCCAGAATATGCAAAAGAGGCTTTAGCCCGTGGAATAGAGCTGTTTCAAACACTTGCTGACGGAGAGGTCGTCTCAGATATTATTGATATATATCCTAACAAACCACATGAAACAGTCATTACTTTGTCTGAGGAAAAAATTAACGCCGTTGTCGGTATTGATATACCATTACACAAATCCAAAGTAATTCTTACCAGTCTTGGCTTTTTTGTTGAACAACAGAGCGATCAGCTTGTTGTTACTGTACCTACACGAAAAAGCGGCGATGATATGATGATCCCTGAGGATATCATTGAAGAAATTGCAAGAGTCTACGGATATATCAATATCCCTGATACACTGCCAACTTTTGCTGCACAAGCATATTTCCATCTTGATAAAAATGAATTTTATTGGGAAGATCGTGTAAAAGACACGCTTAAATACTGCGGTTTCACCGAGGTATACACATACCCAATGGTTTCAGAAACATTGTATGAAGGGCCGCTTGAAAATGCCGTTACTATCCAAAATCCACTTTCAGATGATATGGTTTACATGCGGCGAACACTTATTCCCAGCCTTTTAAAAGTTGTAAAAGAAAATCAGGATCATGAAATAATTCAAATCTTTGAGCTAGCAAATGTTTATGAAAAAAATGGTAAAGACTTGCCAAAGCAAATGTTGAAACTCGGTGGAGTAATCCACAAGCCACACGCATCATTTCTTGAAGCAAAAGGTGTTATTGAGCGATTGTTGGAAGAATTAGAAATTAAAAAAGTAAATTTTAAACAAAGTGATGACCGTTATGGAGCATTGTTATCAATTGAAAAAGAAGAATTGGGTAGCATTGAGATACTAGACAAAACAACAATTACTTTTGAGTTGGATTTTGAAATTCTTTTAAAACACGCAACACTTAAGAAACTTTATCATCCCGTAAGCAAATATCCAACACATGTCGAAGATATTGCACTTCTCGCATCCGCAAGTATACAAACAGGAGATTTAATTGAAGAAATAAAAAAACAAAGTAACTTGATTCGTGAAGTAACACTTCTTGATAAATATCAGGAAACGCGGACATTCCATATTGTTTACCAAAGTTATGATAAAAATCTTACCGATAAAGAAGTGGGAGAGATCCGGGAAAAAATTCTGAAAATACTTAAAGACAAATTCGGAGCAAGATTGAAGTTATAATTTAAAACTGAAAACACAAAATATTTTGTAAGTTATACTTTCAACAATGTTTTCGTCTTGCCTTCTCCTTGGCAAGGAGCTCCTCAAATCATGTTTCTACATGAGACCGCTGTCATTCTATCACATGTGACACACTTACCAAAGACAAAAAAATACTATGATCTATCCAAACCAGTTTTTGTTTCTTACAACTTCTGAGTATTCTAGCGAGCAGGAGCAGGGGTGGGTTTGGGTTGTGTAGCAAATTGTTCTGCTACAAGACGACCTGTCGCTGCAACACCAAACATGTCTTTTTCTCCCAATGCTTTTGTCCAATGGATAAATCTTGATTTCATCACTTTTTCTCCTGTTGGTGACACTGGTCGAAGGACATCAGGATTGAAACCAAATACTCGCTCTTGTGGATCATCAGAAGCTTGTACTGCACTTACCTCACTTGGCTGAACTGCTACTACAAATGCTCTTACTCCCTTGTCTGGACCCTTGGCAACAAAATAGGTACTGTTGGGATTCATGGGAGCTCCCCTGAGTTCACGTATCCTTTTTTCAATCGGTACAAAACCTGCTTCTTCTGCCAATTCTTGTTGAGCCATAGCAAAATGCGTCATGCCTGGGTCTAGGAAGCCACGAGGTACATTCCAAACTTTTCCTCCAGAGTTTGGACGATTTTCTTCAACGCCACCGACATAGAGTTCACCATCCATGATATAGTAAGGAACAATCACAGAACCTCCGCCTCCTGTTTCCTCTATTGCAAGTCCGTCATGGCCTGCTTCGGTTTTCCCATATTCAGCCCTAGTCCCCATTTTGCTCTGGACTAGTTCGACAAAAGAAACTCCTGGTACTTCCACACCATTCACCTTCAAACTCCAGCCACGTGTTTGTTGCTCATCTTCTCTTACCGGTGCAACATTCTTTGGCGGTTCTGGTTGTGTTGATACTTCTCGCTCAGGCATAGGCATATTATACTACACTTTGCAATTTTTGTCACATTTCATGTCCGTACAAACACTATTCTACCACCTAATTTAAAACCACATCTCTGAAATATACCGTTAGTGTCCCGGTGTAGGAGTCGGAGTAGTGGGTTGTGTCGGCGAAGGAGTATCTGTCGAATGATCTCCTGTTGCCTGACGAATCACATCATCTGGGGGATGATACATTGGATCATTAGGATGGTTTTGCTGAATCCAAGCATCAATTCCTTGCTGCCATCTGTTTACACCATCAGTTGAGACGGGGTCGTCTTCTCGAAAAACAAGATAATTTTGTCCATTTTTACTTTGATAAATAGGGGATTGCGTTGTCGGCTGTGTCCCGTTAATAAAATATTCAGATCGAATTGGCTGACCTGGATATGGCAGTCCGCCTGCAAAAGCATCAATTTGTTCGGCAACAATATCGCTCGGCTTTGGCTCATCTTGATCCTGTTTGCCCTGCAAAACAGCAGCCATAATCTTTTCCCAAATAGGCGATGCTCCCGTTTCTCCTGAAGATATCGCTTGATTCATAACGGAATTATCATCATTACCAACCCATACACCAACGACATAATTTGGTGTGTAACCAATGGTCCAGTTATCGCGCTTTTCATCTGTCGTTCCGGTTTTGACCGCAACAGTATGTCCTGGCACAACAAGCCATGAATTAGGTCCGAAATCCATTGTTCGAGCATTATTATCAGACAGGATACTATAGATAAGAAAACTTATATCTGCTGGCAGAACTCTTGGCCCTTGTGCCGGTTGATATTGATAGAGCACATTCCCTTGGCTGTCGGTAACTTTCAAAATCGCCTGTGGATCTTGTCGTATTCCTTCATTCGCAAAAACACCATATGCAGTCGTCTCATCAAGAAGTGTGGTCTCACGACCACCTAAAACTAAGGACAAACCAACACTTGCCAAATTTTGCGATGTCGGCTGCCAGTTATTGATTCCCATATTATATGCCTGCTGCATAACAGGTTGAATGCCGACACGAGCCAATGTTTTTACTGCCGGAATGTTGAGAGAGTTTCCCAATGCGAAACGCAATTGTATAAGTCCATTATAGTTTCCACTATAATTTACCGGAATATAATCAGGATCTGATGCGGTTGCTTTAAAATCAGTCTGCACATCCATAACTGCCGTAGCAGGGGTATAGCCATGCTCAAATGCCACAGAATAAATAATTGGTTTTAACGAAGAACCAGGTTGTCTGTTAGAAAGTGCCGTATCAACGTCCGGTTCAAAAACACAATTTACCCCTGGTTTGCAGCCTGCAGGCAAAGGATTTCCAAAATAATTTTTCCCACCGACAAATGCGAGAATTTCACCATTTTTTGGATTGGTTACGATTGCGGCACCATTTCCGACATCATATGACTTTAATCCATTTATTTCAGTTAGGACAATATTTTCCGCTTTTTGCTGTATGCTGTAATCAAGTGATGTTGTCACTTGCAAACCGCCATTTTCAACCGCTGCATCACCAAATTTTTGATCCAACAGCTCTCTGACATATTCAATAAAATATGGTGCCCTGATATTAGTATTATTGTCAGAAAATTGATAATTTTTGATTTCGTTGTAAGCATTTTTTGAACTAGTCTGTGTTATATAGCCATTTGAGACCATTGCATTAAGAACTTCCTGGGTTCTAGCAAGATAATATTTATTCCCACTAAAAGGAGAATACAGTGTTGGACTTTGCGGCAAACCAGCCAAAAATGCGCTTTGTGCGAGATCCAAATCTTGAACATTCTTACCAAAATACTGCTCCGCAGCAGCTTCCACACCAATTGCTGTTCCGCCATATGGAATATTATTCAAATACATTTCCAAAATTTGATTCTTGGAATATTTTTGATCAACCTGGACTGATAAGACAATCTCTTTAATTTTTCGAGAAATCGTTTGTTGATCAGTAAGCAAAACATTTTTTACCAACTGTTGTGTTATTGTCGAACCGCTTTGCAGCCCTCCACCAAGCGCCATATTCTTTACCGCACGAAGCATACCGATAGCAGAAAAACCAGTATCAGTATAAAATGTTTTATCCTCGGTCGCGATGGTTGCTTCCTGCAATTCTTTCGGAATAACAGATAGTCCTACATACGTTCTATTGTCATTTTGATAAACAGAATAAAGGAGTATATGGTTTCTGTCATAGATTCTCGTTGCGTCTTTATATTTTGAATTAACGAGCGTTCCAGGTGTAGGCAAATCACGGCTGTACCAAAGGAACATCCCCGCAAGAACAATGATTCCTGCAATAAAGGCAAAAAAGAGATATTTAATAAGAGCGCTTATGGTAAGCAGCTCTCTGGCTTTAAAAGAAACACTTCGTGTTGTTCTTCTTGAACGCAGCCGCTGTGAAGATCTGTAATCCATAGAAGTAAGAATATATCACCAATAATACTAAGTTCGACTAACTTATGCAAGTCCACCAACAATTCGATATTGATTACATTAAAAATCTATGATATAAGCATACCAACATGGCAACTGAAATATGGCGGCCAGACTGGCCAGCTAGTAGAAGAACTGCCCCTTATGGTCCAGGAAGTCAATGGGAAGCGAACCGTATAGAACAACAAGCTAATCCACCAGGCGCTGAAAAAGCCGTCCCAGTCAAAGGATCCACCTCTGTTGAGGGTAGTCCTGCCAAACCTGAACAAACTGGTCGCAAATAACCCTTCATAAAAATGACTCATAATTAATTTCTTCGCAAAGCGCCCTCATTTTTTGCTATAATTCACCTATGGATAAGATAGAAGAATTATTGACTCGTGGAGTTGCAAATATCATTCCCGGCAGAAAAGAACTTGAGGAAAAACTCCGCTCAGGCGAAAAATTGAATCTGTATCTTGGCATTGATCCGACAAGCACCAAAATTCATCTCGGACACGCAGTCGCACTAAGAAAACTTCAAGCATTTAGTGAATTAGGACATCATGTTACATTTCTTATCGGCGATTTTACCGCACTTATCGGCGACACTTCAGACAAAGACACCGAAAGACCGGTACTCACTGTTGAAGAAATTCAAAAGAATTTCCAAACGTATAAGAAACAGGCAGAAAAAATTCTCGACTTTTCAAAGGTAACTGTCAAACACAATAGTGAATGGCTGAAAAAACTTTCTTTTGAAGATATCGTGAAACTTACACAACATTTTTCTGTTGGCGATTTTGTCGGAAGAGAACTTATCCGCAAACGATTAAGCGAGAACAAACGAGTTGGTCTTCATGAATTTTTATATCCTGTCATGCAAGGATATGACAGCTATTTTATGGATACGGATATTCAACTCGGCGGAACGGATCAGACATTTAACATGCAAGCAGGAAGAACCCTCCAAAAAGATATAAGACAAAAACAATCCTTCGTTATGACCAATGTCCTAATGGAAGGAACAGATGGACGGAAAATGAGTAAATCTTGGGGCAATGCCATCTGGCTTGATGATACAGCAGAAGATATTTATGCAAAAGTCATGGCAATAACTGATGCGCTGATCATTCAATACTATACTCTTGGAACAAATGTTCCGCTAACAGAAGTGGACGAAGCAAAAAATGCTCTCAAAAAAGGTGAACATCCAATGACAATTAAAAAACAACTCGCATTTGAAATTACTAAAGAATTAACAACTCTTGATGAAGCAGAAACGGCAAAAGAAAATTTTGCAAAAAGAGTACAAGGAGGAGGGATGCCTGAAGAAATCAAAGAATTCGCTTTTGAAGATAATAAACTTTCTATTTTGGACATTCTATTGAGAACAAATCTTGCATCGAGTAACTCAGAAGCAAAAAGATTGGTGGAG
>Ga0206821_10030_pt1 | contig 34393 bp, 32 predicted proteins | sample Alteio_BWOrgCont_85_FD_152860 | JGI IMG/M metagenome (GOLD analysis project Ga0206821, IMG submission 152860) | Enriched cells from forest soil in Barre Woods Harvard Forest LTER site, Petersham, Massachusetts, United States -... | ecosystem: Environmental > Terrestrial > Soil > Temperate forest >...
GTTGAGAGAAGCGGGGCACCGGCTTAGGGAATAGGGACTTAGGGTGGCGTCTCGGAAGCTCTGGTCATAATCCTTCGGCCAATTATTTCGACAGGGATCGCCAAATGCAGGTGCTTCGACTCGGCTTGCCGCAAAATGCCCGCAAACTTCAGTCAGGATGGTCGCTTGTTTTTGATTCGTGCTTTGGGGACTGGACACTTGAGGGCGGGTGGGGTGAGCGCTGTGGTTTCCCATCCATTTCGCGGTGAGACTGCGAAATGGGTGGGGCACGAAGCTTTCTATTCCCTATTCCCTATTCCCTATTCCCTAGTGCCTAGTATCTAGTACCTGGTACCTGGTCCCTGTCCTTCACATTTTTCCGAATCGATAAACGAATCCGGCTGTGAATCCGAAGGAGTTTTGGGTTGTTGAGCCGAAGCCTGTGGCCAGGTCTTCGCCGCTCAACCGCATGCTGATGTGGGGCGTGACATTGTATTGGCCCACAATGCTACCGCCGGCCGCAAAGGTGGTGCCGTCAGGCCAGATTCCCAGGTTGGCGGAGCCGATTCCGTTAGTGTCACCGGAGAAGTCGCTGAGAGAGACGCCGCCCAGCACGCGGCCTGAGATGGAGACCTTGGGCACCATGTAGAACCGGTACGAGGGGCCGGCCATCAGGTTGTACATGCTGATTTTGGGTCGGGTAAGGTTGTACTGGTTGAGGCCGGTATAGGCAATGCCGTAGAAGCCGCGGGCGTCAAACGTGATGCCGAAGCGTTCGCTGCGATAGCGGGTAACGCCGGCATCCCAGCCATAGAACGCGGTGCGCTGCAGCGACGGGCCGGGCGAAAAGCGCAGGTAGCTGACGCCGGAGAATGCCTCATACAGATGGTTGTAGGTGTCGTTAATGGCGGCAGCGCGGCGCTGCAGGCGGCGCTGCTTGATGCGCGCCTGAACGCTCACCTGTCCGGATTCCTGTGCGGGCGGCTGCTGGGCCTGGGCATCGCTGCTTGAAGAAGAAGTCGTGGACTGGGCGAAAATTGCGGCAGGCGCGGCCAAAGTCAGCACCAGGAAAAGGCGTCGAAAAGAGTGCATCGTGATCGGTGTTCCTCCATGGGAGTGCGGAAACACAGCCGCGCCGGCTGACCCGCGCACAGTGCTCCCCCCATTTGGTATTAAAACATCCCAGGGGGCGGCATTGCGGCGAGTCGGCGGCTCGTTCGAGCTTGTTGGTGATTAGACGGCTGCGAAAGCAGATGGGCGCGGAGGGCTGCCGGTTACACAATCGCCTTCAAATCGGCAAGCAGTTGCGCCTGGTTAAATCCGCTGGGCGACCCTTTGGCGCTGAGCCAGTCTGGCGCCAACAGGGTATGGGCCTCGTCGCAATACTTGTTCCAAAAGGCCACGGTCATAACCTTGAGCTGGCCCCAGGTGATGCAGGTAAAGCCGTGCTGGTCGTATTTGGCTACAAACACGCAGTGGCCGCCCCAGCTGCCGGGCTTGGCCTTGGCGCCGCCCTTGGGCACCACATCCCACACGTCCTGGGTTTGAGCGGTGAGGGGCAGGCTGAGTCCGATGTATACCCCGCCGAACAGCGCGATGGACTGGCGAACTTCAACCAGGTTGGCTACCTTGGGGTCGGCGAACGCGGTGAGCGGGTTGCCTGAAAATCCACCCTTCTGCCAGTCGTTCAGCACGTCGAGCTCAACGCCGCCATTGTCGGTGCTGGGGTTGCCGGGCACGTAGCCATCCCATTTTTCGTAGTAGCTTTGGATTGTGGCATCGGGAACGGTCACCTCTTTTGTTGAATTGGCGGTGAAAACCTGGATGGCGTGACCGACGCCGGCGATGGTGCAGCAGCCGAGCTTGTCGTTCAGCATCATGCCCCACGAAGTGATGCCTTTGGTCCAGTCCGCGGTGGGCGGAGGCGGCGGCAGGGCCGGGGTAAGATATTTGCCAAGCATCAGGGTGCGGGTGTCAGTTTTGATGGCTTTGCGGCCGAGTTTCATTTGAGAATGGTCTGCCATAATTAGATCCTTTCTTTTGTGCAGGATGGTCGCTCTATTTGCCGGCGGCTCGGGGGTGAGAACTTATCCAGGGAAGAATTGCGGAAAAATAACGTAAGAACTGCGGGGATAGAAGGCAGGAAATAAAAACAGCCAATAAATACAGCGCGATTATTTTCTTTGAATGTTACGAGCTAAAAGTTTCAAATCCGGAAAGGAAAGTAAAGTGAAATTGACTGAGTGTTTCTGAAATGGTTCTTCAGGTCTGAATTAATCTCACCTGGCATACGATGAATGAAACAGGAGTAGGTTCAGGACATGGGACGAGTGTTATTTGGGATTCTGCTGGGCTGCATTCTGTTTCCCGTCGTGCTGCTGCTTTACTTTCAATATGGCTTTCCGCCGCTGGCAGTTGGCGACAAGCCTCTTTGGGGAGAAGAGCAGTTGACGCAGGCGCCGCTGCGCTTCAAGGTTCCGCGTGAAGCGCCCTCGTATTCGCCGGTACCGCTGACTGAAGAAAACCTGGTGGCCGGGGCGCATATTTATGTTGACCAGTGCGCGATGTGCCACGGCCTGCACGGCCAGCGCGCCACTTTGGGATCGCGCATGTACCCGGTTGCGACTCCGCTATGGGAAGTGCATGCCGGTGACGACGCAATCGGGGTAAGCAACGACCCTGTGGGGGTGACCTGGTGGAAGGTTTCCAACGGGTTAAGGCTCTCAGGCATGCCGGCCTACCAGGCTGTTTTATCAGACACTGAGATTTGGCAGGTGAGCTTACTGCTGGCCAACGCCAATAAGCCGCTGCCTCCGGCGGCCCTGGCCCTGTTGCATGAGCCGGCGACCCAAACCGTGCCCAAAGCGGCCCAGAAGCTGCCGCCAGATGCAGACCAGTAGCCCGCAGGCCTCGAGAGCAGGGGTAAAAAGAGTGAGAGACTATGAGCATGCTTGATCTGCTGAAGAAGGGCTTTGGTTTTGTGCTGATGAGCATGGGCGTGTCGAGCCCGAACCGCAAGCCCGCGGCCAGGCCCGAGCCTGCGACCAAGCCGAAGTCCGCAGCGGCGCCGGAATCAAAAAAAGCCGAGTAAGGCTTGCGCCTTGCCGGTAGCGACAAAGACGTCGCACGAATTGGGCGCCAATTTTTGGCGGACCCCGCTGCCAACCGCGCGATTCCAAACTGGATTGGTTATTTGAGATTTTGACGCCGCGGCAGGCCTTTCACATCCAACAGAAGTGCGGTGGGCAGTTTTGGGGCGATGGGCCTGGTGTGTTCGCGCACCGCGGGGGATTTTCTACTCCGTAAAGTGAGGCCCTTACAATGAAATTGGATGCGTGATTGATGGCGGAAGCTGAAAAGGCAAAGACCAAAGAACCAAGCCAGCAGGCGCCGGCCCGCAAGCCTGACGAAGACCCGGTAGGCAAGGTCTACGATTCGCGGCTGGCGCGGCGGCTGGCCCATTATCTGCGCCCGTACTGGCTGCAGGCCACCATCGCCGCAATTTCGGTCACCATCAAGTCGCTTGGCGATGTGGCCGGGCCGTTCCTGGTGATGGTGGGCATCGATCACTACTTTCCGCAGAATCACGCCACCAACGACGTTTCCACCGCGACGCACTGGTTCAGTTCGGCCCAATGGCTCACCAGCAAGCTCTCACCCGATCCCGTGCGCGGCATTACGCAGCTGGCTGAAATCTTTCTGGCGATCCTGGTTTTTTCGTATCTGTTCGAGTTTATTCAAACCTACCTGATGCAGTGGACCGGGCAGAAGATTATGTTCGACCTGCGCCGCGACATCTTTCGTCACATGCAGCGCATGCACGTTGGATTCTTTGACACCCATGCGGTAGGCCGGCTGGTAACGCGGCTCACCTCAGACGTTGACGCTGTCAACGACATGTTTACGGACGGCATTCTGGCCATTGTGAACGACTTTTTCACGCTGACGATTATGGCGGGCGTGATGCTGGGAATCAAATGGTGGCTGGCGCTGCTGGCCTTTGCTGTGCTGCCCATTATTTTGATTGTTACGCGCATCTTTCGCGATCACGTGCGCGAGAGCTACCGCCGTGTGCGCGCGGCCATTGCCCGCATCAACAGTTTTACGCAGGAACACTTGAGCGGCATGAGCGTGGTGCAGCTGTTTAACCGCGAGCAGCGCGCCTACCAGGACTTTGAGGCGGTGAACGAGCAGCACATGATCGCGTTCAAAGACACGATCTTTGCCTACGCGCTCTATTACCCGGCAGTTGAGCTGCTCTCTTCAATCGCCATTGCCATGGTGATTTGGCGCGGCGGTTTTGGCGTGCTTACCGGCACGGTCACCATCGGCATGCTGGCCAGTTTCAACATGTATTCGCAGCGCTTCTGGCGGCCGATTCAGGATTTGAGCGACAAGTACAACATTATTCAGGCGGCGATGGCTGCCTGCGAGCGCATCTTCAAGCTGATGGATACCGCGCCCGAGATTGTGAGCCCGGCGAACCCGAAAATTGGCGATGGGTCGAATCGGATTGTTTTCGATCACGTGTGGTTTACGTATCAAAAATTGACGGATGAGCAAGCGCTGGCCGTGCAGGCGGCGAATGCGCGGGGGGCAGAAGCGAACGCGGGGTTGACCGCAATCGGCGGCATTGAATGGATTCTGAAAGACGTTTCGTTTGCAATTGAGCCGGGCCAGACCGTGGCAATTGTGGGCCACACCGGCGCGGGCAAAACCACGCTGACCAGCCTGATGATGCGCTTCTACGACGTAACGGCGGGGCGCATTTTGCTGGACGGTGTTGATTTGCGCGAGCACGATCTCGACGAGCTGCGCGGCCATTTCGCGGTGGTGCTGCAAGACCCGTTTCTGTTTACCGGCACCATTGGCGACAACATACGCATGGGCAATAACGAAATCAGCGATGAGACCATGCGCCGTGCCGCGCGCGATGTGAACGTGCTCGACTTTATCGAGAGCCTGCCCGAGCAATTCAGCGAGCCGGTGCGCGAGCGCGGCAATTCGCTATCGACCGGGCAAAAGCAGCTCATCAACTTTGCGCGGGCGCTGGCCTACAATCCGCATATTTTGATTCTCGACGAGGCCACATCGAGCGTTGACACCGACACCGAACTACGCATACGCGGCGCGCTCGAACGCATGGTGGAAGGCCGCACCAGCGTGCTGATCGCGCATCGGCTTTCGACGGTGCAGCGCGCTGAATCCATTCTGGTAATGCACAAGGGACAGTTGCGCGAGATGGGCTCGCACCAGGAACTGCTTGCCCAGCGGGGCCTCTACTGGAAGCTCTACCAGTTGCAATACAAGGATCAGGAACTTGGCACGGGAGCGGCGGCGCTGGGCGAGCCGTCGGTTGCGCCGGCGGGATGAGAGCAGGCAATAGGGACAAGGCAATAGGGAATAGGAAAGGCGCTCCGAGCTACTTCGGACCCAGGTTATGCAGGCATTGCTCGAGCACGTCGATCAGGCTATCGAGCTTGCGCGGCGAAATATCTTTCCAAATCATTGCTTCAATATTGCGGATGAAGCGATCGGCTATTTTGAGAAGTTTTTCTCCTGAGGGCGTGAGTAACGCTGTCACGATTCGCTCGTTGATATCGTCTTTACTGCGCGTAATCCAGCCGGCTTTTTCGGCTTTCTGAATGAGGGACTGCGCGGTTTGCGGGGTGACCTCGCATTGCCGCGCCAATTCAGCGCCAGAGCTGCCAGGCGCCGACCGAATGGCGTGCAACAATCGGATCTGGGCCGTGGTGGCCCCGTAGGGCCGCAGCTTCTCGTCAAGCAGACCGCGAAACTGCATAAAGATGCGCTTCATCAGTTTCGTTGCGCGGCGGCGATTTTCCTCAATTTCATCCATTGTTGTTGCTACCGTGTTATCAGATAGCTGATATGATATCAGCTATCTGATATGCCCGACGACATATCTTCAGTCCCCCGGTGGAAGACTAAACATAATCCCTGGCTGGTGGCTCTCACCGTCACGCTGGCAACGTTTATGGAGGTGCTCGACACCTCGATTGCCAACGTGGCGCTGCCCCATATGGCCGGGTCGCTGGGCGCGAGCCTGGACGAGGCAACCTGGGTGCTGACCAGCTACCTGGTGGCCAGCGCCGTTATTTTGCCCATCTCCGGCTGGTGTTCAAACCGCTTTGGCCGCAAGCGTTTTTACATGTCGTGCGTGGTGCTGTTTACCGCCTGCTCGCTGCTGTGCGGAATTGCGCCGAGTTTGCCATTTCTGATTGTGGCCCGCGTTTTGCAGGGCCTTGGCGGCGGCGGCCTCGCGCCCAGCGAACAGGCGATTCTGGCTGATATTTTTCCTCCCAACAAACGAGGGCAGGCGTTCGCGGTCTACGGCATGGCAGTGGTTTTCGCGCCCGCCATTGGCCCTACTTTGGGCGGCTGGATTACCGACAACTTTAACTGGCACTGGATATTTTTTATCAATCTGCCGGTGGGCATTCTTTCGTTTTTCCTCTCCGGCCGCATGGTTGAAGATCCGCCACATTTGATTGAGCGCAAGAAGGCGTCGAGGCATCTCAAGGTGGACTTTATGGGGCTTGGCCTGGTGGGCCTTGGCGTGGGCCTGCTTGAGTTCACGCTCGACCGCGGGCAAGAGAAGGATTGGTTCAGCGATGCGAGCATTCGCTTTTCATTTATCACCGCGATTTGCCTGCTCATCTTTTTCGTTTTCTGGGAGTGGCGGCATCCCGACCCCATTGTCGATATCAGGCTGCTGAAGAACCGCAACTTCGGCACGTCGGTTTTTCTGCAGCTGGTTTTGGGAACGGTCTTGTTCGGCTCGACGGTCCTCATTCCGCAATACCTGCAAACGCTGCTGGGATACACGGCCGAGCGCGCCGGCATGGTGCTGTCTCCCGCAGGCTTTGTGCTGATGGCCATGATGATGGTTTCAGGCCGCATGGTGGGCAAGGTGGATGCGCGCGCCATGGCCGCGTTCGGATATTTCTGCACCGCCGTGGGGGTCTACAACCTTACCCGGCTCGACCTCACCACTTCGTATGAAGCGGCCACCTTGTGCCGCATCTTTCAGGTCATGGCTCTTCCATTTGTGTTTATTCCCATCAGCACGCTCAATTATGTGGGCGTTCCTATTGAAAAGAACAATCAAATTTCGAGCCTCACCAATTTTGCGCGCAACATTGGCGGCAGCGCCGGCACCGCGCTGCTCACAACTTTCATATCCCGCACTTCGCAGACGCACCAGCAGTCGCTGAGCGCGAAGGCGGTCCCGGGCAGCCTCGCTTTTTCGCACTATCTTGACGGAATCAAGTCGATGCTGGTTATGCGCGGAGTGCCCGCCGCGCAGGCCAGCCAGATGGCGGTTGGGCAGGCTTACCGCGAAATGGGTTTGCAGGCTACCATGCTGAGCTATCACAACGCCTTTGTTGTGCTCGCGGCAATGCTGTTCTGCCTGGTTCCGCTGCCGTTTGTGATGCGGCTGCCGAAGAAGCGGCCTGCGGCTGGGGCGGCGGCGGGGCACTGAAAAGCAGGGAATAGGAAATAGTGAATAGGGGAACAGGGAATAGGAACTTCCCCTCATCCGCCCGCGTAAATCTCGGCTCGGGATATGATGATATGTAGACGTTCTCAGAGTTATCCCAAGAAGATTGCATTGAATTGAACGCAGGGACGAATGAGTGCAGGCGTAACCAGAAAAGTTGAGCTGTTCGACACCAGCCTGCGCGACGGGCTGCAGCAGCCGAACCTAGAAATCAGCGTGCCCAACGCAATGATGCTGCTTGAGCGCATGGGCGCGTTCGGCATAAAGTACGCCGAGATCGGGTTTGCCGGCGCCAACAAGCTGGTGAGCGATTTGTGCGCGGCGGTGGGCGACATTGATACCGGCGGCATGAAGCTGGCTCTGTTTGGCCGCACGCGCGGCCGCGGAACCAGGGTGGAAGACTGGCCCGATGTTCGATTCATTTTGAATCAGCGCAATCGCATTCCCGTGGCTGTGGTGGTGGTCAAGTCGCGCCTGCTCGACATTATGCACTCGCTTGAAACCACTCCCGAAGAAAACCTGGCCATGGCGTGGGAGACGGTGGATTGCCTTCATCAGAGCGGCTTTGAAGTGATTGTCGATCTTGAGCATGGCATGGACGCCTATTGCGGCCGTCGCGAGATGGGCGCGCTGTGCGATGCTGACTTTGCCGCGCGCAGCCGCGATTATTTTGGCGAACTGGCCGGCCAGTGTGTGGGGCAGAATGTGAGCCGCATTGTGGTGTGCGATACCAACGGCGGCTCGAGTCCTGAAGAAGTGCAGCAGGTAATCGGCGGCCTGGTGAGAGATTTTCCGCAGGCAGCCATCGGCTTTCACGGCCACACCGATCGCGGCCTGGGCGTCGCCAACACACGTGCGGCAATTTTGGCGGGCGCAATGCATGTGCAGGGCACGCTGCTGGGCACGGGCGAGCGCTGCGGCAACGTGAACTTGACCACGGTAGTTGGCGCGATGCAGGTGCGCGGCGAGGCGGAGTTTGTAGCGCCGCAATCGCTGGCCGGGCTTACCGGCCTGGCGCACTCGGCATATGGCGCGTTCGCTCTCGATCCTCCGCACGGCGCGCCGATTGTTGGCCCCGGCGCCTTTGGCACGTGGGCCGGCATGCACGGGTCGAGCGAAAACAAGAATCCCGGCGCATACCTGTGGTGCAATCCGGCCCAGGTGGGCGCGGTTCCCACCATCGGCGTGAACGGACAATCGGGGCGCGCCAATATTGTTCTGCTTTCAAAAGATCTTGGCATGCCGCTCAACTCAAAGCAGGCGCAGGCTCTGCTTGAGAGCAACCAGGCGATGATTGAGGGCGGCGGATTTACGGCCAGCGAGATATCGTTCAAACTGGCCTGCATGAAAGTGCTGGGCACGCTGGGCAACTGGTTCAGCATTCGCAGCTGGCGCGTGTTTGACGAGTCAGACGAGATTGGCAACCGTTTTGTGCAGGCGTTCATGACGCTTGCGGTGAGCGATACCTCGGTCACAACTTCGCGCGCTGAGGGCACCGGGCCGGTGGATGCGCTGACCAAAGCAATGCGCAAGGAATTGGAAAAATGGTATCCCGCGCTGGCCGAGATGCGGCTGGGCACGTTTACCGTTGCCGCTCTCGATGTGTCGGCGCATGACTCGGCCGCGCACGTGCGCGTTACGGTGAGCTTTCACGCCGACGGCTGCGATCCGTGGATTACGGCGGGCGTAAGCAGCGATATGAACCAGGCTGCGCTGATGGCGATTGTGGATGGCTTCCACTACTGGCTGTTGACGCGGGGCGCGGTGCGCGCCGGCAAGGTTGCCGAAGCTGCGCCGGCTATCGCTGAGTAATAAACTTCAAAATCTCATCCAGCACGTGTGGTCCCTCATCGGTGCCAAACAAAAACTGCGCATGCGAAGATCCTTTAACTATGACCAGCTTTTTAGGCTGCGGCGCTTGCTCGTAATGATCCCTTATACCGGGCAGGCGAGGGCCATCGCCGCTGGTGTCGTCGCGGGCCACAAGATAGAGCTTGGGTAGTTTCAGTTGCTCGGGATGAGAGCCGCCTTCAGAGCCGAGAAAGACCACGCGGTCGAATTCTCCCGGCTTGGCGACGGCCGCCGCATCTCCCACCGCGTCTCCGCCCAGGCTTGCGCCGATAGCCGAAACGCTGCGCAATCCTCTTGCGTGCAGATAGCGCACCGCGGCCAGCACGTCGGCGGCATTGTCGTCGTAAGAGCCTTCGGCGCCGGTCGAACCGTCGGGGTTTTTCTTGTCTCCGCGAAATTGAACTGCCAGAACCGTGAATCCCTTAGCCGCGAAAACCTGCGCCTGGGGCGCCCAGCTCTCTTTGCCAAATCGCCCGCCATGCGCCAGCACAAGGCCGCGATCGCCGGAGCCATAAATGTCCGCCTGAATTGAGGCTTGCGGGTCTGGCAGCGGAATTGTTACGGTCTGCTGGGCCGCTGCCGGAAGCATCAACAGCACCGCGGCGATTACCATGAACGTGGGCCTCAAGATTACCTCTCGTATCGCCGCTGAAATGTTTACCGCGCCCTAAGCTTCTGCGGCCGGATAGGCCAATTTTACCTGCGGCGTTAAGAATCGAGGCTCGCTTTGCAAATGTACCGTAAGGCGATACGATCGACCGCACTGTGACTCCCCTCACAGGTGATTTCAGCTGAGCCGGTAAGAATAGTTCCCTGAGGCCCGGGAAGCTTTCGCTTCGGGGACCTGGAGGAATGGGATTTATGAGTGATCTTGCGCCGCTGGCTGAGGACGTTGCAGTCGATCCGCTGGTCGGGCACCCGGCCGATTTTCATGTATTTCACCAGTTCATTGAACGGTGCAAGGCTCTGCCGGCCATTACCACCGCTGTTGCGTGGCCGCTCTCTGAGGTTGCGCTGCGCGGCACGGTTGAGGCTGCGATGGCAGGGTTGATTGAGCCCACGCTGATTGGGCCCGGCGCGGCGATGCATGCGCTGGCCAAAAAGATCGGCGTTGACATCAGCGGTTATCAAATTGTTGAAAGCGAGACTGAGGCACAGGCCGCCAATGCGGCCGTGGCAATGTGCCGCGCCGGCGTTGCCCAGGCGCTGATGAAAGGCAGCCTGCACACCGACGAGCTGCTGAAACCCGCCATGCACCGCGATACCGGGTTGCGCACCGCGCGCCGCATTTCGCACGTCTTTATTATGGATACGCCGGCCTATGCGCGCACTTTGCTGATTACCGACGCAGCCATCAACATTACGCCCGAGCTTGAAGATAAAGTGCACATTGTGCAGAACGCCATCGACCTGGCGCATGCGCTGGGCATTGCCGAGCCCAAGGTTGCGCTGCTCTCGGCGGTTGAGACCGTGAATCCCAAAATCAAGTCGACGCTCGATGCTGCGGCGTTGTGCAAGATGGCCGATCGCGGACAGATCACCGGCGGAATTCTTGACGGCCCGCTGGCGTTCGACACCGCGGTAAGCGCCAAGGCCGCCAGCATCAAGAAGCTGGTTTCGCCGGTTACCGGCCAGGCCGACATTCTTGTGGTGCCCGATCTTGAGAGCGGCAACATGCTGGCCAAGCAGCTTGAGTATCTTGGCGGCGCGCAGCTTGCAGGCATCGTGCTGGGCGCGCGCGTCCCCACGATTCTGACCAGCCGTGCCGATTCGGCTGAGACCAGATTGGTGAGTTGCGCAGTGGCCGTGCTGCTGCATTATGCTGAGCATCCGGCATTGAAGGTGTAGTTCTAACGCCAGGAAATGAAAAACAGGGGCGGGCGCTGACTACGGTTGGCGCCCTTTCTTTGTTTACCGGAATTTCAAGATAGTTTGCTCGCAGATAGGCAAAATCAGATGGAACTTGCGCCAGTTCCGCAGCATCAAAGACGACGAAAGGTGACGCGATGACTTTGTACGCAAGCGAGGTTGGCTCGCCTGTTGCCGCGCGCTCGAAAAGGAGATTGAATGCCCGCCAAAACTCTTCCGCAATCGGAGGCCGCCAAGGCCACCATCAAAGACGGATTCAAACCTGAACAGGTGAGGGAGTTGTCAGACGCGCTCAACGCGCTGCTGGCAGACTACTTTGCGCTTTACATCAAGACCAAGAATTTTCACTGGCACATGAGCGGAGCCCATTTCCGCGACTATCATTTGCTGCTGGACGAGCAGGCCGACCAGATTTTCAAAGTGACCGACGACATCGCCGAGCGGGTGCGCAAGATTGGCGGACAGACGATTCGCTCCATCGGGCAAATAGCCCGGCTGCAGCGGATTGCCGACAACGATTATGAATTTGTTCCTGCGCACGGCATGCTTGAGGAACTGTACGCTGACAATCAGATGCTGGTGGGAAACCTGCGCAAAGCGCACGAGGTTGCCGCAGACGCGAACGACTACGCGACCACAAGCCTGATTGAAGTGTGGATTGACGAGGCCGAGCGTCGCGCGTGGTTCCTCTTCGAGTCGACGCGATAGCAAGTAAAGTGCGGGCTTTGGCACGATTCTGGGAATGCGGGCGCCGACTGGGTTTAGCGCCCGCGGTTTTTTCGAGGATGCGCCTAGCCGCGTTCAGCCGTTATATTCGTTGGCATGAAGATTCTTCCCCGGTGGCTTTCCGCGGCCGCAGTTTTATGCGCCTTTACCGCCCTCGCCGGCGCGCAATCGTCAGGTATGCCGCCCATGGAGGGCATGGAACCGATCCCGCCTCCCGACCAGCTTCCCGCGCCTGTCCGCATGACCGGCATCGGCAATTCGCACATCGCAATTAAAGCCACACCCGAAGCACAGGCGTGGTTCGACCAGGGGCTGAGCCTGCTGAACGACTTTTGGGAATACGAATCGATGAAGGCGTTCGAGCAGGCTATCCGCACCGATCCCAAATGCGCCATGTGCTACTGGGGCCTGGCGCAGGCGGCACAGTTTCGCGGCGACGACCAAAAGCCTTATGCCGATAAGGCGCTGGAGCAGGCAAGACAGCTCGAAAGCAAGGCGAGCAAAACCGACAAGCTATACATTGATGCCGCGGTCGCCGAATCGAAAGAGGAAGCTGAGGACCATTCCGCATCGATTGCCATTTATCGCGACCTGGTGAAAAAAGCCCCGAAGGACATAGAGGCGCGCATCCACCTTGCCAACGCGTTGCGCGATGGATTTGACGACGACGGAAATCCCAGGCCCGGTGAAAAGGAAGGAATCGAGATTCTCGAAGGCGTGTTGAAAGATGCGCCCAACGATTCGGCCGCAAATCACTACTGGATTCATGCGATGGAGCCGAGCAATCATCCCGAGCGCGCAATTCCCAGTGCGGCGCTGCTGGCCAGCCTTGCGCCTAATAGCGGCCACATGGTTCACATGCCGGGGCACATCTACTATCGCGTGGGCGACTACGCCAGCGCCGACCACTGGTTTGCCGCATCAACTGAAACCGACGAGCGCTATATGCGCGAGCAGCATGTGGATGTGGACAACGACTGGAACTACGCGCACAACATGATGTACGGGATTGCCAACCTGATGGAGCAGGGGCGGCTGAACGACGCCAACGCGCTGTCAGACCGACTGGCCGGCGCGCGCGGCCACCTGATGGCGTCGCTTTACGTGTGGAATGCTCGCGATCAAATTTCGCGATTGAGCCTGCGCCTGCCGGTTGCGCTGCGCACCGGCGATTGGACGACCGTGCTGGCCATGCTTGATGACGCGAAGATTGCCGAGAGCGATAATACCGCGCACCTGAGATTCCTGCGTGAAGAACTGCGCAACTTTGCAGCCGGCATGAAGGCGCTTGACGAAGGCGATGTTGCCACAGCGCAAGGCGCATCAGAGCGCATGGATGCGGCCCTGTGGCGCGAGCAGCGGGACACAAAGGCCGAAGCTGACAAAAAGGCAGACGAAAAAAAGGCGGAGGCCAAGGCAAAAAAGCCGGATGCCAATAAACCCCCTGCTGCCGCGCTCAATCCCGACGCTGAGACCGAGCCGCTGATGATGGCCCTTAACGTTGCGTCAATGGAACTGCACGCGGGGGCTTTGCTGGGGCAGGGAAAAAGCGCTGACGCTAAGCAACTTTATGAGCAGGCGGTGAGGGCAGAGAAAAAGCTCGGGTATCACGAGCCTCCGTTCTACATTCGCCCGGTTGCTGAAACCGAGGCCGAGGCGCTGATGCGCGCCAAGGATTACCCGGGCGCCAAAGCGGCCTACCAGGCTGCGCTGATTGAGCGGCCGGCCTCAGGCTTTGAGCTTTACGGCATTGCGCACGCTGACGAACTAGCCGGTAGCAAGGCGGCCGCACAAACCGAATACCAGGCGTTCCTCAAGGCATGGCCCTCGGCCGATGCGTCGCTGCCGCAACTTGTTCACGCGCGCCAGCAGCTTGGCAATGCTCAATCTGCAGCGGGAAGATAGGCCGAGGCGGCTGCACCTTTCGAGGTGGTTTGAGAAACTGGAGACATGGATTCAATTTTGCCGGCGCCGGGCCCGACTGCCCTCATCTTCGATCTTGATGGAACACTCACCGACTCGAAGCCCGGCATTTTGGGCTGCCTGCGCACGGTAATCGACCAGCGCGGTTTGAAGTTCGATGAACCACTCGACAGGTTTATCGGGCCGCCGGTGGAAGAGTGGGTTTTATATCTGCTGCCTGATGGATCGGAAGAAGAACACGCGGCGCTGGCGCGGGACTACCGTGCCTGCTACGACCGCGAGGGGTGGTCAAACAATTCAGTCTATCCAGGAGTGCGCGAGATGCTGGTGCAACTTCGTGCAGCCGGGTTCCGGCTATATGTCTGCACGTCAAAGCACCACCAGTTTGCGCTGCGAATTCTTGATGCGTTTGAGCTGACGGCATTTTTCGACGCCATCTATGGCGACAAGCTTGAGTACACGAGTCACGCCAAAGCTGGCCTGTTGGCGCGCATCCTCAGTGAACAGGCAATCGATCGCGGCGACGCGTGGATGATTGGCGACCGCAGATTCGACATTGAAGCCGCGCATGCCAACCAGGTGCGCTGTGTGGCAGTGGGTTGGGGTTACGGTTCGGCAGCCGAGTTTGCCGGCGCCAATGCCGATGCCGTTGCACCCACGCCTGGCGAGGTATTCGCCATCGTTTCAGGCAACCACTCTCTCACTTCGCGATAACGACTCTTAAGAAAAATCAGCCCTTGAGGCATTGAATGGCGCCTTGCGCATTGAATGGCGTGCGCGATGCGTCGCGTCGAAAAGCGATTCTTGGCATCGATGAATATCTGTGGAAATCGCGCGATGCGAAACGCGTGTCTATTTGAATGTGCAACTTGAGTGTTGATAAATGTTTTAAAAATAATCGCTTCAAAAATTAGTTTGACAATCGTGTTATGCGTCGGCTATTGTGATGACGGTGACCACCGTCGCCACGGAGGTTTTATATGCGTCATATCATCGCTACTTCTGTTGTGCTTTCATCCCTGCTCCTCCCCGCAGCGGCTTTCGCAACCAAGCCGAACGATGAACCTGCTGCCTCAACCGCGATGCCGCGCGTCTCCACCGGCGTAATCGGACCCTTCCTCGTGAACTCGTTGACGCTCACCGCTCCCGACGGGTATGCGGCATCGTCTATTCCGGCCGATACACGGGTTGGCGTTTCCTTCGTCGTCGATGAGAAGGGCGTGCCTGAGAACATCCAGATCACGAAGAGCATCAACCCCACCTGGGATTCGCAAGTTGTAGACGCTGTCAGCAAGCTGCACTATCGCCCTGCCCGCATCGACGACCAGAAGATCCCAGTGGACGTAAACATGACTGTCGTTATCACCCAATAGCTGTCCTCATCATCCAGAAGTACTCGAGCGCCCCGCGCTGAACATGGCTCCCAATGCATGCGCAGAACGGGGCGTTGATTTTTTACTGGCTCAATGCGCCGCATCTTCACGCTTGTCATAGCTCGGGAATCGGAAATTCTGAAGAGTGACTTGAGTGCGCAATTGCCGCACCAGGCCGTAGCGCGCTTACCGGCTTACAAATTCGAGCATTTTGGGCGCTATCTGGTTGGCGCATTGCACGGGCGCAAGGTGTCCGCAGCCCGGTATGACGTCCAACTCGGCGTGCGGAATTAGTTTGGCCATCGCCTGCCCCTGATCGAGTGGAGTGATGCGGTCCTTGTCGCCCCACACGATCAGCACCGGCATATTGAGCGCGGGCAGCAATGCATCGGTGGTGTCCTGGCCGGTAAGCATCGAAGCCATTGCCCTTTGCACAACCCAGCCCTGTTCCCCTGTGACGCGCATAATGTCGTTCGCCACAAAGCCCGGCACCCTGGGCGGATTGGGCATCAACAGCGCGTTAAGCTGAGCCACCTGGTCTGCATTCGAAGGCGTAAACAGGCGCGTGTCCCATGCGGGCTCAAAATGCAGTCCTGCGGAATCGAAGAGCATGAGACGGCTGACACGATTGGGAGATTCCGCGGCGATCAGCTGCACAATCCATCCGCCCATTGACCATCCGCCCAGATCAACTTGATCAAGGTGCATCGCATCCATAAAGCCGATAACGATGCGGGCCTGGTCACGAACCGAGTATGAAAAACTTGCCGGCCACTCGCTGCGGCCGAATCCGGGCAGGTCTGGCATGTAGATCCGATAGCCGGCGTGCGCGAGGGTTGGCGCCAGGTTGCGCCAGTCTTCGGCGCGGCCGCCCAGCCCATGCACCAGCACCACCGGCTTGCCGTTTTCGGGCCCGGCAACCAAATAATGCACGCGTATGCCATTGATTGAAACTTCGCCATTGTGAACGCCGGTAAACGCCTCGCGCAAATACATCGATCCGTTGAAGTAGCCAACCGGGCGAAGAATAAAGCCCGCGCCGGTGGCAATGACCAGCGCGAACACAACCCACAGCACGCGTCGAACGAGTTTCATCGTTGCCCCTCTGCGCACACCATTTTAACGAGCTTCGGCCATTTGCCATCCCTTTTCAAGCACGCGCGCGGTGATGGGGTCGAGCAAGAGCGCGCTATGGCTGCTCCATTCACTGCGCTCAACCCAGCGCACCGCGTCCGCGTCAGAAGCGGCCAGCAACTCGCCGCCAGTCACGCGGCAAAGATAATCGGCTATCACATAGTGGTAGCGTACGCGGCCGTCTTCGCGATAAATACGGTCGAGCAGTTCCACCAGTTCCAATACGTTTACATCGAGGCCGGTCTCTTCGCGCACCTCGCGGGCTACGCCGTCAACCAGCGACTCACCAACCTCAAGCAGGCCTCCGGGAAGGGTCCAGTGGCCTTTCATGGGGTCGCGGCCGCGGCGGACGAGCAGCACCCGGCCATCCTGCACAATTACCGCGCCAACGCCTACCAGCGGCGTTTGAGGGAATTCTCGTTGCATGAAACTACGATAGAGCGCCATACGGTACGTACCGCAAGCGGGCAGCGCAATTGAATCGCAGACGGTGCCGCTATCATCGATAAAGAAGGTGTCTTGGTCCGGGGGCCTCAGCGATGGCGGAAATTACGCTTCAGATTGATGGAATGCATTGTGGATCGTGCGTGCGCCGCGTGAGCCAGGCTCTGGCCGCCATGCCGGGAACAGTAGTGAAGGAAGTGCGGATAGGCGCGGCGCGATTTGTTTCAAGCGACGGGCCGGCGGCAGTGGCCCAGGCAATTGCCGCGCTGGCAGAAGCCGGCTACAAGGCGAACGCTGAGTCTGCCCAGGTGAGTTAAGAGGCAAGGTTGGCTGCACTGACAACAGAATCGCTCGATCTGCCGGTGCTGGGCATGACCTGCGCATCGTGCCAGCACCATGTGGAGCAAGCGCTTCTGTCAACAGCGGGAGTGGAGTCGGCGCGCGTTAACCTGATGGCGCATCGCGCCAATGTGGTCTTCAATCCCGCGGTGGTGCGGCCAGAGCAACTCATCGCGGCTATACGCGGCGCGGGTTATGACGCGGTTCTGCCGCGCAAAGGCGAAGCGGCTTCAGATTCAGCGGGTCGCGACGAAGAGAAAAACGCCGCGCGGAAAGCCTGGGTAACCATCGCAGCCGGCGCAGCCACCATGCTGCTGGCCATGCCGCTCGACGATCAGATGGGCGCAGTCGATCGCCTGTTGATGAGGCTTGCGCCGTGGCTCTACGCAATCAAGGCGGAGACTCTGCGCTGGTGGCTGCTGGTTCTTACCGCGGTTGTTTTGGTGTGGGCGGGTCGCACCATTTACTCCAGCGCCCTTCGCGCGTTGCGTCACGGCACTACTAACATGAATACGCTGGTTGGGTTGGGCACTTCAGTGGCTTTTGCCTACTCAGCATACGCAACGGTTGCGCCCGCGAATGGCCGCCAGGTTTACTTCGATGCGGTGCTTTTGATTCTTGGATTTCTGTTGCTGGGCAAGAACCTTGAAGAGCGCGCCAAGCACCGGGCTTTAAGTGCGCTGCGCTCCCTTTCGCAATTGCGGCCTGAAACGGCGCGGCGAATCGTGAATGGCGTTGAGACTGAAGTTCCGCTGCAGCAGATTCACCCTGGCGATAGCGTCGCCGTGTTGCCTGGCGAGCGATTCCCGGTTGACGGCATAGTTATTGAAGGCCGCACCACGGTTGACGAATCGATGCTGACCGGCGAATCCACTCCCATTGCGCGCGCGGCAGGCGGGCGGGTTTTGGCCGGCTCGCTCAATTACGAAGGCGCGATAGTTTGCCGCGCTGAATCGCTAGGCGAAGATACAGTTCTCTCTCAATTGACGCGCATGGTTGAGCAGGCGCAGGGCTCGCGTGCCCCGATGGAGCGGCTGGCCGACCGCGCCAGCGCCATTTTCGTTCCCGTGGTGCTGGTGCTGGCGCTCATCACTTGCATTGCCTGGCTGGTGGCTACCAGGTCGCTTTCAATGGCGCTCGCAAGCACCGTTGCCGTGCTGGTGATTGCGTGCCCATGCGCCATGGGTCTTGCCGTGCCTGCCGCGCTCACAGTTGCCGTGGGTCGCGGCGCGCAGCTTGGCGTGCTGTTCAAGGGCGGCGAAGCGCTGGAGCGGCTTGCGCATCTCGACGCCATCGTTCTGGACAAGACCGGAACGATTACCGTGGGAAGGCCGGTGCTTGAAAAAGTACACGAAAGCGGGGAGCAAGCGAGCGAGGGAGCAAAGGAACGAGAGGACGATTTGCTGCGCATGGCCGCAGCCGCTGAAGAGCGGTCAAACCATCCGCTGGCGCATGCCATTGTGGAGTCGGCCCGCGCGCGGCAACTGGTTTGGCAGCCTGCGCAAGAGGTGCAGGTTCTGCCCGGCCGCGGGCTTACCGCTCGCGCAGAGGGTCACGAAATCCTGCTCGGCAATGAAGCGCTTTTCGCGGAATTCTTTGTTCCGCTACCGGCCGCCTCTGCAGCGCCCGAGGCCGGCGTGACTCGATTATGGATGGCGATTGACTCAAAGCCCGTGGGGTACTTTGATGCGCGCGACGCACTGCGGCCCGATGCCGCTGAAGCTGTAGCTGCGCTGCGCCGCTCAGGGCATCGCGTGCTGATGCTTACCGGCGACTCGGCCGGGGCTGCCGCGCCCATTGCAAAGGCCGCGGGTATTGACGAGGTCGAGGCCGGTTCTGATCCCGCAAGGAAGCTGGAACGCATTCGCGAATTGCAAAAGGCCGGTCTGCGCGTGGCCATGGTGGGCGACGGCATCAACGATGCAGCCGCGCTGGCGCAAGCCGATGCGGGCATCGCCATGGGCTCGGGCGCCGACCTGGCGCAGGAGGCAGGCGACGTGCTGCTGCTGCGCGCGCAGCCCTCGCTCATTCCCGCATCCATCGACCTGGCGCGCGCAACCCTGCGCATCATGCGCCAGAATCTTTTTTGGGCGGCCGGCTACAACGTAATCGGCATTCCGATCGCGGCGGGGCTGCTTTACCCGGCATTTCACATTCTGCTTACGCCGTGGCTGGCGTCGGCGGCCATGGCGCTTAGCTCAATCTGCGTGCTTGGGAATAGCTTGCGTTTGCGCGGTTGGCGGCCGGCATCAATCAGATGAGTCTCGGGCAGTCGATAACCGTTACCTGTGCGCGATCGAATAAACAGTAATGCCTACAAGGACCGCAAGCGCCAACGCCCCATACCAGGAGTACATTTTCATGTCGTTGCGCAAACGAATCAGGTCTTCGTCTTGTGCTCGCAATGTCCCGAAACGAACCCACCAGCTGATAAGGAAGAACGGGAGCAGGTAGATATCGATCCTGTTTCTGCTGCGCACTGGAGCGATATCGAACATCGATGGATCGTGCCCCATCAATGAGCGAATCTCGTCTGCCTCGCTGCAGGCAAGGTTTACTCGGTCCATCAGATCCGCGGCCGCTTCTGCTTGGTTGGGATCGATGACAATCGAGCAGAATCGGCAGCGCTCGCAGCCCAGAGCGATGGTTTCGCCACATACCGGACATGGAAACGTACGAACGCGTCCGCCGTCGGGAAGTATGCTCAGGGAACTCGGCACCGGTACCTCGTGCGCCCATAATACACGGCTGCCGCAAGCCCGCATCCAGTCAAGGTCGCGGCCACGCTAAACTATTCTAAGGCGTCAATGCGCATCCTTACCCGATACATCCTCGGCGAGATACTGTCCCACACCTTCATCGGGTGCGCGCTCTTTACGTTCATTCTCTTCATGCCCAACCTGCCTCACATTCTTGAGGTGGTGGTGCGCAACAGCTCAACGCTCACCGATGTGCTTGAGGTCTTCCTCTTCACGCTGCCGAATCTGCTCAAGGTCACCATTCCCATGTCGGTGCTGGTGGGCGTGCTGCTCGGTTTGAGCCGCATGGCCTCTGACAGCGAAATCATCGCCATGCGGGCATCGGGCCTGGGCATCGGCTATTTTGTACGCGTCTCGGCAATCGTGGCCGTTGGAGGAACTTTACTGGGGTTGGCCAATACGCTTTATCTCGCGCCGCGCTCCAACCAGGCGATTCTCAAAATGGAGCAGTCGCTCGAATCCTCGCAGGCCTCTTATGAGATTCAGCCGCGCGTGTTCTACGAGGACTTCAAGAACTTCGTGCTCTACGTGCAGAACGTGCACTCCGGCGCCGGCCCGTCGAATTGGGACCAGGTGTTTATGGCCGACGTGAGCGATCCTGCCAACCCGATTATCACCACCGCTGCAACCGCGACGGTTGTGAACGACGGCAGCCAGGAGCTGATGATGCGCCTGCGCGAAGGCGCGCGTCATGAGACCGTGCCCGGCGAACCCACGCAATACAACATCTCAACCTTTGTCACCACCGACATGCCGCTGGCGCTGAGCCAGACCAGCGATGTACACCTGGGCCGCATGGATACGGCCATCTACGCGCTGCCGCTGCCTGCGTTGCTCGACCGTATTCACGGGCCCGATTCGCAGCGGTTCCTGGTGGAACTGCACAACCGGTTCGCATTTCCCGCGGCTTGCATCGTATTGATGCTGGTTGGCGTTCCGCTGGGCGCGGTTTCACGGCGCGGCGGCCGCAGCTCCGGCTGGGTCTTCACCATTCTGCTGGTGTTTGTTTATTACTTTCTTTCTTCGACCGGCATCGCGCTCGGCCGTCAGGGCAAACTGCCCGTATTTTTGGCAGTCTGGTCGGCCAACATTCTGTTTGCCGCAGCCGGTTCTCTGCTGCTGTGGCAAATGGCAACGGGCGGACGTTTGCTGGCCGCAATCTCAGGATTGACGACACACTTTCCCCGCTTCAGCTTGAAGCCGCGAGACGGCATGAGCGGGTCCGGCAACGGCTCGGCGCTGGGCGGTCTGCTCGATCACTTTCAGCCTCGCGCCACCGCCGCTCGCGCGCGCAGCCGCCATGCCTTTCCCCGCATTCTCGACGAATATGTGGTGCGTGAATTCGTCAACATGTTCCTGCTGGTGCTGTCGGCTTTCGTCCTGCTCATGATCGTCTTCACATTTTTCGACCTGGTGGGCGACATTATCCGCAATCACATTTCGCTGGTCACGGTCGGCGATTACCTGGTGAACCTAACGCCCAGCATGCTGTATCAAATTGCGCCCCTCGCGGTGTTGATCGCCGCGCTGGTGGTTTTCGGCGTGCTTAACCGCAACAGCGAAATTGTGGCCATGAAAGCGACCGGCATCAGCCTCTACCGGCTGGTGATTCCCATTGTCTCCATCGCCTTTATTCTTGCTATCAGCCTGTTTCTCTTTGACCAGTTCTACCTGCCGCAGGCCAACCGCAGACAAGAGGCGCTGCGCAACGTTATCAAGGGCCGGCCACCGCAAACTTATCTGCACCCCGAGCAGAAGTGGATCTTCGGCCAACCCAGGCCCGGTGAGCCGGCGCGCATTTTCTACTACCAGTTTTTCGATCCGGTGCGCAGCGAGTTTGCCAATCTCTCGGTCTTTGAGTTCGATCCCCAAACCTTCGCCCTTACCCGGCGCATCTTTGCCGGCCGCGCCGTTTGGGATGAGGCTGCCGGTTCCTGGAAATTCGAAAATGGATGGGTGCGCGAGATAAGCGGCGCTAATGTCAGCGACTACCGTCCGTACGTGTCCACCGTATTTGCTGAAGTGCACGAGCCGCCCGATTACTTCGAAAAAGAAGACCTTCAGTCGCAGGAGATGAACTTTGCGCAGCTCGACCACTACGTGCGCGACCTGCAGCAGGGGGGATTTGACACCATGCGCCTGCGCGTCGCTCTGTGGCACAAAATGGCCTACCCGCTGGTCGCGGTGGTGATGGCAATGCTGGCCATACCCTTCGCGCTTTCGATGGGGCGGCGCGGATCGCTGAGCGGCATCGCGGTGGCAATTGGCGTGGCGCTGGCGTTCTGGGTGGTCGATGGCCTGTTCGGCGCAATGGGCGACGTGAATTATCTGCCCGCGGCAATGGCCGCATGGTCGTCAGACATTTTGTTCGGCCTGGTGGGCGGATATCTGCTGCTGCGCACGCCGACGTAACAGCAGAAGATCAGGGGCCAGGGATTAAGTCAGTAGACAACAGACGAACACCAGGCCAGGAACCGGGTGCCCCAAATCTCGCTTCTGAGACCTGGGAAAGTACGCCGGTCAACCAGTGGGTATTTCCGATCTAATTTCGGTATTGGGACAGATATTCCCGCTTCAAACGAGTCTCCGAATGGCATTGACAACACTCTTTCGCCCTGTCGGCAGCAAAGAACTCGCGCTAATCCGCGAAAGCGGCTGGCGCGCTTTTCCGCCTCGTCTGCCGGAGCAGCCGATCTTTTATCCCGTATTGAGCGAGGAGTATGCAACGCAGATTGCGCATGACTGGAATACACGCGATGGCGGCACGGGCTATGTCTTGCGTTTTGAAGTCCAGACCGAATATCTCAAACAATTTCCCATCCAAACGGCCGGTTCGCGCATCCATCAGGAGTACTGGATTACCGCCGGGGAGCTCTCCGAATTCAACCGGCACATCACCGGATTAATTGAAGTGGTGAGCGAGTTTACTGGGCGATCAACTGACCCCGTAGAATAGGACATATGCTTCGCGACCTCGCCCCGCTCTTCAAATACATGCGCCGCTACCGCTGGGGATACGTGTGGGGTACGCTGGCCTGCGTCGCGACCAACATCATCTGGGTGCAGTTTCCGCGCGTGCTGGGCACCGCCATCGACACCATCGCCAAAGGCACCACGCACCGCCAGATACTCTACTTTTCCGGGCTCATCGTTCTCATCGCGCTCACCAAAGGCATCTTCCTGTACGCGCAGCGCTGGATACTGATTGGCATCTCGCGCGACATCGAGTTCGACATTCGCAACGCCCTGTTTGTAAAACTGGAAGCGCAGGATTCGGGTTTCTACCAGCGCTATCGCACCGGCGATCTTATGGCCCGCATGACCAACGACCTGAATGCGGTGCGCATGCTGCTGGGGCCGGGCCTGATGTACAGCGCCAACACCATCTTTCTGAGCCTGTTTGCGCTGGTCTACCTGCTGCACTACAGTCCCTGGCTCACGCTGGTGGCGCTGGCGCCCATGCCCGTCGCCAGCATCCTCGTGCAATATTTCGGCAGCCTCATCCATGCCCGTTTCGAGCGCATCCAGGCCAGCTTTTCAGACATCTCGGCGCAGGCGCAAGAGAATTACTCCGGCGTGCGCCTGATTCGCGCCTTTGTGCGCGAGAAGTCAGAGATCGGCCGATTCGAGAAACTCAATCGCGAATACATTGCGCGCGCGCTGCGGCTGGTGCAGCTAATGGGCATGCTGTGGCCGACGCTTGAATTCGTCCTCGGCATTTCAATGGTGATTACCCTGCTGGTTGGCGGGCACCTGGTAATCGCGCATTGTATCTCGGTGGGCGACTTCATCGGTTTCAACACCTACATGCTGCAGCTCATCTGGCCCATCATCGCCGTGGGCTGGGTGGTAAACATCTTCCAGCGCGGCACGGCGTCGGTCAAGCGCATCCACGAGCTGATGGAAGCCGTTCCGGCTATCGCCGACAGCCGTTCCGCGGTTTCACTCTTTGGTGAGAAGCACAGGCTCAACGGGGACATTGAATTCCGCGATCTCAGCTTCAGCTATGGCGATACGCAGGTGCTCAAAAACGTATCGCTGAAGATTCCCGCCGGCTCGAGCCTGGCCATAGTTGGCCCCACTGGCTCGGGAAAGACCTCGCTGGTGAACCTCATCCCCCGGCTCTACGACGCGCCCCAGGGCACGCTCTTGATCGACGGCCGGCCGGTGACCGATTATCCGCTCGCCGTGTTGCGCCACAACGTCGGCATGGTGCCTCAGGAGACATTTCTTTTCAGCGAGACTATCCGCGAAAACCTGGCCTTCGGCGCGCCCGGCGCATCTGCTGACGAATTGCTGCAAGCGGCTGAAGCTGCCCACATTCGCCTGGAGTTTGAAGAGTTTCCCCAGGGGTTTGAAACCATGGTGGGCGAACGCGGGGTTACGCTTTCAGGCGGCCAGAAGCAGCGCGCCGCCATTGCCCGCGCGCTGCTGCGCCGGCCCGCCATCCTCATTCTCGACGACGCCCTGGCCAGCGTCGATACGTACACTGAAGAACGCATTCTCGGCGGCCTGCGCAACTACACGGCGACGGCGACTACCATCCTCATCTCGCACCGCGTCTCCACCGTGCGCAACGCCGACCAGATCGCCGTGTTGAATCGCGGCCGAATTGTGGAGCTCGGCACCCACGAGGAGTTGCTGGCGCGCGATGGCTACTACGCCGACCTTTACCAGAAGCAGCAACTCGAAGAAGAGTTGACCGTGGCCGGGTAAACGCAAGGCTCCGGCCTCAAACCGTCCAGCTCACGGCGTTCGATGATGCCTGGCTCGCAGGTTCGGGCTCGGGATGCGTTGAATGCGCCATTGCCGCCAGGCGCAGCTCACCCAGGTTCCCGCTTTCGTCGCGCGCCACCTGCCGCCAGGCCTCACGCACATTTTTCACGCAATCAATCGCATGCGAAAACCGCGCGCCCGATGCCGACTGTGAAGCATGCAGAATCTGCGCAAAAATCGCCGCATAAAAATCGCTCAAGGCCTTTGCCGGCTCTCCGCCAATGTCCATCCGCAGCCGCGCCTGCAGGTGAATGATAATGTCGAGCGCGCGCTTCACCGCCATCCTGCGCCCGTCCAGGTCGCCGCGTTCAACCGCACGCATCGCTTCATACAGAAATCGCACAATCCCGTCGTAAAGCGCCACCACCATATCAACCGCCGAAGCGCCGTCGAGTGCGTGTTGCCGATAGCTACCCATCGTTCATTACTCCTTAACTGTTTTTGTTGTATCCGGTGATTGCCGAATAAAGTTCGTTCATTCCGTCCAGCTGGGTCGGCAGCTGCTGCATGATTTCGTTGGCGCTGTTCAACTCCGCGGTAAGGCTTTTCTGCTCGGTCGAGATGATGGCATTTTCCTTTGAAACCTCGGCGTTGAGACTCGATTCAATGTTGCTGTTTGAGCTTGAGGCAAGCGACAGTATGCCGGTAGGTGAACTCTCTCCCGCATTGTTCAGCAGGTTTGACACCGTCTGTCCCCAGCTATTCGCATTCTGGAAGAAGCCAACCACGCTGCTGTAGTCGGTGTTTAGAAGGGAGTCGAGCGAGCTGGCGTCGAAGGTGAGCGTGCCGTTGTTGTTCACGCTGATGCCCAGGCCGCTCAGGCTGTTAATGTCGCTGCCGCTGCTGTTGTAGTTGAGCGCCACGCCTGTCGTTGAGTCGGTCATCGACGAGTTCACCGCCAATTGCCCCGCGGTAGCGTAGTTCGATACGAACTCAAGATGCGAGCCGCTGCTATTGGCTACTACGTTGGCGGTCACACCTACATGAGACGCGTTGATCGCGTCCGCCATGCCGGCCAGCGTATTGTCTGACGCGGGCACGTCGACGGTTTGCGGGCTGGTGTCGGCAATGCTCGAGGTCACGGTCAGAGTACCGGCGCTTCCCGAGGTTAAGGAAGTAAGCGATAAACTTTGCGAGCCGTCGCTGCCGGTCACAATTGAAGCCGTAACGCCGATATTCGCCGAATTGATTGCGCTCATGAGTCCGGCTAACGTGGCAGTCGTCGATGAACTGCCCACCTTCACGGTTTGCTCGGTGCCCGATCCTACCTGGATGCTGATGGACCCGGAAAGCGTATCGCCGGAGTTCATGATGGGGTTCAGCGTACCGGTCGACGTCGTGGCGATAGCTCCGGTCGTCGCGTTCGCATCGCTGCCTGGCGTACCTGAGTAGAACAGGGGCAGGCCATCGGCCAGCGAAAAGCTGATTGACCCCGAGAGCGTGTCGCTGGCATTGGAGATCGAGTCGAGATAGCCGTTTGGATTTTGCGTATTGATGCTACCCAGAATCTGCTCTTGCAGCACCGCGAGCGTTGGAGAACCAAAGAGCGGCTCAGCGGTGCCCGAAGTGGTGTTCCCCTCCTGCGTGTTGATCGCGCTCATCAGTGAGTTGTAATCGGTTACGAACTGGTTCACAGTGCTCTCGACATCTGCGTTGTCGTTGCCAATCACGATTTGAATAGGAGATGAAGACGTGGCGAGAAGCTGAAAAGTCACTCCGGGAATGAGGTTGGTGACGGCGTTCGATGCGCTGGTCAGGTTGCTGACACCGTCAATGGTCAGATTGGCGTCAATGCCATTCACCGCAGCCGTGTAACCCAGCGCCGTTGAGCTGTCTACCAGGGCGGAGTTTACCGCAAGCGTACCCGCGCTGCCGGCAGTGCCCGAAGTCAGCTCGAGGCTGGCCGTACCGTCGCTGTTGGTCACTACCGAGGCGGCGAAGGGAAACGCATTGGAAGCGCTGTTGATGTATTGCGAGAGATCGGCCAGGGTGGTGCCGCCTTCGGCAGTGTTGACATCGTTCATGTTGATGGTTTGCGCCGAGCCTCCGCCCACCGAAACTGAAATCGTTCCGGTAAGATTCTCACTCGAACTTGATACCGCGGCCAGCTGCGCTGTCGACAGGGCGGTGCCCGTTCCCGCGGTAACGCTGGCGCCAAGGGTATTGGTTACCGCGTCATTCAGCGTGTTGCCTGAAACAATGATGTTTCCCTTGGCGCCCGAGGTGCCTGAGACAAGGCTCAGCCTTGACCCGGTTGAGTCGGTCAGTACACTGGCGTCGATACCGACACTGGAGGCGTTGATGGCTCGTGCCAGGCCGGCCAGCGTGTTGTCTGTTGAGTCGAGCTTAAAAGTCTTCGATTGACCGCCCGGACCCACCTGCAGGGTCACCGAGCCGGTAAGCGTGTCGGAGCCGTTGGTGATCTCGGCAAGATAACCGCTCGATGTTTGCGCCAGGTTGTTCACCGTCACGGTATGTGAGCCGGCGATCGCTGCCGAGGATGCGGCGGTGAGTTCAACCACATCGGTATTCGAGCTCGAACCTTCCTTCTGTGCCAGAATTCCGTTGAAGTCAGTCAGCGAGCTCATGTCGTTGGAGAGACTCGACATCAAGGTGCCCAGGCTGGAGATGGCCGTGTCCTGGCTCTCAAGCGAGGTCAACTGGCTCTTCCACGGCGTTTCAACATTCTGCAGATTCGCCACAATCTCAGACACCGTGCTGCTGACGTCGAATCCGGCGCCGCTGGTCGGCGAACCAAAACTCAGGCCTACTGTGCCCATCTGAACTCTCCCCCGGCTGCTTGAAGCAGCCCTCCAGCCACATGCACAATCCGCAGATTGGAATAGGCTCATCTCGTCTCTCAAGGACGCTCAGAAAAAACAGAACAGGGCGCCCATTAAGGGACGCCCTGCTCAGTTTTATCTCAACCCTCGAATTGTCTTGCCCGTTGTTACCTGTTCCACGTCGGGTTCTGGGTCTGGTTCGAGCCCGGGAGCTTGCTACTCCCGGACCCTTGGGTTTATTGCAGCAGCTTGGTTACTTCCTGCTGGGAGCTGTTGGCCTGCGCCAGGGCTGCGATGCCGGTCTGGCTCAGGATTTCGTACTTCGACATGTTCGACGAAGCCGAAGCATAGTCAGTGGCCTGTACGGCGTTCTGGGCCGATTGCAGGTTCTCTGACTGAGTGCTCAGCACTGAGCTGGCTGAGTTCAGCGTATTGATCTGCGCGCCGACATAGCCATCTTGTGCCGCAACATCGGCAATGGCTGCGTTCAAGCCGGTAAGGGCTGACTCAGCGCTGTTCTGCGAAACCAGGGTCGTGCTGCTCAGGTCCTGGCCAACGGTTGCCGTATAGCTGATGGTGGCCGTCCCGCTTGCAAGATTGTCCACCTGTCCGGCAGTGTCGTCGGTCGGTGCCTGGGTCGTTCTCGCGTCCTCCACGGCCTCTGTCATCGCCAACTGGTTTCCTGAGGGCGCAGTGGCAGTGTCAGACACGTTGCCGGTGATCAGAATGCCGGTGTCGGTGCCGCCGCCGGCAGCATTGGCAGCGTCGCCCGCCGCGGTTGCGGTGGTAAACGTGGCAGTCAAACCAAGGCCGGACGTGTTAATTGAATTGACCAGGCCCTGCGCTGTTTCGTTTGCTGTGGTCGTAATCGTGGTCGTGTTGCCAGCGGCGTTGGTAAAGGTCAACGTGCCGGAGGTTGTGATGGCATCGGTGCCAATCGCGGCTTCTGTCGTGGCTCCGCTGGCTGATGTTGAAAGATCGACAAACACACCCTGGCCCGCGCTATATGCCATTGTGCCGCCGGTCTGGCCCACATCGCTGGACGACAGGGTTCCAATGCTCAGAGCGTTGATTGAAGCGCCCTGCGTCGAGGAGTCGCCGGTGTAGATGTCGGTGTTTGTGCCGAAAACAGTTTTCTGGTTATAGGTAGTTGTCGATCCGATGTTGTCGATTTCAGACAGGATCGATTGATATTCCTCGTTGGCTGCAGCATCCTGCGTGCCGTTGAGGGTGCCGTTCGAGGCCTCGGTGGCCAGCGTGACGGCGCGGTTGAGCAGGCTGGTGACCTGTGAAAGTGCGCCATCGGCAACCTGCAGAAGGCCCACGCCTTCCGTAGCATTGGTTTCAGACTGGCTCAGAGCCTGCTGGTTGGCCTGGAGGCCATTGACCAGTGAAAGGCCTGCGGCGTCGTCGGAGCCGGAGTTGATTTGCGAACCAGAAGACAACTGCTGAAGCGTCTTCGACAGGCTGTTGTTTGTGTTGTTAAGGTTGTTCTCCGCATACACCGCGGAGAGATTATTCAAGACACCCAGGGACATGGGGTTCTCCTTGTTGGATGCGGTGATTTGCGGTCCTTTAGCCGGATGCGCTTCCCTTTAAGTTCATGGGTTGCTGCTCTCGGTTTTGAACCGTCGCATCTGGCCCATTTTTCGGCCTATGCCCCGGGGACTTTACCTTCCGGCCTTGAGTGTCCCAAGCAGGACACTTTTTCCCGCCGGATTTTAATTCTTTAACTTTTTCCCCCAACCGCCGATAAACGCAGCAAAGGAGTTTACGGCCATGATCGAACTGACCCGCCTCAACGGCAACACTATGGTCGTCAACAGCGACCTCATCAAAACCGCTGAAGCTTCGCCCGATACCATGCTCACGCTGATTAATGGCGAAAAGCTGATAGTGCGCGAAGAAATCAGCCAGGTTATCGAGCGGGTTCTCGTGTATCGCGCGCGGTTGCTGGCCGTAGTAGGAAAGCGCATGAACCACTTCGACGACCTCGAACGGGTTGCGGCCCTGGCCAGTCTTGACGTTGCCGATTCGCTGCCTCAACTTGTCACGCAGGCCGCAAAGCAGAGCGAAAGATAAGTGTCATGGATCAATTACCCCGCATCTGCCGTTTGATTCAAGGAGCGGCTAATGGATAAAGCGAGCATTGGCGGAGTTCTTCTGGCCATCAGCGGAATCGTCGCTGGCCTGCTGATCGAAGGCGGCAACCTGGGCCAGATTCTGCAGCCTACGGCGGCTTTGATCGTGTTCGGCGGCACTTTGGGCGCGGTCATGCTTCAGTTTCCACTGGGCACCGTGATCGGCGCGTTCCGAAGCCTGGCCAATATCTTTTCAGAACCGCGCAAGCAGGATGGGCAGGTCATCGAGTTGCTGCTTTCCTTCGCCAACAAGGCTCGCCGCCAGGGCGTGGTCTCGCTCGATTCCGATCTGCAAACCATTCGGGACCCCTTCTTCAAACAGACGCTGATGCTGGCGGTTGATGGCACTGAGCCCGCCGAACTGCGCAAGATCATGCACGTCAGTCTCGATTCCATTGCGGAAGACGAGGACCAGTTGCCTGCGGTCTTTGAGTCGGCCGGCGGCTTCTCGCCCACCGTAGGCATTCTGGGTGCTGTGCTCGGCCTTATCCAGGTAATGCATCACCTCGATAATATGCAGGAGGTAGGCCGCGGTATCGCCGTGGCCTTTGTGGCCACCATCTACGGCGTCGGCATTGCCAATCTGTTTTTTCTGCCCTTCGCCGGCAAAATGCGCCTCAGGGTTCGCGAGCACCAGCGCAGCCGCGAAATGATGCTCGAAGGCGTGATCTCCATTCTCGAAGGAATCAATCCGCGCATGCTTGAGATCAAGCTTTCCGGATTCACCGACGACAAGGGCCGCGAGAAGCAGGAGCGCGCGGCATGAGGCCGCGCGCTCACCGCGCCCGGGTCAGCCACGACCGATGGCTGGTCTCCTACGCGGACTTCATCACCCTTTTGTTCGCGTTCTTTGTGGTTCTCTATGCCTCGGCCAACGCCGACAAAAAGAAGCAGCTTGACGTTTCGACCGCCATTGATGCGGCCTTCCGGTCACTCGGCATTTTTCAGAGCGCAACTCGCAACCCCATAGACAAGGCCGGCGCACCCTCAACCGCAGACCGCCCCGTCGTTCCCATGAATATCGTCATGGGCGAGGATGTGCTGGCTCCCGCCGCGGTCAAAGACGATCTCGAACATATACGCCGCGATCTCACCCAGGCCCTCTCCAATCAAGTTGCAACGCACACGGTCTCAATCAAAATGGGGCGCGACGGATTGGTGATCAGCCTTCGCGAAGCGGGCTTTTTCCCCTCAGGCTCGGCTACGCCCAAGCCTGGCACATTGCCGACTCTTCGCCAGATTGCCGAGCGCCTGGGCGCCACCCCTTACGACCTGCGCGTCGAGGGGCACACCGATAACGTTCCAATTCATAACGACCAGTTCGATTCAAACTGGGAGCTCTCATCGGCGCGCGCCACCGGCATTGCCCGCCTGATTCTCAATCTCAATCTCATCGCACCCGACCGGCTCTCGGCCGCCGGATACGCCGAATTTCATCCCGTGGTAAGCAACGATACCGCGGAAGGCCGCGCCGAAAATCGCCGCATCGATCTCGTCATTTTGCCGCGTGCAAGAATCAACTTTTCCACTCTGGCCCGGTCACCGCAGCTGCCAATCTCCAGCGGAGTCTGGCGCAAAATTACTGACGAGTAACGGGCGGAGCCAGCGGAGTTGGCCTCGCTTCACTCGTGTTAGCGGAGTTAGTCTCCGAGCCCAGCTTCCGTAACACCGCTAACTCCGCTGCCCTTCTCACTCCACCCCCAGCACCTTCACAATCACCCGCTTGCGGCGCTGGCCATCAAACTCCGCATAAAACACGCGCTGCCAGGTGCCCAGGTCGAGCCTGCCGTTAGTCACCGGCAGCGTCGTCTCATGGTGCAGTAGCAGCGACTTCAAATGCGCGTCGCCATTATCCTCACCGGTCTGGTGGTGCTTGTAGTCGGGCCGCGCCGGGGCCAGCGTCTCAAGCCACTTGCCAATGTCTTCAATCAAGCCGCTCTCATGGTCGTTCACGTAAACGGCGGCTGTTATGTGCATGGGCGACACAAAGCAAAGCCCGTCTCTCACCCCGCTTCGCCGCACAATCTCTTCAACTTCATCGGTAATGTGCACCATCTCCCGGTGCTTGCGCGTTTCAAATACCAGGTATTCGGTATGACTCTTCATGCCTGACTCTCCTCACCGCTTATCCTAATTAAAGCCGTGAGCCAATTTGATGCACCAACCGCCGACCACCACTCTGACCGGGGACTAGCATTGCTGGCAGGCGGCGATCCCGCCCAGGCCGCGCAGGCATTTCGTGCCGCCATTGAGGCCGACCCCGCCCACGTTGAAGCGCATCACGGGCTGGTGCGCTCGCTGCGCGATGCCGGCCGGCTCGAGCAAGCCATTGCGGCTGCCCTCGCGCTCACCGCGCTCACTCCCAACGACCCGCTTGCGCATACCGCGCTCTCTGTTTCGCTGCAGCATGCCGGCCACATTCCGCAGGCTGAGGCCGCGGCCGCACGTGCCAAGGTGCTCGAGTGGAAGATGCAGCTCAAGCGCCCGCCGGCCGAGGAAGACAGCAGGGAACTGAAGTGAAACGCCGGTCCGGTCCAGAACTGCGCCTGCGACGCATGCACGACATTCTGCTGCATACATACGGCCGTCAGAAATGGTGGCCGGCAAAGACGCCCTTCGAGGTTATTCTGGGAGCGTACCTCACACAGAACACCTCATGGAGAGCCGTCGAGCGCTCGCTTCAAAACCTGCGCAGCGCGGGGACGCTTTCGCTGGAGGGGCTGCGCGCCATTCCACTCTCAGAACTGAGCCGCCTGATTCAGCCTTCGGGATTCTTCACTCGAAAGGCGCCCGCGCTCAAGGCGTTTGTCGCCATGGTCGATGAGGAGTTCGACGGCTCGCTTGAAAAGCTTGCGGCGACGCCGACTTCAGAGCTGCGCAAGCGTCTTCTCGGTTTGCCCGGTGTGGGCCCTGAGACCGCCGACGCAATTCTGCTTTACGCTTTGGGCCATGCGGTTCCGGTCGCCGATGAGTACCTGCGCCGCATTGCCGAACGCCACGGTTTGATCTCGATTGACCCCGACCGCAAACATATTTCATACGACGCGCTCTCCGATCTCACCCGCCGTGGCTTCGCTGTCGATCCATCCGGCAGCCACGCTGATTTCTACAACGAATTCCACGCCTTGACCGTCGCCGTGGGCAAAGCGCACTGCAACCGAACAGCAAAATGCGAAGGCTGCCCATTGGCCGGCGATCTGAGGGACAGCCGATAACTCCAAAATGCAATCGACCGGCTGACTACTGTCCACGGATCACTAATAGCTGCCCCATGTCGTAATCTGTCTTCATGAGTCCAGCACCGCAACAACCCCAACTGAATCTCACCCAGACCAACGACTACCGCGAGTCCTACGCCAACAGCGTGCAGGTTCGTGTCAGCGTTTGGGATTTTCAACTCACCTTTGGCCTGGCCTCCAGCGAGAGCCCTGACCAGGTCAGCATCCGCAACCATCAGGCCATCTTTCTGAGTCCGCAACAGGCCAAAGCTCTGTGGAACATACTGGGCCAGAACCTCGCCCAATACGAGCAGGCCTTCGGCGAACTCAACCTGGAGCCACAGACGCAAAACTTTCCGCGCGGCCCCGTCAACTGACAACTAATCACTGGGAACTGAGAACTGAAAACTGACAACCGCATTCAGGGAGCAAGGCGCTTGCAATTACGACGGATCTTCAATCCATGGCCCGATGCGCCTATGCCGCTGTGGATGATTTTTCCGGTGATCTTTGCCGCACTCTACGCCAGCCATTTCGCGCTGCTCCGCGTTCCCTATTACTGGGATGAAGCCGGCTACTACATACCCGCTGCCTGGGACTTTTTTCGCACCGGATCGTTGATCCCCACCACCACGCTCAGCAACGCGCATCCGCCGCTGCCGAGCATTTACCTGGCCACCTGGTGGAAGCTCTCAGGCTATTATCCCGAGGTCACGCGCGAAGCCGTGCTCATGGTTGCGGCGCTCGGCCTGCTGGGCGTCTGGCGGCTGGCAATGCGACTGGCGGGCGTCGCCAGCGTTGCATTTTGGACCGCAGTTCTCACCGGCCTTTACCCCATCTGGTTTGCACAAAGTTCGCTTGCGCACGCTGATATCTTTGCCGCCGCCTGTTCCATCTGGGGCATGGTTTACGCTCTGCCCGCGAAAGGCCGCAATCCAAGGGCTGCCGCGCTCTGGTTTTCGGCCGCGGCTTTGTGCAAAGAGACATCCATCGCCATTCCGCTCACGCTCGCCGCCGTTTGCGTGGCTGAAAGTTTTCTGGTTGAAAGTTATGTGGCCCGGCCCAATGAGCGCAGGCGCCTGTGGCGTGAAGCCGCATGGCTGTCACTATGCGTCGTTCCCCTGGCTGCCTGGTACGCCTATCACTTCGCCAAAACCGGTTTCCTCTTTGGCAATCCGGAATTTCTTCGCTACAACGCTGTTTCCACCCTCGCCCCCATCCGCATTCTGGCGGCGTTCGGTCATCGCATTCTGCATCTCACCGCTCACATGAATCTTTTTGTGCCGGTTGCAATCGCGTGCGCAGCCATGCTGCTCTCTCCGCTGGCCGATTCAAGTGGAAACACCCGTGCTGCCATTGAGCCCCCCGTTCAACTTCGTATTCTGCTGGTGCTTCTGTTCAATGCCATTCTCTTCAGCGTCCTCGGGGGAGCGTTGCTCACCCGTTATCTGCTGCCCATGTATCCGCTGGTACTGTTGCTTGCCGTCACCGCCATCTACAGGCGTGTCAGGTTGTGGCAGGCTCTGGCCGCGTTGTCGGCAGGCGCGTTTGTG
>Ga0206821_10031_pt1 | contig 33942 bp, 28 predicted proteins | sample Alteio_BWOrgCont_85_FD_152860 | JGI IMG/M metagenome (GOLD analysis project Ga0206821, IMG submission 152860) | Enriched cells from forest soil in Barre Woods Harvard Forest LTER site, Petersham, Massachusetts, United States -... | ecosystem: Environmental > Terrestrial > Soil > Temperate forest >...
TGATTACCTCTACTTTAGACACCGTGCGAACGGCAATTGTTCCCAGCTTCAAAACCTGTCCGGGAAGCGTGTCAACCTTATCAGAATGACGCGTTCCGGTGCAAAGACTGCTGCAATTCCGGTGCAGACTTCGCGCCGGGGCCAGATTCGTTCGATGCCGGACTGCTCATTTCGGTATACCCCGGAAAATGCGGGCCGGCGAAAAAGAAGACTGCTGCAGGCTGGCGTGGGCGACGGCTCCGGTCTGCCCGCGCGGTTTCTGGTTAAGCTCTCGACCTTTTGGCGGCGGGCAGTGAAACTGCCTTACCTTTTTCTGCACGCCACTCCTGCCAGGCTACCAGCATTGGCGCGGCGATCGCGATCGACGAGTAGGTTCCGATTAGAATACCGACGACAAGCGCAAATGAAAAGCCTTTCAGCACAGCGCCGCCGAAAATGTAGAGCGAGAGCACGGTCAGAAACGTAAGTCCCGAGGTCAACACGGTCCGGCTCAGCGTCTGGTTAATGCTGCGATTGACCACTGCGGACAGCGGTTCACGGCGCGTAAGACGCAGATTTTCGCGGATGCGGTCGAACACGACGATGGTGTCGTTCATCGAGTAACCGACCAGCGTAAGGATTGCGGCGATTACGGTGAGCGAAATTTCCTGACCGGTGAGTGCGAATGCGCCGACGGTGATGAGCGTGTCGTGAAAGCAGGCGACAACCGCGGCGATGCCGTAGATCAACTGGAAACGGAACCAGAGGTAGACCAGCATGCCTGCCATGGAGTAGAGCACCGCGCGGCCGGCCTGACCCTCAAGCTGACGGCCTACGGTGGGGCCCACAACATCGGCGTTCACGCCGGTCTTGGGATCGAATGAGTTTGCGTAGTGCTGCTGAAGCGCCTGCACAATCAACTGGCGGCCGATGTCGAGCGAGGTCTCGTTCTGCTGTTCAGGCAAACTGACCAGAATCTGGTTGGATGAGGCCACGTCGTAGGTGACGACCGAGGCATCCTTGATGCCGCTCGCTGCCAGCGCCGAGCGAATTGCGCCGATATCGGGGGGCTGCTGAAACTTGACCGTGACCTCGGTGCCGCCACGAAAATCAACGCCCAGGGGAACAATGTTGCCCGTCTGCTTCAGGTGAATGCCCATCGAGATAATTCCGGCCACGCTGAAGATCATTGAAAAGGCGAGGAAGTACCATTTCTTGCCCAGCCAATCCACATTTACGCCATGAAACAGTTCCACTTGTTTTCTCCACTTGTCTTAGCTGTCGGCTTTTCGGCTTTCAGCTCTCAGCTCAGGGGCTATAACCCCGCGAGTTTTGGAACCCCGTGCGGCACGACCAAAAGTCATGCCCTGATACAAAACCGTCCTTGCAACCTATCGTGTTCGCTTAATCCCGAGTCCCGAGTCCCTCAGTAACTTAGTCCCTAGTCCCTCAGTCCCTAGTCTCTAAATCGATACCATCTCGCCCGGCTTGAGCTTGTTCAGATGGGCCTCAAAGATAACGCGCGAAACATAGACCGCGGTAAACAGGTTAGCCAGCAAACCAAAGGTCAGCGTGACCGCGAAACCCTTGACCGGACCTGAGCCGAACAGGAACAGGATGGCCGCCGAAACGATGGTGGTCACGTGCGTATCGACGATCGTCACCCAGGCGTGCGCAAATCCCTGATCGACTGCAGCCGAGGCCGCCTTTCCAGCGCGAATCTCTTCACGAATGCGCTCAAAGATCAGCACGTTCGAGTCAACGCCCATACCGATGGTCAGAATCACTCCCGCAATTCCCGGCAGCGTAAGCGTGGCGCCGGAGTAGCCCATGAATCCGAGCAGGATGATGAGGTTGAGGAAGAGCGCGAGATCGGCGTTGATGCCCGAGGAGCGATAGTAGACCAGCATGAAGGCCATCACAACCAGCACGCCGACAATCGCGGCAGTAACGCCCTCGCGGATTGAATCTGCGCCCAGCGACGCGCCGACCGTGCGGTCTTCAATGAACTCAAGCGAGGCAGGCAGAGCGCCGGTGCGCAGAAGCTTCGAAAGCGACTGCACTTCGGTCAGGCTGAATGCGCCCTCAATGTCGCCCTGGTCGTGAATAGGCTCCTTGATATTGGCAACCGAGCGAATGCGCTGGCCCATAACCACGGCCATCGGCTTGCCCACATTGTCTTTGGTGTAGTCGTAGAAACGGTTGCCGGCATCGTCGGTAAGAGTGAACCGCACCTGCTGCTGGCCGGTGTTCTGGTTGGTGCCGGGCTCGGCCGAGCGAAAGTCGCTGCCTGAGACTACCGGCGCGCGCTGCAGCACGTAAACCTCATCCGGATCGGTGCCGCTGATGCCGGAGTAGTGCATCAGTTCCTCATCGGGAGGCAGAGCGCCGTTGTTGGCCTGGAGCGCGGATTGTTCATCGGGATACGGAGTGCCTATGACCGCGTGTACCTCAAGGCGTGCGGTCGACTGGATGATGTCCTTTACCCTGTCGATGTCGCTGATGCCGGGCAGCTCAACCAGAATCTGGTTGGCGCCAAGCGAATAGGGAGCCACTTTGGGCTCGCTCACGCCCAGCGAATTTACGCGGTCGTTGATGGTCTCAATGGCCTGCTGAACAGTTTTTTCTTCGAGCGCCCGCTCAACCAGCGGCTTCATGGTGACCGTGAACGCCGTCTCGTTATCGGTACTGTTCACGTCGTACTCGTTGGAGTACTTCTGGTCGAGCGTGGAGCGAACCGCGCTTGCGCTGGCAGGCGGAACGCCTTCAATTCGCACCAGCTCAGGCTTTTTCGGGTCCGGTTTATAGACCTGCGAAAAGTTGAGCTTGGCGGCCTTCAGGTCCTGCTGAATGCGAGCCACGGCGCTGTCGGTTTCGTCGCTGACTGCCTCAAGCACCTCCACCTGCACAACCAGGTGTACGCCACCCTGCAAATCGAGGCCGAGGTGAATGCGCTTGGTCATGGAGTCGAGCAGCGCTTTGCCGCTGAATCCCGAAGGCGTGCCAACGATGCCGTACAGGCATACAAGCAGAAAGGCAAAAATCAAAATTACTTTGTTTTTCAGATTCGTCTTCATGAGTTCACTTCTTCAATTTTAGTAAGAACTGCCGTGCACGTGCCGCAATCATCAGTCGGGTTTATCTTCGGTGGTCACTGATGCAATGGCAGTTTTTGCCACTTCAATCTTCAAATTGTCGGGCGCCACGCGCAGGATATATGCGTCATCTTTTATGGCGAGAATGGTGCCGCGAATGCCGCCGGCCGTGGTAACGCGATCGCCGGCCTTGATTGACGACAACATAGTTTGCCACTGCCGCTGCTTTTTTTGCTGCGGCCGGATCATCATGAAATAAAGCAGAGGAATAAGCAGCAGCGGCAGCAGCATCGAAATGCCGCCCCCGGCTGGACCGGGCGCTGCCCAAAGAAATGCCAAACTTGTTGCCACGTTCATCCTTTACTCGCCCGGCAGCTTAATTTCCGCCGCATTCGGGGCACAGACGCACCCACCGCGGCGCGCGCCTGGAAAGTAGATTTGTCTCCGGGAACGATCCCGGGCGTCCGTTACGCCTGCCCAGGCTATGGAAGGAGGGCCGGATCGCCGCAGGGTCAGCATCGCACCCACACGCATCCTGGTAACACAAGACCCTGCTGCCGTCAGCTTCCTGTTCGACACGGCATTCGCCCCGGCCCCTCGCCAGCGGGAGCAATCGGAGTCAAACCCCGCGCTTCCCGCCCCAGGAACCAAAAAGATTGCCTAGAAAGATAAGATACGCGTGGCCGGTTGCGTGTCAAGGTTTCCTCTTAGGCGAATGAGCCGTTTGAGGCGCCGTTTCGTGCCCGATTTTCGCCGGATAGGCGCCGCAGGGTGTATTGGGGTGCTGCTCACAGCGAGCCATTTCGCTATTCCGGCTTGAAGTAGCGCAGTTCAGGATGGGCGCAACTGAGGCACAGCCGCCGGCCGTCGACTTCAACATAGCGGCCAAAATTCACGCCTTCTTCGCACTCGGCGCAGCTAACACGGTCGGATTTTGTGCCGGGCAGGTCGGCCGGGTCAATGGCAACGCGGCCCCAATGAGTGAGGAACAATTCTTCAGCCGGACGCTCGCGGTAAGCCTGCATCTGCTGCAGTTTTTTGCTTTCAAGGTGCGGATAGAGCCGCGCCGCAAGTTCTCGCGAATCCTCACGGGCGACGATTCGAACGGCTTTGCCGGTTTCAAGATCGACAAAAGTGGCCGCCATTTTGCCCCAGTCGCGAAACTTGAGCGCCCGCTTTCCCAGCCGGCATCCAGTCACCAGCGAAATGGCGTCGGTAGCGCAGCGGTCGATTTCGACGTAGGTTACAACTCGCTTACGGTCAGCGCCGCGCGGGTCGGCAATGCCGAGGCGCTCCAGGCCGAGCAGGGCCATGCGCACTCCAAGTATCTGCCCAGCGCACATGTGGCCGTGTGCAATTTCAGCCTGATGAAGAAGCTCGTCGAAAGATTCCATGCATAAACAGATTACGCGTGGATACAGGCCACGTGGGCGAGGAGAGCAAAGGCGCAAGCCGCCAACTAGCTGACGTGCCGACTGGCTGATTCGCCGAGTTGCTGACGTGCCGACTCGCTGACTTACTGACTCGCCGACGTGCCGACTCGCTATTTTGGTTGCGCCGCCGGGGTCTCGACGCTATCGGCGTCGTCGCCCGTCTCCTCCACCAGAACCGCGGACCCGGGCACGATGTCGTAGCTTACCGCGTCTTTGCCGGCGGGGTGAAAGGTCACGCGAAGCGGTTCGCGCTGCCAATCGGTCGGCGCACAGGCATTGCCCGCTTTATTGCCCGCGTCGACGGCCTCAAGCTTTTTGGTGAGCACCGGCTTGCGTGCGGCAATCTGCGCCACCACCGCGTAAAGATTCTTGCCGGTTGAGGTAACGCCGCAGTATGCGCCGTAATCGCGGAACCACGCCACCTGGCTCACTCCCGGATCGTAATCGGGTAGTTTGAGCGCTACGATGTGGCCTGTAACGCGATCGACCAGGAGCCACGGCCCCCGCTGCCAGACCCAATGTTTGTTTGCGGCTGCGGTTGTGTCGCCGGGCAGCGCATCGTTGAGCCGGATGACGCGCCGCACCACAAAGCTGCGATCGGTAACGTCATGCGGGTCGCCGGTGGTCCACTCCTTGAGCGCGCCGTCGACCCACAGAGCGCGAATCTTCAGGTCGGTCTCTTCGGCAGCGGCGCCGGCCGGGTCGCCGGCTTTGGAGTAGCTCACGCGCTTGGCCGCGCCCAGCACGACAACGTGGGGCTTGCGCGGGGCGGCATGGCTGCAGAGCGAGCCAATGAAAATGAATATGAAAAGAAATGCCCTGGCGTTGAAGCGTCGCATTACGCAAGCCCCCGAGCTGTTATTGAAACCCGTGAGAGCGCGCTGCGCTGTGAGGTGAATCACTGGCATGAGGAAAGCCGCCGCACAGCATGCCGGCCGTCTTATGTACCGCCGGTCTCCTGACCGGCTGTACCGAGGGCCTCCCGGCTCTCGGACCACACCCAATTCCAGTTCCTTAAGCCAGCATTTTCGGGATTCTTGAGAACATATTGCACTGCCCGATCAAATTCGCCCTCATTGCGAATGAGCCTGTCGTAATATTCACGCCGTCACATTTGCCCATGTCGGCCCAGAATTCGATTAGCCTCGTGCGAGGAATAGCCCTTCCAACTCCTCACAACCTCTGACAGGCCGTAGCCGGGCAGAAAGCGGCAGATGACATGAATGTGGTTCGGCATGACGCACCACGCGATCAATCTATAACGCTTGCCGTGCCAAAATTGAATCGCCTCCGTCATCGCGCCTGCGACTCTTCGATCTTTAAATAAGCATTCGCCCGTTCCGCGATCCATATATGATTCGATCCGCTTTTGACTGTATCGCGCAGCAAATTCTTCCTGTGCGGGCGTTAAGTGGGCTCCCAGGCGCCGAGCGGCCGACAGCATTTTGTACTTTTCGGCCATTTCGTCGATGGCCTTCTGAGGAAGCGCGTCGGCGAGATTAAATGTAATGAAGTAGAGGCCTTCCTCTTTTTCCAGTGCGGCAGCCTGCCGCGATCACGGATTTTGATTTCTCCGAATCGGGGTTTTGCGGCTCCCTGGACCAACGACTCGGGCGTATTGTCGTGGCTTCGATCTGCCATGGACGGATTCTACGCTCGGCGGGAGTTGTGCGGGCGGGACGCCCACACTACGGCCGGTCAGGAGACCGGCGGTACCTTTTCTCGTCGCGAACCCTTGGGTAGCTTATATCGCCGCCTTCTCAACCGCTCTTGCCACGCGAAACGCCTTGCTCTCGCCGAAGTGCGTGGCCAGCACCTGCATGCCGACCGGAAGGCCCCCACTGGTTCGTCCGCAAGGGACAGTAACACCGCAGATGCCTGCAAGCGAAGCCGTGACGGTGTAAATATCGGCGAGATACATGGCCAGCGGATCGTCGGCTTTTTCACCAATCTTGAATGCCGGCGTTGGCGCTGTTGGAGTCACGATGGCGTCAACCTCGGCAAATGCGCGCAGAAACTCCTCGGCCAAAATGCGTCTTACCTGTTGCGCCTTGCGGTAATAGGCATCGTAGTAGCCGGCAGAGAGCGCGTAGGTGCCCAGCAGGATGCGCCGCTTTACCTCTGCGCCGAAGCCCTCGTCGCGCGAGTGCGAATACATGTCAGCGAGCGTTGCTGACGCGGGCGAGCGGTAGCCGTAGCGCACGCCGTCGAAGCGCGCGAGATTGGCGCTGGCCTCCGCAGTAGCAATCAGATAATAGACGGGCACTGCGTATTTTGTATGCGGCAGGTTGACGGCAGTAACCGTGCAGCCGGCGGCCTTGAGCGCTTCAATTCCCTTTTCAATGGCCGCGCGCACCTCGGGGTCAAGGCCCTGGGCAAAATACTCGGCAGGCACGCCTAGGCGCATTCCTTCGACGGGCTTTTCGCTTTCGGCCGCGTAGTCTTCAACCGGCGCGGGCGAACTGGTGGCATCGTGCCGGTCATGGCCGGCGATCACGCCCAGCATCGTGGCTGCGTCGCGCACATTAGCTGCAAAGGGACCAACGCGGTCAAGCGACGAAGCAAACGCGATGAGGCCGTAGCGCGATACGCGCCCGTAGGTGGGCAAAACACCAACGACGCCGCAAAAGCTGGCCGGCTGGCGAATGCTGCCGCCGGTGTCGGAGCCGAGCGTGGCAACCGCCATGTTTGACGCGACAGCCGCCGCCGATCCGCCGCTTGACCCGCCGGGAACCCTTTCCGTGTCGAATGGGTTGCGGACCGGCCCGTAGGCCGAGTTTTCGTTTGAAGACCCCATGGCGAATTCGTCGCAGTTGGTCTTTCCCAGCACCACCGCACCCGCAGCTTCAAGCTTTGATACAACGGTTGCATCGTAAGGCGGCAGATAGCCTTCAAGAATTTTGGAGCCTGCGGTTGCCGGCGCACCCTTCATCACCATTACATCTTTAATGCCCACTGGAACTCCGGCGAGCACGGGCAGCGGATCACCCTTGGCGGCCATGGCATCAATGCGCTCGGCCTGGGTGAACGCGCGATCTTTGGTGAGGCTCAGGTAAACGTTGAGGTGCGGATTTTTCTGCTCGATGCGCGCGTAGTATTCGGTTGCAAGATCCGCCGCCTTCAACTGGCCCGCTGCGATCCCTTCGCGCAAAGACGCAATTGTCTTTGGCATCTCAACAAAACTACCGGCAATTTTCAGGTCGCTTGCCAATTCGATCCCCTCGTACTTTTGCTGCTTTGTTGCCTATCGTTCGATCACCTTGGGCACCTTGAAAAAGACGCCGTCGGTGTCGGGCGCCTCTGGCATCACCGCCGAATGCGGCAGCGAAGGCTCAAGCACGTCAGGTCGCGGCTGGCTCACAAATGCTCCCAGTTCGTTAACCTGCGCCAGCGGCTCAACGCCCGTGGTGTCGAGTTCGTTGAGCTCGGCGACGTAATCCAGAATCGCGTTTAAATCAATGAGCATGCGCGCGGTCTCTTCGGGCTTAAGCTCCAGATGAGCCAGCTCGGCTACGCGCTCAACATCACTAACTGTTACTTTTGCTGTCATTTGGTCGATTGGTTTCTCATCTCGGCGGCAAAAAATACGCGCGTGCAACCGAAACGCGCTGAAAATAAAGTATAGCCGTTGAAGCGATGGCAAAGATTTTCGAAATGGGGCGCGAAACTGCAGTCAACTATTCACGAGACAAACCTGCTCACCCGCGCAACGACCGTCGGCGCGGCTCCGACTCAGTCAGGCAACGACTCAATCAGGTGCAGACTCAGTCAGGCACGAACTCAGTCAACAGTAAGCGTGAGCGTAACCGACTGTGAAACTCCGTTAGCGAGGGCGTTCACCTGGATGGAATAGGTGCCGGCCGGAGTGGTATGCCCCTGCACCGGAGGAGAACCGCCGGTTCCGCCACCCGAGCTTGTGCAGGCCGTTACGCCAGAGCCAAGAATGCAGGCCAGCACCGCGAGCAGAAGAAACCTGCGCCGGCGCGCGAGTGCGAATGGAAGCAGCAGCAGCCCGCACAAGAGCGGCGCGGCGTGCCAGCCCGAGACCGGCTCCAATTTCGAGCTGGTTGCATCGCCGGTTGAGATGTTTACCTCAACGTTGCCCGCGACGCCCGAGTTGAGCGTCTCAGTGGTTGGATTGAGCGCGCACGACGCGTATTGAGGCAATGTGCCGCACGCAATGCTGAAAACTGCCTGTGCGCCGCTGGGCGTAATGTCGAGCGTGTAATTGGCGGTCTGGCCGGCGGCAACGCTCTGGCTCGATGTGGCCTCAGTGGTGAAGGTGTAACTGAAACCGGTTCCAGTGAGCGGAACAGGAATGGGCAAGGCGAGCGCCGCGGAGCTGATGGTGAGAGTGCCCGAGGCCGGGCCGGCAACCGTGGGCGAAAAGACGACAGAGATGGCGCAGCTAGCGGCTACGGCCAGGCCGCCGGCGCAGGTGTTTGTGGCCAGCGCGAAGGGACCGGTCACGGCCAGCGAAATCGCCGGAATCGCAGTTGCTGTCGAGTTGGTAAGAGTCACAATCTGCGAGCCGCTTGATTGGGCCAGGCCTGACACGCCGAAGACAACATTGGAGGGGCTGACAGTAAGCCCGCCCGTGATTGTGCCAGAGCCGTTGAGCGGAACCGAGACTGCCTGAACGCCGATGGTTGAAGAAGAGATGCCGAGCGCGGCGGTAACCGAACCGACGCCGGTAGGAGTGAAAACGACCTGCGCTGCGCAGTTCTTGCCAACCGCAAGCGATGCGCCGCAAGTTACCGCTCCAAGCGAGTAGTTGGCTGCAGCCGCGCCGGTGAACGCGAAGTCGAGATTTGCGATGGGCACTCCGCCGGTATTGCTGACGATGATGGTTTGCGGTGAACTGGCAACCCCTGGCTGCTGGTTAGAGAAAGTAAGGCTCGACGGAGAGACGGAGATGACGCCGGGCGCGAAGCCGACGCCGGAGAGGCCAACAGTCTGCGTGGTGAGTGAGTCTGTGACGGTCAGCGACCCGTTCTGGCTGCCGGTTGTAGTTGGCGCGAATTGCACCTCAAGCGAGCAGGAGGAGTTGGCAGCAAGCTGCGTTGTGCATCCGTTCGAGACCTCGAACCCGCTCGATGCTGTAACCGAGATGCCGGTCAACGGCACGCCCCCTGTGTTGGTAAGCGTAACCGCCTGCGCGCTCGATACCTGGCCAATCTGCGTGCCGGCAAATGTAAGCGAAAGCGGGCTGAGCGTGTCGGTGGGCGCGCCAAGACCCGTTCCAGTGAGCGCGATCATCTGCGTTCCAGCGCCGCTAATCAGGGTCAATGTTCCCGACGCCGCTCCCGACGCCGTGGGGCTAAACGAGACTTGTATCTGGCAAACCACGCCCGCGCCCAGGGCAGTAGTTCCGCAGGAGTTTTGACCGATTGAAAATGGACCGGTAGTGCTGATGCTGGTGATGGGAATGGACGTGGAAGAGGCATTGGCGACAGAGACTGAGAGCGACTGCGACGAACCCACTTCTACCTGGCCAAAGCTCAGCGGATTGGGCGAAAGAGTGACAGCGCCGGTTGCCGATCCCGTTCCACTTAGGTCGACCTGAAGCTGGCCGCCGTAAACATTGGCGTAAAAAGTCAGCGTACCGGTTCGTTCGCCGATCGACGACGGACTGAATAGCACCTGGATGGTGCAAACGCTGCCGGCGGGAATGGATTGATTGGCGCAATTGTCAGTCTCAGTAAAATCGCCTGACGTTTCGATTAACGTGGCAAGCAATGGCAGCGCGCCGGTGTTCTCGATCGTCACTGTCTCTCCCCCGCTCGATGCGCCCACGACCACGCTGCCGAAGGTCAAATCTCTGGGAGAAACGAGGACAGTCGTGTTTCCGGTGCCGGCTGTAAACAGAGGCGCGATAAAGATTCCGCGGCCGTAAGTGGCCGCCGCCAGACTTTGCGTAGTGCTGCCGAGCGGCGAGGCAGACAGTGCAACAACGGGCGCGCCAGGCAGGCCAGACCCGAAGGGCGACCAGCAGACCGAAGGCGCCTGCGCGCAAATTGCCACATTTGAAGTGAAGTAAACGCCCTGGTCGGTGGCCAGGTAAGCAACGTTCGCGCTGTTGGGATCGATAACCACGCCGTTGACCGGCCCATCGGGCAGGTTCGACATCAGGTCGTACCAGTGCTGTCCGCCATCTGTGGTGCGATAGACGGTCTGCACCGGCTGGCCAGGCGATTGAAAGGCTGCAACCGTCACATAAAGAGTGTTGCCGGTAGGGTCGTGAGCATCGATATACAGGCTTGAGATGTCGTACTCAAATTGGTTGAATGAATTGTCGTCATTCATCACGGGATTGAAAGTGAGATCGGCGATAACGGCGGGCGAGCTCGAAGACAGGTTGATTTGAATGCTGAGCACGTGCCCCGGCAACAGTCCGCCGCCGTTGTCTCCGCCGTACATTCCCAGGTACACAATCTCGCTGCCGCCAGGCAGTGCCATTGCCGCCATTGAGCGAATGAGCGCGTCGCCGGCGCAGGGAAAATCGTTCACCCCGGTGTCAAGAATTGGCGTAACGGCGTTCGCTGTTGTCCAGCCGGCGCCCGATGCGGGGCCGCGCCACAAGCGGCATGTCGCCACCAGCAGTTGGGTTGAATCCAGCGGATCGACCAGAAACGGCGCCGGCGAACTCATCCCTTCGCTGTCGTGGCTCACATCGCTGTCACCCACCACTGGACTCGAGCCAAAGTCTGAAGGCGTGCACGGCGTCGTTTGCGAACAGAGATAAATGTCCACGCCGTAGCTGGCATTCACATACCAGTTTTCAGGGTCGGTTGTGTCGATCGCCACCGGACCGCCGTAGCCCGAAAGAATTTGCGGCCAGTCAGCCTGCGCTTCTGTGCCCTTCACCCCCGCTGTTCCATTCACTCCCAGGCCGGCCATCATGGTGTAAGGCGAAGTGCCGATCGCCGACATGCTCTCAACCTCTGCCAGCGAGCCCAGTCCGCCATTCAAATTCTGAAAGTGGCTCGCGTCGGTAGAACTGCAAGCCGCGCCGCTCTCGCCAATCGCGTCAATCGAGCGCCACAGGCCGCCATCGTTGCCAACCAGTATCTCTTCAGGGTTGGCGGCATTCCACGCCAGCGCATGGGTAAACTCCGCAACCTGCGCGCTCATGCAGCTGTTGGAGTTGGTGGTGTTGCGCCACTGGCAGCCCATGGCCAGGCTGCACTTCCATAAGTCGTTGTCGCCGGCCAGCACCAGCGTGTCCTGCTGTGACGGCACCGCCGCCAGCGTCAGGTCATAATTGCCGTTCAAAATAGTCGCGGCGCCCTCATTCGTACTGGCGTCTAGCTGCGTGGTGTTCCATTGCTTTGCGAATGTCAGCGCGCCATTGCTGCATAAGTTTCCACTGATCGCGCAACTGTCCTGCCACAGGCCCTGGTCTTGATTGTTGCCGTCCACGCTCCACGCAAAGGTATCGCCCGATACCGGGTTCACTGCGAGCGCGGCGCGGTAAATGGGGCAATCAATCGACCCCATCTGGCCCGCGTTATACGGACAAAGGTTTGTCGCAATTCCCAGCGACGGTTGATTGGCGAGGCGCGTCCACGTTGCTCCATCGGCCGATTCATAAAAGCCGTGATACCGCACCGCCGCAATAAATAACTGCCGCACAGGGTTCCAAACCACCGCCGTGGCCGCGTTGCCGTCAGGCGCAACGAACGCGTCCATCGGCCCCTGCACTATCTCGCCCGAACCATCGGTGATGGTGGCAAGGTGCCACGTCGCTCCCGCATTCTGCGAGTAGTAAAGCCCCTCGTAGCTGTATTCAGGCTGCTCGGCATTTACCAGCATGCCTTCGTAAGCCTGTGAAACCGCGGCAACCACCAGCCCGGTGTTGGGCGCGCCCCAGGCAAATCCGGCAAAGCCTTCCCCCACAAACTTGTAGTCCTGCAGGCTGAGGCCGTCTTCCAGGTCATGGCTTCTCTGAATCAGAGTCCATGTTGCCCCGCCATCGGTCGAGCGCAGAATTCCCGCGCCGTAGTAGGAGTCGAGCATGTCGTTGGGGTCGCCCGTGCCGGCCAGAACAACTCCAGTGCCGCCAGGCTCGACCGCCACCGCGCCAATGCTGATTGAAGCATCGTCTGCCGAGTCGAGCGCACCCACCGTATCAGTGAGCGGCGTGAAAGCTATGAGTGAGGGATTCGATACAGCGGCATTCGCCGTTACCCACACTCCTCCCCCGGTCGTTCCAATGTAGGCGTGGTTCCCCGTCGGGTCGCTGGGGTCGAGAGCGATCGACGAGATGCGGCCCGTGACCAGGCCGTAGTTGGAGGTGAGAACGGCTGTGGGTCCCAGAGCTTGCCATGTTGCGGCGGACGAATTTGTAGAGGCGGCTGCCAAGCCAAAGCCAGCCGCTGGCTGCAGCCAAGATTGCAGCTGACCGCGACGGTAGCGCTGCGCGATTCGTTGGCCAGGTTTGAGGCCGCGCCGCGCCAGGAATCGCTGCGCCTGCGCTACTCGTGGCGGCACAGGCTCGCCGGGATGCGTGCCCGGGCTTGCATTCCGAAGGCCGCGAGAGCCGGATTGCCGGACGGGATTGGGTTGCCGTGCGGGATTGGATTGCCGTGCGGGACCGAACTGAGGTGCGGGGCTACCCGCGGATTGAGCCGCCACCGAGACGCATGCCATCAACAACGCCCCGGCAATCAAAAACACAACCCGCGCCGAACCGCGTAAGAAACGTATTTGTCCGCAACTCTTTACGAAGGACCTGCCAAAAGTCTGTCTTGCCAAAAAATCAATGCCGCGCATCTCTGCCCACTCTCGTGAAGATCTTCCAATGAAGAGCAGGAGCGATTCCATCAGAATGCGCCCAATCTACTGCTCAGTTTCCGGGATTGAGATTGCTGCCCATTATAGGAATCGCGAACTCGCGCCGAAGTGTGATTCGTCACACATATGAAAGCTGCGGAATCTGCGGGCTTTATTGATCTTCGAGACAGATCAGGGACGCTTGAACCGGGCAATATAAGCCGTCGAATTGAACTTCTTCGCCAGCGATGAACCGGTCATAGGCCGCACCAGCCCGTACACGGGCCGGTTGAACCAGGGGCGATCGAGCTTGCCCACAATCGCCCACGCAATGCCCGCGTAGCCATTGGGATCGCGCCCATCAAGCTCGTATTTGTCATTCAGAATCACGGCCCAGTCAAAGGCCGTCGCCGGGTCCGGCGCCCATTCCAGAATCTTTTTCGCCCAGTACATGCGCATGTAATTGTGCATCCATCCAGTGGTGATCATCTGCGTCTGCGCCGCGTTCCACAGGTCGTCGTTAGTCTCAGCCCGCTCCAGTTGGGCAAACGTGTACCGATAGGTTCGCGCATCGCCCGCGTGTTCGAGCAGCGTCTTGCGGGCCCAGGGAGCGGCGCACTCCCAGTTATCGTAGTTGGGCTCATGGCGCACAAACAGCACAGCCAGCTCGCGCCAGCCAATCAGCTGCTCAAGATATCGGTCGATGGTTGCGGCGGGAATTTTCTGCTTCTCCGCAGCTTTTTTCACGGCCGCTGCAATGGTCAGCGGGCCGATGTTGCCGAAGTGCAGATACGGCGACAGGCGGCTGGTGCCGTCGGTTTCAGGATGGTTGCGGTCTGTATCGTAGGCGGCCAGCCCTGATTTCAGAAATTCACCGAGACGCTTAACTGCGGAGCGGGCTCCGCCGGTAAAGGTGTCGACGGGCTTCACGCTGCGATCGAGTTTGGCAAAGCCGGCGGTGATGTCGCCGGAAAGATCGAAGCTGTTTGGAGTTTTGGTCTTCCATTTGTGCAGCGGGTTGGCGGTGACCGGCTCAACAAGGAACGTCGGCAGCGCGGCCCTGAGATGCGGCCTGAAGTGGTGCAGCAGCACAAAGCTGCGGTTGAAAACGCGCGATGGAACAACCACGTCAGCATCGACCGTCCAGTAGGGGATCTTGAGACGCTTGGCCAGGGCGTTGCGCCAGCGCTCCGGCTCGCGACAGGGATTTTCGTCGCCGACAAGCATTGCCGCGCCGACTTCTTCAAGAAATGTCTCAAGCGTGTCAGGCGGGCGGCGCACCACAAACGCAACCCCAAGCTCAGCCGCATCTTCAGCCACGTCGCGCAGCCCTTGCTGCAAAAAGTGGTAGTGCCGCAGGTTGGCGTTGGGGTAGTTGGGAATCACGCCAAAGTAAATCGCCACAGGCAGCCCAAGAATGTTCGCGGCCTCAATCGCAACATTAAGCGCTGGATTGTCGCGGACCCGCACAGCCCGCTGCATCCAATAAACGACGCATCGCGCGTCCTTCCGCAGAGCGGCAGCGCGACGGACGAGAACGCGGGGATCGGCAGTAAGTGCAGCCAGTTCTACAGGAAGTTGCAAGTCGGCTGCTGGCGAATTCAAAGCGATCCTCTCACGTGGAAAACTTCGTTGAATGTAAAAACGCTGGCCAAGCGAAAACGTGCTAAGCTGCCCGCGATGGCCACTATCGCCAATTCCTGGAAACGCACGCCATTCACCGTGGGAACTCCTATTGCCTACGGCGCCGTTTTCAGCGCAGAGGAGCTTGAGCGCATCAAGATGGGTCTACTACCTCGGGAGATGGAAGACAAGTGGTTCGTCCACTACGAGGAACCATACATCTTCTTCCATCGGAGTTGGACCGGTTTCCCCGTTTTTCGGGTTGCGCTGCAAAAGAATGACAGCGGAGCTGAGGTTACTGAGTCACTTTGCTCAAAGGAAATGGTCGCGTCACCTTCATTCGACGCTGGCTATCAGGCGCAGTTGCTCGACTTCCTCATTTCGAATCTCTTACTCAAGAAACATAAGCCGTTCCCATTGCCGCCTGGGCTAAATGAACAACAGCGGGGGATTTTCCAACATCATATCTCCGGGACTGGCGATCCGGAACGAAAGCCTGAGAAATAGGACTAACGAGCAGACCGGCAATAACATTTAGGGCCGCCCGCAGGCGGCCCTTCTGATCACTGACAACTGACCACTGACAACTGTCTTTTTACCACCTGCCCCAGGCCCGGCTCACATAATCCGTAAGCGTCATCCCGATCAGCGCAATAAAAGTGAACAGGCCCGACAAAACCGTAAGCTTGGTCAGCTTGGTCGAATACTTCACGTGCATGAAGAACAGCACCACCAGCACCATCTTGGTGCAGGCAATGGCCAGCGCCACAACCGGGTTCCAGAAGATGGTGAGGCCGGTGTTGAAGAGACGCGTTTCGCCCAGGTCGATATACGAAGCCCACACCGTGATTCCCGTAAAGAATAGCAGCGCCAGTACGATCGACAGATAGACCATGGGACCGACGATATGGTGTTCGCTGTCGTGCTCGTGGTCCTGCTCATGGCCCTGATTTGCGTTCGCTGCACTCATACCGTGATTCCCTCAATCTCCGTGTTTCCCGTTCCCTTGCCCATAGCCACCAGTTCCCAAAGTCACTCAGTCCCTCAGCCCCTGCCCTTCAATACCTGCTGATCAAATACAAAAGCGGGAACAGGAATATCCAGATAATGTCCACAAAGTGCCAGTACAGGCCGAAGTTCTCAACAAATGTAACGTGCCCGGTTGTATAGGCATCGTTCTTGGCCCTGAAAATCATGAACCCCAGAATCGCGATGCCGATAATCATGTGCAGCGCGTGCATGCCGGTCATGGCGAAGTACAGAAAGAAGTACAGCTCAGTCTTCGAGGCCATGTCGGGTGGCAGCGGCTTGTCGTGATACTCCTTGTAAACCTCGGGGTCAGACTGCGGATTGGTAAACGCCGACGTGCTGTAGCGAATGCCGGGGATGTGGAACTTTTCCCACTTCTCGCTGTACTCGATGCTCTTGATACCGAGGAACGCCAGGCCCAGAATGAAGGTGAGCACCAGGAAGAAAACCAGTGCGCCCTTGCGCCGCATTTCGGCGCTGTAGACACCCATGGCCATGGTGAAGCTTGAGCTGATAAGCACGGCGGTGTTGGCCGTGCCCCAGCCGATATTCAACTGGTGCGAAGCCTCGACAAACGCCGGGTAGTACCAGTTGCGCATCAGCAGATAGGCCATAAACAGCCCGCCGAAGAACATGACTTCAGTCAGCAGGAACAGCCACATGGCAAAGTTCGTGGTGTCGAACTGCTGCTCTACGGATTCGAAGTGGTGGCGCTGATACGGCGGATGCTCCCCATGGTGAGCCTGGGCGGAGCCGGCCGTTTCCTGCGCGGTGACAGTGCTATCAGACACTGGCTACCTCTTTCCGTTGCTGGGCTTCCAGCCACTCGTAGTCATAAGCTTCGTGATCCATGATGGGGATCTCGGGGAAGTTCTCAGTAAGCGGCGGCGACTGCGTCTGCCACTCAAGGCCGGTCGCCTGCCAGGGATTGTTGCCCGCGATCGCACCGTATTTCAGCGACCAGGTGAGGTAGATGATGGGCAGCAGATAACCCACGCCCAGAATCGACGCGCCGGCAGTCGAAAACACGTTCAGCACCTGGAACTCAGGCGGGTAGGCTGCGTAACGGCGCGGCATGCCCAGCATTCCCAGAATAAATTGCGGAAAGAATGTGAAGTTGAATCCAATAAACGTCACCACCGCGGCCAGCTGCGAAATCTTTTCCGGATACATGCGGCCGGTCCACTTGGGCCACCAGAAGTGGATGCCCGAAAGGAAGGCCATCAGCATGCCGCCCACCATAACAAAGTGGAAGTGCGCCACAATGAAGTAGGTCTCGGTCAAATGGATGTCGGTGCCGCTGGCGCCCAGAAAGACGCCGGTCAGGCCACCAATGGTGAACAACCCCATAAAGCCGAATGCGTACAGCATCGGTGTTTCGAAGGTGATCGATCCCTTGTAGAGCGTGAAGGCCCAGTTGAATATCTTGATGGCCGAAGGCACCGCAACCAGCATGGTAAGCAGAGAAAACACCAGCACCGCGTAGTTCGAGATGCCCATAATAAACATGTGATGGGCCCAAACAAAGAATCCAAACACAGCAATCGCCACCGACGAGAATGCGACCGCCGTGTATCCAAACACGCGCTTGCGGCTGAAGGTTGAAACCACCTCGCTGATCACGCCCATGCCGGGCAAAATCATGATGTAAACGGCAGGGTGCGAGTAGAACCAGAACAAGTGCTGAAACAGCAGCGGGTCGCCACCCTTGGCCGGGTCGAAGACGCCGATGCCGACCGTGCGTTCGAGCACGATGAGCACCAGCGTGATGGCCAGAACCGGCGTGCCAAGCACCATCAAAATTGAGGCCGCATAGTTCGACCACACAAACAGCGGCAGCCGGAACCACGTCATTCCCGGGCAACGCATCTTGTGGATGGTGACAATGAAATTGAGCCCGGTAAAGATTGAGCTGAAACCCGCCACAAAGATCGCAAGTCCGGTTGAGATAACGTGCGTATTAAGGTAGTGCGTCGAGAGCGGAGTGGTAAACGTCCAGCCCGTATCAACACCGCCCGAAGCCATGGTGTAGATGGCCATGAAACCTGCAACAACATATAGGTACCAGCTCAGCAGGTTTACCTTGGGCAGCGCCAGATCTTTCGCTCCCACCATCATGGGGATAAGGAAATTGCCGATCGTAGCGGGAACCGAAGGCACCAGGAAGAAGAACACCATGATGACGCCATGCATGGTAAACACCTTGTTATAGGTGTCGGCCGCCATCAGGTCCGATTGCGGTGTCAGCAGCTCAAGCCGGATAAGGCCGGCCAGCGCCCCGCCGATAAAGAAAAAGAACGTTATTGAGATCAGGTAGAGCGTGGCAATGCGCTTGTGGTCGCCCGTAAGCAGCCAGCTCAGCAAGCCATTTTCTTTGGTCAGGAAGTTCATCTTCGGAATCCTGGCCGTGGATTGGTCGGGAAGTGTCACGATAGTGGCCGCGCTCATTGCTTTACCTCCCCTGCCGGGGCAGCCTTGCCTGCCGGCGTGGTTGCGCCCTCTTGTTCGGGCAGCAGCTCAGTAGTGTTCGTGGTTTGCTGCAAACGATAGTCGGTGTTGAGATGCTTCAGATATTCAACCAGCGCAATCACTCCGTCTTCGCTTATCTGGCCCTGGTAGGTGGGCATAATGGGCGCATAGCCCTGCGTAATGTGCTGCGAAGGATTCAGGATTGCCGAGCGCAGGTAAGCGTCGTCAACCGTGATGGTCTGCCCGCTCGTAAGCGTCAAATGCGATCCGTAAACCCCGGTCAGATTCGGCCCGCGCGCATCGGGCCTGGTATTGTGGCAGGCCGTGCAACTCAGGCTTGAGAACAGCCGCTCGCCATTCTGCGCCAGCGAATTGCCGCTGGTTGAGGTGGCCAGCCATTGCTTAAAGTCCTCAGGCGTCATCACCACCACGTCGCCAATCATTTGCGAGTGGTTGGTGCCGCAATATTGCGTGCAGAACAGGTGATAGGTGCCGGTAGCCGTGGCCTCAAACCATACCGTCGTGTAGCGCCCTGGAATCGCCTCGCGCTTCACGCGAAATGCGGGAATCGAGAAGCTGTGAAACACGTCCTGAGAGATGATGGTGAGCTGTACCGGCTGGTTGATGGGAATATGCAGCGAGTTGATCTCGTGCTGGCCGCCCGGATGCTCCGCCTTCCACATCCACTGCTTGCCCACCACGTAAATGTTCATCGCGTTGGCCGGCGGAGTGTAGATGCGGAAGTAAAGCAGCGCGCCCCACACAAACATGATGAGAAACAGGCCCAGCGGAATAATTGTCCAAGTCGCCTCAAGCAGCGTTGAGCCTTCAATCTGGGTGGCCACGGGATTGCGATTCTTGTGGTACAGAATCGAGAAACTCACCAGCAACAACACCACCAGCGTCAGCCCGATCAGGCTCACCAGGACCATGAAAAAAAACAACGCGTCCATCTGCGGCGCGATCTTCGACGCTTCCGGAGGGAAGAGCGAGAAGTTCGTCATCCACTTGACGAGAAACTGCCAGAGTACTGGGCTGATTTGGTTCATTCCTTTATCCGTTCACCTTTTTTCTGTCCCATGTTGCTCTGAACTTCCTTGATGAGCCTGCGTGTAATCCTTGCGGAACATGAGGAACATGAATCCGCCAAGCATGCCCATGGTGACCACACCGCCAAGCTGCACCACGCGCGCAACTATCAGCGAATGCGTGTTGGTCTTGGGATCGTAGTGATAGCAATACGTCAGAATATTGTCGACCGGCGATCCAATCTTGTTCGACGAAGCTTCGTCGAGGCCGAGCAGCAAATCTTTGGGGCTGTATTCCACGCCCATGTAATACTGCGCCAGCCTGCCTGAGGGAGTAACGATCTGAATCGCGCTGGCATGCGCAAACTGGGTCAGCTTGCCGTCGGGGCCGGGAATCTTGACGTAGCGGAAACCAACAGCCTGGGTCAGCGCGTCGATATTGGCCTGCGTTCCGGTCATAAAGTGCCAGCCGTTGGCCGTCTCCGGATGCCCGTAGCGAATAAGGTAGCTGCGCTTCTTGGCCGCCGCCAGGTCGGTCCCCTCGCTGGGATCGATGCTCACCACGATAATGTCGAAATCCTTGCCCGGAACGTACTTCACCATCTCAAGCGCGCTGGTGAGGCCATTCAATTCTTCGCTGCAAAGCATGGGGCACTGGTAATACACCAGGGCCAGAATGGCCGGCCGTTTGCCAAAGTAGCTTGAGAGCGGCACCACTTTGCCGGCGTCGTCGGTGAAGGTCAGATTCAACGGCAGCGGCGTGTTCAGGTGCTGCTCAACGCCCACGCCCTTCAAAACGGTAGGCGTACTGTCGTTGGTGGGACCCACCGCCTTGTCGCCATATGCCGCAACCTGCGCTGAGAGCGGCGAAGCGGCCAAAAGCGAAAGCACAACAGCGCCAGCCGCGGAAATCCCCACGCTAAACCAGCTCCTCCGAATTGTGCCCTGCTGCTTCATTGCTACTCCTCTGCCCATATCGCCTGAAAACGTGTACCGCCGGTCTCCCGACCGGCTGTACTGAGGGCCTCCCGGCCCTCAGTTGCCCACTCCCTACTGGCGACTCCCTAGTCCCTCAGTCCCTACTCCCTGCCACTAAGCTCCTGCTCATAGCTCGTCCGCGCAAATCCATTGGTCAGCGGCATCGTCACCGCGGGCTTCGAGTCCCCGGTCATCAACTGTTGCCCTTCCGCTGCCGTCGCAACCGGCAATCCCTTCTGCGCGATAATCTGCATCGCCTCATCAATCGGAATTCTCACCGACCCCTTCCCGGAGTCGATCCATGTGTAGTTGTCCAGCAGAATGTCTTCGCGCGCGTGCAGTTCGGCTACGTCAATGTTGCCGTCGTCAATCTGAACGCGCGGCTGAGGAAAGCTCTTGGTAATCTCAGCTACCTTGTTCTGCATCTCGGGGTTCGATGGCAAATTGCCGAGATCGCGAATCTCAACCGTCTTGGTCCACTTGGAATTCGGGCCGTCTTCATGGTTCAGGTGCGCGTTGATCTGTGCGCCGATAACCCAGCAAACACCGCCGGTAGCAGCCACAAACGCCAGCAGGCACACGAGGAAGACAAAGATCCCGGTCGTCTTCACGTCAGTGGCTTCGTAGCCTAAAGACGTGTCAACCGGCTCGTGCTCGTGCGGCTCGCTGTGCTCGTATATATCGCCGTTATGCGTGGGCATGTTCGGGCTCCAATATTTCGGCCAGGTGTGGATCGTTGACCTGCACCAGCGCCTTGGTCTGCAGCCGGTTGGCAAAGAACGCCACCCAAAGGGCAGCCATGGCTACCGGTAGCGTCGCGTACTCCATAATTCCCCAGCTGAAGTGCAGGTTGCGTGCTGCGTCTTTAAAGTTCGGCTCAATCAGCCAGAAAAGATCGAAGGCCTTGGCGAAAATCATCCATTGGCACACCCGCGTCAGGCGCTTCTTGTTGCGCTTGATGTCGCGCGACAGCAGCATGCTGAACGGAACCAGCCAATGGAAGATGAAGTCGAGCGTGATAATCACGCCCCAGTGGCCGCGAATGCGATCCAGGTACCAGGGAATCTCCTCGGGCAAATTGCCTGACCAGATAATGAGAAACTGCGAGAAGGCCAGGTAGATGTTCAGCATCACAAAGGCAAAAGTCATCTTGCCCAGGTCGTGCTGCTCGGTCTGGCGCATGATCGTCTTGAATGGCTCAGCCTTCGAGAGCGCGATCGAAACGATGATTGAGAACGCCAGCACCGAATAGCCCTGGCCCACCAGGAACAACAATCCGTACACCGACGAGAACCAGGTCACGTCCATCGACATCACCCAGTAGATAACCGCCGCGGTCATGGTGAGCGCGTACACCACGATGCCCGGCCCAGCGAAATTCTCAAACTTCTTGATCCAGTAAGGCGTCTTGTCCGGGCCCTGCGCATCGCGTTTCGCGGCCATTTTGTTGAGCCGCCACGCGTAGAGGAACCAGATCATGAAGCAAACCAGCCCGGCGATGACATACATCTCGGGATTCAGCATGGGCCGCTTGAAGTCGATGCAGTGCTTCTGCGCCTCGTTGATGATTCCGTTCTTCAGCGCATCGGCAGTCTCACCGTCACTTGAGAACTGCGCCCAAAGGTAAAGCTTCTTCATGTATACGACCGGCACAAGCCAGTAGATAAAAATCAGCGGCAGCGTGCGGCTCATGGCTTCAAGCGGCCGCCGCAACAGCAGGCCCCACTTGCCGCCCGTGCAGTACTGCACCATCAGCAGCGCCAGGCCCCCAACGCACCAGCCAAAGGTCAGCATCAGGCCTAATACCCAGGCGCGCAAAAAGTGGTCCCAGCCCAGTTGATCCTGCGCCTGGCCCAGGAACGCCAGTATCACGGTAACAATCCCAAAAGCTGCGGCGACCATCAGCGCCCGCGACTTCCACGCGCCCACAAACGCGGGCGCGCTCAGGTCCGCCGGCAGGGTCTTTGCGTGCCCCGTCTTTGCGTTCGATGATGCGTGAGAATCGTGAGCCATTCCGTTCGTCCTATTTTTGAGCTGCGGGCTTTTGGCCCTCGGGGGCCGGGTTCGTATGAGGAATCTTTATGGCCGGATCGGCTGGGTTCGCCGGAGCCATCCCCGGTGTTCCTTCGCTGCCGATTGGCTTGTACGCCTGCACTGCGGTTGCCGGCAGCGTCCACGGCTGCGCGTATTCAGGATGATGCTCTTCTTCTGCCACGCTCGACAGGCTGCGCACCTGAACTCCCGAAGGAACGTCGGCCGATGTGCCCTTGGCCTGGCTAAGCTGCAGCGCGCGAATGTAGGCTGCAACCGCCCAGCGATCCGCCGGCGTCAGTTGGCCGGAGTAATCGGGCATCGATCCATAGCCGTGAGTCATCACGTAGAAGTAGTGCGAAACAGGCTGCGCAAGCCTTACCTGGTCCATCAGGTTTGCCGCCGGCTTGTAGCCGCGATCCACAATCTCGCCCAAACCGTTGCCCACGCGCGAGTGGCAAGGCGTGCAGTAAATGTTAAACCGCTCCTGCCCCCGCTTCAGCACTTCAATCGTCACCGGAAAAGGCATCTCGTCGCGTTCTTCGCGATATCCGTTCGCGCCTTGTATCACTCCGGTATAAAAATAGCTGTCTTCGTTCTGCTGGCCGCGCGCTACCGTTGCTTCAACCTGCGGACGCGAGCCGCGATGATCGGCAAACATCTCAGAGCCGCGCTGCGGAATCATCTTAGGCTGGTTCTGCATATCCTGCCGGCAGCCGGCAATCAACAACACGCAGGCCATCGCAAAGTACGAAGCCGGTCTCCCACCCATTCGCACAAAACGCGCATGGATAGGGCACGGAGCTGAAAGCTGGGAGCTGAAAGCTGAAGGCTTCGTACGCATCAGTACTCCACCTCCACCACTGACACCGGCCCCATGGCCTGCAGGTACGCCTTGCTCTCCACCAGGTTGAACTTGGGGTCGAGCGCCTCAAGGCACAGGAAGAACTTGTCGGTCGTCGCGCCACTGCGGAAATTGGGCGCGTTAAACAGCGGATGATAGAGCGAAGGCAATCCATTCAGCGCCAGCATTCCAAATGCCGCCGAAAGACCTGCCCACAAAATGGTCCATTCATACGCGGGCACTACAAATGCAGGCCACGAGTAGGTCGGCCGGCCGGCAATGTTCAACGGATAGGCAAGCGTCGAGATCCACGTCTCCATTGAGAACATGGCCGCGCAGCCCATCAGGCCGCCAATCAGCGTAAGCAGCGGTACCTTGTTGCGATGGAAGCCGATGGCCTCAGCCGCTTCTTCAACCGGGTACGGCGTGTAGCAGTCCATGCGCCGCCATCCATCCAGGCGCGCCTTTTGCGCCGCGCGCACCAGGTCGCTGGGCGTATCGAATTCGGCCAACAATCCGTAAGTTCCTTCGCGAGCTGGCATATTAGAGCTGTTCCTCCAATTCACTTGCCCTTGCAAGGGTCATTGAAGGTGCCCTCTTCTTGAGGAAAAAGGCACTTGAGAGAATCGGCTTCGGCGTTGCGTAATTTGAGATCCGCATCAGTCTCCCGCCCCCGCCGTTACCTTCGGCTTGATCTTTGCCTGCGGCAAAATCATTCGGATTTCGTTCATCGGAATCATGGGAAGAAAACGTACAAACAACAGGAACAAAAATGTGAACAGCCCCAGCGTGCCGGCAAAGGTCATAAAGTCCCACTTGGTGGCGCGATAGGTGCCCCACGACGACGGCAGAAAGTCGCGGTAGAGACTGGTAACAACAATCACAAAACGCTCAAACCACATGCCCACGTTCACCACAATCGAGATGAAGAACATGTATGAAATGTTGGTGCGCAATTTGCGCCACCACAGCGTGCACAACGGAATCACAAGATTGCAGGCAATCAGCACCCAGTACGACCACCCCATCGGCCCGAACACGCGATTCCAGAACATGAACGCTTCCCAGTGCGACGCCGAGTACCAGGCCATGAAGGCTTCCATGCCGTAGCCATAGGCCACAATAAAGCCAGTCGCCAGCATCACCTTGCCCATGTTGTCGATGTGCCGCTCGGTTACCAGCCGCTCAAGCCCGTAGAACTTGCGTAGCGGAATAGCCAGCGTCAGCACCATCGCGAATCCCGAATAAATGGCGCCGGCAACAAAGTAAGGCGGAAAGATTGTGGTGTGCCATCCCGGAAGCACCGCAACTGCGAAGTCGAAGCTGATGACCGTATGTACGCTGAGCACCAGCGGCGTTGCCAAACCGGCCAGCAGCAGCGAGGCCGTCTCGTAGCGCATCCAGTGCCGCACTGACCCGCGCCAGCCCAGCGAAAGCATGCCGTAAAAATATTGTCCAACCCTGGTCTTCGAGCGGTCGCGGAAGGAGGCCAGATCGGGCACCATGCCGATATACCAGAACACCACCGAGATGGTTGCGTAAGTAGATACCGCGAACACGTCCCACAGCAGCGGCGAACGGAACTGCGGCCACACCGTCATGGTCAACGGCAGCGGGAACAGCCAGTAACCCAGCCACGGCCGGCCTACGTGAATCAGCGGGAACATGCCGGCGCAGACCACGGCAAAAATGGTCATCGCCTCGGCAAACCGGCTGATCGCGTTACGCCATGTCTGCTTAAACAGCAGAAGAATTGCGGAGATCAGCGTGCCCGCATGGCCGATACCGATCCACCAGACAAAATTGATGATTGCGAAGCCCCAGGCAACAGGTTGCGTGATCGCCCAGATTCCCACGCCCTTCAGAAACAGCCAGGTCACCGCCACCAGAAGCACGGTTGCGCCGCCTCCTGCCACAGAGAAGAGCGCAAACCAGCCCAGCGGCGTGTGCGGCGTGAGCACAATGCTCGAGATCTTCTCGGTAACCGACCGGAAAGTCTCCCCCACCCCTACAACCCGGAATTCTCCGGTCGCGGGATCGATGCCAGGATTTTTCGGTTTCACTTCACTGGTTGCCATTAGTCGCCTTTGTTCCCTATTGCCTATTGCCTAGTCCCCATTGCCTGCTCTTACGCCGGATCATGTTCCCTCGGCGTCTCTTCCAATTCCTGGTTCGGATTCAGAACCCCGGCCACGTAAGTCGTGCGCGGACGCGTGTTCTGGTCGGCGATTACCTGGTAGCTGCGCTTCTGCGCCCGCTGCTTCGATACCCGGCTGCCCTTATCGTTAATGTTGCCGAAAGTGATTGCCTGCGCCGGGCACGCCTGCTGGCACGCGGTCACAATCTCCCCATCGCGCACGTTGCGATTTTCCTTATCGGCGGTAATCTTGGCTTCCTCGATGCGCTGCACACAGTAGCTGCACTTCTCCATCACGCCGCGCGAACGCACGCTCACGTCGGGGTTGCGCATCAATTTCAAACTCTCAGTCTCGTAATCGCTGTAGAGCAGAAAATTGAATCGCCGCACCTTGTACGGGCAGTTGTTGCTGCAGTAACGAGTGCCCACGCAGCGGTTGTAAACCATCACGTTCAGGCCTTCAGGCGTGTGCACCGTCGCGCCCACCGGGCAAACCTGCTCGCAGGGAGCATTCTCGCAATGCTGGCAGGCCATGGGCTGAAAATGTGCCCGCGGCGCGGCCAGGTCGCCTTCAAAATAAGTGTCGATGCGCAGCCATTGCATGTCGCGGCCAATGCGCACCTGCTGCTTGCCCACCACAGGAATGTTATTCTCGGCATAACAGCTCACGATGCATGCGTTGCATCCCGTGCAGCTGTTCATGTCGATCGTCATGCCCCACGCATTGGCTTCCGTATAAGTCCAGTTGGGGAACATCGACGTGCCCATCTCAGGCGTATCGTGGCCCTCACCCTCGTGCGCAAAGTTCGGGTTAGCCTTGAACTCCTCAAGCGTTGCGTAGCGAATAATGCCGCGGTCTCCGAGTGCCTCAACACCTTCAAGCGACCAGTTCTGGTTGCCGTGCTCGGTCAGATTCTTGCCGCGGTGATCCTGGTAGTGGCTCTTGGTAATGGCCACGCCCCACTTGCCGTCAATCTTCTTCTTGTCGCCAGTGGCGTAAAAGGGAGCCCACGTATTGCGAATCAGATAACCGTTGAATCCCTGCCCCGAGCCCACGCGCCCAGAGAACTCGCGCCCATATCCCAGATACACAGTGATGGAGTTGTCAGGATGGCCGGGAGCAACAATCACCGGCGCCTTTACGCGGCCCGTGCCCACGCTGATCTCGATAATGTCGTCTTCTTCAAGCTTCCACGCTTCAAGCGTCGCACCCGAAACAATCGCCGCGTTATCCCAGGCCAGGTTCGTCACCGGCTTGGGCAACTCCTGCAGCCAACCGACGTTGTTCCAGCGGCCGTCATAGATCGTCGGATCGGGCCTGAAGATTACTTCGATCGAACCCTTGGGTGTAGGCGCCGGCACACTATGGTTCGCAGACTTCGCCGACCCGGCCGTGTACGTCGTGCCATCAATCCAGCCGTCATGCAAAACCTTGCGCCAGCCCTTTTCGAAATCGCCGCCGCCAGCCTTCGCAACCGCATCTTTCCACGTCGTCCGCACCGCTTCATACGGACTAACCATTGGATCGTCCAGCAGCGTCTGCAAAACATGATGCGAACTGCGCCCGCCGTACAGCGGATCAATCAGCGGCTGCACAATCGAAACCGTGCCGTCATACGAACGCGCGTCCGACCACGACTCCAGATAATGCGCCGAAGGAATGTGCCAGTGCGAAATCTGCCCCGTCTCATCCACGTGCGAGCCCAGATGCGCAACAATGTTTACCTTGTTGAACGCTGTTGCAAAATCAAGATCGGCAGGCGCGTCGTATATGGGATTCGCATTCAGAATCACCAGCCAGTCAACCTTGCCCGCGTTCATATCGGCAACCAGCGCCTTAAAGTCGCCCAACTGATCGCTCGGCAGCGGAATCGCCGGCTCGCTTGAAACCGTAACCGTCTTGCCCACGTTGCCCAGCGCCATATTAATGGCAATAGCCAATGCCGCAACCGAGGGATCCTGATACAACCCAGGAATCACAGCACTCTTGCCCGCGTTCGCCTTCAGTTCTTTTGCCAGCGCAGCCAGAAACTTCTGCTGTTCGCCGGTCCATTCATAGCCAGGAGCGGTGACCCCAGGTACACCCACGGCCGCTGCCAGCGCCTCCGCAAAGCTGGGAATCTCACTTGCGCGCAGACCGAGTCGGTGCTCGGCCTTCATGCCTGTTGTTGTGGTGGTGCTCTCAACCGCGTACAACCTGTTCATGCCGTTCTCAGGCTGCTTGCGCCGGTCGGCGTAGTCGCGAACTAATTTATGGAAGCCCGGATACGCCGCGCTCGACAGAAAATCCGCGTCGAGCGAGACAATCACATCGGCCGCGCTCAGGTCGTACTGAACATTCGTGCCGTTCGCAAGGAACGTGCCGGCGATGGCTGGATCATACTGCACCAGCTTCGCCTTGGGATAAGCCTTTTGCACGTCACCCCACTGCCGCGCCAGCGTCGGCGAGGTAATGGCCGCGCTCAAAAAGTAAATCCCCGTGCCGTCTTTCGATGCCGCGACCTTGTTGCGAAACTCCTCGGCAAACTCCGCCCAAACGCGATTGTCGCCGCGATACATCACATGCTGCGAGCGGTCGGGATCGTACATCTCCAGCAGCGTGCCCTGCGTGTACGGGTCCGATCCGCCGCGGTTGTACTTATGTTCGGGATTGCCGTCGACCTTGATAGGCCGGAACTCGCTCGACTTCACCAGCACCGGCACTGCGCCCGTTACAAACGGGTGCGCCGAAGCAAAATACATTGGCTTGCCCAGCACCAAATCTTCAGGAGATTTCACATATGGATAAATGGGCTCGTCTGGCTGCTTGGTGCAACCTGCCAACCCGGCCAGCGCCATTGACGCGCCCATTAGCTTAAGGAAGCCGCGACGCGAAACCGGATCGACCCACTCCTGCGCCGACGATGGAAATTCTTTTTCAACCGCCGCGCGAAACTCATCCGTATCGGCCAGCTCGTCAAGCGACCGCCAGAACTTTTTGCCCTTCACGCCATTCAACTTCAGCCGCACCTGGTCAAGCGTCATCGGCTCGCCGGTCGATGCGGCCTCCACGGTGGAGGGTACAGGCTTCAGCCCGTACATCGAATCACCCGAAGAAGTCTCGGGCTTTAGCCCCTGAGGATTCCCGGCCATGCTCTTTCCGTTCTTCTTAATCTCGCTGCTCATCGGTGGCACACCTCGCAGCTCATCAGGTCTTTCGGGGTGCGAATGTTGTAATGCTGCACCAGGAAATGCCCAAGCTCGTCCTGGCTGGTGAACTTTTCAAACTGAACCGCCGAGACCGCACCCGAAGTCATTGAAACCGGCTTCAACAACGCCGCCGGCTTCGGCGCAGCCGCATCAGTTCCCGGATCAGTCCGCGTGCAACTCACGCTCTGCGCCGTCGGCACACCCGCCGCATCGGCAACCGCCGCGCACCACACCGGCTTGTCTTCCGCCGGCTTCTCCCACGCCATGTTGTAAATCTCGCTGGTCGGCCGCACGTTTTTCGCAGGATTGCGATGGCAATCCAAACACCACTCCATTTGCAAGGTGTTTTGCGCATACATCAGCGGCATGTTGTCCACCTGGCCGTGACAGCTCTCGCAGCCAATGCCCTTGTTCACGTGGATTTCGTGGCTGAAGTAAACAAAGTCAGGCAGGTCGTGAACCTTGATCCAGCGAATCGATTGCCCCGTGTACCAGCTATCGCGTACCGGCTGCAGAAGCTGCGCATTGGTCCAGATCTGCGCGTGGCAGTTCATGCAGGTGCGCGTCGGCGGAATGCCCGCGTAACTCGACTTCTCAACCGTGCTGTGACAGTACTGGCACTGCAGGCCGAGACCCTGCACGTGGTGCTTGTGGCTGAACGGAACCGGCTGGTCGGGCCGCTGACCCTGCCGCGTCACCCATGGCGAGCGTTGGAGTTGATCGAGCGTGACCCCCAGTGCGATCACGATCAGCCCCGTCAACACCAGGCTCATGCGAGCCAGGGCGTTGGAGCTGCGTTCAAAGATTTGCGGCATTGATTTTGTACCCTGCTTGGTTTTCTTGTCTGGATGCAACCCTTTGTATCAGCGGTCACACAGGTTATGTACAAATACCGATCTTGAGCAAACTAAATGAGGAAGGCGGAGAAGCCCGAAAGACCAATATACCAGTCAAAGATGCCGCCGCAAACATGCGGATGCGCAAAACTTATAAAAAAAATGTGGGTAAACCGGCTGGGTAAGCCTCAGAAAAGAAAACCGGTTGTGATAAGAGCTGATTTCAGAAAAACAGCATTGCGCCTCTGGCTGCGCAAGTACCAGAAACTGGGATTTGTCTACCAAAATATCATGCCGAAACACGCAAGCGCCAGATGAGATTCAGCCGCGCCGGGCGATTGCATGATCACTTCGAGTTGACCAGTAAGGGTGCATCCTTCAAGATGAACTGCCGAGTTCGGGCCTGCGTCCCACAGGGACGAGTCGAAAATAGCCCACGGTGAAGTCCGTCGCAGCGGACGAAACCCTGGGATGGCGCCTGGAAAAATTGTTCGCGTCCCGTGCGGCCGCGACGAAACCTGGTTCGGCTTCGAATTCATCTTCGTGCGATTGTCCTCTTCCGCCGCGCATGTTCTCCCATTTACTCACTCGCCGACAAGCTATACTGGCGCAACTCAACGAAACGCCGCTATGGACGAACTATTCGCCGCATTTGTCTCTGCACTCTTCGAGATTCTGGGTGAAGTAATCCTCCAGCTCATCTTGGAATTCCTGGTCTCGCTGCTGGCCCGCGCCGGCCGGAAAGTGATTTCAACTTCTGCCCGTCAGAGCCGCATTTTTAGCGGCTTTCTCTTCGCAGTTTTCGGGGCCTCGGCAGGCCTTGTAAGTGTCCGCATCTTCCCCCATCCTCTCGTTCATCCATCCAGGTTCCACGGCATCAGCCTGCTCATCAGCCCGGTCATCACGGGGTTGGTAATGTTTGCAACGGGACGACTTGAGCAGAAATTCGGTCGCAAGCCAACCCAAATTGAAACCTTCTGGATCGGTTTTATCTTCGCTTTTGCCATCGCGCTCGTCCGCTTTGCGCTCGTCAAATAGAGAACCGGTGTTCAGTCTCGCCCCTCACAAAATTTGTGTCGCAAGCGCTTCGCGAATCAACTGCCTGGCCCGACAGCCGTCATAACCCGCTCTCCGAACCCCAAGGGTGATCTTTTCAACAAACACCGCTTTACTAAATATTTCAATGAGTTCGAAGTGCAGGAATGCTAATATCTCGCCATGCGAATGAGATTATGTCTCACCACCCTCCTCCTCTCATTACCCATGGTGGCGTTCGCTGCCGCCACCATTACAGGAACCTGGAATGTGAAACTCGACTACCAGGGCCAGGGAGGCAATGCAACCCTCGTCCTCAGACAGGACGGGGACAAGCTGACCGGCGACTACTCCGGACCGCGAGGCGATGCGGAAGTGACGGGAACCATCGACGGGCGCAAAATCGAACTTGAACTCGATACGCCGGATTCAGAAATCTTCTACCACGGCAGGCTCAGCACAGATGGAACCCGAATCGACGGCACCTACGATTTCAGCGGCCAGCGCGCCGGCACCTTTGTGGCAACCAAGCCCTCAGACCACTGACCACTGATCCCTGATCCCTTTGCCGAATTCAGCATCGATGCAGGCGCAAGCGCATACTTGTCAGTTTGCTGACTAGCTAGACTAGCTGTCTCACCGCCCCTCAGCTCTCGCCAAACGAGCTGTCGGGCAAGGTTGCCGGCCAGCCCACAATCACCAGAAACACATCCAGCACAAACAGCGCGATGGCAATATCGTTATACAGCGTGGCCCGCGGAGAATTGGGCCAGAACTGATTGGCCGCCCAAAATAGAAATGCCGCCGCCAGCATAATCGCCTTCAACAACTCCGCCGCCGCCGGCCTCCGCTCAAATTGGTAGACGAGATAGGCAACCGCAATCAAAGCCAGCGAAGCTGCCCCAAGCACATCATGGCTTCCAGCCGGAAACACCGCCGGAAAAGCATCCCAAACCAGCAACGCCACAACATCTGCAAGGGTAATGATGCCCAGAATGACTCCAGGCGTCCTGTGTTTGCGGTCGAGCCGAATGCGCATACCCCATTATCGATTGCCGCGCGAAAAGAAACCGTAAAGGACCCTCGAGCAACGCAATGCCAAAACCTCGCGCCACTACCAGATGCATTAGAATTCATATTGTCTTTACGTTCGGCAACTCTCAGTAAGCAACCACATCGCATCGCGGACCATGGAATCTAAAATCCGGTCCGGCGCGCAGTCCTACATCGAATTCAAACCCAAAAGGGAAAGCCTATGAAATACGCCGGATTGCTAGTGATGCCAGCGGGCTTCTTTCTCACTGTTGCCGCGCTGGTGCTGTTTCCGGCTCCGGCTCCGCGCGCCGCCTTCGTACTTTGCGGCCTCGCGGTTGAAATTCTGGGCCTGGTGGTTGCGGTGCGCGGCCACATGCCCGCCAGGGGAGATAGTCGCCCATGATCCCCTCCACTCCAATTCCAATTCCGCCCGCGTCCGACACCTATTACAGCCTTGCATTCCTGCTGCTGCTGCTGGCCCCGCTTGCTATCGCCGGCCTGGCGCTGGTCAACAACGGCCTGGGCCGTTCGCGCTCCGCCGCCCAGGCAATCCTCGGCAATCTCGTCATTATTTCTGTGGCCGTAATCGCATTCGCGCTCTTCGGCGCAGCCATCGCCGGCAATCCCGTGGGAACTCCGGGCGGCGCAGGGCACGCTTTCCACGCCGCCGGCCAATCATGGAACTGGATCGGCTCAGGCTCGTTCCTGTTCTCAAATTTCGGTTCAATCCCTATCTCCGCCGAGCTGGCCCTGATGTTTGAAATGTTGGGCGTCGCATTTGCCGCCATCATTCCCTGGGGCAGCGGAGCTGACCGCTGGCGGCTTGCCGCCGGGTGCGTCGCAAGCGCTGTAATCGCCGGCGTGGTTTGCCCGCTCATCATGCACTGGGTCTGGGGAGGTGGCTGGCTGGCCGGCCTGGGGCAAAATTTCTCTCTCGGCGCGGGATTCATCGATCCCGGAGGCGCGGCAACGGTGCAGGTGGTTGGCGGCCTCAGCGCACTCGCCCTCATCTGGCTGCTCGGCCCGCGCGCCGGCAAATATCCTAGAGTCGGAATCTCAACCGCCATGCCCGGCCACAACGCTGTCTACGTACTTTTTGGCTGCCTGTTCTGCATGGTCGGCTGGGTGGCGTGGAACGCCGCCGGAGCGATCCTGTGGATGAACGCGCCTCTCGCAGCTCTGCCCGTCGTCGCGGTCAATACAGTTCTCTCAGCGGCATCGGCGCTGGGCGCAACGCTGGCCGTTACCCGCTATCGATTCGGCAAGCCAGACGCCAGCCTGTGCGCCAACGGCTGGCTTGCCGGGCTGGTAACTTCAAGCGCATGCGCCGCCGTAGCCACCCCGCTCCAATCCATCTTCGCCGGCGCGGTAGCCGGAATCATTACCCCTCTGTTGGTCGAGTTGCTTGAGCTTGCTCTCTCCATCGACGACCCCTCAGGCGCAATCGCGGCGCACGCCTCCGCCGGGCTGTGGGGCCTGCTGGCAGTTGGATTTTTCGCGCCCAAATCTGGTCAACTGCTCGCGCAACTCGTCGGCATCGCCACGCTGCTCGGCATCGTGCTGCCCGCCGTCTATCTCATCTTCAAACTAATCAACCGCGTCATTCCCTTCCGCGTCGATCCCGATGGCGAACGCATGGGCATGGACCTGCACGAGCTCGGCGGCGGCGCCTATCCCGAATTCGTAATCCACCGAGACGAGTCGTACCGGTAACCACAGATCGGGGTATCATCGGAATATGGCGACGGCCCACAACTCCGATGCATGCCCTCCCGCGGTTATCCCCTTGATCGCCGAGCGCCAATCCGAGTTGGAGGCGCTATGCCGGCAGTTCCACGTCCGGCGACTCGAGCTCTTCGGCTCAGCGCTGGGTGGCGTGTTTGACACCCGTCACAGCGACCTCGATTTTCTCGTGGAGTTCGCGCTGCTCCCACCCGGCGACTATGCAACCGCATTCTTTGGATTCAAAGAGGCCATCGAGCAGTTGTTTAGCCGGCCCGTCGATCTGGTAGTGCTGTCCGCCATCAGGAACCCGTACTTCCTCCGCAACATCGAGCAAAGCAAGGCACTGCTTTATGCGGCTTGAGGCACGCATCAAGCCAAGACCTTTATCCCGCATCGCTCGCATCGTAGAAGTAGTACCGCCGGTCTCCTGACCGGCAGTAGTGCGGGCGTCCTCGCCCGCACACCAGGGCGAAGCAAATTCCCTCCACCAAATTCACCGCATAAAAACAAATATTCGCCGCCCCAAGTCTCTATTCCGGCACCACAAATAGCCCGAAGTCCCTTTCACAGCGACCGCAGCCGGATACTACTGCGCAGGCTTCTCGGGCGCCGCCGCCGGTTGCACCGGATAGGCCTTATCCACCGACTCCTCAAACTGCACAAGCAGCATCACCTTTGGAGCGTTCAACCCATTCGGCATC
>Ga0206821_10032_pt1 | contig 33774 bp, 28 predicted proteins | sample Alteio_BWOrgCont_85_FD_152860 | JGI IMG/M metagenome (GOLD analysis project Ga0206821, IMG submission 152860) | Enriched cells from forest soil in Barre Woods Harvard Forest LTER site, Petersham, Massachusetts, United States -... | ecosystem: Environmental > Terrestrial > Soil > Temperate forest >...
TCAGATGACCGAAGGGCGTGACAACCCCAAGGCCAATCCGATTGAGACCGGGACATGGGCCTATCATCAGAAAGTTTTTGGCGCCGGCTATGCCTACCAGAATTTCGCGCCTCAGTTTCGCGCGCAGTTGTTCGATCCCGATCAGTGGGCGGATTTGTTTGCGGCCTCAGGCGCGAAATATGTGGTGCTGACTTCCAAGCATCATGAAGGGTTTGCACTTTGGCCGAGCAAAGAAGCCTCAGCCACCTGGGGCCGTCCGTGGAATGCGGTTGAGACTGGTCCCAGGCGCGATGTGCTGGGCGATTTGAGCGATGCCGTGCGGCGCAAGGGGCTGCGCATGGGCTACTACTATTCGCTTTACGAGTGGTATAACCCGCTGTGGCTTACTGACAAGCCGCGCTATGTTCGCGACCACATGTTTCCGCAGTTTAAAGACTTGGTAACGCGCTACAAGCCGGACATCATTTTCAGCGACGGGGAGTGGGAGCAGTCTTCAAGCGAATGGCATAGCCCGGAACTGTTGGCGTGGCTGTTCAACGATTCCGCAGTGAAAGACGATGTAGTAATCAACGACCGCTGGGGCAGCGATACGCGCCACAAGCACGGCGGCTATTGGACCACGGAATACACCCCGGGTATGAGCGGCATGGACCATCCCTGGGAAGAGAGCCGCGGCATGGGCTTCAGCTACGGCTACAACCGCGCGGAGCGATTTGAGGACTACCACAGCGGTCGCGAGTTGGTGATTATGCTGGTGGACATTGTGAGCCGGGGCGGCAACCTTCTGCTCGATATTGGACCGAACGCCGACGGCACGATTCCCGTAGTGATGCAGGAACGGCTGCGCCAGATGGGTGACTGGCTGCACGTGAACGGCGACGCGATTTACGGAACCAAACCGTGGACAGTTTCGCGGCAATGGAGCGCGGGTGAGCAGCCGAAGGTGGAGTACAACACTGAGTACCAGACTGCGTACGACGTGTCGAAGTTGGCGGGCCGGCCTGAACCTGGCAAAGCGGGAATTGAAGCCTTCTTCACGGCGAAGGGCAACGACGTCTTCGTGATTCTTCCGCGATGGCCGGGAAGCAGTTTTGCAGTGCATGACTTGAGCGGCGCAAAAGCCGTAGAGCTGCTTGGATCGACGAAGGCGTTGAAGTTCAAAACCGAGGGGGGTGGGATTGTTGTCGAGATGCCGGCGCTGGCAGACGAATTAATGAGCCAACCGGCCTGGGTGTTGAAGGTGAGCCGCTGAAGCGAGATGGAATGGAATTGGTGGAGCTGAACGGGATCGAACTTGAGCCGTTATGCAGGCGTCCGAGCCTGCAGGCGAAATCCTGACCCTGAAGATACTGAAGGGGAAGGACCGCCAATCCAAATATGAGAGTTGAATTGGTGGAGCTGAGCGGGATCGAACCGCTGGCCTCCTCGTTGCGAACGAGGCGCTCTCCCAGCTGAGCTACAGCCCCACGACTTAACTAGTCTACCAGCGACGGCAGAATCCCGAAAGGGACAGTGGAGCGTTGTAAGCGGGGAGGGCGACCGCCCGGCCGCCGGTTACTGGTGTGGGTCCTTTGTGACTTTAGGGGCTAAGGTCCATTCTTCGGGTAAGCCTGGGCCCTTATTTGCCGATAAACAGCCTGAACCTTTAAGGGCTCATGCTGGCTGCCGCGATCAACATTTCTTTTGGGACGGTAATGGTGTTCCTCTTTGGGACAGTGGCATGGGTGCGCCGGCCTGACGATCGCGCCGGGTGCTGGTTTGCCGGCTGGCTGAGTGTCCTGGGCGCCTTTATCGCGCAGTTCGCCGGTTTGCACGCGGCAGGATGGAAGGAAGTTGCCGCGGCCGCGGTCGAATTGGATTTGATCGCATTGGCAGGCGTGTTTTGGGTGGCATCCGCCGCGATACCGGTTTTCGGGCGGAGATTCGGAATCAGGCTGGGGATGGTGCTTACGATCCCCACCATGTTGTGCCTCACCCTGGCGGAAGTAGACATTCAAAGCCGCTGGGTCCTGTTGTCGGTGATCCTTGCGCGGCAGGCGTTATTGACCGCGATGAGCTTGATGATTCGGCGTCCCCGGCCAGGATTTGGCACATTCATGGCAGTGGTGTGCGCCATCGACGCCGGGCTCATGACCTATTTCGTTTTCCATGGGCAGACGGAGTTGCTGGTCCAGGTGATCCTGGCGGAGGTGTACTTTGCTGCAGGGATCGACGTGTGGAACAAGAACATCGGCCAGACGATCGGCATGCGCGTAACTTCGGTCGGTCTTCTGGTTTGCGCGGCGGTGTTTCCGTTGGCCGAGGTGGTTCACCGGACGTGGCCGCAAATTGCAACTGACAGCGAGATGTGGAACCCGCCGAAGTCCATAATCGCGGTGGGAATGATGCTGATGATGTTTGAGGAACAGGTGCGCGCGGCCCAAACACTGGGGCGCGATTACCGATTGCTGTTTGACAACAACCCGCACCCGCTATGGATTTTTGAAGTAGAGTCACTACAGTTTTGCATGGTCAACGAGGCAGCGTGCGAACTGCATGGATATTCGAAAGAAGAGTTTCTTCAGCTCAGGTTGCCCGACATATTGCATTCCGAGGTGCGCGGGACTGCGACGACGCAAGCGAGGAATCCACGAGCAGTTCCGAATCGTGCATCACGACATTTACGCAAAGACGGCAGCGAATTCCCGATGGATATCACCGCATATGGTGTGATTTTTCAGGGCAGGCCTTGCCGGTTCGTTCTTGGTATCGACGTGACCAAACGCGACAACCTTGAGCGCAGACTGGAGTTTGAGCTCGGACATGATTCGCTCACCGGGCTCGCGAATCGTCAGTTATTTGAAGAGCGGCTACTGGAATCTGTCGATCGCTCAGCGAAGTCGGGCGAAAAGCTGGCGGTTCTATGTTTCGATATTTATCACTTCAAGAGATTGAACGAGGTGTACGGCCCGCGCATCGGAGATCGGTGTGTTGATTATGTTGCGAAGGTTCTGAAGGCGAGTGTGCGTGCAATGGATCTGGTGGCTCGTACCGGCGATGACGAGTTCGCCATTTTGATTACCGGATTAAGGGACCTTGCGCGCGCCGAGGAACTGGTGGTGGGACTTAAAGAGAGCTTTGCCACTACCGCTCGGATTGGCGAGTTCGAGATTCAGTTGGGCTTTAGCCTGGGTCTGGCGGTGTGTCCCGATGACGGAAGCGATGCCGTGACGTTGTGGCGGTTGGCCGAGAATGCGCTCAGGCGGGCACAGGCGAACGGTGGGGGCCAGGCCATATGGCTATCTCCGGAACTGCGCGCGGACGCTGAAAAGAAGTTGGAAATTGCAGGCAGCATGAGCCGGATGATGGAGGAAGACCGATTCTATCTGATGTATCAGCCGCTTTATGCTTTTGACGGCTCAATTCGCTGTCTTGAAGCGCTGCTGCGGCTCGAGCATCCGCGATACGGGCCTATCGCGCCGCTCTTTGTGGTCCGCACCGCAGAAGAAACGGGTCTGATTGAAGCGCTTGGACAGTGGGTGATCGAACGTGCATGCCGGCAACTCAAAGAGTGGATGGACCAGGGAATGCGCCTTGTTCCCGTTGCCATCAACGTTTCATCTCTGCAGTTGATGGGGAAGGGATTTGCGGAACGCCTGATGCAGACGCTGGATAGGTATTCAGTTAATCCGAGGTGGATTCATTTGGAGATTACAGAAACGGCGGCGATGGACAACCTAAAGGAAGTGTCAGACGAGATGTCAATCCTCTCCGCGCTTGGCTGCAGTTTCTCGATCGATGATTTTGGTACCGGCCACTCGTCATTGGGAAGACTGCATCAGCTTCCCATTTCGATTTTGAAGATAGATCGTTCGTTTATCGATCCACTGGGCGATCGGGAGGCGGCTGGTGGTGATACGACCTTTACCATCGTTCAGGCTATTCTCTCCATGGCTCACGCCCTGGGCCTCGAAGTGGTGGCCGAAGGAGTGGAGACGGAGACGCAACTGAATTGCTTGAGCAGGCTTGGCTGCGACTTGTTACAGGGATTTCTGCTTTCGAGGCCGGTATTGCCGGAGGATGTTCCCGCGTTGATTGCGCGGCCTCATCCTATTCTTGAGTTTGCCTCGTCGCGGGAAGCGTTCCGGCCACAGGGTGAGGCATTGCACGACGCGACCATTGCGGCCAAGGGCTGAGCAGGCGTGAGTTGCACCTTCAGAGGGCTGTGAAATCGCAAGGTAGTGTCAACGCGCGTAGAGAAATGTGCCGCAGCGATCGGTGGTGCTTGAGAGCGCATCCATTGAAAATACTGGCGGGTTGGCGCCAGAGAAGAATGCGACGCTTAGAGTGCGGCCCTGGACCCATGTGACCATCCATTGCACATCTTCGCTGCCGCAGAGCGTGTTCTTGTGCAGAAAACGGCGGTCGGCTGAGACGGCTACGCGGTAGAGGCTGCCGCCGCCAGGAGCGTTGACATCCGCATCGAAGAGCGCGCTGGCCTCTGCGGCTTGCAGGACGCGAATTTGGCCAATGGGGAAGTTGAGGTAGTCCAGGGTGAGGCGGGCGTCGGCGATGGCGATGTCGCCGGTAATCGACTTAGCCGACGAACTTGCTGCCATCCACATTCCCTTGTCCTGCGCGAAGGCGGAGGCCGAGCAGATGATGAGGAGAGTCGCGACAGTGACAAGGTTCTTAACGCGCATGAATTGAGGATGACATCTTGAGGAGGGTGGGGGCAAATGGGGGAGACGTTGGTTCGTGTTGAAAGTCATTGATTGAGGTTCGAGCTATCCCACCCTGACCGCAAAGAACGCGTTTAGGATGGGGTGCCCGGCCTTGTCGGGGATTCCCTAATTCGCGGGCTCTGAGGTCAGTGCTGCCGTCTTCTTGATCGCCTCCGCGAGATCGTCTGGTGAGCGAATGGCTAACACTTTCCCGTGTAGTTCTTTTGTCAACTGCTCTATCCCATCCGGTGCTCCGCTTTCAGGCGGGAATAATTCGAAATAGAAGACGCGAGTATTGCCGATCTCGATCTTCCGGGCCGTCTCTTGCGGCAGCTTCTCCCGAGCATGACTTCCCCATGAGCCAAGAAAGACGATGTCATCCCCTGGCTGATTAGAAGCCAACTCCGATTGCACCTGGTCTGCCAGGAACTTGCTCCATGCACCATGCTGCAGAGCTCGATAAGAAATCGTGGAAAAATCCACCTTCTTCAATAGCCTTCCAAGCGCTACAAAGCCACGAGCGTCGAACGGTTCCTGGCTGAAAATGGCTCTTTGGCCTTCAAGGTCGAAGGCGATCAGCTTTACCGACCTGCAAGGGAGTTGGGTGAGCAATGTGAACAGGGATTGCATGAGGGCGGCCCGGTCAAAACCGTGAAGGTCAGCGCTGCCGTTCTGACCGTAAACGTCGAGAAACACTGTAAGTCGAGGCCCATTGCGAGCAAGTGCGCCGTTCCATTTCGTGTCCATGAGCGGGGAGACTACGCCAGGCTGGAGCGAGAATGGAACCTTCCTGTCTCCTCGGCCGTAAAAAGGCTTCAGATTTTTCTGCTTGCGGCATGTGTTGCCTTGCTCGTCGGTCAGTACGATCTCGACTGAATATTCCCCAGGCCCGACCGCAAACCCGCCGCTCGCTGTGATCTCCAACTGAGACGGCCCCGCCAACATTCCTGTCGAGTCTCGCTGTTGAGCAGGCGGCACGTGGAAGTGCTCAGCCATGAACACAGGTTTGCCACCCCGGGCAGTGATTCTTAAAAGGGCAACCAATTCAGTGCCCGGCGGGATTATCTCTCCAAGCCGGCATCTGATCGCGAATTCATTTGTGTAGCGGAAGAGGAGATCGAGGCGCAGGTCTTCTGAGAAGACGATAAAGCAGGGCAACTGACTTTTGTGTGGTGAGTTGTCGAGAATCTCATTTACGCGGGGAAGATCGACTTCTTTCACGAAATCCTGGGCAAGGGCAGCGCCGGCGAGCAAACTGCCCAACACAAGCAACTGGATGGTGCTTTGTAGCGGCTTCATATGTCGCGAACCTGCCAGCAGCCTTCAACCCCGGGCTGTTGCTTGCACAAGCATACAACCGGGATGTGGACAGGAAGGGGATTGATTGCAAAGGTCGCGGGAGGTTCAGCGTGAGTTTCCCTGGTCGCCAAGTGCGAGGGACCAGGGGCACCCAGTTTTGTGCGAAATACTGGCGCGCCGCCCGGGACCTATTGCTCGCGCAGCAGTATAAGCGGGTCGACGGCGAGAGCGCGGCGGGCCGGGATCCAGGATGCAACGAGGCCAAGCACGAGCATGGTTGCGGTGACGCCGATGAGGACAAAGGGATCTTTGGGCGAGGCTTCGTAGACGATAAAAGAGAGGACACGCGAGAAGAAAATCCCTCCGACAACTCCCGCGAGCGAACCGATGGACAGCAGTCGAAACGCGCGGCCGAGAGACGCGCTGAGAACCTCGCGCCTGCCCGCACCGAGCGCAACGCGGATGCCCAGTTCGCGCAGCCGCTTGCTGACTACGTAGGACGCCATACCGAAGACACCGGTGACGGCGAGCATGGCTCCGAGCAGACCCAATGCGCCGAGCGCGATTGAAGCCACTCGAGCTGCGAACAAAGCCGTATCCATCTCCTGGGTCCAGGTGTTGATATCGAGGGGAATCGAGGAGTCGAGGCCTTGCAGGGTGTGCAGGATTGCCGCCGTCATTTCGGCCGGATCGCGCTGAGAGCGTACTACCAGCCAAGTGCCGCTTCCCTGATGCTGCTGGAAGGAAAAGAACATCGCCGGCTGCTGATCTTCAGTCACAGTGCGGTATTTTCCATCTTCGACGACGCCGACCACCAGAGCCCGGTTGCCGCTCCAGAATTTGAAGTGACCGCCGACCGCTTTTTGTACTGAGCCGAAGACTTTGACCGCGAAGGTGCGGTTGACGAGGGTTGCAATGGGCGCGTCCTTTTTGTCGTCGTAGGAGATATCCCTACCTGCGATCAGTTGAGTTTGCGCTGCGGCAAGGTAGCCAGGCGAGATGTTGTAGTCCATCGCATCGGCGACTTGGTTGGTGGGGCGGTAGTCGGTGGTTGCGTCAGCGAAGACACCCGAATCGCTGCCACCGAGACCCAGCGGAATCTGGTCTACGTAGCCGGTGGCCGATACTCCAGGAATTGAGCGGATGGCATCGATCATGCGCCGCTGCATTTGCGCGTAAGTGCCATCGGCATAGCCGGCCATTTGCAGATCGGTATCGACGAGGATTGCCTTCTCAGGATGGAATCCGTAGTTGCTGTGAAGCGAACGCGCCATGCCGCGCACTGCGACCAGCGAAGAAGTGATGAGCACCGCGCAAATGGCTATCTGCACAATGAGGAGCAAATCGCGCATGGTAAAGCGGCGCATGGTGGAATCGCTCATTCCGGTGCGAATGGTTTGCCAAGGGTCGGCGCGCATCACCTGGCGAACAGGCACGATGCCGAATAGCAGGCCACTCGCCAAAGCCATTACGAGCGCTACCAGATAAGTACGTATGTCGGGATTCACGGGCACATTGATGGGGACGGAGGGAATGGGCTGCCAGGCGGTGAGCAAATGCAGAACGCCGACAGCTCCGGCAACGCCGATTGCGCCGCCTGCGATAGAGACCAGCATCGCTTCAGTGAGCAGCTGGCGCATGATGCGCCCGCGGCGCGACCCAAGCGCGAGGCGAAGTGCGACTTCTTTGGCGCGATCGGCTGCACGGGCCGCAAAGAGGCTGCCCAGGTTGGCGCAGGCAGCGAGAAGAATGAGGCCGGCAAGCGTCATGAGCCCGGTCATGAAAAGACGAGCAGGGCCGCCGAGCATATCGCCAACAAGGCCGGGGCGAGCCAGGGTGAATGTGAGCCCTTCGTCGTCGCCGGGATATGTGTTGGATAGCCACACGCCGACTCTGTTGAGGTCTGCCGTGGCCTGGGCGGGAGTAACGCCTGGCTTGAGGCGACCGACCATCCATTCTGAGTGATCGCCGCGATATTGCAGGTTGTCTATGCCTTGAAGTAGCGGCTCCTCAACTATGGGAACCCAGAAGGCCGGGGCAAAGAAGATTTCAGTTCCGCGGAAGGCGGGCGGTGCGACGCCAATGACGGTGAAGGGATGCTTGTTGAGCTCAACCATGCGGCCAATAACGCCGCGATCGGCGTTGTAGTGGCTGCGCCAGTAGCCATCGGACAGAACAATGTAAGGCGCGCTGTTTTTCCCTTTTTCGTCGGACGCATGAAAGAAACGCCCGAGAGAGGGCTGTATTCCGAGCCCGTCAAAATAGTTACCGCTTACCAGGTAGGGCCACGCAGTGGATGAGTCTCGTCCATCATTCACCCCTATCGATCCCAAGATGGTCGATGTCATCAGGGTGTCGAAGCTGTGGTTGCGGTCGCGCAAATCGAGGTAGTCGAGATAAGACTGAGACGGGAAATGGCCTCGTTGCACCATGTAGAGGCTTTCGGCATTGGGAATCTTCACCGGCCGCAGTACCAGCGCATTGAGCACACTGAAGACGACGGCATTGGCGCCAATTCCAAGCGCGAGCGTGACCATCGCGGTGAGGGCAAAGCCCGGTGATTTGCGCAATTGGCGGAAGGCGTACTTCACATCGGTAAACATGTGTGGCCTCTCTTGCTTTGGATTGCTCGCTGGTGCGGCTCTGGTTTTTGTTACGCGGGTTCTCTCGGGAAGGTTCCAGCAAATCACCGGCCGTAGTGCGGCCCTGAAAACAGGGAAGTTAGAGAGAGAAGAGAAATGTAGGTTGTCCGCAAACGGCGCTGCATGTCCGAAAACGGACAAGCAGGCGAGTGAAAAATCTCTTTCAGTAGTCAGTCAAATGAAAAGGCCGGGGGGTACCCGGCCTTTCGTTCTCTGGAATTGCTAGACCACCTAGACCCCAGAGGTTAAACGTCTATGGATTACAACTGATTCATGTTGGACAGGAACTCAGCGTTATTGCGAGTCTTCTCGAGGCGCGTGATGAGCAACTCCATGGCTTCAACCGGCGAGAGCGGGTTGAGCACGCGGCGCAGCACGAAGATGCGCTGCAGATCTTCCTTTGGGATGAGCAGTTCTTCTTTACGCGTGCCGGAACGTTGAATGTCGATGGCCGGAAAGACGCGCTTGTCCACGAGCTTGCGGTCGAGAATGATTTCCATATTGCCGGTGCCCTTGAATTCTTCGAAGATGACTTCGTCCATGCGGGAGCCAGTATCGACGAGAGCAGTCGCAATGATGGTTAAAGAGCCGCCTTCTTCGATATTGCGCGCCGCGCCGAAGAAGCGCTTGGGGCGCTGCAGGGCGTTCGAATCGACGCCGCCTGAGAGCACCTTGCCCGAGGGCGGAACGATGGTGTTGTAGGCGCGTGCCAGGCGGGTGATGGAGTCGAGCAGTATGACGACATCGCGCTTGTGTTCAACCAGGCGCTTGGCTTTTTCGATCACCATTTCGGCAACCTGCACATGGCGTGCGGCGGGCTCGTCAAAGGTGGAACTGATGACTTCGCCCTTCACGGAGCGCTGCATGTCGGTCACTTCCTCAGGGCGCTCGTCGATCAGCAAAACGATGAGGACCACTTCGGGGTGATTGCTGGTGACTGAGTTCGCGATCGACTGCAAGAGCATCGTTTTGCCGGTGCGGGGCGGTGCGACAATCAGGCCGCGCTGGCCTTTGCCGACGGGCGTTAGCAGATCCATTACGCGGCCGCTGACGGCTTCGCGCACTGTCTCCATCTTGATGCGCTCCTGCGGATAGAGCGGCGTGAGGTTGTCGAACAGAATTTTGTTGCGCGTCTCTTCGGGCGATTCGAAGTTAATGGCCTCAATCTTTACCAGCGCAAAATACTTTTCGCCTTCGTGGGGCGGGCGTACGTTGCCGCTGATGGAGTCGCCGGTCTTGAGGTCGAACTTGCGTATTTGCGACGGGGACACGTAAATGTCGTCGGGGCCGGGCAGGTAGTTGTAGTCGGGCGAGCGAAGAAATCCGTAGCCGTCGGGAAGGATTTCAAGGACGCCTTCAGCGAAGATGTGCCCTTCCTTTTCGCTCTGCGCCTGGAGGATCTTGAAGATCAAATCCTGCTTGCGGAGGCCGCTGGTTCCCTGGATTTCAAGAGTGCGCGCGATGCGGCTCAGTTCCGTAATGTTTTTTTCTTTGAGTTCTGCGATGGTCATTGTTCAATTCACCTGCAACGGGGCGGGATGTGAGTGAGGGATTATGGGAGGGAGAAACTTGCTCCAGAAATGCGAAGGGGCCACTGGCCAGATAACCTGCCGGGACCGGTAAGCGAGAGTGACCCGGGTTCGTTTGGAGGAGCGAGACGCCAGGGAAGAGGAACGATCGTCAACGGAAATTTCTGAACCGAAGCCTTTGAACTGCCAGCCGGGAAGAGGCGTCGCTATGCTGCTCGACGCCTCTCCACAGGCTGAGAAACCTGAGATACCTGGGGCGCAATCGACCCGGGATTGGTGGTGTGAAAGCGGCCGAGGACTTCGTTCGTAGTGTCCTGCAACCGGGTATTGGGCTTGTGAAGCATACGAGTAGCCTTGCTCGCCAGCTGGCAAAGCTGGTACCGGTTGGACACGTGAGAGAGTGCCCCAAATACTAAATCAGAACGCATATGCCAATTCTCCTTCGTGAAATAGCTGCCCGGACGGTGCTTCATGGCGCCGCCGGTGCGGCCGGGAACCCAAAGCCAAGCCTGAGGTTCCTAAAATACAAAATGCATCCAATCTTTAGACGCAATCGGTGCGGCCGTAGTTCAAAAATTTGCTACGATATCGCACTTTGTGAAACCAGGCCATTCTCGATGAGCAGGTCAATGTTTCCAGCTTGGGAATGTGAGCGCCCGAAATCCCCGTTTCGGTGGGCTAGAACGCACCGAGGCATCAACTTCTGAGCCCTCGCTCAAATTGGATGCAGGAATTGGCTGAGGGGCGCGCAAAATCGCACAAGCACAGCCTGCCCTCTTTGGATTGGCTCATTCGACTTTATAACGAGACGAGGCACGGGTCAACATTTTTTTGAGCAATTTGGGAGGAAAAATAACGATTGTGGCAAAGTTTTCGTGGGTGGACTTATGTGGCTGATATCGCGCTGGTTATGGTGATATTTCGGACAGCGAAACAGGCTAAGAAGCGGTAAAGAACGCCCAGTATGAGGAGGTTAGCGAAAAAGGCGGCGGAGAACGGTATCAATTGAGTCAACTGAGGAGTGGTTCGAGTTCGATATTTAGGTGCCAGGAAGAGTGCCGAGAGCAAAGAAGTCCACAGGCCCAGGCGGTTTAAGGGCTGCAATTCGGTTCGATGACGCGAAATCTCAATCTTCTCGCGCCAAAATATACTCGTAACCTGGGGGTTTGGGTCATCGACTCCTACGGCTGCGGCCAATCGGAAAAGCCGCTTGCGACCGCAAGTAACTGCGGTCAGCTCCAATAACTGCGGTCCAGTGTCCTGTACTGGATGGCTTCTGCAAGATGGGAGACCGCCAGGTGTTCGGCGCCTTCGAGGTCGGCAATGGTCCGCGCCACCTTCAAAATGCGGTCGTGGGCACGGGCAGTAAGGCCCTGCTGCTGCATTGCACGTTCTAGCAGTCGTTCTGCATCGGCGCCAAGCTCACAGTGGGTGCGAACCTGGCGAGTGGTCATTTGGGCGTTGGAGTAGATTTTTTCTTTGGCTTTGGAAAAGCGCTGATGCTGGCGCTCGCGAGCGGCCATGACACGACCACGAATTTGAGATGAACCCTCGGCGGCCGCCCCGCCACGCAGCTCCTTATATTGAACGGCCGGTACTTCAATATGGATATCGATGCGATCGAGCAGCGGGCCGGAGATCTTGGCAACATAGCGCTGGATCATGGGCGGTGTGCACATGCACTCGCGCGACTTGTCATTGAAGTAACCGCAAGGGCAGGGGTTCATGGCGGCGGCAAGCATGAATCGAGCCGGGAAGCTGAGTGTCATGGCGGCGCGTGCGATGGTGACGTTGTGATCTTCGAGGGGCTGGCGCAAGACTTCGAGCACGTTGCGGGGAAACTCCGGCAGCTCATCGAGGAATAGCAGGCCGTTGTGCGCGAGCGAGACCTCGCCGGGGCGGGGCACAATTCCACCGCCGATGAGGCCCGCGTCAGAGATGGTGTGGTGAGGCGAGCGGAAAGGACGCTGCGTGACCAAGCCGGAGCCGGGAGCGAGCACACCGGCAACGGAGTGGATCTTGGTGGTCTCAAGAGCCTCGTCAAATGTGAGCGGCGCGAGGATCGAAGGCAGCCGCTTGGCGAGCATGGTTTTGCCTGAACCGGGCGGGCCAATCATGAGGATGTTGTGGCTGCCGGCAGCGGCCACTTCAAGCGCGCGCTTGGCGGTCTGCTGGCCGCGCACGTCACTGAAGTCGACGCTGAAGTGCTCCAGCTCGCCGAGAAGCTTTTCAGTTGAGACTTTAAACGGCTCGCGCTGAATGTGGCCAACAACGGATGCGTTGAGAAGCTCAATTACGTCAAGCAGCGAAGTGACTGGATAAACATTTACGCCATCGACGACTGCGGCCTCAGCTGCGTTGGCCACGGGAAGGACAAGATTGGAAATATTCTTTTCGCGGGCCATGACGGCCATTGGCAAAACGCCGGGGATGGGGCGCAGGCCGCCGTCGAGTCCGAGCTCGCCGACAAATAGGAACGCGCTGAGATCGGTGACGCGCAGTGCGCCAAACGCGCCGAGAATGCCAAGGGCGATGGGCAGATCAAAGCCCGAGCCTTCTTTCTTTATGTCTGCGGGCGCGAGATTAATGGTGATGAAGGTGGGCGGGATCAGGTAGCCGGAGTTCTTGATCGCGGCGCGAACGCGGTCGCGGCTTTCGCGCACGGCGGCATCGGGAAGGCCGACGGTGTGGAAGTGATCTTCGTTGGCGACAACTCCGCTATAGTCGACTTCAACTTCGATAAGGTTGGCATCGATGCCGTAGACCGCGGCGCTGAGAGCTTTGAAGAGCATGTTCTCTTGAGATTGCTCGGAGTGTAACAGAAGTGAGTGGCAAGTGGTCAGTGATGGAGGACAGGGAGCAAGCGAGCGAGGGAACAAGGGAGCGAGGAAACAAGGGCTCGGGTCTGCGTGGTCGAATTGCAATCAAGTAGTTGGAGTGTTAGATTCTCTGGCGAGGTTTCCAGACATGCCTTTCCGCACCATCGCCAGCACCGCCATGGGATGCGCGATTCTTGTTGCATTCTCCGCCGCACGAGCCGCCGATCGCGGTCCGTCAACTCCCGAAGAGCGTCAGCAGATGCTTGGATTGATTCACGAATGGCAGGCCAATCCTGTTAGTGAAAAATCAAAAGAGCAATTCGGACAGGTTCTGAAATTCTTTACCGACGTGCCCGACCTGACAGTTCACGTCTGCACCATCCTCGACAAGCTGCCCAAGGGAGACAAGAAGGACGGGGCAACGATTTTTGGAGGCGAGTTCATGGGTCAGGCGGCCTTTGTGCTTGAGAATCCCGACAAGAAAGATGACGAACTTGTTGAGTATCAGGCCGGAGTGGAGGGCGCATTGCGCGTTTATGAACTTCTAGTGAAGGCGAATCCGAAAGACCGTGAGCCTTATCTCGATGACCTTATTCAACAGCGCGAAGCTGGGACGCTGTTTCAATTCACGAGGGGGCGGGCGACATCCTGTACCAAATGACAACTCGGCGAGGTGAGTGGTTGCCCCATTTCAAGCTACAATCAGCGCTGTGACTGCCAGTCTTTTCGAACTTTACAAAATTGGAGTGGGTCCATCGAGTTCTCATACGATGGGTCCGATGCGCGCGGCCTGCAGGTTTGCACATGAGCTCGATACACGCGACCTGTTGGAGCGCGCTGCTCGCGTGCAGGTGGATCTTTATGGATCTCTGGCGCTGACCGGTATGGGGCACGCGACCGATCGCGCAGTATTGCTGGGCCTGGCCGGCAACGAGCCGTCGACCATCGATCCATCGGCGATTGACGCAACCGTAGCGGCCATCAGGCGAGAGCGCCGGATGAAACTCGCCGGCAAGCGCGAGTTGGAATTCGATGAGGCGCGCGATTTGCTCTTTCATCGCGACATCATGTTTCCGCCGGGAGCGAAAACGCAGCATCCCAATGGATTGAGGTTGACTGCTTACGATGCAGCGGGCCGCACGGTTGACCAGTGCACGTTCTTTTCAGTAGGCGGCGGATTCATAGTGGAGGATGGAACGGACGCACAGACGGCAGCCAAGGGCGAGAAGCAAGTTCCCCATCCGTTTCACAGCGCGGCCGAGTTGCTTGCGACGGCGCATGAAAACGGTCTGACGATCGCCGAGTTGATGATGGCGAATGAGTGCGCGCTTTTGGGCGGCAATGATGAAGCAACTCCGGCAGAACAGGTAAGTGCAGGCATCGATCGCATCTGGGCCACGATGAGTGAGTGCATCGATCGCGGCGTGGCGACTGAAGGGATTTTGCCAGGCGGACTGAATGTACGGCGCCGGGCGCATCGGCTCGCGGAGAGGCTGCGCGAGAAGGAAGCCGCGGGTAAGAAGGGCGATCCGCTGGCGCCGCTTGACTGGCTCACGGTGTATGCGATGGCTGTGAACGAAGAGAATGCAGCAGGAGGCCGCGTGGTGACTGCACCGACAAATGGAGCGGCGGGAGTGGTACCGGCGGTTGCGCGTTACTACGAGCACTTTATAGAAGGCGCTGATCGCGACGGCTTGCGGCGTTTCTTTCTGACATCAGCGGCAATCGGAATTCTCTACAAGGAGAATGCGTCGATCAGTGGCGCAGAGGTGGGATGCCAGGGTGAAGTGGGCGTCGCATGCTCGATGGCGGCTGGTGGCCTCGCGGCGGCGCTCGGTGGAACGAATGGGCAGATTGAGCATGCCGCCGAAATTGGCATGGAACACAATTTGGGCATGACTTGCGACCCCATCGGAGGTCTGGTGCAGATTCCATGCATCGAGCGCAACGCGATGGGAGCGGCCAAGGCGGTTCACGCGACGCGCATCGCCATGAACGAGACTGAAGAGCACAAAGTTTCGCTCGACCAGGTGATCAGAACCATGTACCTTACCGGGCTCGATATGCAGTCGCGCTATAAAGAGACGAGCCTCGCGGGGCTGGCGCTCAACGTGATCGAGTGTTGAAATCGCCAGTGTCCATGCGGCCGTCGCGCACATTGATGTTTGAAATTGAAGTCGGCCTCGCAGGGGATTTGTATAGTCGCGCGATGCTGAGTCAGTGGGTGATTTTCAAAAAAGATGCATCGAAGCGACACGCAATAACAGAGATTGTGGCATCGAAAGATGCAAGCGCAAAGCGAATCGGAATGGAACGGCTGAAGTGGCCGCAAAAAATTGTTGACGATTTTTCCACTCATCAGTCGTTTTTTTCTTGACATCGATGCTGCGCAATTCTATACATTCATCAACTGCAATGTATTCATTGCAGACATCGATGCAACCCATCGAAAAGGGAGAATAGGCAAATGGCAACTAAGAAAGCAGCCAAGAAGGCAGCCAAGAAAGCACCCGCGAAGAAAGCGGCAAAGAAGGCCGCGAAGAAGAAGTAGTAGCGGACTACAACCCAAAAAGGCAACACTGAGGGGGACGCACAAAGCGTCCCCCTCAGTGTTTGTGCGTGAAAGTTTAAACTTCAAATAGGCGAGGATCGACAGGAATGACGCGGCGAAGATGGATTGCCGAACATTGGGATGAAACCACAGCCTCCATGGTGGGAGCGCAGGCCGAGCACATGGCGCGCGTGTTGCGAGCGCAGGCTGGAATGCAGGCGGAAGTGATTGCCGGCGGACATGTGTTCCATGCTGAAGTGGTCGCGGTCAAGCTGGCGGGCGTCGAGAGCGAAGTGCGCTTTACTCTGCTGGCCGAGCTTGAGGCCGATCCAGCGCTGCCGGTAACGCTGGTGACCGCGATATTCAAGTTTGACCACATGGAATGGGCGATTGAGAAGGCAACCGAGTTGGGAGTTGCCGGTATTGTGCCGGTCATCGCGCGCAGAACTGAGAAACACCTGGCACAAGCGGCAGCGAAGCGCGTGGAGCGGTGGCGACGCATTGCGCATGAGTCGGCAAAGCAGGCGCGGCGCTCGGATGTGCCGATCATTCACGATCCGGTTGAGCTTGCGGCGCGAGTCAGCGCCGAGTCAAGCTCGACGCGCATTGTGCTGGCCGAGCAGGAGCGGACAACGACTCTGCGCAATGCGCTCGATGAGGCGATTCGAGCGGCCGGCAACGAGCAGCCGGTGTTTGAGATTGCGATTGGGCCCGAAGGCGGATGGGCGCCGAACGAGGAAGCGCTGTTTGATGCGAATGGATGGAAGGCTGTGTCGCTGGGGCCGCGGATATTGCGTGCGGAGACGGCGGCGATAGCCGCGCTGGCGGTTGTGGCGTCGAGTCTGGAGTGAATGGAGCGAGTTAGCAAGTCAGCGAGTCAGCAGTTCCTGAATCAGACCCTACAAATGCGCGAATCGAACGAGCAGGCCCGCAAGTGCGCCACCAATCAAATCGCCAATGATGGGTATGGGCGCATAGCTCCAGTTGGAACTGCCTTTGCCGGGTATGGGCAGAATCCAATGCGCGATGCGCGGACCTAGATCGCGTGCGGGGTTGATGGCATAGCCTGTGGTCCCGCCAAGCGAGAGGCCGATGCCCCACACGAGACTGCCGACAAGCCACGGACCAACGCCGCCGGCAGGACCGTTGATTGAGACGCCTTTAGAGAAGATGGCGTTGGCGACGAGGACGAGGACAGCGGTGCCGATGATCTCACTGAAGATGTTGAGGAGCGGGCTGCGCACAGCTGCGTTTGTAGCAAAGACCCCGAGCTTGGCGGCAGAGTCGGGTGTGATCCGCCAGTGCGGCGCGTAGTGCAGCGCAACCAGGCATGCTCCGCAGATGGCGCCGAGCAACTGCGCCGACCACATGCTGAGTAGGGAAGAGTAGTCTCCGCTGACAACGGCGGAAGCCAGCGTGATGGCAGGATTAAGATTCGCGCCGGCACTGCCGAAGGCCTGCGCAACAAGGACTCCGCAAAGAACTGCGAGAGCCCAGCCGGTGGTAATCGCCATCCAGCCAGAGTCGGCCGCGTAGGACTTGCGCAGCGTAACGCCGGCGTTGACGCCGTTGCCAAGCAGGATGAGCACCAGCATGCCCATGAACTCGCCGAACCACACAGAATGCATCGGGGCTTCCTTGTCGCGTTGCGGCTGCTCAAAAAAATTCGGCGGTCGCAAAAAAAAGATTGATTTGCTGATTACAGCATTCTCACCCGCCGGGGCCACGACCGTAAAGACCGGGAAAGAAGGTGTAAGTGAGTAGCGCAAACGCATCAAGGCCCCGCGGCGGGTATGTTGGCCTGATACTGCGGCCAGTGGGTGAGCAGTTCGTTGACCACGGTGTGGCCCACCGTGTATGCCGCTTCAAGTGAGGGAAGGTAGGCCGCATACGCGCCGATGCGCTGCCTGGCGAGACTCTCCGCGGCGCTAAGTCCACGAGGCTGGCGGTCGTAGTTGCTCACTGTGCGCAGTACCAGCACCCGGTTGAGGTCGACGCGTCCGGCATGCGAGAGGAGTTCAAGCGATTGCAATGTGCCGGTGTCTTCCATCGCTGTAGTGGCGAATACTCCATTGCCGCCGGTGAAGTAAGGCATCCACTGCGCAGCCCATGCATCGAAAAGCTGGCCGTGCCAGTAAGTCGAAGACGAGACCTCGTCGCCGAGTATGACTGATGGCGGACTCTGTGCTAAGACGCCATCGAAGTTACTGCGAATCTGTTTGAGCTTGTCGCTGTCGCTTATGTCGACGCCCCGCGTGAGATTGAACGCCCACTGCGCAAGCGCAGAATTGAGCGCGAAAACCTGGCCGGGGAGCGGCTCGGCGGGCGATTCGAAGGGCTGCTTCTTGCGCAAGGGAATGTAACCGGTTGACCACCCGGGTGGAATCTCGCGAGCGTCGATTTCATAGGCGAGGTCTCCATCGACTACATAGCGGGCCCACGCGGCTGACCCAAGCGATATGCGGTCAGGTGAGCCGCCGGCAATGCCAGCGACGATCCAATAGGCATGGCTGAAGTCGAATCGGGGGTCGAGACCAACTGCCATGATGGTGGCTGCCGCGTGCGCGGTTCCCTGGCCAGTGAGCACTGCCATCTCTCCCGACCCATTCATGCGCACGGCGTGGTAAGCCGTCGGCATGGGGTAGACGCGGTCGAGATGATCGCGCTCAACCCAGTATTGCAACTCGCCGGGCTGGTCGCCTGTATCTTCGCCAACTTCAAACATGGCGACGATCACAACTCGCACGGGAATTGGACGAGGTTTCGCGGCGATCGAGGCTGCGAGGAATATGAGAAGCAGGATGGTGGCGGCCGGGCGCAGACGGGGCTTCATTAGTTGCGATGGTAGCCCAAGGAGCAGCCGAAGTGAAGGAGTGAAAAAGTGAAACCGGCCGGTCAGGCTCCGTAGTCTAGGTGCGTTTGACCGTTGCGAACCACGCCGACGCGGCGTGGTGGAACCTCGTCTGAAGTCGATCCGATGAGAGGTCTGCGATATGCCATCCGCTGCCGGGGCCGAATGCTTCTCTCAGGTCAATTTCGCTGACGGGGTGCGGGCCAATATCTGGACCCTGGTCACCGAAACACAACACGTACAGGGTCGCATCGCACCTGGTAACTGATGCGAGGCTCGCAACGTATTCCGGCCTCTCGTCGGCGTTGAAGGTATGGAACAGTGCGCTGTCCAGCACCGTGTCAAACTTGCGCCCCAGCCGATCGAGGTGCAGCGCGTCGGCTATGGCGAATTCAACCGCAATTCCGCGTTGCGTGGCTTTCTCTCGAGCCATTCCCAGTGCCGTCTCTGCAACGTCAACGCCAAGAACCGTCAATCCCAGCGAGGCGATGAGCAGAGAGTTCTCGCCCGTTCCGCAGCCCGCATCGAGCACCGCTCCGGTGAATGCACCAGCGGACGCGAGTCGCGCTATTGCCGGCTGCGGCTGGCCAATATCCCAGGGCGCAGGGCCGTTCTGGTACGAGGCATCCCAGGGAAGCCACGACATCCGTTCGTGACTGGTGCGTTTCCGACCACCGTATTGTTCGTCATCGAATTTTTCTAATTGTCCCGACAAATTCGTTCCTTCCACGACGGATCACAACAAAGATGGGGAAGGCTCACAGAGCGATTCAAAACCAGGTTTTCTTTTTGTATTCGAGGTAGGCGTCGCCGAACTTTGCTTCAAGAATCCGGGACTCCTTGCGGGCGCGTACGACCTGCAAGGGAATCAGAACGACGTAGAAGAGCAGCAATACTGGCTTCCCGGCCCAGATGATGACGCCGAGGGTCATGATCGCGCCAAACACGTAAATGGGGTTGCGGATCTTCGAATAGACGCCTGTGGTGACCAGTTCCGTTGCCTTGGCTTCGACGCTGAAAGAGCGGCCGAGCTGAACCCGGGCGATGCAGAACATGATGAAGGCTGGGAGCGCAACTGCGACGCCGGCGATGCGTAGGGGAGTCCAGGCGAGGCTCATGGAATAGGCTGCGAAGAGGAACGCGCCAACTACGACGGCAATCAGCGTGACGATGTTGAGTTTCATTTTCCGATTCCTCTCTCTGGGATTAGCCTCCATCTTAACGCTGCAGGTTGTGCGAAATGCGATCCGTATTCGCGGTAACGCTGTAGCATGTTTGCTATGGTCGGCGCCAAACGGTGAGGGAAGTAGTTCGTAGACGTCTATAGACTGGGGGATTGGCGATGAGAGCAATGGGCGGATTAGTTCTGGGAGGTTTAATGATGGCGGCAGCCGCAGGCGCGCAACAGACCCACCACTGGGCGATTGTGGTGCATGGCGGCGCGGGCGATATCGATCGCGCGACGCTGGGCGACAAGGGCGATGCGGAGTATCGCGCGGCGCTGACCAAGGTAATTGAGGCGGGCTCAGCGGTGCTTGATCGTGGAGGCTCGTCGCTCGATGCGGTTGAAGCGGCGATCAAGGTGCTTGAAGACGATCCGCATTTTAACGCGGCGCGCGGCGCGGTGTTTACTTCAGCCGGCAAGACGGAGCTTGATGCGGCCATCATGGATGGCGCGACGATGCATGCTGGATCGGTGGCGAGCGTGACGCACACGCGTTACCCCATAAGCCTGGCGCGCTCGGTGATGGAGAAGACGCCTTATGTGCTGATGGTCGGGCCGGGGGCTGATGCGTATAGCGTTCAGGTGGGGATGGAGCAGGCGCCTGCCAGTTACTTCTTCACCGAGAGCCGTTGGCAATCGCTGGTGAAGCAATTGACGAAAGAAGGCAAGCCAATTCCGCCTCGACCCGAGGGCGTGCCCGCTCAGGGCACGATGATTCCTGTGGCGCAGATTGAGGAGTCGGCCGCTACGCGTCGATATGGAACCACTGGTGTGGTTGCGCTTGATCGCCAGGGCAACGTGGCTGCGGGCACGTCGACAGGTGGATTGCAGGGCAAAGCTCCTGGGCGAGTAGGTGATTCTCCGATTATCGGTGCAGGCACTTACGCGTCGAACCAGTCGTGCGCGGTTTCAGGCACGGGCGTGGGTGAATTCTTTATCCGCTACACAGTGGCGCGCGATGTGTGCGCGCTTGTGCAGTACAAAGGCATGGGGTTGCAGCAGGCTGCAGATGAAGTGATTCAAAAGCGGCTCAAGCCGATTCACGGCGATGGCGGAGTGATTGCGATTACGCCAGACGGGCAAATGGCGTGGAGTTTGAACACGCCGGGCATGTTCCGCGCCAAACTGGCAGAGGGTGGCAAAATCGAAGTGCATATTTATAGCGATGAGCCGTAAAGAGACGGGGAACCAGGGAGCAAGGGAACGAGGGACGATGGAAAAAGGCAACGTGGACGGTGGAGAATCGACGATGCGGCGGAGGCTGCGCTTATTGGATAAGACTCTATGACAGACGCTCTAAGATTCGGCGTTGGCGGTAGTGGGCTGGCTCTCTTGCTTGCTTTGCCTGTCGCGCTGGTTTCGTGTTCGGGTGGAACTGACGCAACCACTCCGGTAACGCCGGCGCCCCCGGGCTGGGGTCTGCTGTCGAGCGGCCTGCGCGACAAGACGCTGTGGCCGTTTGACTCGACTTCTATCTGGAACACGGCGATAGGGAGCGGCGCCGTTTATTAACCAGCGGGCATTACAGCAAACAACGGCGGCGGTTATCCAACTAACTTCGGGCCAGACGAAGACGTGATCGTCATGGCTCCGGCAGCGCCCACGACTCAGGTCTACTTCAGTCCCGTTGCCTGGAACGGCGGAGATCGCTGCACGCCGCATGGGAGCCTGCTCGCGAGCGTGCCTGTTCCCGCCACTTACACCCTTCCCAATAGCGGCCAGAACAATTCTGCCGCCATCCTGATGCCCGATGGACAAACCCTGAACCAGAACCAGCCCTTCACCCTGTGCACCGCGGGCGGCCCCGCAACTACCCTGGTGGTTGAAGCCTCAACCAGCATCTATGGCGATGGGCCTTATGGCGCGCACGGGGGCAGCGGCCTGTCATCGGTCGGCGGCACGATTCGCTATGGAGAATTCACGTCAGGCAAGATTCATCACGCCATGAAGGTGGAACTCTGGGCGTCGCAATACTATTTCTGCTGTACTCCCCACTGGCCGGCCACGGTCGTCGACGACTACGCTGAATCAAATTACAAAGGAACTAACCCGAACCTCAGGCCAGGCTCCCTGTTGGCGCTGCCGCCAGGTTTTGACGTGAGCGCGCTCGCCACATCGCCGGGGAAAATTATCGCCCAGGCATTCATAGACTACGGCGCGTACGTTGTGGACGACACGGCATGGAACGACTGGGCGCTGTGCACAGAGCAAGGCCCCAACGGGCGGGTCGCAGATGAATTCGCAAATCTCTACGGCTTTGCGATTCATCCGGCGCAAGGTTCAAACACGCCGTTCATGCAGGACATAACCAGCATTTTTCAGTCGCTACAGATTGTGACCAACAGCTCAGCCACAAGCATAGGCGGAGGCGGCAAGCCGCGCATTGCTGCACCGCCCACTATTGGCAATTAGGAAATACTCGGGTCGCGAGGTCGATTCTCAAGGAATGAAGAAAGAATTCAGACTCAAAGCTGACCAAATTCGAAGCCTGGTTTGCGGTTACGGTTCCTGCCTCGCAACCGACCGCATCACCGTAGATGGCGAGCGCGTGGGCTATATGTACCGCGAGGCTCCGCGTGATCGCGATGATAGCGGCTGGTGCTTTTTTGCCGGAGATGAGTCTCAGGAGTACGTCGATAATTCAAGTAATCTGGCGATCTACAACGTGAATACGATTGCGAATTACGATCCAGAAATCACGCAGTATTTGGACTCACCGCCGGGTACCGCTTGGGCGCGCGATTCAGCGGGCAAATTTGTAAAAGCCCAGATTAACCCGGTCGAGTAACTTATCGAAGGCACAACGGCCATCCCAAGTGGGATGGCCGTTGGTGTTTCTTGCTTCAACCGGAGTTTACTGCGGCGTCGTTGCCGCGGTGCCAGAGTTTGAATTCATCCGCGCCTCGGCCTTTTCCGTTTCAACCTTGTGAGCGTTGGTTTCGAGCGCTTCAGCCTGGGGCAGATAGGTAATGGCTTTCTGAATCTGCGGGTCCCAGTCGGCCAGAACGCGAAGCCCTTGAAGCTGCCCGAATTGAATGGTCTCAATGTCCTGTTTGATGCGCGTCTTGAGCCATTCCTGTACGCCGTTGAGGTCGTTCTCGCTCCACTCGACGCTCTGGCTGGTCAGGAACCGCTTGAAATCGGCCAGCACCGCATCGTCAACCTGGAAGTTCTTGTCGACGGTGTGATCGGCAACGTAGACCGGTGCGAATCGGAAGAACACGTTATGGTACATCAGTTCTTTTTGAAAGCTGTTGGCATCCGGGCTCTCAATCTTCTGGTCGGGCGTAATGCCACCGCCGCCGTAAACGGTGCGACCTGAGTCTGTGAGCTTGACCTCGCGATTGCTTGAATCTGTAGGCGCCGCGCCAGCGTGATTGTAATAGTCGTAGAGCGAAACGCCCGCGTAGTTGCGCTGGATGAGCCGGCCCGAGGGAGTGTAGTAGTGATAGGTGGTGAGCGCCAGGCCGCTGTTCTCGCTCAGGTTGTAAACGGTCTGCACCAGTCCCTTGCCGAAGGTGGTCTCGCCCACAATCAAGGCACGATCGTGATCCTGCAGCGCGCCGGAGACGATTTCAGCCGCCGATGCCGTGTCGCGGTTCACAAGCACTACGATGGGAAAGGTCTTGCCTCCGTTGCCGTGGGTGGCCGTGTAGTTCTGGTCAGGATAGGCTCGGCCGCGCTGCGAAACGATGGTCTGGCCCTTGGCGAGCAGATGGTCGCACACGTCCACAGCCTGGCTCAGCAGGCCGCCAGGGTTGCCGCGCAAGTCCAGAACAAGGCCCTTCAGATTGCTGAAGCCGTTAATGGCGTCTTCCATCTCCTGCCCAGTGGTTTCCTGAAATTGGGTCAGATGAATGTAACCCACTCCGGGACGGATTTCGTATGTGAGGTCAACCGAGGGATGGGGGATCTCGTCACGTACGAGGTCGAAGACCAGCGGCTTGGCCTGACCTACGCGCATCATGGTTACCTGCACATGAGTGCCCTTGGGGCCCTTGAGCGCTTTGGCTACCTGGTCGCTTGTCCAGGTGTCGGTGCTTTTGCCGTCGACAGCGGCGATTGCGTCGCCAGGATGAATGCCGGCGCGGAAAGACGGCGTGTTTTCGTAAGGAGTAATGACAAAGACCTTGTCGTGCCCCTGCTCGTCGCGCTGCTGCTGGATAACCATGCCGACCCCGTAGTAGTGGCCACGCTGGTCTTCACGCAAGCGGGCATAGGCCTTGGGATCGTAGAAATGCGAGTGGGGATCGAGAGTCTGAAGCATGCCGGGAATGGCGCCGTCATAAATAACGTCATCGGCGCGATCGCCGGCAATGGGTTCGGCATAGTTCTGCTCGACGAGGGCGTACACGTTTGTGAATGCTTTGATGCTGTCGCGAAGCTGGCTTTCGTCTTCAGCGGATTGGGCGCCTACGCGGCGCTGCAAAAGCGTGCCGACAACCGCACACACTGCGAAGAAAAGAACGACGGTGAAAAGGGCGCGGCGCGCGCGAGAACTCATATGCAAATCTAACCTCCGGACGGCAGGCACATTTGAACACCCGGCTCGCTGGTTTGCCCGGATTTCCGTCCTGGCCGTGGTCTAACAATCCCCTGGCCTAAGAAAAAATTAACCTTGCCGTAGTATCGGCAAGGTAACGGAAATTTGGAAGACCACCTCAGGAAACCGCGCAAGGCCGTCGACAGCTCAAGTATAGCACCGGCTTGTTTGACGCATTGGGTCTGAATTCGGGTAGCAAAAGGGGGCCAAACCACGGAGCCCGGTGTAGAAAAGGGGTCTTTGAATCGCGTTTGTGCTGCCCCGGCATTTACAATGACGTCTATGCATCAGGCGGTTTTTCTTTTCCGCTTGTTGAGCGCTCAAACTATGACTTTAAGATTCTTACGCACTTTCTCGGCGTTAGTGTTCGGCACGCTGCTGCTCACGAGTTGGCTTCCCGCCCAAGTACAGCAGAATGCGCCGGCAAGTCCTTATGGCGGCACGGTGGTGGAAGATATTGTTGCCCGGATCAACAACCAGATCATCACCCAGAGTGACTACGATCGCGCCTTGAGCGATATGGACCAGGAAATGCGTCAGCGCGGCTCGACCATGCAACAGATGTCGGAGTCGCATCGTGACCTGCTTCGCAACCTGATTGATCAGCAGCTTTGGCTATCTAAAGGCAAGGAACTCGATATTACGGCCGACACCGAGCTGGTGAAAAAGCTCGACGAGATCCGCAAGCAGTACAAGTTGGATTCCATTGAAGATTTGGAAAAGGCGGCCAAAGAGCAGGGCTACTCCTTTGAAGATTTCAAGCAGAACATCCGCAACCAGATCATTACCCAGCAGGTGATGCGGCAAGAAGTGGGATCGCACATTACCTTCACGCCCGGCGAGGCGCAGCGCTATTACGAGCAGCATAAGGCGGATTTTGCTCAGCCCGAAAGCGAACGGCTAGGCGAGATTCTGGTTGCTGCCGATTCGAACGACCCCGCCAAGGTTCAGGCGGCCAAGACCAAGGCTGACGATATCGAGGCCCGGCTGCACTCAGGCGGCGATTTCAGCCAGTTGGCGCGCAGCTTCAGCGACGGGCCCACCGCGAGCTCAGGCGGCGACCTGGGGTTGTACAAGCGCGGCCAGTTGGGGAGCGTTTTAGAAGACAAGACTTTTCCGCTTAAGACGGGTGACTATACCGAGCCGATTCTCACCAAGCAGGGCTACATCATCCTTAAAGTTGTGCAGCACACAGAAGGCGGGGCTGCGCCTTACAAGGATGTTCAGGACCAGGTGGAAGAGGCGCTCTACATGGAGCGGATGGAGCCGGCGATTCACGCCTACCTGGCAAAGATGCGCGACGAAGCCGCAATCTTTATCAAGCCGGGTTATTCAGATTCGGACGCTACCGAAGCTGAGCTGCACCCCAGTATTACTTTCAGCAATTATGTTCCTCCCGCTGCGAAAAAGAAAGCCAAGGTACAGCGGACGCGATTCCGCGAAAGCACCCATACATTCAGGCAGAAGGGCGGGCAGGCGCCAGCTTCGGCCGAGCCGGCAGCAGCTTCTTCGACAGAGACTCCAGCCGCAGGGGATGCAACCGGCAACGGTGCAAGTGTTCCAGCGGTGTCAGCCAGCGGCGGATCAGTTGCAACCCCCACAACGACGGCTACCAACGGCAAAAAGTCAAAAAAACAAAAGACCGAAGATGCCTCAAGCCAGAAGCCCGGCAAGAAAGAGAAGATTCGCTTTGGACAGGCACCGCGCGAGACTCTGCCGACAGCGGCGAATGGCGCGACCACCGAAAATGCTGGCGCGCTGCCTCAAACCGCAGATAACTCGCCGCAGCCTGCCAATCCCCTCGAGCCCACTCGCTCACAAGTGAAGGGTCGCTTCAGCGATCAGGCCCGCGTGCAACATGGAAAGAAGAAGCCGAAGTCCGGATCGCAAACGGACGATATGGCGCCAGCGCCTCCGAGTGCAGCCGAGGTTGCGGATCAACAGACTCAATCGGCACCTCTTGGTTTGGGCGGGAATGCGACGCCGACGAAAAAGAAGAGCAAGAAGACTGCGACTACCACCAGCGAAAAGACGCGCATGTCTGAGAAGAAGAAAGACGAGAACACCACGCCGCCTCCACAACCGACTCCCGTACCGCCGGTACCCGGTGCGCCAGCGCCCGCCAGCCAGCCCGAAGCGCCGGCACAGCAGCCGCAGGCCCAGCAATAGCGCGGGATACGCTTCTTCACTTCTGTTGAGCCAGTTAGTTTTCGGGCCCGGGATTCCAATCCCGGGCCCGAACTGTTTTTGGCAACTTGAGCCAGTTGCGTTAATCTTCTCGGCAGTATGAAAGACATCTACATTGCCGATCTGGCCGCATTTGACGAAGGCAGAAGTTTCGACAGTTTTTTTCTGGTGCTTACAAAACAGCAGCGCTCTACCAAGACCAACAAGCCATATCTGAGCCTGATCTTGGGCGATAAGACCGGGCAAATCGAAGGGCGTGTGTGGGATCCAACTGACCCGCGCATCGCGAAGGATTTCAAGCAAGGCGATATTGTGAAGGTGCGTGGCACAGCGACGCGCTTTGAAGAACGTACTCAAACCAAGGTGGAACAGTTGAGGCTGGCCGCGCCGCATGAGGTGGATAAGGCCGACCTGCTTCCGGCAACCACTCACGACGTGGACGAGATGTGGGCGCAGCTTGAGGCAACGATCGAGGGGTTCTCAAATCCCGATCTCAAGCGCCTGCTCAAGGCGCTACTGGCTGACCCTGCTGTATCCCAGGCCTATCGCGAGGCGCCTGCGGCACGGCAGCTTCATCACGCATGGCTTGGCGGCTTGCTGGAACATGTGATGAGCCTGCTGGGATTGGCCGAGCGCGTGGCCGCACACTACACGATGCTCGATCGCGACCTGCTGCTTACCGGCGTAATTCTGCACGATATTGGAAAAATTCGCGAGCTTACCTGGGACGTTGGTTTCGACTACAGCGTGGAAGGTATTTTGCTGGGGCACATCCAGATGGGTGTTGACCTGGTGGAAAAGACCATCGCTGGCTTGCCCGGTTTCCCCGAGCGGCTGCGCGCGCTGGTGGTGCACATGATTCTTTCGCACCACGGCAAGTTGGAGTTCGGATCGCCCAAGCTACCCATGATTCCTGAGGCGCTGGCGCTTAGCTTCGTTGACGATCTCGACGCAAAAATGCAGGCCGTGAAGAGCGAATTCGAGAAGTGCGCGCGCGAAGGCCGGCCGGCAGACCAATTGACCGGCAAAGTGTGGTCACTTGACAACCGGCAGTTGCTGGATACAAAGGGATGGCTGGAAGGCGGGAAATAGGGACAATGGGAGCGATGGACAGAGTCGCGGAGAGCCTTGAAATCGATTGACCAGCCGGCGGTGAAGCAGCAGATCGTGGAGCGCATAGGAAAGCTGCGGGCCGACTTGAGCCGTCGTTGGGGCCGAATGAATGCTCGGCAGGTGGTTTGCCACCTTAACGACGCATTTCTGGCCACGATGGGCGAGAAGGCGGTCCCGATCGATCCCGACTTTCGCTGGCGCAGGGTGATTAAATGGTGCGCGCTTTACATACCCACGCCATGGCCGGAAGGGGTTCCTACACGGCCAGAAATTGACCAGGAATTTAACGGCACTCCGCCAAGTGATTTTGAAGCGGACAGGCAGACGCTGCTGGCGCTGGTTGAGCGGTTCACCATGCAGCAGAGGGATTTTGAATTCCAGCCGCACCCAATGTTTCTTGGGATGACCGAGTGGCAGTGGATGCGTTGGGGCTACCTGCACACCGACCATCATTTGCGGCAGTTTGGGGTGTGAGAGCCAAGCGGACTTTGCGGCCCTAATCCAGGAACCACTCCCATTGCGCCTCAGTGAGCGGCACGACAGATAGCCTGCCGATTTTGACGAGCGCGGAGTCGGCAAAGAGCTCCTGAGTCTTGATGGTGTCGAGGCTTTTGGGCGTTTTTAGCCGCTTGCCCACTTTCGCGCGAACAATTGGCACCTTGGGGTCGGTCGCATCCACGCTGGTCACCGTGCCGGTGCCGACTGCGGTGCGTTCGTCGCCGGTATGGTAGAAAATCCACTTCGTCCCCGCCTTCATCTGTCGCAGATGCATCACGGCGGTGGGGTTGGTGACGCCGTCCCACACGGTCTCTTTGTCGCGCAGAAAGTCATCGAAGCTGTAAACAGTGGGCTCGGATTTGAAGAGGAAATAGCTCATGGTAGTGGTCGGCATTCAGTTGTCTGTGGCTGGCCGGCTGCATTGGCCACCGGTCTCGCAAGAAGGATACACCGGCTCGGAGCTAATTGTTCTGGGGCGAAAAAATGAGTGGCCGGCCGCGCTTTTTTGGATGCCGGGCGATTCCACTCCGTGCTAGGCTTTTCGAAGATGGAACAGCGGGCGTCCAAAATGCTACTGGAAACAGGCCGCAAGGCGCGCCTTGATCGCCGCCTGGAGGACGCGCGCAGCGCATTCCTCGAAGCGCTGAAGCAGTGTGGCTGCGACGATGATCCGCGGCTGGTGGCCGAGCTTCACTCGGAACTGGCATACGTGGAGCGGGCCCTGCACGATGAGCGGTCGGCGGAAGCGGATTACCGCAGGGCGGCTGAGATGTTCCAGTCACTGCATGACCTGTTTCGGACGGCGCACAATATGCGCCACCTTGCCGATATACTGCGCGAAACGGGCAGGCCGATGGAGGCTGCCCCGTTCTATTCCGAAGCAATTGAATATTTCAGGAAAAGCGGAGAGTATCCGCTCCAGCTTGCAAATGCTCTTCGCGGAATGGCGTTGATGCAGGGCGAACTGAGAGATTTTGCAGGATCGCTGCAATCATGGGCTGAAGCCAAGGCGCTTTACCAGATGGCGAGCGTGGATGCTGGAGTGGCTGAGAGCCGAAAGCGAATTGACGAACTGATGGCAAATCGATAGCTGTTGACTCGCCACTTCGCTGACGGTATGGGCCAACTCATCCGGCCCCTGTAACTCCACTTTGAGCACCGTTTACAATCAGTAATATATGATCCGCTTTTCGAGCGCCGGCGAGTCTCATGGCGAGGCACTGATCGCCCTCATCTCAGGTTTACCGGCCGGCGTCCCCATCGATCTCGACTTTGTGAATCGCGAACTGTGGCGTCGCCAGCAGGGCTACGGCCGCGGGGGACGCATGAAGATAGAGACCGACAAGGCGCATATTCTGTCGGGCGTTCGGCACGGCAAAACCATTGGTTCGCCTATCGCAATCGAAATCGTAAACCGCGACTGGAAAAACTGGGAAGAGAAATTGCCGGTTGATGCGGGCGATCCGGCCAAGCATCAGGCAGTTGCTTCGCCGCGACCGGGGCATGCCGACCTGGCAGGCGCGCTTAAATATAACTTTGCAGACGCGCGCTACGTGCTTGAACGCGCTTCGGCTCGTGAGAGCACCTCGCGCGTCGCTGCCGGGGCGATGGCAAAGTTGATGCTCCGCACTCTCGGCATCGAAGTATTGAGTCACGTGATCCGCGTCGGTCGCGTGGAATTGGAACGCGCCGCGGAGTGGAACGAAATTGTTACGCTCGCCGCAAAACCCGAAGTTGTGCTGGGATGCGTGGACCCTGACACAGAATCGCGTATGAAAGAGGAAGTGGAAGAGGCTGCGCGCACAGGCGATACAGTGAATGGCGTATTCGAGGTAGTCGCGCATAACGTGCCCGCGGGCCTCGGCACCTATGCCAACTGGGATGAGCGGCTGGACGGGCTGCTGGCCTGGACGGTGATGAGCCTGCAGGCAGTAAAGGCGGTCGAAATCGGGCGTGGAGTAATTGCCGCGGAATCATTTGGCTCGAAGGTGCACGACCCGATTCATTACGCTACCCAGGATCAGGGTAGACCCACGCGATTTACGCGTCCGCACAACAACGCCGGCGGAATTGAGGGCGGCATTTCAAACGGAGAAGATGTCGTGGTGCGCGGATATCTGAAGCCGATTTCTACACTGCGCCGGCCGCTTGAGTCGGTGCGGTTTGATACGCGCGAGGCGACCAGCGCAAGTTACGAGCGCAGTGATATCTGCGTGGTCCCCGCGGGAGGCGTGGCGGCCGAAGCCATGGTGGCCATAACTCTGGCCGGCGTAGCTTCGCAAAAGTTTGGCGGCGATTCGGTGTTGGAAATGAAGAGGAACTTCGACCAGTACATCGAGCAGATAAGAAAGTTCTAGCAAGCGAATATGACAGCGTGCCGAGAAGCTCATTAGCCGGCCGAAAATGACTACGAGAGTTAAACGATGATTTTGAAGATTGTGAAGTATCCAGAGCCAGTGCTTTCGCAGCCTGGTGAACCGGTAACCGAGTTCAACGCCGAACTGCATAAGCTGGTGTCCGACATGTTCGAGACCATGTACAAGGCGCAAGGCATAGGGCTGGCCGCTCCGCAGGTGGCTGTGTCGAAGCGTGTGACGGTGATTGACTTGAGCATGGGCAAAGAGCCAAAAGACAGACTGGTGCTGGTAAATCCCGAGATTATCGTGAGCGAGGGCAGGCAATACCAGGAGGAAGGCTGCCTGAGTTTTCCTGAGATTCGCGAGAAGGTGCAGCGCGCCGCTAAAGTGCGTATTCGCGCGCAAGATGAAAACGGCAAGTGGTTCGAGATGGACGGCGATGAGTTGCTGGCGCGCGCCTTTCAGCACGAGATCGACCACCTCGACGGCGTTCTATTCCTTTTCAGGATGAGCCCCTTGAAGCGCAACCTGAATCTTCGCAAAATTCGCAAGATGCAGGCCGACGGCTCGTGGTAACGAAATAATGAAGGGTGAGGCGGCAAGATTGAGACTCGTGTTTTGCGGGACGCCGCAGTTTGCTGTGCCTTCACTTCAGGCGCTCGTCGCTGCCGGCCATCATGTGGAACTCGTCGTTTCGCAACCGGATCGACCGATAGGCCGCGAGGCAGAAATTCATCCCACGCCGGTCAAGCAGGCTGCAATTGCCGCGGGCATTCCAGTAACGCAACCTGAAAAAATCAAGTCCAATGCCGAGTTTCACGAGAGACTTGAAGCCATCGCACCAGATGCAATTGTGGTGGTTGCGTATGGGCGCATCATTCCGCTTTGGATGCTGGCGCTGCCGCGGCTTGGCTGCATCAATTTGCATGGATCGCTGTTGCCAAAATACCGCGGCGCTGCACCGATTCAGTGGGCCGTTGCAAACGGAGATGCGTTCACCGGCAACACCACCATGCTGCTCGAAGAGGGACTCGATACCGGACCGATTTTATTGCAACAGTCGCATGAGATTGGGCCGGATCAAACTTCAATTGAAATGTTCGAGACGCTTGCACTGAGTGGAGCGCCGTTGCTGGTTGAGACCCTTGCAGGGCTTGACACGGGAGCCATTAAGCCGCAGCCGCAAAACGACGAGCTGGCTTCGTTTGCTCCGCTACTTGACCGCGAAGACGGCCGAATGGATTTCAGCCGGCGCGGTGCGCATGCGCTCTTTAATCGCTGGCGAGGTTTTCAGCCTTGGCCTGGCGCATTCACAACTCTCAATGGCAAAAAGCTGATTGTGCATCGCGTGTCGTTGGCGATCGATGTCCCGAGCAGCGCAGCGAATGCTGAACCGGCAGCAATTTTCGTTCATGGCGGGCGATTGTTGGCGTCGTGCGCTGGTGACACTTGGCTCGAGTTCACTGAAGTGCAGCTCGAGGGCAAGAAGCGAATGACTGCGGCAGAATTCTTACGCGGCAATCCCTTGCCCGCGGGCGCGCGGTTAGGTTAGCGGTGGCCGGAATCACTGCATCACGTGCGGCGGCATTCAGGATTTTGCTTGCTGTGGAGCGCGGCAAAGCGCACGCAGACGAGTTGCTGCGTGAAGCAGCAGTGAGCGCCCTTGCGCCGTCTGACCGCAATCTCGCTACGACCCTTGTGATGGGAGTGTTGCGCTGGCAAATCCGGCTGGACGCCAAGATTCGCAACAACCTCGCAAAGCCGAATGCAAAGCTTGACGCGGAAGTTCTTGTTGCGCTGCGAATGGGCGCATTCCAATTACTGCATCTCGATCGCATCCCGGTGCACGCTGCGATTGGCGAGAGCGTTGAGCTTGCCAAGAATGCTGGACATCGATTTGCCGCGCGAATGGTGAATGCGGTTCTGCGCAAGCTTGCGCGTGAGAGCGTCAGCGAACCTGCGTTGACCGATGCCGATTGCGAACTTGCGCATCCTTTGTGGCTTGTGCAGCGCTGGAAATCGTTCTACGGCGAGGAAATTACGCGCGCAATTTGTCGCTACGGACAGCAGCAACCAGAACTGGCGGTGCGCTTTGTTGATTCTGCTGCGGAGCGCGAATTGATTGAAGCGGGCATCAAACTTGCGCCGGGGCGCCTGCTCGCCGGTGTGCGGATTGTGATGGCAGGCGACGTAGCGGCGACAGAAGCGTTCCGATGCGGTCGCGTGCGAATTCAGGATGAGGGTTCGCAGTTGATTGCGGAGATTGCCGCGGGTTTCCGGAATAATGTAACCAGCATCGTGGATACTTGCGCCGCGCCGGGAGGCAAGACGATGATTCTGGCGGAGCGCAAACTTGACGCTCAGATTGTGGCTTGCGAATCAAACCCGCAGCGATTGGCAATCTTGAAAGAGCGGATTGTGGGATTCGGCGACCGGGTTGAGTGCAGGCTGGTTGATGCGTCGGAGTTGAACGAGACGGCGAAGTACGAACTCGGGCTCGTGGATGCGCCGTGCAGCGGGACCGGGACGCTGGGACGAAATCCTGAGATTCGTCATCGGCTGCGGATTGAAGACCTGGCTCGTCATGCCGAGCGGCAGAAGGCGATTTTGCGCGCGGCAGTGAAAGCGGTGAAACCGGGCGGCCGGATTGTGTACTCGACCTGCTCGATGGAGCCGGAGGAGAACGAGCGGGTGGTTGATGCCGTTCTTTTGGAGATGCCGGAGCTCAAGAGAATCCCGCTCCCTGGTTCCGTTGACGAGCTGCGAGGTGCAGGCATTTTGACCTATGGAGGCGCGGAGCAATTGCACGAGTGCTTCTCAGCCCAGGGTGCGCTGCGGCTGATTCCCGGCGCGCTGGGCACCGACGGCTTTTTTGTGGCGTTGCTCGAGAAGGCGGATTGATGGAATAGACTTTCTGGACGATCGCGGATCCTGCGGACTAGTGTTGACTTCAGGGTGCCGTACCCCTCTCCCCTCTGGCTGGATAACTGACTGATTTTGTTAGGTTTGATGAAAAGTCTTGCGCGCAAAATGGCGCAAACCACTCTCGAAAAAGGACTTAAATGGCGGAGTATTATTAACAAGGAACTTGCGGGACGCGGTTGCGCCGGTTTTAGTGTGGCCTGATGGTGAATATTCTTTCCCCGTTTTGAAGGTAACGAGATCGGGGTAAATTAACTGCAATTTTGTGTTTGGTTTCGACTGTTGGATTGGAGTCGTGGTATCCCGGGTCCGAGAATCCGGACCCGGGGCACCTGTTCTGGTTTTGCTGTCGTTATCTGGCCACGGTTAGCGTGACCATTGTGTCCTGATCGATGCGCGAGCCGGGGGCGGGGGACTGGGCAATTACAGAGCCGGGCACGATGGGCACCCTTGGCGGCGCGTTTCCGCTGCCGACTTCGGGCACATTCACTTCAACAAATTTGAGCGGCGCCGATTTGATGCCGGCCTGCGTGAG
>Ga0206821_10033_pt1 | contig 33562 bp, 24 predicted proteins | sample Alteio_BWOrgCont_85_FD_152860 | JGI IMG/M metagenome (GOLD analysis project Ga0206821, IMG submission 152860) | Enriched cells from forest soil in Barre Woods Harvard Forest LTER site, Petersham, Massachusetts, United States -... | ecosystem: Environmental > Terrestrial > Soil > Temperate forest >...
AAGCCGAAGGATCGATTCCACAGAGCCAATTTGCAGGCTGGACTGGAGCGCCTTCGCTTCGCTGCGGCGAATTACAGGTTGGGGTGCTTCGCGGCCGGCAGTTCTTTCATGCCTTCGCGAAGCTGCTTAGCTGAGATGCGAATTTGAATGGTCGGGACGGGCAGATTTGAACTGCCGAATGGCTCGGCTTTGCCTCGCACCCCTCGCATGCTTAATTGGTGTAATTCGCTGCGGCGAATTACAGGTTGGCGAGCTTCGCGGCCGGCAGTTCTTTCATGCCTTCGCGAAGCTGCTCAGCTGAGATGGGAATTTGAATGGTCGGGACGGGCAGATTTGAACTGCCGACCCCTCGCACCCCAAGCGAGTGCTCTACCAGGCTGAGCCACGTCCCGACACAAGACGAACCGGCTCATTGCGAGCCGGTTTCTGGGGTTCTTGAATAGTTTACACTGAGGCGCCGATCTGCCCTGCTCAGTGCGCGGGTGGAACGTACTCCGACGGCAGCGCCGAGCCGGCTCCGAAAAAGAAATCTTCCATCTGTTCAACCAGGAACTGCTGCGCCTGGGGGGTCCAGGGCTGCAACCGGTATTCATTCAACAACATTTTTTGCCGGTCGACCCACTCTGACCAGGCAGCTTTTGAGACGTTTTTATAAATCTTCTGGCCAAACTCCGAGTCGAAGGGCGGCTCGTCGAGGCCCTCCATTTCCTTCTTGTAACGAACGCAAAAAACAGTGTGCGCCATGCTTCACCCCCAAAATTCAATTGTATTGGATGCCATGCCGAAGCGGTTGAATCAAACTGCTGAAATAGCACTAACTCCTTGCCCTGCAATCCTTCACGAAAATTCGGAAGATTTTATAACCGCTCTTGAAAAAGCGGGAGCACAATTGCCAGCATGGTGGACTTGGGTTAATCCGAGCTCGCGCAGCTCCTCCCCCACCCCCCTGAGGATCACGGCAAAATCAAATTGCCGGGTTCAGTTGCCGCGCGAGCCGTCCCAGGGCCCCTTTTCATAAGGCCCAGGTTCCGGAGGAAATCACGTGCCTCAAGAAGGTGTTCAAAGCGGCCTGAGCGAGGCCGCAGCTTCAGGCCTCGCGTACCTCACCTTTATTCCGGCGATCTTCTTTTTGGTCGCCACCCCCTACAACCAAAATTCCAACGTTCGCTTCCACGCATGGCAGTCAATTTTCTTTTCCATCGTGTGGGCGATAGTGTGGATCGTGCTCATGGTGCTCGGAGTGATCCCGGTGCTTGACTTCACCCTTGAAGTGTTTACGCCCATCGCGGTCATCGCATTCTTCATTCTGTGGGTGGTCGTGCTCTTTCAGGCTTTTCAAGGCAAACGGTTCAAGATTCCATTGGTAGGCGACTTCGCTTTGAAGCAGGCCAGCGGTAGCGGTTTTTAGCCGAGGCAGCCCGCCTCTTCGCGGGAAAGCTTCACCGCCTTCGGCCCTTTTTACCGAAGCGCCGCTTGGCTTTCGCGGCCGGTGGTTGCGCGTCGCCGTGTTTTGCCTTCTTCCGGCTGCTCTTGGTTTTTTTGGCTGCGGGTCTGGCAGTTTTGAGGCCTGCCGCACGCTCCTCTTCAACAATTGAGAATTGCAGTTTGCGTTCCTGCGCCAATATCCGGTCAAGTATCACCTGCACCCGGTCGCCTGCGCGGAAACGCCGTCCCCATCTTTCGCCAACAATCTCGTGCGTGTTCTCGCGCCATGTGTAGCGGTCGCCGGGCAGCGTATCAATCGGCACCAGCCCCTCGACAAATAAATCGGTCAGCTCCACAAACAGGCCAAACTTTGCTGGATTCAGCACCAGCGCGGCAAACTCCTCGCCCACGCGGTCCTGCATAAAGCGCACTTTCTTCCACTCCACCAATTCGCGCTCGGCCTCAGCAGCGCGACGTTCGGTCTGGCTGGTCTCGTCGCCAATCTGCTTCACTTCCTGCTCAGGTATCGGCGGCTCGGTGGCAAACAGCTCTTCTGCCTTCTGCCGCTCACGCGCGCTGGTGTGCGGTGCCGGCGATGGGCCATAGTTGCCTTCGTTGGGATGCGTCCAGGGCGAGGCCTGGCGATCCCTCGTTACTTCACCGCGACCCGCAACGCCGGCCCTGAGCAGCGCCTTTGCAATGCGGTGAACAATCAGGTCAGGGTAGCGCCGAATGGGAGAAGTGAAATGCGTGTAGGTGGGCGCGGCCAGCGCAAAGTGGCCCTCGTTGGTTTCGGAGTAACGCGCCTGGCGAAGCGAACGCAGCATCAGATAGCTCAGAATCCGCTCCTCGGGCTTGCCCTCGATGCGCGCCGCCAGTTTCTGGTACATCTTCGGAGTTACCGCAATGTCCTCCGCCACCTCGTGCACCCGCGGCTTGCGTCCCTGGCCGTACGACTCGCGCCGCTCCGACTTCATCTGGATGCGCTTGACCGGCAGCGCGCCCAGTCCCAGTGAATATCCAAAGCCCGCGGCCAGCTCTTCAAACTGCACCACGCGCCGGGGCTCGGGCTTTTCGTGGATGCGGTAAATCGAAGGCACTCCCAGGTCCTCAACCCACGTAGCCACGCACTCGTTGGCCGCCAGCATAAACTCCTCAATGAGCCGGTTGGCCCAGGTGCGCTCTGCCCGCGTCACGCCTCGCATTTGTCCCTGCTCATCAAACTCAATTACCGGCTCGGGCAAGTCGAAATCGATTGAGCCCCGCTCTTCACGCCGCTTGTTCATCTTCACGGCCAGCCCCTGCATCCGCTCAATCTCCGTAACCAGCGCCGGATATTCCGCCCGCGTCTGTTCATCGCCCTCAAGAATCGCGTGCACAGCCGTGTAAGTCATGCGAGCCGCCGACCGAATCACACCTTCCACTATCTCGTAGCTCTCAATGCGGCCGTCGCCGTCAAGCTGCATAATGCAGCTCAGCACCAGTCGGTCTTCATTCGGGCGCAGGCTGCAGATATCGGTCGACAGCTCCTGCGGCAGCATAGGAATGGCGCGATCGGGAAAATACACGCTGGTGCCGCGCAGCCGTGCTTCGAGGTCGAGATCGGAGCCCTCCCGCACGTATTCCGATACATCGGCAATGTGCACCTGCAACTCGTAGCCGCCGGCCCGTTCGCGCACCATCACCGCATCGTCAAAGTCTTTCGCCGTCTCGCCGTCGATGGTCACAATCGGGAGTCCGCGGAAATCCTGCCTCCCGGCAACCTCTTCCGGATCGAGATGTGCCACCGCACGCGCCTCGGCCAGCACTGCTTCGGGAAAGATCCGCGGCAGCTGGTGCTTGCGGATCATCATCTCCACGTCAACGCCAAAATCCTCAGGATCACCGAGCACTTCAATCACGCGCCCCATCGGCGGCCGGGTCGGCGTAGGCCAGCTGGTGATTTCAACATCGACGATCAGACCTTCAAGGTCGCGGTCTGCATGCTCACTCTTTGAACGAGCCAGCGCTTCTGCTCCGAGCACGCGGTGCTGCGTAACGGCCGCGCCTTCGCCGGGAATCTCAGCACCCGGCGGAATCAGGATCGACTGCGACATTCGCTCATCGAAAGGAACCACGGTGTGCCCCATCGACCGATCCGATCGCGCATAGTGAAACATTCCCACGACGGTTGCATTGCGCCGTTCCATCACTCGCACAATGCGGCCTTGCCTGCGCCCGTCGGCCTTGGGTGGCTCAAGCTCCACCAGCACCTGGTCGCCCTGCATCGCTCCGTTGATTTCGTTCGGCGGAATGAAAACATCTTCGCCCACGCGCACCGAAGCCTGCCCCGCGTTGGGCCGCACAAATCCGAACCCATCTCTATGCAGGTCGAGCCGGCCGGCCATCAGGTTGTCGCGGGTCCCGGCGGCCGTGCTGCCAGGCGCCCTGGGGATACCCCACATCTCGCGATCGACCTTGGTCAGCTGCCGGCTCGCGGTCAGCCGGGCAAGATGCTCAAGCAACAGCCGCCGCTCACGACCGCCGCCCAGCCCCAGCTCACGCACCAACTGCTTGTACCCGGCCTTGCCTCCGGGTGAGCGCGCAATTCGCGATATCAGTTCACGATCGGTCATAATTCAAGATTAGAGCATAAAGCAACTAAAGCTGAAGATCCTCTGCGCGCTTCCCGCAATAAATGTCGAACATCGACGCATGTTGTTCTTTTCATGACACAACCCATCGTCTAATCCGGATTAAATCGTCGTCCAATCCGGATTAATGCTCCGTCTAATTCGGATTAATACGTCGTCCGATCCGGATCAAAGACACCAATCCCCCATCCATCAGCCCCACAAACATGACAGCGGCGCAGCAAACAGCCGCTCCCCGAATGGCGATTGCCTCTCGCCATCGTAGAGCACAATCCCCGCTTTAAAGGCCGCTCCGCAGCCATCGGCCAACTTGCGCAGCCCCTTAAAGTCACTCGAAGTCACGGTGGCGCTGGCCTTCACTTCGATACCCACCACCGAGCCCGCATCATCCTCTACTACAAAATCCACCTCGTTCTGGTCCTTATCGCGATAGTGGTAAAGCGCGCAGGCATTTCCAGCCCACGCAATCTGTTTCAGCAACTCAGTAAAAACAAACGTCTCCAGCAGACTTCCGAAGATGGTGCGGTCCAGGCGAATTCGCTCCGGCGTAACAGCCAGCAGCGCAGCCAACAATCCCGAGTCAAGAAAGTGCAGCTTGGGCGTCTTCACCAGTCGCTTGAGTTGATTGCGAAACCACGGCTCGACGCGCCGCACCAGGTAAAGCTGTTCCATTATTCCTATGTACTTTCGCGTCGTCTTGTCGTCGAAGCCCACCTGGCCGCCAATCTCGGTAAAGTTCGTCAACTGCCCGGAATAATGCGTCAGCACCTGCAAGAGCCTCGGCATCTGCGCCAGTTTCTCCACGTCGGCAATGTCGCGCACGTCCCGCTGCACAATCGCTCGTACATAGTCGCGAGCCCATGCGCGCCGCCGCTCGGGCTGTTTGCGCCGCAGCATCTCTGGGTAGCCGCCCGTCAGCACGGCATCCACAAGTTGCCTGCCGGTCATCGTTTCGCCGCATCTGCCGGCCTTTCCCTCGAACGCCGCTCGCAGGAATCCTGGTTTCCGGCGATGAATTTCGGCCTGCGAAAGCGGCAGCAGATTCACAATCTCCATGCGGCCGGCCAGGCTTTCTGAAACCAGCGGCACGGCCAGCAGGTTAGCCGAACCGGTGAGCAAAAAACGCCCCGGCTGCCGGTTGTCGTCCACGGCTCGCTTGATCGCCCGCAAAAGATCGGGTGCCCGCTGAATCTCGTCAATGGTAACTTTCCTGAGGCTGCGCACCAGTCCCGCCGGATCCGTGCGGGCCGATGCAAGAACGGTATCGTCGTCCATGGTGATAAATTCGCGTCCAGCCGCCACCACAGAGCGCACCAGCGTGGTCTTTCCACACTGGCGCGGGCCGGTTACCAGCACCACCGGCGTGTCTTTCAGCGCGGTCAGCACCTGGCTGCCGGCAAAGCGCGGATAAAGCCGTTTTCTGCCTTCGTCCATGTCGGATTTCGCTCTCGTCCAATCCGGATTATACCTCCGTCCAATCCGGAGTGAAAGCCCGTCCAATCCGGATTATCAATATAACGGACCAGCCTCCGGGGCGCCGTTGTCCCGTGCCGGCAGCGAACCCGCCGGGCCCCCGCCACCGGCAGGCAGCCTTCAAAGCCGGGCCCCGCCCCCCTGTTGTCATCTTTGGGTCATTCCGCGCTCTCTGCCGCCGCGCTTCAACCCCCCTGCGTGAACAGGCTAAAATAGCGGGGATGGAAGAAATCCGGAACGGAGGCGGCTGATCGATTTCAGCCTCTTGCCGCACCGTACGCGGGTTTGCCGAATGCTTCAAACAAGACGGCAGCACTCCTTTAATTATTTTTGGGTTCACGCCATTGGCACTGCCTTGGCAACTATCTGGGTCCCAAAGGTGGGACAGAAAAGGAACTACAGTGAGCGCAATGTGGAAACCAAGCCAGACCGGATCGATTAACCCCAACCCCACGCCGGAACCGCCCCGCGCCGTGCCTCCTCCTCCGCCGGTTGAGGCGCCCAGCCGCCCGCAGGCAGTCACAGGAGATCAGGCCACCATCAGCAAAGGCCTTTTTATCAAGGGCGATATTACCGGCTCTGAGTCGCTATTCATCGACGGCAAGGTCGAGGGCAGCGTCAATCTGCCCGGAAACCGCGTCACTGTAGGGCGCAACGGCCAGGTGGCCGCCAACATCATCGCCCGCGAGATTGTCGTACTCGGCAAGATCAGAGGCAACGTCTCGGCCTCTGACCGCGTCGACATTCGCGCCGAGGGCTCGCTCAGTGGCGACGTCGCCGCATCCCGCATCAGCATTGAAGACGGGGCGTTCTTCAAGGGCGGCATCGACATCAAGAAGCCTGATACAAAACCCTCCGCAGCCGCTGCACCCGCTCCCGCACCCGCTGCGGAACCGGCAAAGGTCGCTCAATAGGGGCCTGCCCGCAGTATTGAATTTCGCTTCAACCGCACGCTCCCGGGCCTTCAGGGGGCGTGCGTGTTTTTTGGGGGGCGTTCGAGTTCTGTGTGCCTGCGGCCGTCAGCGCGGCCTCTTCAACCCCAACCGCTTCATAATCGCCCGCGGCAGCGCCGAGCCGGTTTTTTCGAGCACAGCTTTCACCAGCAGAAGCCATACCAGCGTTCCCGCTGCAAGAATTGCCGCATCCAGCACGCGCGCATGATGCACCCAAAACGCCGTGGGCTTGTGCATGCGCAGCCACGCGAAACCCCATGCAAGCAGCGCAATAGTGCCCCCGCCCGCGATCCCGGCAGTCACGCTCCGTCCCATCTCCGCATAGTCCAGGCTGGCCAGCGATACCATGTGCCGCTGGTGCAGAAGAAGCGCAATCAGCAGCGTCTGCATCGCAATTCCCATGTCCGACGCCATGGCCAACCCCATCGCTCCATGCGTCCGGTACATCAATGCGTAAATCGGCAGCGAAACAACGGTCACAATCGTGCCGGCTACCATGGGCACAAAAGTATTTCCCGCCGCATAAAAGGCTCGCGAATAAATCGCCTGCGCCGACCACAGAAATAGCGAGATGGAAAAGACCGCAAAGTATACCGCGCACTCCCGCGCATCCGCCGCCGAAAAATGTCCGCCCGTAAAAAGCAGGTCCACCAGCGGAACTGCCATCGCCGCCATGGCCGAGGTTGCCAGCAGGCCCAGGCACGCAACCCTCGACACCGAGTCCGCTACGCCGGTAGCAAACTCGTACCGCTTCTGCTGGCTCCAAAGGCTTGCGAAAAACGGCATCGATGCCACACCCGCCGCCTGCGCCAGCATCGACATCGGCGCCATAAACAGCCGCTTTGCATAGGTCATCAGCGCAATTGCGCCATCCGTCGACGATGCAAAGTAGTTAATGATCCAGGTATCCGCCGTCACCAGTGATACCCCAGCCATCAGCGGCAACGACAACCGTACCCACTCGCGCAGCCCTTCATCGCGCCAGTCGAGAATGGGCCGGTAGCGCACGCCGGCTCGCCGTGCAAAGTACCAGTTCAACAAGAATGGCCCGCAGAGCGCTCCCCCCACCGTGCCCAGCGCCAGTGAAGTGATGCCCATCTTTCGTACAAGCAGCAGCCCGCCCACAATAGTGCCGATGTTATAAATCAGCGGAGCAACCGCTTGCACGTTGAACTGCTTGCGTACCAGCAGCACCGCGCCAAACACGCCGCCGGCAAAAAAACACAATTGCGCAGGCAGCAGAATTCGCGTCAGGTGAACGCAGAGAGCCGCCTTTTCGGCGTCAAATCCGCTAAAGAATCGATGAACGTACCACGGCGCAAAAATCTCCCCCAGCACAATCGCCGAGCCAAGCACCAGGTACATGGTGGTCAAAATCACCGAGAGCGAGCGCTGCCCCTCCGCCTCGCGTCCCGCTTCACGATAGCGGGTAAGGATGGTGACAAACGTGATTGAAGCCGCACCACCCACCAGGAAATAAGCAATCTGGTCTGGCAACTGGAAAGCCGCCATAAAAGCATCGGCCTTCATGCCGCGCCCAAACAGCCACGCAATGTACATATTGCGCAGCAGCCCAAAGATGCTGGAGAGAAAAGTCGCCGCCATCAGCACCACAGTTGCGCTGAAGGCAGTGTGCGCGTGCGTAGGGTGCAGCATTCCCAATCCGCGTGCCCACCGCGATTGCGGGCGGCGAGAGGGTTGGGTTGAGGGCGAGCCGGTCACTTCTGTCAATTTTATCGTTGCGCTCGTGGTCGCGCGGTTGATGGCAAGTGATCGCGCACGCGTTATGCTGTCAGCATGCGGATTTTCCCACGCCTCACAGCCATTTTCTTCTGCCTGTTCGCAATTGCCACCGGGTTTTCGCAATCCATTCGCGGCCGTAGCGGCATTACGCTGCCGCCGCCGCCCGAGGTTCAATCAACTCCCGTCACTGACGACTACTTCGGCTCCAAAATTGTTGACAACTATCGTTGGCTCGAGGACGAAAGGAGCGAGGCCACCCAGGCATTTATCGATGACGAAAATGGATACACCGACCGCTATCTGAAGCAGGACCGCATTTACTCCCAGGTTCCCGATCAACTCGGCGCGCTGATGGATGTTACCGAAACCCGCTATCCCGTCGAGCGAAGCGGAAACTTCTTTTTTATGCGCCGCCTCGGCGGCGAGCAGCAGTATTCCATCTACTATCGCCACGGTTGGGCCGGCAAAGACGTGCGGTTGCTCGATCCAGCCGTCATCAGCCGAGATCCCAACCTGTCCGTTTCTCTTGACGACGTTTCCCGCGACGGCTCGCTGTTTCTCTACTCGGTGAAGCAGGGCGGGGCCGACGAAACTGAAATTCACGTCTTCAACGTCAATACCAAAAAGTCCCTCGTCGACGAACTCCCCAGCGCGCGCTATTTTTCAATGAGCTTTGCGCCCGACGGCAAAAGCTTTTACTACGCTCGCTACAACAAGCAGGGAACTCTGCTCTTCCAACATGTGCTCGGCGAGCGTCCTTCGCACGATCAACTGGTTTTCGGGCATGCGTTCCGGGGCGAAACTCTCGCTGCCGACGATCTTTTATTTGGACAGGTCACTGACGATGGCCGCTACCTCGTCGTTCAGATTGATCGCGGAGTGCCCGCCCGCCGCGTAGACATCGTCTTTCGCGACCTCACGAAGAAAGACTCCTATTTCGACATCCTGGTATGGGGAATCGACTCGCGATTCTCCGCCACCTATGCTCACGGCGCATGGTATGTGAAGACCGATTACAAATCGCCGCTGGGCCGCATTCTCAAAGCCGATCCCGGTGTCATGCCTGAGGCGTGGACCACGATTGTGCCCGAAGGCAATGAAGTGATCGACGATTGGTCAATCGTGGGCGGAAAGGTTTTCGTCAACCGCCTCAAAGACGTCAAACCCGAAATATCTATCTATACGCTCGACGGCAAATCCGACGGGCAACTCAGCTACGACGGCATCGGTTCAGCGTCAATTCCCTCAGGCCGAACCACCGATCGATACGGCTACTTCTCGTTTTCGTCGTTCATCGTTCCGCCCACTCTCTACCGCCTCGATACCACGACTGGAAAGAAAGATGTTTTCTTCCAGCCCAAAATTCCGTTCGACTCCAGCCAGTACGAATTGACGCAGGTCTTCTTCAAGTCAAAAGACGGTACCCGGGTGCCCATGTTTGTCGCCGGCAAAAAAGGCCTCAAGATGGATGGCTCCGAGCGCCTGCTTATGACCGGCTATGGCGGATTCAATGTCAGCCTCTTCGCCGGCTGGAATCCCGAATACGCCTGGTGGCTCGAGCAGGGAGGTTGGTTCGCCATGCCCAACCTCCGCGGCGGCGGCGAATATGGCGAGCAGTGGCACGAGCAAGGCATGTTCGAGAAAAAGCAGAACGTCTTTGACGACTGGTTTGCCGCAGCTCAGTACCTGATCGACAACAAGTACACAACGCCCGCGCACTTCGCTATCATTGGCCGCTCCAACGGCGGTCTCCTCATGGGGGCCTCCATCGTGCAGCGTCCCGATTTGTTTGCCGCTGTCGAATGCGGATATCCCCTGCTCGACATGCTGCGATACCAGAAGTTCAAAATTGGATCGTTCTGGATCACCGAGTATGGATCCGCCGATAACCAGAAACAGTTTCCGTATCTGCTCAAGTACTCGCCATATCAAAACGTGAAAGTGAGCGACGCCTACCCGGCCGTGCTCTTTTTCACCGGCGACAGCGATACCCGGGTTGACCCGCTGCATGCGCGCAAGATGACGGCATTGCTGCAGTCTGCTTCAAAAAGCGGTCGTCCCGTTCTGCTTCACTACGGCCGCGGCGGAGGCCATTCGTCGGGCGTCAGCGTCGACCAGGAGATCGACGACTATGCCATGGAACTGGCCTTCCTGTGGACCGAAACTGGACAATCCCCCACCCCGAAGTAACTATTTCGGCACTCAAGTAAACGTACTTACGTTCATGGCCCTCGGTAACCTAATGCCCGCCGTTCAAACTCCGATAACTCAAGTACACGACCTGGTCACTGTACGACAGACAACGCACCGGTTTCGAATAAGCACGTCGAATCCGGCATGACACGTTTCTGAGGGTTTGAGAATGAAACGGGTCCGCTCCCAAATTGGGATCGTCACCAGGGATCAATTATTTTCGGTCCGGAGCAGAGGATTATGGCGCAGGCTGAAGTCGCGACAATTAACGGTGAGCGCACGCGGGAAAGTGACAGGCTCGCTGCTTTGTCCGCAACTGGAATACTCGACTCGGAGCCGGAAGCCAGCTTTGACGCCATTACGCGCTTGTGCGCCGATTACTTCAAGGCCGATACAGTGTTTCTGGGCTTTGCCGATGAGAGCAGGCTCTGGATTAAATCGGCGTGGGGGGAGCCGGTGCGCGAATTGCCCCGGCGCGGCTCCATCTTCGAGCTGGTGCTTGCCGCAAACGGTCCGGTTATCGTGCCCGACATTCTTGAAGACCCTCGTTTTCGCGATAATGGTTTGGCGCTTCGCCGTCTTGAGGCGCGCTCCTTTGCCGCGGTTCCTATCCGCTGCTGCGAGGGACAGGTTCTGGGAGAGCTGGTCATCATCAACTCGCACCCCCGCCGTTCCATGGCGCGCGACGAATTGCGCATGCTTGAGAATCTGGCTGAACTTGCCTCCAACCAAGTTGAACTGCGCTACCTTAGGCAGAATGGCCGCCCGCGTGATTCGCGGCCGCCGAGCCAGCCCCAGCACGCCGTGCCCATATGGCCTCAACCAGCCGATCTTCGCGCCGCTCTTGAACGCCACGAATTCGAGCTCTTCTATCAGCCGGAGGTCGAGCTGGCCACGCACCAAATCGTCGGTCTTGAAGCACTCATCCGCTGGCGCCATCCTGAGCGTGGCCTCGTTCCACCTATGGATTTCATTCCAGCTGCCGAAGAAAGCGGGCTCATATTGCCTATCGGAGATTGGGGCCTTGCTGAAGTCTGCAGCCAGATCAGGCAATGGACTCGCGAAGATCACAGCCACAGCGCGCTGCGCGTCTGTGTCAACCTTTCGGCGCGCCAATTCTCACGCGACGGACTAGCGGACCACGTTGAAGCATTGCTTTCCCGATACGGCATTGCCAGCCGGCAGCTCGGACTCGAAATGACTGAGTCAAGCCTCATGTCCGACACCCGGGCGGCCTTCGATGTGCTCAACGATCTGCGCCGCCTCGGTGTCTCTTTACTTATGGATGATTTCGGCACCGGCTACAGTTCGCTCAATTACCTGCACTCATTCCCCTTTGACGTGCTCAAAATCGACCGTTCATTTGTGACCCGCATGACCGAGGGGCAACAAGCTTTGCAGATTGTGAAAACCATCATTGAACTGGCGCGCGCGCTGGGCATGGATGTTGTGGCAGAAGGCGTTGAAACCCGTGAACAGCATGCACTACTTCGCGATCTCGGTTGCCGCTACGGCCAGGGTTTTCTTTTCTCGCGCCCCATCAGCGCCGATGCAACTACCGAACTGCTCCGTCTGCCCGGACGAATCATGCCCGATCACATGCTCGTTTCGCAGCTCACATAAATATCGCCAGCGCCGCACCATGGCTGCGATTCCGTCACCGGGGCCCATCTTCGCAAAATCCAATTCGGGCCTCGTTTTCGAATCGTTCCCGATTTGAAAATCAGGCATCGCGCGGCGCGCAAAATCTCCTCAAGTCTCCGCTTCCGGCCAGCTATCCTCAATTCCATGCAGACCTCATCGCAACCGGCTGCCTCAGCTGCGTCCGATCCAGATTTATCCGGCTTCGCAGCCTTTCTCTCCGCGTTGGCCTCGCCTGAGCCTGCACCCCAAAATACTACGTGGAATGACGACGCACTAGCCTCTGACGTGGCGACACTCAGCTACGAAAACGCACTCAAAACTCACTCGCGCTACAAGCCCGCGGTCGAGCCCTTTCCAGAGCCTGCCGCGGTCCGATCGCAAGAGATCGAGTCAACGTACAACACTGAAGCCTCAATAGCTGAGCCTGATTTGAAACGCCACGATTCAGCGGTAGCCGGCCCCAAATCAGCCAGCATCACGATTCGCATGAGCGTGGCCGAGTGTGCTCAGCTCAGGCAGCGCGCCGCCGAAGCCGGCATGACCATCTCAGCCTACCTGCGCTCATGCACATTTGAAGCAGAAGCGCTGCGCGGCCAGGTGAAGGAAGCGCTGGTGCAACTGCGCTCAGCCGCATCGCCAGGCGACAAACAGTCTGCGGCTCCGGTTCCGTTGCACAAAAAGCGCGACTGGCTGTCCCTGATTCTTCCGCGCCGCGGGAATCAACAGCACGCCCAGGTGTGAAGCCCAGGCAGATTGGCGGCGATTCGAACGCTGCCAGTTGCGCGCGTACAATCGACACTAAATGCGTCATTCCTTTTGGCTGCTCGTATATTAGTCGCGCAGATTCCCGCGTCGCTTGTTACGGTGAAATCGTGAGAGTGCTCAGAATCTCTATCGTCTTTGCCGTCGCTTTGTATTTAACGGCCATGGCGATTTTCTTTGTGACCCAACGGAGCTTGCTCTATTACCCGAGTCGTTCGTACACTGCTCTTGCCGACGCCCACGCAAACACAGCCTTCAAAGAAATCTCCGTGAGAACGCAAGACGGCATCGACCTGAAGGCCTGGTACGCGCCCGCAATTAACAAGCCTTTCACTATTGTCTTTTTCCACGGCAATGCCGATGGGTTGCGCACTGCCGCACAGATCGCCGATACCTACATTGCCGCCGGTTATGGATTCTTGCTCACCGAATATCGCGGATACAGCGGACTGCCTGGCTCACCCACTGAAACAGGCCTCTACAACGACGGACGCGCGTTTTTAAAGGAGCTGCAGGCTCGGGGAGTCGAGAGCAGCCACATTATTCTGTACGGACATTCGCTCGGAACCGGCGTTGCTGTGCAGATGGCTTCCGAGTTTCATGTTGGGGGTCTGATGCTGCTGGCTCCGTACTTGTCTATCCCCAAGTTGGCGCAGATTGATTTCCCCTTTTTCCCCTCGTCTCTCCTCGCGCTGGACCGATTCGATAATGAGAAGAAGATCAAGTCCATCCGCATGCCGCTGCTCATTGTGAATGGGACTTCTGATCAGGTCATTCCGCCGTCGCAAGGAAAAAAACTTTATTCGCTCGCGAATGAACCGAAAGAGTTTCACTCCCTTTCAGGCCGGGGCCACAACGATGCGTTTGACGAGTTTGCACCGTTGAGCATCAATTGGATTGAACGCGTTTGCCGTGACTCTAGTCCCTTAGTCCCCTAGTCCCTTAGTCCCTTAGTCCCTAGTCCTTCTCCAGCACCAGGCACTTCAGATACTCACTCTCCGGCAGATTCAGCACCACCGGATGGTCAAGCGCCGCGCCGCGACGTTCAAGCAATCGCACTCGCGCGCCCGCATCCGTCGCCGCGGCGGCAACCGCACCCTCGAGATCGGCCCAGCTCACGTGATGTGAGCAGGAGCAGGTCACCAGCAGCCCCCCCGGCCGCAGCATTTTCAGCGCCCTCAGGTTCAGCTCCTTGTATCCGCGCAGCGCGCCTTCTACCGCGCGCACCGACTTTGCAAACGCGGGAGGGTCAAGCACAATTGTGTCGAATTTTTCGCCCGCGCTCGACCATTCGCGCAGAATCTCAAACGCGTCGGCCTCTATCCAGTCAACCTCCGCGCTAAGGCGCTCGCGATTCGCATCGAGATTGCGTTCGGCAATTTCAAGAGACGCATGCGACGCATCGATCCCCGTAACCGATTTGCACACCTGCGCCAAATGGAGCGCGAAACCGCCCTGGTAGCAGCAAACGTCGAGCGCGCGATCGGTCGCGCCCAGCCTCTTTGCCCACTCAGTCGCAGACGCGTAGTTCATCCGCTGGTCGAGGAATGCGCCGGTCTTTTGCCCGGCGTTGGCGTCGTAGAAAAACTCAAGACCGTTGATCGCAAACTGCGTCTGTGTTTTCGGAGACTCTGCGTCGGCGGCCCACAAAGGACCGGGTGCGGGAGCAGCCAGTCCCTCCAGTTCGCGAATGCGCGCATCGGGCCGTTCGATAATAGTAGAAACGGGAATCGCAGAAACAGAAGTCGCAGTCGCAGCACTCGACGAGGCATTTTTCGTGCGCTTTGCCGCGCCGCGCTTCGCGCCCAGTTCCTCGCGCAACACGCGGACACACGCTTCGCGAACCGCCCCGCTATCCAGCCCCCTGGTCAGCAGTTGCAGCACCACCAGGTCGCCGTACTTGTCGGCAATCAGGCCGGGCAGCTCATCCGCCTCGCTGAAGCAAAGTCGGCAGGCGGTGTTCGCCGCGTCAAGCAGCGACGACCGCCGCGCAATCGCGTTACGAAGCCGCACCGACAGCAGTTCAAGCCACTGCGACTCGCTGATCTGCTCGCGCGAAACCATGCGCAGCGCAATCTGCGACGCCGGACTGTAAAGCGCTGTGCCAATCAACAAACCGCGATTGTCGGCCACCGGCAATATACCGGTCGCTCCGCTCTCGCCTTCACCCGCAGCGCCAGTTTCCACCGACTCAACATCAGATGCGTAGACCCACACGTGTCCGTTGCGCAGGCTTTCTGATGCACGCCGGCTTACTATCGCGCCAGCCGCAGCAGGCCCATGCTTCGCGGCCGCCCCAAAAGCAGGCAGCTTCGCCGCACCCTTCGCCGGCCATGAACCTGGCGGTGTGCTGACGCCAGCCTCGGCGGGCACACGTTTCCTGTCGTGAGCCGGTTTTTGCGATTTCTCGCCAAATCCAGCGCCGAACCCGGCACCAAATCCAGAAGCCGGCCGCGGGGATTTTCTCCCCCGGCTGCCTTTATGAGGTTCTTCCGACCTGGCCATGCGCTCCCCTTAATGCCCCTCCACACCGGAGAGACGGGAGCATCAGGCCCCTGGTCACTTCGTCTGGATGGAGCGCAGATACTGGCTCAAATTGCTGATTCTGAGCAATCTCTGGTCAGGATGCTGCTGATCCATTCTACCAAGCAACGGACCCCACACCGGCATCTGCGCATTTCCGTGCGCCGGTAGCTCGGTGCCATACTCCAGTACCGTTGCAACGTGGCTCGATGGGTATTTGCCGCCGTTATTCCTGGCGATGACCGTAAGGTCAGCCGGTTTCTGCTTCAGCGCAGACGCTACCGGACCGTTGCCGCGCCCATCGGCGCCATGGCAGGGCGCGCAATAGTTCGTGTACATCTGTCTCCCGTTCACGGGAGCGGTCTTTACGACCGCGATAACCACCTTGGCGTTGTTTTGATCCACATGTCCAGAATTTGCGTATCCAGGCTTTGCGTATCCAGCCGAAATCGCCAGCGTTCCGGCCATTGCGATGATTGAGAGGCTTTTCAACATACAATTCTCCATTTCCGGGCCTCTACCCGCGACAGGCTTCCTTGGGGCTTAACACGCCACGGATGCTTCATGTGACGCGCCGAAAAAAACGGGCCGTGGTTAACGGCCGCTTAACCCGTCCAATTTGGAGTACTGCCGCATTCCAGCATTACGCTCCTCTCAAAATACGACGGGATGTGATGCCCAGCACGTCGCTCGATGGCCGCTATATCCGCTGCACCGTTTCGGAAAAGAGAATGATGTGTGGGAATCATGCCAAAGACAGCGCAAGATGCTGAAGTCCCTTCGCGTTGCGCCCAGTAGTCGCGCCCCCATTCCCCACCGTTTTCCAACATCGCAAGACCGCTCATCGGCTCTGCCGGCAGGTCAAAAAACCCAAGCGGCCTATAATGAAGCATGGCGACTGCCAGGCAGACCATCCCCGCCGAAGATCCCCAGCCGGTCGCGCCTGTGGCGACTGACGTTCAGGGTGCGGCTTCTGCCGCCGCCGATTCCGCCAACCAATCGGCACCCGATTCACTGGCCGCTACTGACTCCGAAAAATTGACTCCGCCCTCAGGGCCCTCGGTCGACGAGCGTTTTGAAAAACTGCTGCGCCATGTACAGGCCAACCGCCCCAATGAAGATGTCTCGCTCATTCGCAAAGCGTGGCAGTTCTGCGTCCAGCATCACGAGGGGCAGATGCGCGCCTCCGGCGAGCCATACATCATCCATCCATTGGAAGTGGCCGAAGTGCTGGCCGAGATGAAGCTCGACTCCACGGCCATTGCCGCTGCCCTGTTACACGACGCCGTTGAAGACACTCCCGCAACCAGCGAAGAAATCGCGGCAGCCTTCGGCGACCAGGTGGCGCACATTGTCGAGGGCGTTACCAAGATCGACAAAATTCAGTTTGCAAATCGCGAAGACCGCCAGGCTGAAAATGTGCGCAAGATGCTGCTGGCCATGGTCTCGGATGTGCGGGTTGTCCTCATCAAACTGGCCGACCGCCTGCATAACATGCGCACGCTGGTGCACCTCAAGCCCGATCGACAAGAGGCAATCGCCCGCGAGACCCTCGACATCTACGCCCCGCTTGCCCATCGGCTCGGCATGGGCAAAGTGCGCGGCGAGCTTGAAGATCTGGCCTTCCGCTACACCGATCCGGTGAGCTACGAGCAGGCCGCCGCCGCGGTTGAAGCGCGCCGCATTGAAGGCGAGCAGTTCCTGCGCGGCGTTGAAGATACTCTCGTTGAGCAGCTTCGCGAAAATGGCATCGAGGCGCGTGTGGAGTGGCGCATCAAGCGTCTCTACTCCATCTTTCAAAAAATCGAGCGCACCAAAATCACATTCGACCAGGTATACGACCTGCTCGCAGTCCGCGTCATCACCCACGACATCGCTTCCTGCTACGCGGTCTTCGGCCTCATCCACACGCTTTGGCGTCCCGTTCCCGGCCGCATAAAGGACTTCATCGCCATACCCCGCGCCAACCGCTACCAATCGCTGCATACCACGGTCATGGGCGAGGGCGGCCATCAGTTTGAAGTCCAGATTCGCACCGAAGAAATGCACCGCATCGCCGAAGAAGGCATCGCTGCGCACTGGAAGTACAAGGCCGGCGAAGGAACAGTCACCGCGCGCGATGAGGAACGTCTCAACTGGATTCGCCAGCTAGTCGAGTGGCAAAAGGAGATGACCGATCCCAACGAATTTCTCTCCAGCCTGAAGATGGATCTCTATCCCGACGAGGTCTACACCTTCACGCCCAAGGGAAAAGTAGTTGTGGTTCCGGCCGGCGGCACGCCTATCGACTTCGCCTACACAATTCACACCGAGGTCGGCCACACCTGCGTCGGCGCCAAGGTCAACGGACGCATGGTGCCCCTGCGCACCAAGCTCCGCACCGGCGACATTGTTGAGATCGTCACGCAAAAAGATCACAAGCCCAGCCGCGACTGGCTCACCTTCGTCAAAAGCCCGCGCGCCCGCAACAAAATAAAGCACTGGCTCAACGAAGATCAGCGCCGCCGTGCCGTCGAAATCGGTCGCAAGCTGCTTGAGAGAGAGGCGCGCCGCTATAAGGTGCCGATGGCGCAGATCGGCGATCAGGACCTGGGCCGTATCGCGGGCGAATACGGCGTAGCCACCGCGGCCGACCTGCTGGCGACCCTGGGCCAGGGCAAGCAAACCGCGCATCAAATCCTCAACAAACTCGCTCCGGGCTACGCCAGCCAGGCTGAGCCTGATTCCTCGCCCGAGCCCAAGCCCGGCAGCGACGCCGCCATGTCTGATGCGGTGCGCAAGTTGCACCTCACCGGCTCTGACTCGCTTCAGGTTGAAGGCCAAAACGATCTGCTCGTCTACCGCGCGCGATGTTGCAATCCCATCCGCGGCGAAGAGATTGTTGGCTACGTTACGCGCGGCAAAGGCGTCGCCGTGCACGCGCGCAGTTGTCCCAACGTGCAGAACCTGCTGTATGAATCCGATCGCCGCATCAATGTGGAGTGGGCGCGGGCCGGCGACCAGACCCCCGGCGCAGCTCAGCGCTACCCAGTCAAGATCACCGTCTTCTGCGACGACCGCCAGGGAATGCTCAAGGAGCTTACCGCCGTCATCTCCGACGAAAACACCAACATTCGCAGCGTCGATATCAAGCGCGACGACGAAGGCGAAGCGATTATTGAATTCGTGATTGACGCGGAAGACCTGCGCCACCTCAACCGAATCGTGCTGGGCCTGCGCCGCGTCAACGGCGTAAGAGCAGTGCAAAGATCGCAGAAGGTGTAGAGGCAGGCAATAGGCACTAGGGAATAGGGAATAGAAAAGCCGCCGGCCGAAAGACTCCGGAACCCCTGACAACTGAAAACTGATAACTGTCTTTTCACCGGTCCCAATTGCTCAGACTCCCATCCCACCCAACTGCGAAAGTAACTCAGTGCGCCAACATGCGCGCCGAGGAGCACCAATGTCATTTGGACTTTATGCTGGCGGATTCGCCATTTTGATTGCCGGGCTTGCCTACGGGGCGCACCTGATGCACATGCCCGCGCAGTGGATTGGCGTAGGCGCGGTAGTTTTGGTCGGCGTGGGAATTCTTTCCGCAGTCAAGGCAACAAGACAGAAAGATCCATCCAGCTAATGGCTGGCGGTATTCCTATTCCCTATTCCCTAGCCCCTATTCCCTGTCTTTCTCACACCAGCGCCAGCGCCGCCATCCCCTTGCGAGGCGGAATAAACTTCCCCGCCCGGTACGCAACCTGCAGCGGCTCCCGATCCAGCAGTTTGCGAATCTGCCCGCGCGCATGGTCGGCCCACGGTCCGCGGTTGTCCAGCTTGATATACGCCTGCCAGTGGCGAAGCGCATCGCGGTGTTCTCCGCGCCGTTCGTAAGCCAGGGCCAGGTTATAGTGGGCGTCGGCATAGCGCGGCGACAGGGCCACCGCCCGCTTGTATGCGGCAATCGACTCGTTTATCCGTTCAAGCTCGTCAAGCACGTTGCCAAGGTCAAAATAGGCCAGTACGTAATTGGGATCGATCTCCGTTGCCCGCCGATAAAACTCCTCAGCCTTGGCAAACTGGCGCAAATGGAAATACAAAGTGCCAAGGTTGATGCTCGCCGCGGCGTAACGCGGATCGACATCGAGAATCTGTTCATAAAGCGCAATCGCCTGCTGCTTCTGCCCGGCTTCCTCAGCCTGAACCGCAGCCATAAACTTTTCATTCAGCCCGTGCGCAGGCGGTCGCATCGGCGCCAGTTCCGCAGCCGCGGATATCCGTTCGCCCTTCTCCACGCGCTCAAAATCAAACAGCAACTGACGCCGGATTGGGTCAACCATCTCGCCGCCGTGCCTGAAGGCCAGCCGTGTGCCGGTGCGCACCACGCGCGCCTCAAGCAGAGGGTTTTCCATCCCCGCCACGGCCTTCATGGCCATAATCGAGTCCCTGATCGACGCCGCGGGCACCGCTTCTTCGCGCAGCACGCGAAGCGTCCGCAACTCCCCCAGGTCCTGGAATGAATAGTTGGCTTTGGGAAGGATCAGTCCTGCTCGCTCCCAGCCTTGCAGCTGACGAGAACCGATCTGGAGAATTCGCAACACATCCTGGCGGTTATAACTACTCACTTTGCAGTGCTCCTGGTTCAGCGAGGGACCGCTCTACTTGCGATTATGCCAAGAGTATGCGTGGATAAGCAGACGCTTACTACCGTTGAATCAAAAATTTTAGTGGATAACCCGTGCCGTATTTGGTTCACCCCTCGCCATGCCCGCGGCCCAAACCTGCAAATCGCAACCATTTTGGTGCGTTTCCCAACTCGGCGCAAATCGCGTCAACGAAGCGTCGACCCTCATGTACGCGGCGCCGATCGTGGTGCTATAGTTCAACCCTGTAGCCCCCGAAACCGCAGATGAGGTCGGAGCATGAACGGGCTCAACGTTCACCTTGCTCTCTTGATCGGATTAGACGGTTCAGTTTCGGTGCGATTCGTAAGCAATGAGGCCCCCGCTCTGCTTGGATTCACGCCTGCGGATTTGCTCACTTCAAAAGTAAGTTTTCGTCACATCGTGCACCCCGGCGACGCTCAAATCGCCGCCACACTGCTTGCTCCCCAAATTGAGCCAGCGCGCGGAAATCTTCTTCTTCGTCTTCGTCACTCCGACGGCCGCATTCGCATCTTCCAGTGCAGTTTCTCCAAACAGTCCGAGCCGGCCCCGGCATGCGTCAGCCTTCAAATTGAGCTTGCCGACGTTCGCCAAATCGTCACTCCAGGCGACGCCGTTCTTTTGGCCAGCTTCAAAACCTTAATCACCCAAACCAGCGACTACATCTATATCAAGAATCGAAATCATGTCATTCTCCACGCCGGCCGCAACCTGGCAAAATTCACGCTGGCTGCCGGCGACTCCGCCGAACTGGTTGGCAAGACTGACTACGATGTCCACCCTGAAGATATTGCCGACGTTGGTTACGCGCTTGAAGAGCAGGCAATTACCGAAGGCCGTCGCGTCAATCTCATTCAGCAACTCACCGACGTTGAAGGCAAGCGGTACTGGATCGACAATCGCAAATATCCCATCAACGGCCCCGACGGCGATGTTATTGGAGTTTTTGGAATCGCCCCCGACATCACCAGGTATCTCGAAATCGAACGCCGCGTGCATGAGAGCGAAGCATTGCTGCACCTGTTTGTTGAGCACGCCCCCGCCGCTCTCGCCATGTTTGACCGCGACATGCGATATCTGGCTGCAAACCGCCGCTGGCTCCAGATATACGGGTTCACTGAAGTTGAGATCATCGGCCGCAGCCATTACGACGTATTCCCCGGTATACCCGAGCATTGGAAAGATGCCCACACGCTGGCTCTCTCAGGCCAGGCCGTAAGCGCAGAAGAGGACTACTTCGAGCATCCCGACGGCACCCGTCAATGGCTCCGCAGAGAGCTCATCCCCTGGCGCAGCGACGATGGCTCAGTGGGGGGCATCGTCATCTTTGCCGACGACGTTTCAGAGCGCGTCGAAAATGAGAGACGCCTGCGCCTCGCCGCATCGGTGTTTACCTATGCCCGCGAAGGCATCACTATTACCGACACTGAGGGAACCATCCTCGATGTCAACGATTCTTTTACCCGCATCACCGGCTACTCGCGCGACGAAGTTGTCGGTCGCAATCCCCGCCTTCTAAAGTCGGGAATTCAGGGGCGCGATTTTTACGAACGCATGTGGCAATCGCTGCGCGTCGATGGTCAATGGTCGGGCGAAGTTTGGAATCGCGCCAAAAGCGGCAACATCTACGCCGAGCATCTCACCGTCAACGCCATTCGCGACCCCAACGGCAAAGTGCTGCAATACGTAGCCCACTTCAGTGACATTACCGCGCTCAAAGAGCACGAATTGCAGCTTGAGCGCATGACCCACTACGACGGCCTCACCGGGCTGCCAAACCGCGTCCTGCTTGCCGATCGCCTGCGCCAGGCCATGAGTCAGGCGCACCGCCGCGGCCAAAAAATCGCCGTCGCCTATCTCGATATCGATGGCTTCAAGGCCATCAACGATCAATACGGGCACGTCGCCGGCGACAACCTGCTGGTCACTCTCGGAGTCAAGTTCAAGGCAGCCCTTCGCGAAGGCGATACGCTGGCCCGGCTTGGCGGCGACGAGTTCATCGCCGTCTTGCTCGACCTCGAAAACCCAGAGGCCGGCGAAGCAGTCATTAACAACCTGCTCAACGCTGCGACTGACCCCATCAAAATCGATGGCCACCCCATGAGAGTTTCAGCCAGCATCGGCGTCACCTTTTACCCCCAGGATGAAGTTCTCGACGAAGACGGCCTCATTCGACAGGCCGATCAGGCCATGTACCAGGCCAAACTCGATGGCCGCAATTGCTTTCGCCGCTTTGACCCCAGCCAGGACCTCACCATTCGCGGCCGCCATGAGGGTCGCGAACAGATTCGCCGCGCACTTGCCGCGCGCGAGTTCGTGCTCCATTACCAACCAAAAGTAAATATGCGCACCGGCAAGGTCACCGGCGCCGAGGCCCTCATTCGCTGGCAGCATCCCCAGCAGGGATTGATGGCGCCGGCTTCGTTTCTGCCCACAATTGAAGATCACCCCCTTGCCATCGACATTGGCGAATGGGTGATTGATTCGGCGTTGGCTCAAATGGAAACCTGGCAAGACCAGGGCCTTGAGATCCCGGTAAGCGTAAATGTCGGCGCTTTGCAACTGCAGCAGCCTGAGTTCGTCGAGCGGCTCGGCGCGCTGCTTGCCGCCCACCCGCGCATCGCGCCCACCCGCCTCGAACTTGAAGTGATTGAGACCAGCGCCCTGGCCGACGTGCTGCAGGCTTCGCATGTTCTTAATGACTGCCACAAGCTCGGCGTTTCAGTCGCGCTTGACGACTTCGGCACCGGTTACTCCTCGCTCGCATATCTCAAGCGGCTCCCCGCCAACGTGCTCAAAATCGATCAGAGCTTCGTGCGCGAAATGTTTGACGACCCTGAGAACCTCACCATCCTCGAAGGCGTGCTCGGCCTCGCTTCGGCTTTTCGGCTCAACGTAATTGCCGAGGGCGTTGAAACCACAGATCACGGAGTGGTGCTGCTGCAGCTTGGCTGCGAACTCGCCCAGGGATACGGCATCGCTCGTCCCATGCCGCCCGATCAATTGCCGCTCTGGGCCGCACAATGGCAACCTGATCCGCGATGGATGCATGTAAAGCCGATCAGTTCCTCTGGACGCCATATGCTCTACGCCGGCGTTGAGCATCGTGCCTGGATTGCCGCGTTCGAAGCGTTTCTCCAGGGCAAGCGAAGCACGCCGCCCGCGCTCGATGCCCATCAGTGCCGCTTTGGGCTCTGGATCGGTGCCGAAGGCGCAGCAATCAACCCCATGCCGCCTGCGCTTAAGCGCATCAACCTTATCCACCTCCAGTTGCATGAACTGGCCAATGAGATCCACATTGCGCACTCTCAAGGCGGCTCGCGCGCCCTGTCCCGGCTCTCAGAACTCCACGCCCTGCGCGATCGCTTCCTGCTCCAGATTGAGAAATACCGCGACGGCGACGGGAATGACCAGGTTGATACGCCCTAAGGCGTCATCCGTCTCAGCCAAAACCGCAATTGTTGTTGTCAGGAGCTTCGCAATGCGCGAAAAGGATGGAGCCGAAAGTCGGACTCGAACCGACGACCTGCTGATTACGAATCAGCTGCTCTACCAACTGAGCTACTTCGGCCTGCCATTTGATTGTATCTTCCGGCCGGTTCAAGGTAAAGCAATCCGACCGCCAGCTCTCTGCCGCGGGAACTCAATTGCCCAATTTAGTGTCTAAGTAAAAGAGCCATGAATATCCTTGCGCAAACTCTTCAACTGGCCATTAGAATCGCGATTGTGTGGGCCGGCGGTTTCATCATTGCCGTCGCCATTCGCGCCGCCCTGCCTGAAAAACTGGGCTTCAACATCTCCACCCGCAAAGCACGCTCTTTGTGCCCTTCGACCGCGTGGGCTTCTGGACCTGCGTGCTGGCCGCACTCACTGTCACCTGCCTGGTGGTATATCGCGCCATGATCTCAGACCTCGGCTTCCGTCCCTGACCCCAACCAAGCCCATCTAAATCGAGCACGAAATGGATGAGACACCCCCACCAACCACTGACCAACCGACCAGCCCCGCCGTATACTCCTGCACATGCACACCGAACCCACGCAAGAGTGGCTCCGCCTCACCCAGGAGTACCGCGACAAAGCCGACGAAGAACTCCGCGAACTCCATCGCGACTTCGCCGACCTTACCGACGTAGCCCAGCAGGCGCTCGCAGCCGAGCTGCGTAGCCGCGGACTCGACAAGCAAATCGCCGGGCAACAGCAAGTGACCACATCACAAAACAGCCCCTGGGCAAAGCGCGAGCCCTCGCCGTTCGCTGCAATCGCGAATGAAGCAATGCAGGGCGGCCAATATGGCAGCATTCTTGGCAACAACACAATGGAGCCTGTTCCGGACGAACAGCAAACCGATTCCGACGAGGCCACCGAATTCAGCTGGAAGACAACTCTGTGCGAATGCGAGCAGCAAGATCAGACCTACCAAATCAGTGAAGTCCTCAGGCGCGCCGGCATCGAGAGCTGGGTTCAGTCTCGTCGCTATGGGCTCACGTACACTCGCATCCTGGTCGCCGCAGACGAGCTCGACCGCGCCCAAGCCATCATCGCCAACCCCATTCCGCAAGACATCATCGACGAGTCGCACCAGACCGTGCCCGAGTACGAGCCGCCGCGCTGTCCCTCATGCGGAGCAGAAGATCCCCTGCTCGAATCTGCTGAGCCAGTCAACACCTGGAAATGCGAAATCTGTGGCCGCGAATGGGCCGATCCAGCACCCGATTCTCAGCCAGAAGGACCCTTTTCCTGAAAAGTCTCCAGAAACGGAAAAAGCCGCCCGGCAACAGGGCAGCTCTTTCCTCAGGGAGAATAGTTCCAACGGAGGCAAGCCATCAGAACTTTCTGGCTGCATACTAGGTGCGGGGGAGGGCAGTGTCAAGGAGAAAGATAGGGCAAAATAAATCGATTATAATCAACTACTTGCGAGGGCTTTTCCGGAAGGTTAACGATACGCCTGTTCGCCGTATATTCGCCTCCAATTATGCGTGATTCTCCGTGATTTTACCGTGTTTCTTTGGGTTTAAGGCTAGTTTTCCACAGTGTTCGAGCAGTGTTGTCCGCAGTGGTGCGGCCCTTCAATTGCTCATCGCTTCTCGACCACCACCACGACCTCTTTCACCGTCTCTTCCCGCAAATCCAGATGGATAAATTCTTCGTCGTACACCGACGAGGCCGGCAGTCCACGCGACACCCGATAGAGCGCCCGCCCTCCCCCAAGAAAGAAACCCAGCAGGATCGCGGCCAGCGAACCAATAATCACAAGCCCCACAATCCCCATCAGCAGCCTGGCCGTCTTTTGAACCTCCGAGCCCTGCGGCTGTCCCATCGACGTCACGTTGGCTTCAAAATGCACCAGCTCAATCAGCCGGTGGCTCTCATCGGGAATCGCATCGCCGCTCACCAGCGCAACCAGCACGCCGCTGCGCCGCACCTCAAGCGATGCCGCGTCAGAATCCGTCAGCGGCTTGGGCCATGCCGGCTGTGCCGCGCTGCCCGCCTTGATGTACGCGCGAATCGCGCTCTCCTGAGCCTGCGCAATCTGCGGTGTCGGATAATCGATCACCGTCAGCGTGGCAATGCCCGAGGCAAGCGAATAGTTGGCCGTCGCAGTTTCCGCGCCAAGATCAAACCGCACCAGCCCCGCAGGCAGCACGCCCCCGCCTCCTGCATAACCAGCCGGCCCCAGCGCGTAATGCGTCGTCTGACCCTGCAGGTTTGCCTGCGGCAAATATCCAAGCACCGGCGGCGCAATATCCCTGTTGCCACTGGGAACTGGTAGCTTTTCTGCAATCTCTCTCAGTTCGCCCGCAGACATCGGCTCAATCTGCGAGAAAGTTGCATCCACAACCGTATCGCCCCGCCAAAAAATTACATGGTTCTTGTCTGCGGCTCCTCCGGTCCCAATCGACGCCTTCGACCATCCATTCTGCCTGTAAAAGGAGTACGCTCCATACGCGCCGCTCTCATCTTCAAAGCGCAGCGCCCGCAGCGAAAGCGTCTCGCCCTCGCGCTTGTAATTCGCCACCACTCCAAATTGCAGTCCGTATTCTTTCAGCGCCGCCGCATTCGCCGCATCAAGCGCGGCTGCATCGTTTACCGTCTTCGGCGGCTCCGTAGACGCCCATCCGTCAAACGCGTCCGGCAACACTGCGACCGGCGACGGAGGCAGCGTGAGCATGGTTGCATTTTTCTTTATTGCCGCACTTTTCTTTTCTGTTGATGACGGTCCCGCGGCCTGCGCCCCCATCAATTGCCCGCCGGCCACCACCGCGAGCATGACGAAAAATCCAATCCTGCGAATCAATACTCTTCTCCGCCCACACTTCAAGCCGCGCGCACATCGTAAACGCACGCAATCCGACTCTATTTCAGGGTACACGCCGACAGCCGCATGCTTTTGCCGCGTTCGACCCTCTACATTGGACACGAACTGGGTAAGAAATGTTCCAGCGGTTAGCCTGCGCGGCAAAAGCCCGCGACAATCTCATTCAATCGCGCCAGGCATCAGGGAACTACCGGCAGGTCTGTGCTGGTACGACTGCGCTGGCAGGTCAGGGCTCTACTGGCAGGTCAGGGCTTTAAAGGCTGCGGAAAAACTCGGCTAACGGGCAAGAAGTGTCAGGGCACGACTTCAGTCGTGCCGAAAAGGGCCCTAAACGGTAGGGGTTTTAACCCCTGCGTTCCGGTCTCTCGCGGCCGCCGTCCAACCTCAATCCCCAGGCGATTCCATCATCGGCGCGGCAGCCGGCGGATAAAGCAGGTTGCCAAGCGCAGCGTAGCGTCCGCCGTAGAAAATCAGCGCGTACTCCCTGATCCCGGTGCTCAACGGCCCTCCCACGCAAATGCCGGCAAGCAATGCAAGCCCAAACGCAACCACACCAAAAAAGACCTGAAAAATAACGCCGACCACGAATGTCGCTCCCAACGATCCCGAAAAGACCGAGTGAAGCGAGTACTCGATCGCCCCAATTGCCCCCGCCACAAACAGTCCGGGAATCAGCAGCACCACGAACACGCCAATCGCGGCAATAATCGGCAGAATAATGCGAAACAGCGCGTAAACAAAAAATTGTAGCTTCTCTGCTTTAACCGACGTCCACACCCGCGCAAACGCCTCGCCGGCTGATGCGTTATCCAGCGCATAATGCGGCAGCATAAAATCGCGCAACAATATATCGACCGCGAACGCTGCCAGCATCAGAACAAAAACAATCGGAATCAGCGGCACCGCCAGCGCAATCACCATCGCCCAATCAGGCTGGCCGCCGGATGCCATCGAATGAAACGCCCGCCAGAATCCGGCCGCAAACGGCAACGCAATCAAAATCACCAGCAGAAACGAAAAGATTCCAACCACCACGTTCAACCAGAAAAAACGCGCGGCCTCAGAGCTATACAGGCGCCAACCCGGCCCAAGCTTCGTCGTGTTCCTCACCAGGCAATTGAAAAACGCAAAGCGCAGCCGCGTAATCAGGTAGAAAATTACAATCGAAATCAACATCACCAGCAGCACGCCTGCCGCAATCGCCACCACCCACTCCGGCTTGATGTTTTTCAGTGCGTCAAAATCCGGCCCATGCTGATAAACATGCGCGCCGTGACTCGAACTGTGGCTGTGGTTAAAGTGGGAGTTGCCCCCAATGCCTTCCGTGATCAATGCCACGAGCCCCAGCTTCAGATACGTCCCCCAACGAAACGGCCTGAAAAGAAAATTCCTCGTGCGTTGAATCGCAAACGAAACTGAATCCGCAGCTGAAACGGAGCTCATACAAGACCTTCCCGGTCCTTGCGCAAGACTCTTCGCCTGACGCCCGACCTCAAACACAACTACGCAATCATAGTGCGCGGAGTTCCGCCCACCCGCACGCTTTAAATGGCGGGGTTTTACAGGCTGCGGAAAAACCCTTCCAGTCAGGAGCAAAAGGGCCCTGTATCAAGGGCACGGCTTTAGCCGGGCCAATAAAGCTGGCAAAAAATGAGCCGGGTTTTACAGGCTGCGGAAAAACTCAATATTGGCCACCGTTTTGAAGGGGCACGGATTTATCCCTGCCGCCAAGGTTCATAGAACGAGTCCGCGGCTTTAGCCGCCGAGGGAAGGTTTTCGGATATTTCGCGAACTTGGTGAGTTTTTCCGCATCCTCTTTAACCCCTGCCGGCCGACTCTCCGACTTCAATAACGCAACTCCCAAAGCTCGCCCCAACACAAAATTCTCCACTCATCCGCCATTCCACCCGCCCGCCCAGGGCGTAAACCGCGGCAGCCATCGTGGCACATTACGCTTGAATTCGTCATATTCCATCCCATAACGCTTCATCAGCGTAGGCTCCTCATAAAAGCAAACAAACAGGTGAACTCCAATCAGAGCCAACACCAGTTCCACTAAAACATCGGCGCTGCCAAACAGAATCGCCTCAGCCGCAAGGCACGTAGCCACGCCCACGTACATTGGGTTGCGCACGTAGCGATACAGCCCGCTCACCACCAGGTGCTCCGTCGCATTTGTCGGAACCAGAGTCCCCTTGCCCACGCGAACAAAGCGCACTGCGGACTCCAGCAGCGGAGCGACCCCGGCAGCAATCAGCACCCAGGCCATCCACTCTTCCCACCGCGGCTCATTCGCTGGAATGCGAAAGCCAGTCAACCAGTACGGCAGGTATACAAGCAAAATCGCCGGCCCGCCAAAAACGAAAAACAAGATCGAAATAATTGTGTTCGTGCCCTGCGATCGCATACGCAATTCTCCGCGGCCACTCATGCTTACACTGCGCGCACCGGCATCATCTTGTTCACCGTCGCAGTCGCCCGCCACGTCTCCAACGCCGCCAGCGCCCGCTCGCACACCATCCGGTGCCGCTCCTTCTTGTCGCGAACCTTGCGGCGTGTCTCCTCATCCAACTGTTCCAGCAAATCGAAGGTGATATTCGCCGGCTGAAAATCCTTTTGATCGGCATGCGTAATGTAATGCACCAGCGAGCCCAGCGCAGAAGCCCGCGGAACAACCTCAGGCTCTTCGCCGCGACCGAGCGCCGCTGCGTAAATCCCCGCCAGCATTCCGCTGGCAATCGATTCCGTGTAACCCTCAACGCCCGAAATCTGCCCGGCAAACAGTATCTTCTGTTTCGCCGTCTTCAGCCGCAGCGCCTCGTCAAGCAGCGCCGGCGCGCAAATGTAAGTATTGCGATGGATCTGCCCAAAGCGCAGAAACTTCGCATTCTCAAGCCCCGGAATCAGCCGCAGCACCCGCGCCTGCTCTCCCCACTTCAAATGATTCTGAAAGCCCACCAGGTTGTAGCTCGATGCGCGCACGTTTTCCTTGCGCAACTGCACCACCGCCCAAGCGTTCTTTCCGGTTCGAGGATCACGCAACCCCACCGGCTTCATCGGCCCAAAGCGCAACGTGTCGCGCCCGCGCCGCGCCAGAATCTCAATCGGCAGGCAGCCTTCAAAATAATCCGCCTTCTCCCACTCCTTCACTTCCGCCGCCTCGGCCGCAACCAGCGCCTCATAAAACCGGTCGTACTCCTCGCGGCTCATCGGGCAGTTAATGTAGTCCGCCGTGCCCTTATCCCACCGCGCCGCAAAATACACCCGTTCCATGTCGATCGTCTCCGCATCCACAATCGGAGAAATCGAATCGTAAAACGCCAGATGTCCCGCTCCCGTCAGCCGCTCAATCTCCCTGCTCAACGCGTCGCTGGTCAACGGGCCGGTCGCAAGAATCGTGCAGCAGTACTCCGCACCTTCATCAAGGCAAGTCACTTCTTCGCGAATCACGCGAATCCCCGGCTCGGCCGCAATCTCCTCGCTGATCTTCCGCGAAAACTCCACCCGATCCACCGCCAGCGCATGCCCCGCCGGCACCGCCGTCTCATCGGCAATCTTCAGCAATGCGGAACCCATACGGCGCATCTCCTGCTTCAGCAGCCACGGCGCTGTCCATTCCGACTCGCTCTTCAATGAGTTGGAGCAAACCAGCTCGCCGAAATCCGTCGTCTGGTGAGCGGGCGTCAGCAGCGGCTTGCCGTCAACCATCCTGCGCATCTCATACAAATCAACCTCGCAGCCCAGCCGCGCCGCCGTCAGCGCCGCCTCCGGCCCGGCCAGGCCACCGCCAATCACACGGATCTTCAAGGCGCGCTCTCCGTCACGCCGGCCAAGATCTCAGGCGATTGCTCGCCCGAAATCTTTTCCGGCCCGTCAATCTTCGTCCCGGCAGACAGCCGCCGCAGAGCCTCATCGTCCAATCTCACCGTGCGCCACTCGTTCATAAACTCGCCGCCCATCGCTACATAAAAGTCGATTGCCGGAGTATTCCAGTCCAGCACCTGCCATTGCAGTCTCCGGCAGCCCTTCTCAATCGCCGCCGCCGCCACCCGCTCCAGCAGCGCCTTCCCAATCCCCAGCCCGCGCAGCTCCGGCTCTACAAACAAGTCCTCGAGGTAAATCCCCGGCTGCCCCTTCCAGGTGGAATAGTTGTAGAAATAAAGCGCAAATCCAGCGGGTTTCCCGTCCAGTTCGGCAATCAGGCACTCGTAAAACGGATGGGGCCCAAATCCATCGCGCAAAAGCCCCTCTTCGGTCGCCGTCACCTGCTCCAGTCCCCGTTCGTACAGGGCCAGGGCCTTTATGAACCTTAGAATCTCGGCCACATCGGCCGCCGTTGCCGCGCGAATCACAATTCCCATCTAATCATTCTAGGCTGTGATTTGCGCCACAACGCAGGTCTCGGCCGCGGCTCTAGGATTGTTGCGTAACCGGCGAAGGCTCACCCGGAATCGGCTCGCCATCAAGCGCCTTGCAAGCCAGCGTCTCACTTCGGGCAAAGGGCCCGGTTCATTGCCCGCTCTGGCGTCGCGTCCCATTTCGTTCCCTGTCCCCCTTGTCGAGGGCAGTGGGTTGGATTTAACGTTGGTTTTGCCTGCAATTCGTGATTTGTACTGAACTGAAGCGCTGCTTGTTTTCGCGCCTCTCTCAAGGAGATGAAAATGAAACAAAAACTTTCGCTTGTAATGAGCCTGCCCGTAGTGGCCGGCCTGTTGGCACTCGCCCTTTCGCCTGCGTCCATCAACGCGCAAAATATGGGCAAAATCCACGGGCACGTGACCAACCCCACCGGGCAGGCACAAGATAAGGGCACCGTCAGCCTGTCACTCGATGGCGGCGCAACCCTCAAATACACCTTCCCGATCGACGCCAACGGCGATTACACCGGCCAGGCCACGCCGTCAACCTACGATGTGATTTATCGTGCCCCCGACACGCCCCCGGGCAAAATCGTCGACAGCATCAAGGGCATCAAGCTCACCATGGATAACGACGTCCAGTGCGATATCGACATGACGCGCGCCGAATACATCAGCAAGCTCACTCCCGATCAGCAAAAGGCACTGGCAGAACTGAAGGCGAAGAATGCCGCAGCCATCGAGGCCAACCAGGCTATCTCCCACGCCAATGCCGACCTCAAGCAGGTCAACCAGGATAAGAAGGATGTGGAAGGCGCAGGCGCGGCCGCCCTCCAGGAACTAGGTCCCAAAGCAACCCACGGCGACATTACTGCCAAGGTAAACAGCATCAAAGCCGCAAAGTTTGCCGACATTGACACCCTCATGTCCGCCGACATCAAGACCATGCCAACTGAAGCGCTGCTCTGGGCTGACCTCGGCTTCGCGCAGGCCGGCGAAGAGAAGTATGACGACGCCGTCACCAGCTACCAGAAGGCCATCACTCTTGAGAAAGCAGCGACCAAGCCGCGCCTTGAAATCATCGCAGTTGCCGAGTCCGGCCTTGGCGAAGTTTATGCCCGCACCGGCAAGGTACCCGAGGCCAATGCCTCTTACGACGCGTCGGCAAAAGACGATCCCGCCCGTGCCGGAATGCAGCTTCGCAACGAGGCCGTAATCTTCTTCCAGATGCACAACAGCGAAGCCCAGGTGGCCGCTGCCGATGAAGCTCTCAAGGTCAGTCCCAACGACCCCATTCTCTACTACATCAAGGGGCAGGGACTAGTGAGCAACGCAACCATCGACCCCAAAACCAACCGCATCGTTCTGCCTCCAGACTGCCAGGCCGCCTACCAGAAGTATCTTGAACTGGCCCCCACGGGCACCTTCGCCGACGAGGTAGCCGGAATCCTGCAACAGGCTGGTCAAAAAGTCACCAGCTCATACCACGCTCCCAAAGCCAAGTAGCACTTTCGCAGTTGGCTTCACAAATCAGGGCGTTCGCTTCGGCGGGCGCCCTTTACTTTTGCAAACGTCATATGTTGCCGGCATCTTTCACCAAGCCGGCCCACCAACCTCTACAATCCATTCCATGAGCAGCACCATCCTCAGCTTCGGTGAAGCTTCCGCGCTGGTCGCCGCGCACGCCGCGCGCCTGTCGCCGCCGGCCACCGAGCGAGTCACCCTCGCCGAGGCCAACGGCCGTGTGCTGGCGCAAACACTCAGCGCTGACAGCGATCAGCCCCCATTCGCCCGCTCCACGCGTGACGGATATGCCTGCCGCGCCGCTGAAGCCAGCACCCACGCTCCACTCGCTCTCGCAGGCTCAACCCGCGCCGGCCAGTCGCCCACATCGCCGCTCCCCGCCAACTCGGTTTGGGAAATCATGACCGGCGCACCCGTGCCCGATGGCGCCGACGCAGTCATCATGCTTGAGCACGTTCAGGCCGGCGCAGACACCGTCCGCCTGCTGCCGCCACGCACCATCGCACCCGGCGAAAACATTGTCCCCCGCGGCGCACAGGCTCGCATCGGCGATCAACTTCTCGCTCCCGGCGCCAACATCGGCTTTGCCCAAATAGCCCTCGCCGCCGCCTGCGGCTGCCCGTCTCTTCAAGTCTTCCTCAAACCGCGCGTTGCAATCCTCTCGACCGGCGACGAAATCGTCCCCGTCGAATCCCTGCCCGGCCCAGCCCAGATCCGCAACTCCAACGGCCCCATGCTGGCCGCGCTGGTGCGCAACGCCGGCGGCGAACCATGGCTCTTACCCGCCGCGCCCGACAACGCTCCCGCCCTTCAAGCCGCGCTCATCGAGGCCTGCCAGGCGCCCCTCATCCTCATCAGCGGCGGCGTCTCCGCAGGCAAATTCGACCTCGTCGAACCCGTCATGGCCGGCCTCGGCGCGCGCTTCCACTTCACCGGAGTCCGCATTCAGCCCGGCAAGCCCCTCGTCTTCGGCCAGGTCCCTTCCGCAAATCCCATCCAAAGCCAGGACAGTGCGAAGCACTGGTTTGGGTTGCCGGGAAATCCCGTCTCCTCCGCCGTCACCTTCCTGCTCTTCGCCGCCCCGCTCTTGCGCGCTCTCGCGGGCTCAACTCATTGCGGTCCCCACTTCGCCCTCGCCCACCTCGCCCACGACTTAAAAGGCAAATCCGGAGCCTCCGACCACAGTTCTTCGTCGTCGGGGTCGAAATCAGGCCTCACTCGATTTCTGCCCGCACATTGCAGCTTCACCGCCCCGCCCGGCGAATTGCCCGCCGTCCGCCGCGTTGAGTGGCAAGGCTCCGGCGACCTCGTCGCCATGGCTCACTCCAACTGCTTCGTCGTCGTGCCTGAAGATGCCGAGCACCTCCGCGCCGGCG